>JAABUS010002520.1_pt1 | contig 34231 bp, 36 predicted proteins | sample 5560161 | NCBI WGS metagenome assembly JAABUS01 (sample SAMN10711885, study PRJNA513376) | rock metagenome | isolation source: Antarctica rocks | place: Antarctica: Victoria Land, Trio Nunatak nord | collected 2016-01-04 | reverse complement strand
ATTTAACGTGTTCATTGTCGATTCGTGCGATAACGTCGGTTCGGGAGGGGTGGTTGTCCATGAGGTATCTCCTTTGGTCATTGATCACGAGTGTTTCCCTGTGACAGACGCGATCTCTGCCGCCAGGTCACTGGCAGGCCACCGGCGACCGAGGCAGACACCCACGGCGACGGCGATCAGGAGTGCAAGCAGCCCCCCGAGGAGGAGCGCCATGCTTCTCGTCTCCATCTGTTTGGCGTGGGATCGCGCGGTCTGGGGGAAGGGAATCACGCGAGCAGCAGACATAGTGCCTCGTTCCTCGGGATCTCTTGGTGTGACGCTCACCTGTCGCAGATGTTCCCCAGCGGGACATGATAGGCGAGGAGGACATCGTCCGGGATGGCCACGTTCCGACGGCGGCCACCCCGGAGAAGATCAACGGACAGGTGTCCAATCGTCCCGTCGATACAGGTATGCTCGCATGAGATCGGTCGATACACCATGGCGCGAGAAGGAATCCGGCGCCACCATTATCGCTCTTTCCTGCCACTTCCATCCTGCCTTCGCGATTCCGGTGTACAACTTGCGCAATTCCTATGAACCCATGATGGTTCCTGACGTGACCCAGCCGCAAAGTCACAAGAGCAGGGAAAACTGTAGGGTTCATTGTATGGAAGAATATGGCATGCACCGAATATACCTACCTCGTCGATGATGACGTTACTACATCGTTTCAGGCGTTCGAACTGAGCGCTTCTTCCAACATGATCGAATGATTGATACCCGTTTCTCCAAATTGGGTTCGTTCGCGACCAAGAATCGATGAAGACTACCCGGCCTTAGAGCCTGCGCCAATAGGGTGCTCGATCACGGTTTCCGAGATGGTCGTCCCTCCCAGCGGGAGCGGGTCCACCCGTCGCGGATGAGCCGACGGACGATGATGATGACTGCGGCCAAGGCGAGCCAAAACGCCACCACCGCAGCCCGCCGTTCCGTGCATCAGACCAGTTTCTTGCAGCCATGGGTCCAGGCATGCGTGCGCTCCACCACCCAGCGCCGACCCGCCGTGAAGGGTGCCGGGGTCCCACGGACGGCAATCTCGCCCTGCAGCCCGCGTGCGGCCAAGCGTTGACGGGTCAGGGCAGAATCTTATCCGCGGGCCGCGTCGCGCCAGCGTGTCGAGGGTTGCCTCCAGCAACGGCGAATCAGGCTGGCTGGCGGGCGCCGCGATGCTGCCCAGCGGGATGCCCGTCGCATCGACCACCAGGGAGCGTGTGCGCCCCTGGTTGCCCCGGTTCACGGGACTGCGGCCGGCCACCTCGCCGCCACAGGGGGCCGTGGTCATGCAGCCATCGACGGCGGATCTCAGCTCCCGCCCGATCATGCGGTCATCCACCGCGAGCACCAGCGTGTGCAGGGTCGCCATCACGCCGGCGGCGATCCAGGCGTCACGCCGCCTGCGGACCGTGGTGGCCGAACACGTCTTGGCGGCGATCCGGGCGTAGGCGCAGCCGAAGACCAGCACCTGCACCAGCGTGTCGAAGACCACGCGATCCGCGACACGGAGGCGATGACCGCCGAGGGGATGGGTGTCTTCATGCGGGGGCAGCAAGGCGATGAACTGGTCCCACATCGGGTCGATGATGCAAGCTTCGCGGGCGGGCACGGGACGCTCCCTGGTCAGCACGCGTCGTCACGTCTCGACCACTGAAGCACGCCGTGCCCCATTCTTGCACGCCTCCACACGTCCACTATTGGCGGAAGCTCTTACTTCACGAACGTGCACGGGCTCATCCACGCCGTTGGTGGGAGCTAGCCAACGATAAACCGACGGCCCAAGATGGCCGCCGCTTGTTCTGTCGTCTCTGCCCTTGGCAGGCTGACTGTTAGCCACCTTCTCGGCTTGCTTGCTCTCAATCGCCTGTCCCAACATTGCATCGGTGTCCATCTTTGCGATTCCCTCCAGCCTGACCTCAGCAGCGGCAGCCTCCAGTTGAACGCGATTGGCTTTGGATAATTTCTACGAATTGAGCCCAGTGATTGACCAGCGTCCGGATCTACACAACCCGGTTGCGCAGAAGTCCCAGTCCATCGACTTCGAGTTCGATCGTATCGCCACGACGGAGAAACTCACCGAGTTCCGCCCCGGATCCGTTGCCGACCGTGCCGGTGCCAAAGACTTCCCCGGCCACAATCTGCTCGCTCATGGACGCATGGGCAATCATGTCCTCGAACTTCCAGTGCATGGTTCCTGACGAATCGTCGCACCGGGTCTGCCCGTTGATCCGGCTGACCATACGCATATCGTACGGATTCCCGATCTCATCACGGGTCACAAGGCAGGGACCGAAGGCATGCCCCTTGTGAAAGTCCTTGCCTTTGGCCGGTCCGAGACCGACGGTCATCTCCCGGCTCTGGATATCGCGGGCGCTGAAGTCGTTGTAGATCATGAAGCCAAATACATGATCCATGGCGCGGTCGCGCGGAATATCTATGCCTGATTTGCCGATGACCATCGCTATTTCGAACTCGTAATCGAGCGCGTCAGCATAGGATGGCACTGGTATCTCGTCTTCATGGGCCGCGATACTGCCAGGGTTCCCCTTGTAGTAGACCGGCATGGTATACCACTCGGGTGGAATCTCGCGCCCGAGTTTGGGATAGATATTCTTCAGATGCGTCTCGAACGCCATGAAATCCCGAAGCACTGGAGGTCGGGGAACTGGCGCCAGCAGGACGACTTTCTGGGGTTCGAATCGAATTTGCCCCAGGCTCGCATCTCGTTCCGATCGCTCCGCCCACTCCAGCGCTTCACGGGCAGCCTGAAGTGCCATTGCGCCGCCGCCGATGAACTCCACCATATTGTTTGGCAGGATCGCGGCTGCAATCCGGATCGCCGCCGCAGGCGTGAGACCTCGCTCGACCAAGTATGCGCGATGGGCCGCATCAAGGTCGACAAACTGGCCATTTGCCGCAATAGCCCCGATCCGAACCTGTGGCCCGATGACGGTCGAAAGGCGGAACGATATGAGCTTCACGGCGCACGTGCTCCTCGATAGAGTCGACCTTGTTACTCATGCCTTGCAGGTCCGGTTCGATCATGCTCCGGTGGTGATACTAGGCTACCGGCGCTTACGCCCCAACCAGGGTATAGAGTACGCGCTCCCGTCGATCGAGGAGCGGGATGATCGTGCCCTCCACGATTTCCTGGAAGTGCGGCGTGAGCCGGTGCCCGTCGAGCGCGCTCTGATCAACGTAGTGTTCATACAGGAGAAAGAAGTCCGGGTTGTCCTGCGAGCGACAGGCATCATAGACCACACAGCCAGGCTCGTTTTGCTTGACTTCCCCGGCCATTCGCTCTAGGTTGCTTGCGATGATATCTCCCTGCCCGGGGAGACCGAAGTACGAGGCGACCAAGACAATCATCGTGATGATCCTCCGCTGGTGATGGATGGGGCTGATGTCGCTATTGCAATAGGTTCGTGACAGAGATGGAAGGACCGACCCCCTGATTCACTCCTCAATCAGGGCCACCGCTCGCACCGGGGCACCGGTCGTGTTGACCCATTTGACGGGGAACAGCGAGAGTTTGAACCCGAATGGCGTTGGTATCAGGTCAAGGTTGGTTAGGTTTTCCAGATGGTAGTACTCCCGCTCCAGCATGACCCGATGCGCTTCCCAAAACTGCTTTCGCTCAAACATTGCCCACACAGGCGGATCCAGCGTGATCGCATCGATGCCGATCATCTTGATCCCCTGGTCGAGCAGCCAGTGGATGGCGTCTGCCGTCATCCCGGGATGATCGGTCAAGTAGCGCTGTTCGTGCTGGTAGGAGCCAGCGCCGGTCATGATCAGCACGATATCGAGGGGCTTGAGCGTATAGGAGATATTCCGCAGCGCCTGCTGGATCTCGTCCGCACCGATGCCAGAGCCGATCTCCTTATGGCGAAAATCGAGGACGACCCCATCGCCGTAGCAATACTGCAGCGGGATGCCTTCCGGCCCCGGCGAGTCATCCCGAAGATGGCGAAGCGAGTCCATGTGGGTCCCGACGTGATCGCTGAGTTCGACCCGGTAAGTCGCTGTCAGCCAGGTCACCCCGTGCTCTGTCGCGCCGATCTGAGTCGCGTAGTCTTCCCAGCTCTGATACATCTCAAGCGTCGGTTGAATGATTTTCGGGAACGTCACCATGCCATTGTCGACACTCATACTCAAGTCAATCAAGGTTGTGGGCATGGACCTCCCCATTCCAGTGCAAGGATCAAGCGTTGATCGGAGCGAGACGCATGTGCCAAACCATCACGGCGGGCAGATGCCGGTGTCGACCGGTCACATGATGACCATTCCTCCGTCCACATACAGCGATTGGCCCGTGATGTAGCTGGCATCATCGCTCGCCATGAAGACCACCGCGGGACCCATTTCCCGGGGCTGCGCGGCGCGGCCCATCGGAATTTTCGCCAGGACGTCGGGGAGAATATCCAGGTTCGCCATGACCCATTGCGTCATATCGGTATCGAATAGGCCGGGATGGAGACAGTTGACGCGAATACCGTGCTCGGCGAGTTCGGCCGCCATACTGCGGGTGAGCGCTTCCACTCCGCGTTTGGTCGGGGCGTAATGGGTTCGCCCGGGAAAGACCATCCCGGCCTGGATCGATCCGATATTGACGATCGCCCCACCCTGACCGCGGGCAACCATGTCCCTGGCCACGACTTGGCCGCACAGCCATGGCCCCTTGAGATTGGTGGCGGTCACCCGTTCCCATTCGGCATCATCGAGCTCGAGAAAGGGCACGATCGACTCGATGCCCGCGTTATTGACGAGGATCTGCACCGGACCGAGTTCGGCCGTGACCGTTCTGACCATCGCCTCAACCTGATCCCGGTTTGAGACGTCGGCCCGGACGGCGATCGCGTTGCGACCGAGGTTGCGGATCGATTGCGCGACCTCTTCGGCCTGATCCCGACTGTGCGCGTAGTTGACCGCGACATGTGCGCCGGCAGCCGCGACACATTCAGCAATCCCGCGACCGATACCCCGCCCCGCCCCGGTCACCAGCACGACGCGATCCTGCAGCCGACCTGTCATTGCTCCTCCTGATCACTACGGGAATGAGTTTGGTGCTCGAGTTCTCGCACCACTTTTTCTCCCAAAACCAGCACGTGTTGGCGGATCGCCTGCTCAGCTGCCGCCCGATCATGGGCCCGGAGTGCAGCAACAATTGGCCGGTGTCGTTCGGCCAGCTCCGTCAGATTCCGGTCCTTGATGCGAATCACCGTCATCATCGTCCAGTTCAGCGGATTGATTCCCTGCCAGGTTCGAAGCAGGAGACCGTGACCGGACCGTTCACAAATAAATTCATGAAACCGGGTATCGAGTTGCGTCAGGAGCTCCGGGTTGTTCTCAATTCCGGCAGCGACCATCCCGTCGATAAACCCGTCCAGCGTCGCCAGATCTGCTTCCGAGAGTCGCGGACCCGCAAGATCAATTGCCATCGCCTCGAGATGGGCGCGAAGCGTATAGATCTCGTGCGCGTCCTCGACCCTTATTTCGCGGACCGACGATCCCCGGTTTGGATAGCTGACGACAAGTCCCATCTGCTCCAGCTCACGCAGCGCCTCGCGCACGGGGGCCTGGCTGATGCTCAGTTCGCGCGCGAGTCGCGACTCCACGATACGGTCCCCGGGTTGCAGCGTGCCATCGAAGATGAGATTCCGCAGGTGGTTCCGGACGTTATGCCGCAACGACTGGCCAGGCTGAAAGGATGAGGTGACGAGACTGTTATCGAGTTTAGGCATTGGCATTTCCAGCGATAATCGTTAGTTTTTGCATTCTGGTCTCCAAGGTAATGGCCACGACAAGGTTCTGTCAATGCTCCAGGCACTGCCCACCGGGCCACAGGCGCCATGCAGCTTGGGGGCCGCATCGGCGGCCCTGCGCGTCACTTCTTGGTGCTGCTCGGTACCTGATTCCCGGTTCGAGACCGGGCCATATTGCTTTTCCAAACAGGGCCGTCTATTCTATTATCAATTATCGATTATTTGAATTGCGGGAGGTACCGATGACCAGTGGCAAGTATCGCGCGGCCGTGATCGGCTGCGGGAAGATGAGCCGGGGACATTCGCACGCATATGAGAATTCCCCGGACGTGGATTTGATTTCCGGAGCTGATGTCAGTGAGGCGGCACGCGCCACCTTCGTCGAGCAGTTCGGTGTCGAACGTACGTACGAGGATCCTGTCCAGATGCTGGAACGGGAGAAGCCCGATCTCGTCAGCGTTTGCACCTGGCCGCCGCTCCATGCGGATCTCACCGTGGCGGCGTTTGCCGGCGACGCCAAGGCTGTGTGGTGCGAGAAGCCAATGGCCGTGCATCTGGTGGATGCTGATCGGATGGTTAATGCGGCCAAGGACGCGGGTGGGGTCCTCGTCATCAACCATCAGCGCCGCTACGTCGAGAGCTACAGGCAGGCGCGTGACCTGATCAAATCGGGAGCGATTGGCACGGTCACCCAGATTACCGGTATCTGCGGTGGTGATACGTTGACCGATGGCACCCACCTGATCGACATGACGCGTTTCCTGAATAACGACGCGCCGATCACCTCGGTGTTCGGCGCGATCGAGATGTCGCCGATGGGCAGCGTCAACCCGAATGGCATGGGCACGGTCGAGTTCAACCAGACCCGCATGCGGTATGGACACCACATCGAGACCGGTGCGATGGGATTGCTGTTCTTCGAAAACGGCGTCCGTGGGCATCTCGAGATCGGGAGTCTGTCGCGTGGCGGCTATCAGCGCTTCATCATTGACGGGACCGAAGGAAAGATCGAACTCAGTGGTGACAAGCCGTTCGACAACGGCAGTCGCCTGCAGATCCGTCGCCGGACCGGTGAGCTGGAGGTGATGCCGCCATCCAGCCTGGACGGCGCGATGGAACGGGCACTTGCAGACATGCTGGTTTCGATTGAGACCGGTGCGGCGCATACGATGAGTGGGACCTCCAGTCGCGCCGACTTCGAGGTCGTCACGGCAATGTTCGAATCCGCCCGCCAGCGAAAGACCATCGCCTTTCCGATTGAGGTGCCGGAGTCACCGTTGGAAGCCATGCTCGCCGCGGGTGAGATACCGTTGAACTAGTGCCTGAGGAGCGATGATGAGACTGGGTTTTGCCGCATTCGAGTTTATCAACCACGCAAGGCGCGGACGCTATTACTCCTCGGGACGTCCCGTGGCGAACACCTCAGGCCGCTCCCATCAGTTCTATACGCACCGCGAGCAACCACAGCTGGATACCAACGATCCCCTCGGATGGCTGATCCCGCGCTGTCGGGACATGGGCTTTGATGCGATCGAGGGCAACCTGCACCCCTACCTGGAGCCAAACGAGACGGACCGCATCGGAAATCTTCTGGCCAAGCATGGCGTGGCACTGAGTACCGACTACGGTGACGACTTCTCTGCACCGACCAAGGATCCAGCTGAGTTTCGTCCGTTCGCGCGCATCGCCAGGCAATTGGGTGTCGACGCGATCGGGATCGGAGGCGTGCCGTTCTCGATCAACCGATTTGTGGACGACCCATCCTTCGAGCGACAGATGGAGATGATCCGGACCGGCGTCGCTCCCCTCGCGGCAATTGCCGAGGAGGAGGGCCTGAAGCTCGGCTACGAGAACCACGCCGACTACCGCATTACCGACCTGCTCGAACATGTGGTGGAACCGATTGGCTCACCCGCGTTTGGCATCAAGCTGGATACCGGCAACTGCCCGCTGGTGATCGAGGATGCGGTGGCCGCGGCACGGGCGTGCGCGCCCGTTTGCTTTGCGACCCACTTCAAGGAAATGTTTATCAGTCCGGTCACGCCGGATGGCGGCAAGATCGTGGGGGCGCCACTGGGTCGAGGACATCTCGAACTCGACAAGGTCGCCCGCATCCTCCACGCGTCGGCGCCAGACCCCGAGCATCTGATGCTGTCGATTGAGATCGGATGGATGCCACCAAACGAGGACTATTTCGAGTGGCTGGCGGAGTCGGTCAGCTGGTGCCGCAGTGAACTAGCCGAGTATCTGAGCCCGCTTTCCTGAGCCCGCTCGACGCCGGTGGCGGATGCGAGCACGACAAGGAGTGTTTCATGAAGATCGGGCACACGGGAATCACGTGGGGGATTCCGGCCGACGTCGAAGTGGCGTACCGGGAGACAGCGGAACTCGGGTACCTGAGTTTCGAGACCTTCGCACAGACCATCATCGAGTGGAACACCAAGCCGGGAGGATACCGGGCGCTCGTCGAGCGGTACGGGATACCGACGAGCGCGGCTTATTGCTACAAGGAGTGGGTGGACCCCGCGACCGTCCAGCAGGATCTCGATGCCGCTCGGCGGGAGGCGGATGCGTCCCGGGAGATCGGGGCAAGTGCGCTCGTCCTTCAAGGTGGTTCGAGACCCGTGAACGGACATGACCTTGATGGCATGCGTCGGCTCGCGGATGCACTCAACCAGATCGGTGCCTATTGCCGGAAGATTGGATTGGTCGCGGCCTTGCATCCCCATACCGGGACCGCGGTCGAAACCCGGGCAGAAATCGACACGATCCTGGACCTGACAGACCCAGCGCTCGTCGGCTTTGCGCCAGATACGGGACAGATCGCCAAGGGGGGCAGCGACATCGTCGAAGTGCTGACCCTGTACCGGGATCGCATCGAGCATGTTCACCTCAAGGACTGGTGCGGCATATTCGAGCGAGATGCCAACGGTCGGGAGATCGACACCACGGGCTACGCGAACTATGAGCCGATTGGGAATGGTGTCCTGCCCATGCGCGAGATCCTCCAGATCCTGCAGCAATCGAAGCAAGATTACTGGGTCAATGTAGAACTCGACGGCACAAGCCGGGCACCACGATCGCCCAAAGAGGCCGCCGCGATGAGTCGGCAGTATCTGGGTGAGGTCCTCGGCCACCAGGTAGCTTGGACGCGCTAGGCAGGATAGCGATTCAGAATAAGTGATACAAGCGTCCAGCGTCTGTAACCATGAGGATTGAAGAGACCTCCACCAATGCGGTGGAGGTCTCTCGTTTGGCCGCTCCTTTTCGTTCCGTCATAAAAACCCGTGACCGGCCTTATATGACACCAGCGTCCAGCATCGCGATGAGCGGATTGTCCTCGATCTCCATCGGCAGGGTTACCACCTGCCTGCGGCGAGACGACTCGTAGATCGCAAGCAGGATTTCCAGCGTATCGCGTGCGCTCTGCGCTTCGAGTGGATGTCTGAGTCCTGGCTGCTCGAGACAATCCACCATCGCGGAGACCTCGAGGTCGACCGCAGAGAAGGCCGGTTCACGATCGAAGTCCTCGGCGGAAAAAACCACCTCGACGCCGTCGCCGGCGTGAATCCGCACCAGTGATCCTCCGTCATTCGGTGCGTCGCCGTCGATCTCGAGCCTGCCGGTCGTACCATGCATGACGATCCGATGATAGGTTCGCCCGGTAATCGATCGGGGGGAGATCGTGGTGCGGTCCTCGCTCCCTGCCTCGGTCGCCGACCCCGCTCCCAGCAGCAGGCGAACACCACCCTGGAGGCCAATCCAGCCCAGCGCACAGTCCTCAATTTGCTGTCCCCAGGCGGAGTGATGCGATCGCGCATCGATCTGGCCGATCACCCATTTCCCCTTGGGATCATCGAGAAAGAACCGAACCAGATCAACCGTGTGGGTGGAATCGACAAGCAGGCTGGAACGGGGATGCCCGAAGGCCTCGACGAACACCACCTCACCAATCCTGCCGGTGGCCAGAGCTTCACGTGCCGCGACGTACTGTCGGCCATATCGCCGCTGATGGCCGACAAGCAGGAGCGTGCCGGTCTGCCGGCAGGTGGAGATCATCTCGTCGGCGGATTTGAGATCGAGTGCGATTGGCTTCTCACAGAGGATGGCTTGCGGGTGAGCCAACCGGGCGGTATCGATGGTCATCGGCGCATGAAGCGGATGGTGGGTACAGATGCTTACGATCTCCGGTTGTTCACGCTCCAGCATCTCATGGTAGTCCGTGTATCGCTGAGCGATCCCGAACTCATCGGCGAAGCGGTCGGCTGACGCTTCGAAGATATCCGCACACGCTACGAGTTCGACCCGGGCATCCGCGAGATATGCCCGGGCGTGCCCACGCGCCATATTGCCGCAGCCGATGATGGCTGCCCGGAAGTGTACGGTCATAACTTGATACCGCCCTGTGCCAGCCCTTCCACGAAGAGCTTGCTCGTGAATGCAAACAGGATCACCAACGGAATCGTACCGATGACGTACCCCGCCATCAATGGTCCCCAAACCGTGTAGTAGGCTGACTGGAACCGGTATAAACCCAGCACGAGCGGATAGGCCCTGTCGTCGCTGATGGTGATCAGGGGCCACAGAAAGTCGTTCCAGGTACCGAGGATATTGAAGATCGCCACCACACCCAAAATGGACTGCGACAGGGGAACCGCGATCTTCAGATAGATCGATAACTCACCCGCGCCATCGACCCGGGCGGCATCGAACAGATCCTTGGGCATGCTCTGATAGAAGGTTCGCAGGATGAAAATGGCGAAGACCTGCCCCCCCGCGATCCAGGGCAGGATCAACGCCCAGCGGGTGTCAAGCAGATGCAAATCCCTCACCACCACAAAACTGGGGACAAGCGTGAGGATACCGGGAATCATGAGCAGCGCAAGGATTCCGTAATACAGCAGTTGCTTGCCCGGAAACTCGAAAAGGGCAAAGACGTAGGCGGTCAACGACCCGATCAGCACGACTCCGAAGCACGTGGCTCCACTGACAACAATGCTGTTGACGATGTAGGGAAACACGACCGAACCGGCTTCCCGGTAGTTCTCCCAATGGATGGGAAATGTTGGCCAGAAGGGGGAGACGCTGAACTGGTTGAGGTCCTTGCCGGAGATGATGATCGTGATCAGGAACGGGAAGAACAAAAAGAAACTGATGATGAGGAGGAGAACGTGTTTCCACCAGTCGCCACTCCCGAAGAACCGCCGAAACGCCGAGCGGCGCTTTCGGGGGAGTACCTGGGGATCAACCGGCGTTGCGATGCCCACTATAGTCGGACCTCCTTTTGGACCGGACGGCCATTTAGTCTTTGTCCCGGAAAAGGGTCAGGTTGAGGACGGTGAGGACGAACACGGCGATGAAGACGACCACGCCAATCGCTGACGCATAGCCCAAACGGCCGTAAGTAAACGCCTGCTGATACATGTACAGGCCAGGCACCATCGTGGCATCGACCGGTCCTCCATTCGTGAGTACCAACGGTCCGACTAGTGCCTGCAGCCCGGTAATAATGGCAAGCACCAGGTTCAACCGGATCTGCCCCTTTATTAAGGGAAGGTCGATCGAAAAGAAACGTCGCAGACCGCTGGCGCCATCGAGTGCTGCGGCATCGAAAATTTCAGTTGAGATGCCCTGCAGACCGGCAAGGTAAATGAGTACGCCGATACCGCCGACGAACGGAAACCCCGCGCCCATGAGCGCATACAATGCCAGGTTCGGATCGGCGAGCCATGCCTTTGTCGCCCATTGATCAAGTCCAATAGCTCCAAGAAATGCGTTGAGAATGCCGGCATTGGGGTCATAAATGAATTGCCAGAGAAGAAGGCTGACGAGACCTGGGACAATTGCCGGCCAGACCATGATGATGCGGTAGATATACTGGGCATGCTGGGATTTCAGCCGGAAGATCCATTCCGCCACCACCACGGGAACCGTGACCGCCGTGACTGCACCAAAGACCGTGAGGGCGACAACGTTGCGCACCGAGGCTCTGAAAGTTGGGTCGTTCAGCAGTTCTCGGAAGTTTTGGAGTCCGACATACTGACCCTCGCGGCCATAGTCGAGGGTAAAGATGGAGCCCCAAAGGGCGAGACCGGCGGGGTAATAATTGAAGACGACCAGAAGCGCAAAGCAGGGCACGAGCAGGAGATAGTAGTAGCGGGCCCGAATGATACGCTCCCACAGGGATCTGGTCTTGATGGTATAGGCAGGCGTCGGGACAAGAACTCGCTCGTGCATGTTTGGCGTTGCTCCCAGGCGTTACTCCAGTCAAGTGCCGACAGGGGCAAGAACACGTAATCAGCCACGTGTTCTTGCCCCTGTCGAGGTCCGGACCTGGCTACTTCCAGCCCTGGTCTGCAGCTGTCTTGACGGCCTGATCCATGTACAACTTCTGGAGTTGTGTGGCGGTCTCGTCGAGTTCGGTTCGCCCAAGAAGATAATTGTCGGTCGCCTTGCCGATGTTCACCCCAGCCTCGGCATCGATCTTGTCACCGTAGGCGATCATGCCAGCCTCACCTATGCCACTGCTGACGGCCTTCAGCGCCGGCGCAAGATCCTGGTTGACATCAACGCCCTTGATATTGGGCAGGAACTGACCCAGCTCACCGATGATTTCAGATGCCTGGGCCGGTGCCGAGATGTACCGCAGGAAGTCGATCACCAAGTCAACGTTGTTGTTCTTGACCGCGGTGTTCGTCACACCGTACTGATTGGCCGTAGCGCCGCCGATCGAGGGCGCGGGCTTTCCATCCGCCAGTTCGGAGAGGCCGGGACCGGTACCCTTGGTGAGCGGGGGCATGAAGAACGATCCCCATTCGAAATCAAGCTGATCGTTGGCCTTCAGCAGACCAAACCGCCAGCTGCCGTCTTCGAGAATACCGAGTTTGCCCTGGCTGAACTGGAGATCGAACTTGGTCGTCGCGGCGACGGTCCATTGCTCCGACCAGTACGGGACGGAGTCCTTCATCAATCTCAGCCATTCCTTGTATTCGGGCTTGGTCGCGTCAAACGAGCCGTCGATGATCGCCAGCGTGATGTCTTTCTGGGTGTAGGCGCCACCGGTCCCGGTCGCGGGGATGTTTGGCGCCCATGCCCGGAGCAGCATGTCGCCCAGCTGGGGACGTGACCACTGCATGCCATTGTACGGGACGACGCCCGAATCCTTGATCTTGGACAGCACGGTGATGAAGTCCGCGTAGGTCGTCGGAGGCTCCACGCCAGCCTTCTGGAAAACCGGCTTGTTGTAGAAGAAGAAGGTGGTTACCAGGTCATACGGCACGACGTACATGTGACCGTCAGGACCGACCTTGGCTGCGGTCGGTGATTCGAAGAACTGATCCAGCCACTTGGCGCTGCCCGGCTGGCCCGCGTCCACATAGGGGTTGGGTTTCGCCATGTAGGGATCGAGGTTGACCCACCAGTTCTTGCCAGCGTCACGGTTGGCGTCAAAGCTCTGCGTCCAGACAACTTCCGGTGCCCGTTCTCCGGTCAACTGGGTGACCGTCCAGACACGCGAGTCCGTTCCGGGTGGGACGCGGACCAGCTCAATCTCGACATCCGGGTTTATCTGCTGATAGGACTTGATCGCTCTGGCCAGGGCATCATGGGGAACCGGGTTGTTCGCCGACTTCTGCATCGACTGGGAGGGCGTGTAGTCGTGAGCCTCCATCTTGAACTTGCCGCTGAGACTCTGCCCCTGTCGTGCCGCATAAGTTGCTCCGGGGATGCTGCCGGCCATCGCAACAGAGAGGACCGTTGCCCCAGCCCCCGCCATCATTGTGCGTCGGGAGAGTCGGCGATCAAAAATGGATTGCTTTGGTGTGTGGGGATGATTGTTGGACACAGGTTGTTCTCCTCAATCAATGCTCTGCATCAGGTCATGATCAATATGAGTCGCTTGCCGCCCATAAAGAGCCGATGGCGCGCATCACCCCCTTGGCCAATTCGGTCTGCAGACTGCGAAGACCTCGCTAGGTCGGACTATTATATCGATAATCGATTATGAGGCATAGTAGCAGTACAGGGAAGGGGCGTCAACCCGCCGTTGGGCGCAACGAGACGACTGCATCTTGAGAAGCCGTTAGTTGAATCGGAATAGAGTATGAATGCACAACTATACATGGCTCAATTATCCCTTATCGATGCGTTCGTTACTTATGGAGGGATTATCTTGCAAATAAGGGTCGTTTTCGATGAATGGCCTTTGGAATCTTTGATGGCAGATTTTTTTGGAAGGAAGGATCTACGGGGCTGCAAGTAGCGGTTCGCTGGAAGCCCATCGCAAGAAGGCAATAGGATTAAGCGTATTGTGTTCAGTACATCGATACGTTCTTCAATGGCGACTCCAGTGCGGACGTCAAGTCATTCGATGGGTTGAAGATCATGACTCCAGCAGGGCAAACGCTGAGCATGGGCACCAACGGGGGCTCGCTGACGCTGCCACGGATGGATGAACTGATCGACGCCGTGATGCCGGGCAAACCGGAAATCCTGCTGATGAGCAAGCGATCCCGGCGAAAGCTCAAGGATCTGCGCCGAGCCAGCGGATCTGTTCTCGAAACATCGATCAATCAGTTCGGGGAGCGCATCGAGACCTACGACGGGATTCCGGTTGTCGTCGATGATTTCATGTCGGATCTCGAAACTCTGGGTTCCGGGACGGCGCTCAGTTCGATCTACGCGCTCAGGTTCGGACAGGGGACGGGGCTGATGGGTCTTGAACATGGCGGCATCAGCGTCGAATCGGTGGGAGAGCTGGAGACGAAGGATGCGACCCGGACGCGCATCAAGTGGTAGTGGACACAAGTGACGCATCGATTTCACACCTGATCACGTAGCGAGGTTCGTGATCCTTCCGGAAGAGGCAAGCGGAAACACCAAGGGCATCGAGAATCATCCGCTTCTGAGCGAAATCAGACACATCGAGATTGTCCCCCACACGCTGACACCACTGTTCGATTGATCTCAGATCATGGCAGCGTTCTTTGAATCCATCCATCTGTGTCTGCAGGGAGTCCAGTTCGTTGCGGAGCTTCTTTCCGTCGCGAGTCAATTCATTCAGATGCGCAAGCAATGGTGCGCGAGCGTCTGCATCGTCAATCAGGGACAGCGTTTCCACCATGTTCGTTTTGCGCTTCTCGAGGTGTTTGAAAGCAGCCTGAACCGCTTCGGACTGCACCTCGAGATGGTTGTCGACTTGAATCCGATCCAATTGCTTGCGGATCAGGTCCGGATTCAGAATGATTTCTCGGATTCGCTCCCAGACCGCCGTATCTAGGGTGTGACAGACAATCGTCGGATTTGGACAGGCGCCCGGATAGGTGCCCTGTCGCCTGCAGACATAGTCGTACGATCCGTTTGATCGCGGTCGTGGATACATTGTTGTTCCGCAGTAACCACAACGCACGTAGCCCCCACGAAGCAACGCGGCTTCGGGGTTCTTGGCGCTGCGGACGGCGCGCTTCTTATTGTTCTCGAGGACAGTCTGAACCGATTCCCACGTCGCCACATCGACGAGCGGCGGAATTGTGCCTTCCGGCAATGGGATCGCTTTCTCTGGATCGAAATGTTGAGGACGAATCCCATTGGACTTGGTATTGCCCCAACCAAACGCTTCCCCCTTGTAGGCTGGCCTATGAGCCATCCTAGCAATGACCGAAGTGGTCCATTGGCGATTTATCTTTGTTGGTGTGTCGATGTGATCAGCTGTCAAGGTGTTGGCGATTGCACGCAATGTTCGGCCACTTGCCAAAAGTTCGAAGATTCGCTGAACCACCTTCGCAGTATCTGGATCCTCTATCAACCGCGCCTTGATCAACCGCCCATTGTGGTCTCGCTCGTCGGGCCACCGATAGCCATAGAGGGGCTTGCCACCGGGAATAAGCTTGCCGCTCTTGACCCTTGCAATGCGCCCCCTGACTGTCCGCTCCCTGATCTTCTCGACTTCGATCGCCGCAGCAAGCACTTTTGCGCTCCGGACGAAACGGCCAATTGCTGTTTGTTCGAAGTCCTCGGTGGCGAACGCCATCTCAACGCCAGCCCGCCCAAACTCCTCGTCCAGAATGTAGACATGTGAGTCCTGGGAACTCAGCCGGTCAACACAAAAGCAGACAACGATGTCGATCTTGCGAGCTCGGACCGCCTCGCGTAACTCCGTGAGGCGGGGACGCTCATGCAACAGCCATCGCTTATGCGTTTCACGATAGACATGCTCCTCCGAGACTTCCCACCCCATTTGGGCGCAATGTTGGCGACAGGCCGCTTCCTGTGTCTCGAGACTCGCACCCTCGACTTCCTGCCGCGTGCTTGAGACGCGCGTATAGATCGCAGCTGTCTTTTGTCTCGGAGTAACCATCGCAATCTGCATCCCAACAATTCCTTTCATCGTCAGACAGGTACTTACGCATTGTAAGTGTCGAAATAGCTCACCTGTTCTCGTCCGATCCTGCACGCACTCCCGATGACATGGACTCACTGGCACAGATTGACGGCGTTGCAGCGATCTTCTAGGATAATCTGAATGAGAATATTTGTTCTTTTTCGGGAGGATCAGATGGGACACATCCGCCTCGGACGACTCGGCACCTCGCCGTCATGGCAAGCGTTGCTCGCGCAACTCGACCTGGCCGCCGTCGATGTCCGGGCCGTGGCGATCACCACCGCCGATGGTGCCCAATTGCGACTGATTGGTATGCGGAACGATCCGGTTCTGGGCTATTGCGTCTGGCTGCTTTCCCGGATCGCCACCGCGGCCCGCTCCGACGACTTCATCGGGGAAACCCGTCACCTTGGTCTTGCCGTCGGTCCCGGCGAGACCATGGTCAGCCTTATTGCCCAAGTCAACGATCTGGTGATCCGTGAAATCAATCGATACCCGGCCTCTGGTCCCTTTGGCCAGATTGCCGCGACCTCGGTCAAACGCACCCTCCTCGAGACCATCGCCGTGATGCAGCCAGTGCTGCTCGGCAGTTCGGTGGACGACCTGACGGCGGTGATCCGTCGACAGACCACGGATCGCGCCTTCGGCAGTCTGGCCGTGCTCTTCTTCGGCGACCTGCTGGCCCGTACCCTTCGCTTCTACGTCGACAAGGAACTCCCCTTGCATATCGGGGCCGGTAGTGGCGTGCGCACGATTGAGATGAGTCGTCTCTTCCTGCAGGACCTGGATCAATACTCCCGACAATCGGCCCGGATCGTGGAAACCTTCGCGACGGAGTGGTTGTCCAAATACGACTTTCTCGAGCATCGCTATATCTCCCGGGAACAAGCACAAGGCTTCGCCGCGTACGCCCTCCAGAAACTAGATGGTGAACTGCGAGTGGAGGTCGCAGCATGAGTGCCGAACTTGCGCCACCGACAGCCGTTATCTTTCGCTGCGATGAGGCCGAGGTTGTCCTGCCCGAGGACATCCCGGCGTCGACCGAGCTGCGCACGATCCGAAGCTGGGGGGCGGAAAGCGACCTCGCGATCGAGATCGAACCGCTTTACGTGCTGGTGCTGCATCAGGTGCTGGGGCGTCATGCCGATCTGGTGCGTATCGGCGCCTTCGTGTACCGGGCCGATCTGGCGGTGAGTCGGGGTGGGGAGCGCGACGCCCATGCCGAACGCTGGCGGCGCCGCCTGCATCTCTGCATCCCGGTGGAAGAACCGGAGTTTTGGAATCAGGGTGCGGTTCGGGAGGCCCTGACCACCACGCTCGATTTCCTGACCGCAGATCATTGGACCTTTCACTTCAGTCGACGCCCGTCGGCAGGCAGTCTCATCCAACTGCAGGTCAAGGAACTGGCACCCTTTGCCGATACCGGCGTCGTGACCCTCTTCTCCGGCGGGCTGGACAGTCTCTGTGCCCTGGTCGACGCCGCGACACGCCATGAGTCGCCGCTGGCACTGGGACACTGGGCAAGTTCGCGGCACCAGAACCGGCAGACCACCCTGCTCGAAGCGCTGCGTAAGGAACGACCCCAATGGACCATCCCGCTCCTTGGGGTTACGGTGATGCGCCGTGGCAGCGATACCAAGGAGAGTAGCCAACGTTCGCGCGGCTTCCTCTACGCCGCTCTGGCCACCGCCGTTGCCGCCGAGATCGGTGCTCCCAAGGTCTATCTGGCTGACAATGGACCGGTCAGTCTCAACTTGCCCATCAACGACCAGTTGGTCGGTGCCCTGGCCAGCCGGGCGACCCATCCGCGCACCATGGCGAACCTCAACCACCTCTTCGGCCACATCCTGACCACCCCAGTCACGATCTCGAATCCCCTGCAGTGGGTAACTCGTCAGGACGCCTTGCGCGTCCTCGAGCGGGCCAACCTGCCGCAGCTGATTGGCCTGACCAACTCCTGCAGCAACACCTCGCGACTGCCAACTGCCACCCCGCAGTGTGGCGGCTGTTCGCAGTGCATCGATCGGCGCTTCGCCATCATTGCCGCCAACCTGGAAGCCCACGATCCCGCCAGCCGCTATCAGCAGGACCTCTTTACCGAACCCCTGCAGACGGAGCTGAAACGGATGACCGCGATCAGCTATGTGCGATTTGCGCGCACGATCAGTCAGCTCGACGAGGACGCATTTCTGCTGAACTACCCCCAGGTGTTCGATGCGGTGATACCTGGGCAGTCCGACGGTGAGGAGGTGTTGCGCAATGCGATCAATGTCGTGCAGCACCAGGCCGAGATCGTGCTGGACGTGGTGAACGCGAAGCTGGCCGAACACCTGCCGCGTCTGAGTGCCGGCACCCTGCCCGCCGACTCGCTGCTGGGATTGGTGGCGGCGGACCTGCCGGGACGACGGGGACCGGAGATGACGGTCCGCTTTGTGCCGCACACCAATCTGGTCGATCTCGGTGACGAGCAGTCCGTGCCGCTGGCTGCAGCCCCCGATCGCGAACCATCGGCCTCGATGCTGCCGGCGCGACCGAGTTGGACCTGGACCGGGGCTGGTTGGCGAGTTACCTATGAAGGACAGGAAGCCTTCGCCAAACCCAGTGTCAATCTGACCCGGATTGCTGTGTTGCTGCGCGAACCGGGGCGCTACTTCACCCCAGAGGAACTCGGACAGCTTGCCAATGGGGCGTCGCTTGACCCGGCCGTCCCCACAGCGCCGGAAGGGCTTTCCGTCGCTCAGCTTGCCTCCACCGATCCGGTCATCGATGCTCAGACGATGCGGGATATTCGACGCGAACTGAAACGACTCGAGGCGGAACAGCATAAGGCCACCACCGATGGAGATCACACCTGGGCGACCGAGCTCGATCATCAACGCACGACGATCCTCAACCACCTTCAAAAATCAACGGGATTGCACGGGATGGCCCGCACCTTCGCTACCGACGGCTCCAAAGCACGAGATGCGATGCGTATCTCGCTCAAGCGCGGGATCGACCTGCTGATACCGACGCATCGTGCGCTTTCCCTCCACCTGGCACAGTCGATTGTCCGGGAGCAGCTGTTCGCCTACGACCCCCAACCAATGATCCGCTGGATCGTCGAACCCCCTCGTCAAGCGGCGTAACACAACCTGTTCGTCTGCGAACAGCAGTTGTTCGCAATTCCAGACACGCCCCGTCTCGATAGAGACGAGGCGTGTGCTGCCGAGGGGTCATGCGGTGATCTGCGGGATGTCGCGATCGATATCCAGAACGGAGATCGCCAACACCGCCGGGTGCGGTGAAGGGATGACCTCATGGCAGCGGATGAGAAACCGCAGCGACAACAGCGGGCCAAGACAGACGATGGGCTCCTGCCTTTTCCGGTACGGCGACGCCTCTGGGATCAACTCTGGCAACGCTTGCTGGCACCGCCAGCAGCACCCGAGGACAAGCAGCCACCGGCGTCGAAGACCAGCACGACGGGGGCAGCGTCATGATCACTCCGTCGTTGCTCGAAACACTGCAGGCGCATCACGACCGGGGCTGGCGCCTGGTCCCGATTCCCCACGGACAGAAGCGACCAACTAGACGTAACTGGCAGAACCTGCGCCTGATGCGCGGAGAACTTGCGCAGGCCTTCCGGTCGCAGGGCAATGTTGGTCTGCTGCTGGGAGAACCATCCGGACACCTGGTCGATGTCGATCTCGACTGCGCCGAAGCCCGTGCCCTAGCCGCTGTCTTCCTGCCCCTAACTAATCTGCGCAGTGGCCGCGCCGGCGCGCCGAACAGTCACTGGTTCTATGTCGCCACAGGAGGCACGACCACGCGCCTGCGGGATCCGATCCTGCCCGAGGATCAGGACCGGGCCATGCTGGTTGAGTTCCGGACCACGGGCAGCCAGACCCTGATTCCACCCTCACAGCACCCAGATGGTGAGGAGGTCCGCTGGGAGGCTCACGGCGAGCCCACCACGATCGACGCCCACGCCTTACTTGCCGCGGTGCGCCGACTGGCTGCCGCCGCCCTCCTGGCGCGGCACTGGCCACCGGCGGGGAACCGGCACGACGTGGCCCTGGCCCTGGCTGGTGGATTGCTCCGCTCAGGCTTGACCACGGAGGAAACCCGCACCTTCATCGAAGCGGTCGCGCAGGTCGCCGGTGATCCGGAGGTGGCGGATCGAGGACGTGCGGTCGATTCTACGACCGCGACCCTGGCGGCGGGCTCCCACGCCACCGGCTGGACGCGGCTCGCCGACCTGCTCGATCCCCGCCTGGTCAAACAGATCCGGGCCTGGGTGGGGAGCCTCAAACCGGGCGGTGGTGTGGATGCGGCTGGCCAAGATGGAGACGCCGCAGCGATGAGCGGCGGTGATACCAAGCACGTCTCCCAGGCAACCAAGATCGTGGAGTTCGCACGTGCGGCAGGTTTCGTGCCCTTTATTGACCTCGAAGGGAATCCCTACTGCAGTGTACCCATGAATGGACATCTCGAGACCTGGCCCATCAAGGCGGAACGGCTCAAACTCCACCTCCATCGGGTCTATGCCGCCGAGATGCAGAAAGTCCCGGGGACGCAGATGCTGCAGGATGCCCGCAACGCCCTCGAAGCCGAGGCTCGCTTCACTGGTCCGGTCTTCCCGGTGGGCATCCGTGTCATGCGCCACGAGGGGATGCTCTATCTCGATCTCGGCGATCCGACTTGGCAAGTCGTGGCGATCACTCCCGATGGCTGGGCGGTGGTTGATGGCGGGACCGTCCCGGTGCGATTCCGGCGCCCCCAGGGGCTGGCGGCCCTGCCGCTACCCGATCGGACTGGCGTCATCGGAGAATTACGCGATCTCCTCAATCTGGGGGGCGAGGATGACTTCCTGCTCCTGGTCGGTTGGGTGATCGGATTGCTCTATCCAGAGGGACCCCGCCCCCTCTTGCAACTGCTCGGCGAGCAGGGCAGTGCCAAATCCTCCGCGGCGGCTCTTTTGCGTTCCCTGGTCGATCCCAACGAGCTCCCCTTGCGCGGTCTCCCCGCTGATGAAGGCGACCTGTTGATTGCGGCTCGAAGCAGTGCCGTGCTGGTCTTTGACAATGTCTCTAAGCTCCCGCAATGGCAGAGTGACGCCTTCTGTCGTCTCGCCACCGGTGGAGGACTCTCCAAACGTGAGCTCTACACCGATGCCGATGAAGTGCTGCTGATGGCGAAACGCCCCGTGCTCCTCACCGGCATCAGCGATGTGGTCACCGCTAGCGATCTCCTCGACCGGGCGATCACGGTGACCTTGCCGCCGATCCCGCTAGCGCGACGGCGAACCGACCAGGCGGTACAGCGGTCGATGACGGCGGCGCGACCCCGGATCCTCGGCGCCCTCCTCAATTCGGCGGCGGTTGGGTTGCAACGGCTTGGGACCACCACCCTTGCGGAAGTACCCCGCATGGCCGATTTCACCACCTGGGTCGAGGCCTGCGCCTTCAGCTTTGGCTGGGAACCGGGCCACTTCGCCGACTGTTTCCTGGCCAACCGGCGGGCTGCCGACAGTGTCGCAATTGACAGCAGTCCCTTGGGTCCAGCCGTGATTGGTCTGATGGAAGAGCGAGATCACTGGGAAGGAACGGCCAGTCAATTGCTGGAGGCGCTCAATGATCTGGTCGCCGAGGAGGTGCGCAAGGAGCCGGGCTGGCCCAAACAGGGAAACCGAGCCTCAGCCATCCTACGTCGTCTGGCTCCCAACCTGCGCAGTCTCGGCATCGACTGTCGGCTGGGACGTGTGAGTAAGGGAAGACGCCTGATCACCGTTCGCACCATCGTGCCGGTATCGCCAGCGGGACCGCTCGAGCGAAAGGCACGCGGCGAATGGGTCGATGACGACGTTGCAGGGGAAGTATCGGGTTCGACGAACGGAACCACCAGGGTGGCTCAGATTGAGATTGCTGGCTTCGGAGACGACACCACCGCGCGAGATCCCCGGTACGTCGATTGTGGGGTGCCGATCGATGGGCAGAGTGACCTCTGTGCCGCCTGTCGCGAAGGGCTCGCGGCCCGGTATCGCGAGGACGGCTCTTCATGAGTCGGCATCCCTGGCGCTGTCGCAATCCGGCCTGTCCTACGGAGGCTGGCTCCACGTTGGGAACCCTGACGCGCGATGGGGATGGCTTGTGCCTTGCTCCCTCAGTGCGCCAGTTCGCGATCTACATGGACAGCCAGCGAGCCGAGATAGTCTGTCCGGTCTGTAACACGGTGCGCACCTTTCGCGGGATCGCCGTGCTGCGGAACGATGGGTGACGGTCACGTATGAGGCATCGTCACCTGAAAATTCCCGCCATGGTGGGGACCGCGGCGGTGGTGACGATGGGTGACGATGAAATCATGGCTGTTGATCATGGGGAAGAGGATACCTCGGTCGATAGGTGGAGAGAGGCGGATCCAGATGAGAGGATGAGCGAATTGATCGTCACCCATCGTCACTATCACCAACAAGCCCGCCATCGCAACGAAATTCGGGTGACGGTCAAACCCAAAACGATCGTCACGTGACCGTCACCGCATCGTCACCTGGCGCCCAATCGTGGACGTGCAACAATCCCGTCGTGGCCCTATGTCCGGACACTGTGCTCACCGACGGCCTCTTTTGTCCGATGACCCGATCGCCTGAGTTGGCATCGAGGCGTTTCCCACAGCAATTGCCGGTGTATGCGGATCGTGGGGCGGCGTGACCGATCTGGCGTTCGCATACCTTCACGCCGGTCGCCACAGCGGGCGGGCCAATGCCTCTAGGCGTGGCGTTCAACGACGATTGGCTTTCCCGTTTCATCTGACTTGACCGCACGCTCTCGCCATACGCGCAACCTTGCGTGCGGTATACTGGATGCAATTAAGTTGTGGACACATGGGCCGCAGGTAACGAGCAGGAATGCTCGCCTGTGGCTCATTTTTGTTGAAATAGGAGGACAAAAGATGACGACAATCCTTGATGAACTTGTCCTGGACCCCCAGAATGCCCGCCACCACTCATCGCGCAATCTCGATCTCATCTCCGCATCGCTGGACGACGTCGGAGCCGCCCGCTCGATTGTGATTGACGAGGAGAACATCATCCTCGCGGGGAATGCCACGGTGGCGGCCGCGCAGGCACTCGGCCTCACAAAGGTCCAGGTGATCGATGTCGACGGCACGACCGTCGTGGCCGTCCGCCGCTCGGGGCTCACGCCAGACCAGAAGCAACGGTTGGCGCTCTTCGATAACCGCGCCGCCGAACTCGCGGACTGGGATCCCCTCGTCCTCGCCACACTCGGCGACGAGATCGACCTCTCCGCATTCTGGGACGCCGACGAACTTGCCGCCGTGCTCGATACAGCGCCCGACGTCATCTTTCCGGAATACGACGAGTCCGCTGCCGAGGAGGTCGCCCATGTCACGTGTCCAGCCTGTGGCCACAGCTTCCCCCGTTAGGTACCTTGCGCGCCTTGAGAGCGCCTGGGCAGCCCGCAATGCCCCCCGCCTCTCGTCAGCTCCCACGGTAATAAGTCTCTTCGCCGGCGGTGGGGGATCGTCGCTTGGGTACCAGATGGCCGGCTTTCGTGAACTCCTTGCTGCCGACTGGGATGAGAACGCCGTTGTGACATTGCGCCACAACAACCCAGGTCTTGACGTTCTCCACGGCGACATCGCGGAGCAGACCGTTCGCGATATCCTCGTGCGCACCGGACTCGCTACGGGTGAATTGGATGTCCTTGATGGATCTCCACCATGCCAGGGCTTCAGTATGGCGGGTAAGCGCCACCTTGAGGACCCGCGCAACTCCCTCTTTCGCGAGTTCGTCCGGATTCTCCAAGGCCTCCAGCCCCGCGCTTTCATTATGGAGAATGTCGCCGGCATGGTCAAGGGAAAGATGCGTCTCGTCTTCGTCGACTGCCTTCAGTCCTTGAAAGCGTGCGGGTACGATGTGTCGGCCCGCGTGCTCAACGCGATGTACTTCGGAATTCCGCAACAACGACAACGCTTGATCCTGATCGGCACCCGTCGCGATCTGAACGTTGCGCCATCGCATCCGCGTCCCATCACCGCACCCCACCCACTCCGCGACGCCCTCGGGGCGGCAAGGCTCGCACCTGCGTCACACGGGGAACCCGTCACGTTGCCACCGCTTGATGATCGCTATGGTCGACTATGGGATCAGGTCCCTCTTGGTGGGAACGCCTCGGACGTCCTGGGAACGGGCTATAGCAGTTGCGTGAAGCCACATCCCGATCGCCCATCGCCGACCTTGCCCAAAACACAGACCGGACGCGGATTTGCTACGGTGGTGCACCCATTCGAGCCCCGGGCACTCACGATTGCGGAAGCCGCCTACACCTCTTCCTACCCCCCAGCCTATCACTTCGTCGGTAGCTACACGGAACGCTGGGCGCGGATCGGCAATAGCGTGCCTCCGCTCTTCATGGCGGCGATTGCCAGCCACGTTCGCAACCATCTCCTCGGTCACGACACGGTCCCCGTGCAGGATGTCGCATGATGTCGTCAAATCAGACACTCACCGCCAAGCAACGTAAGGCACTCGAGGCATTGCTCCTGACCGGCGAGGTCTCCGGAGCGGCCAGTGCAGCGAACGTGACGCGAGACACGATCTATCGCTGGATGAAGCAGCCGGTCTTCGCCGCGGCGATCCGCGAGGCGGAGGCCCGCGCCCTCGATGAACTCTCGCGTGTGCTGATCCGACTGAGCCGTTCTGCGGTCGGCACGCTGGCGGCGGCGATGGCGGACAAACAAGCACCGCTGAGTCCACGCCTGCGGGCGGCCGAAATCACTCTGAACCGGCTGCTGCAGCTACGGGAGCTAGCCGTCCTCGAGGCGCGGATCACGGCGCTGGAAACTGCATCTGGGATCGAGAACGGATCCCGATGAAGATTTTCCCGCCCCTGCGTATCCATGACCGCCTCTCCCGGCTTGAGCAGGTCAAGCGCGATGACTATCGGGATGAGGGGGTATTGCGGATCGCGCGGCAGCTGGGGTTCGATGCCGACGAACTCGTTGCCGACGCTGACCGGCTCACCGCCCAATTCCGCGCTGCGGGAGCCACGACGGAAGACCAGCGTCTCCGTCTCGTGGCTGCTGATCTGGATATTACGGTCGACGATCTGCGGCGTGAATTGCACGATTTAGAACGGCAGCTGCGATGAAGGCGACAATCGCCCGGCGACTTATCTGGCTGGAAGCACAGCAGCATGGGGGCTGCACGACCTGCCAGTGGTGGGACGGGACGCTCATCGAGGATGACACCGGAGCCCAAAGCCGACCGGACCAGTGTCCCGACTGTGGCAAGGTAGTGCCGGTTCATTGCGTGCTGCATCTGCACGGCGTGAACTGGGACGATCTATGAACAGTCGATGGGTGAGACGGGTTCGTGCGCTCGAAGCGGTACGGGCGCGCCGGGAACGGCATATCAGACGCTCATCCCTCGACCTGAACGCTCTCAGCGACGGGGAACTCGAGGAACTGGAACGGATCGCATGCCGCCTCGATGGCACGAGCGGGAATGACGATTGGGATGCTGAGTTTTCCATCAGGGAACGTACGTGGCTCGACAGTATCGTCACAAAGGCTGGAGGCGGGGCTGCATATGAGCGTGAAAGACCTTGAGCGGCGTCTATCGCGGCTCACCGGGACGCAGACGTTGCCCGGCGTTCGGGAACTGATCGTGATCGGCCCGGTTGTTGGCTCCCTCCTGGCGGGCGAGTAAGGCAAAGGCGTGACGTTAACCCATGATGGTCACAACCTCGAATGGCATGATCCGCAGCTCCTTTCTGGGCTGCCGATCATCCCGCAGAAGTGTGACCGATCACTCCGTACAGGCGTTTCCTCTCTCTCCGGTCTGAACAGCTTCCTCGACCGTGAATTGTTGATCGACAATCACGTCCATGTCGGCATGCACCTTGTGACCAAGCCAGCGCGCGAGCATTCTCGACACCGCGCACTCCTTCGACGTGCATCGGCGCATGCTCTACTTTAGCCAAAATCTGCAGTTGCGGAGAAGAATGTGGAAGGTTCATCTCACTTGGGAATCGCGATCGGCGAGTGCATGGCGCTGTGGGGATAGCTGTCGCGGAATCCACTTGCGTGATGAACTGAGTTGGACATAGCAAAAGGGAGAGCGGCCGTTGCCGCTCTCCCTTTGTGGACTATTCTGCAGCACATGCGGCTGGAAGACGAACCACCATCCACATGCCCGGCGTTGCCTTCACGAGCAACAGAATTCTCGCTAGCTGACGCTGGCGACCGGATAATCTTTTGCGGCAAGGATCGACGACAGATCTTCGACGTTCACGCGATTCGCATCGTACACGACCTTGACGGTCTTGCCGGGAATATCAACGGTCACTTGCTCAACGCCGTCAGTCGGGGTCAACGCGGCGATCACAGAACGCTCGCAGTGTTCGCAGCTGATGTCGGGAACGGTAAGGGTGGCTTCACTCATGGCAATCGGTACCTCCACAGGTGGGTCATATCCGGATGCGCCCTCGAATGAGGCGTGGCGCATCCACATTCAGATCAGGATCGACCTAGTTCATGCACATAACATCTGGCTCCTTCTCATGATTCCAGCAGGGACGATCGGGGAAATGAGCTGAAGCATGCTCCGATCAATAGGGGCATCCACCCCTGAGAGAGCCTTCCCCTGCGTTTCCTGTCCCAGTATACCCGAAGGGGGTATATTGTCAATATTTCCGATCGGATTGTGCTCATCTCCAGCCTGTGCGAATGAACCCATCACCTTGCGGACAGATCCGCCCCTCTACCGGGATCGATGTCGCGGGTCGAGCGCATCCCGAAGTCCATCGCCGAGGAGATTGCATCCTAACACCACCAGGGTGATGGCGATCCCGGGATACATCATCAGTTGCGGCGCGTTCAGGAAGAAGAGTCGCCCATCGCTAAGCATCGTGCCCCATTCGGGCGTTGGCGGCTGGGCGCCCAGCCCGAGGAAGCTCAATCCAGAAATCGCCAGCATCAGGGAACCAAGTTCCAGCGTTGCCAGTACAATCACCGAAGGGATCACGTTGGGCAGGATATGCCGAAGGATCATCCTGCCATGGCCACATCCGCAACAGTGCGCCGAGAGCACGTAATCGTTCTGCACGACCTTCAGCGTCAGACCGCGGACGATCCGGGCATAATCGACCCACCACACAGCGACCATCCCGATCAGCACATTTGGCAGGCTCGGTCCGAGCATGCCGACGATGGCCAAAGCGAGGATGATGCTAGGGAAGGCGAGCAGGACATCGACCAGTCGCATCAACAGATCGTCGACAATACCCCCGAAATATCCGGCAATCATGCCGATCGTCACGCCCAGGAGCACAATCCCGGTCGCCGCAAGTCCGGCCGCTCCCAGCGTCCAGCGTGCACCGAACACCAGGCGGCTGAACACATCGCGCCCGAGATTGTCCGTTCCGAGCCAATGTACGGAGGACGGCGATGCCAGGTTGGCTTTCGGATCGAGCGCGGCGGGATCGAACGGGGCGATCACGGGCGCGAGAATGGCGACGATCGAAACCATGACGAGGATGCTGAGCCCCACCATGGCGGAACGATCCTGAATGGTGCCGCGAATAAATGCGAAGCGTTGTGGGCGCCAGGAGTCTCCGATCGTTCCGGTGCCACGCGCAGATGGAGTGATGACCCGCGGGGAAGAGGCGGTAGGTTGGGCCATGGTTACCTCCTGACCAGCCGAATGCGTGGGTCGATAATCCCGTAGCCGAGATCGACCAGCAGGTTGATAAGCAGAAATGCGGTGCCCATGAAGATCACGAATCCCTGGATCATCGGATAGTCACGATCGAAAATGGCATCGACCACCAGTTTCCCGATCCCCGGCCAGGAAAAGATCGTTTCCACGATCACGGCCCCGCCGAGCATGCCGGCAAAACGCATTCCGAGCACAGTCGAGATCGGGATCATCGTATTGCGCAGCGCGTGGCGAACGAGCACGGTGCGCGCGTGCAGACCTTTTGAGCGCGCCGTGCGGATGTATTCCTGGTTCAGGGTCTCAAGCATCTCGGAGCGGGTCAGGCGCATTAGGCTGGCGCTGCCGCCGATCCCCAGCGTCAGTGCCGGCATCACCGCATGCTGCCAAGTGCGACTCCCGGCGACCGGGAGGATGCCAAGTCGCACCGACAACAACAGGATGAGCAGATAGGCAATCCAGTAGGAGGGCATCGAGGCACCCAGCAACGCTACCACCCGGCTCAGGTGGTCGACTGGTCCCCGCCTATAGACCGCGGCGAGAATTCCCAGCGGGATCGCGAGCGAGATGGCAAACAGAAGTCCAATGCCGGCGATCTTCAATGTGGCCGGAAACCGCTCAGCCAGCGAATCGAGCACGGGTTTGCCCGTCCGGTAGGACATTCCCAAATCGCCGGTGACGGCATTACCTACCCAATGGAGATATCGCACGGGAGCGGGATCGTTGAGTCCCATCTGCTCACGGGCGATCGTCGTTTCCTCAGCCGTCGGTTGCCGGCCAAGCTCTCGCTGAAGCGCCAGGCGAGCAGGATCCCCCGGGGCGAGACTTGCGAGCAAGAATGCAACGAGTGAGATTCCGACCCAGACCGGAATGAGATAGAGCAATCGGCGAAAGACGAACTGCAGCACAACGGGTTACTCCGCCACGGTGAGCGATGTCCATCGCTGATTCACGCCCGAGGCATGCAATTCGAAGGATGCAATGATGGCATTGTGACCAACGAGGCGGTAGAAACCGCACAATGGCGTCACGATCCGCGCCTCGTTGATGACGATGTTCATCGCCTTTCCAGCCGCCGCCTGAACCTCCGCGATCGTCGCCGCCTCGCGACTCGTCGTAATCGCGGTATCAAACTCCTTGCCCGGCGCGAATGCCCGCCCGTACATGGTTGATTCTGGATCGCCATCCTTTTCGGGGCTGGAGAACAGGAGGCCTGGCAGGAAGGCAGGGTTGCCGTCGTTCTGGCTGCCACTTTCTAGCCACAGATCGCCTTCCCCCACGCTGAGGCGTTGTTCGTAGGTGGCAGTGTCCGGCGTTTGGATGATTTCGAGGTCGATTCCAATGTCCTTGAGTTGGGCTTGGATCAACTCGGGCACCGATCCATGGTCGGCGGCAGTGCCATATCCGTTGATGATCGTGAGCTTGAGCGGTTTGCCACCCTTCTCCCGGATGCCATCCTTCCCTTCGACCCACCCTGCCGTTTCGAGCAGTTGTTTGGCGCGTTCGGAATCGAATTCCGGCGCGGCCACCAGCGAGGCGGAATCACCGAGAATCGCGGGGGGAATCATCGTAGTGCCCGGCTCCGCATTGCCCTGCCATGCACTATCGATAATCTGTTGGCGATTGATCGCGATGGAAACCGCTTCCCGAACCGCGATGTCCTGTCCGATGTCGTAAGGTGCCGCGCCGTGAATGTTGAAGTACATCGCTTCGTAGCCACCGACCGGTCCCTTGATAAGACTGGCGCCCGTCGCCTCAACTTGATTTGCCGATTGCCGGGGCACGTCAATGATCAGATCGACATCCTCTGCCTGCAGGGCGAGCATGCGTGCTGTGGGATCGGGATAGAACTGGAACGTGATCTGTTTGACGGAAGGCTTGTCTTTACCCCAATACTCCGCATTCGCCTCAACGGTGTAATGATCGGCGGCAACATACTCGATTTCGCGGAACGGTCCGGTGCCGTTGCGTTTCTGCGCGGGATTGAGCCCCACTGGCAGGATGGAATTATTCGGATGTCCGATCTGCTCCATTAGGCGCATGTTCACGTAGGTCGGCGTAATCTCCACCGTGTGGTCTTCGACGATGACGGTCGAATCCTTACCAATCCCCATCACGCCACCACCGTTGGCGGCAATCCGATCCATCGTGTATTTGACCGCCTTGGCATCGAACGGTGTGCCGTCGTGGAATGCGACTCCCTTACGGAGTGCGATTCGCCACGTTCCTGGAGCCACGAATTTCCATAATTCCGCCAGGCGCGGCTCAATCTGGTACTCCGGGGTGAGGTAGACGAGTGATTCAAAGATATTGGTATTGAGTGGATAAAAGCCGATATTGGCGCGTTGATCCGTCCGGTAACCGTCTTCCGAAACTCCGACGCGCACCGATGCCGTAGACGCGGCGGTGGCTGCACCCCGAGTGGCCGACGACATGCCGAGCGTGAGGGTGATACCCGCCGCGCCTGTGCCGAGCAGCAGTGTTCGCCGATTGATCCCAGACTTAATAGTGCGCATCCCTGCTCCTTTGATGACACGTCGTATGACGACGCCGGCAAGCGTTGCGAGAGGGGACTCTCTTCAAGATGTACGGTTGCCGCAGATGATACCCATGCCGGGTATAGGTGTCAAGGAAATGGGCCGGATTACGCAATTCCTCCTCATTATTCGAGAATCGCAATCGGGTCTTTATGCGCCATCCGCGGGGTCGAGACCGGGAGATCATTGTGACGAAATTTGGAAACTTTATTGATTCTCTCATGTTCCTAAAATTTGCACCATTGCAGTACGCCCCACTTGACGTGTATACGGATTCGGGAGGCGAGCACTTCCCCCATTAACGCATTCATTGTTAGTTTTACTGGCTAGGCTGTAAACACGACGGTACATTGATACGAGGTAGAGGCGTTTGTGTTTGATTCGGACATAGGCGAACACGACGGGATGGCAGAGCGCCATGGCGGGAGAACCTTTCGCGAAATCGGGCCGGTGCCGTCGTTCCGCATCCCTGTCCCTAGCAAAACACGCCCGACAGATCACTAGGGTGTGTTTGCAAACTCAGAGCCATTCCAGCATCCAGGCAAGCGTGCCCATCGCCAGGTAGCCGCGGGCCAGCTTGTCGTCGCGGGTGGCGATCCGCCGATCGCGCTTGCGGCGATTGCTCGCACGCTCATGGGCCGCTCGCGAGCGGCGTCGCGGTCGGACGCGTGCGCTCCCAGCTCATCCTCCCGCTACGGGATCACCGCTGCGATGTCCCGCGCCGGGAGCCAATTGCGCAGGTCGGCGGCGCTGTCGCCCGTGTCTCCGGCCACCGCCTCGGGCCACCTCCGCTCCAGACGTCGTTCCCGCAGCGGGATCGCCTGCGGGCGCTCGTGCCGCTGGCCGGCGGTGAGGGCGACCACGATCGGCTGGCCGGCACGCGCGGTGACGAGGAGGAGCTTGCGGCCCCAGTCCCCACGACTGCGCCCTACGCGGGGATCGGCGCCCCCGTTTTGGCGCTCGCCGGCACGCTGATGGGCGCGAAGGTTGCGGCCGTCGATCATCGCGAGCGTCCCCTCCAGCGTGCCGCCGTGGGCCACATCAAGCTGAAGCGCAGCCAGGATCCGGTCCCAGCCCCCGGCCTCCCGCCAGCGCCGGAACCGGCTGGAGACAGTCTGCCACGCCCCCTACCGTGCGGGCAGATCGCGCCACGGGGCACCCGGGCGCAGCATCCACAGCATGCCGGTGAGGATGCTGCGGTGATCCTTCGCGGGGCGTCCAGGGCACGGACGTTGCGACGGCAGCAGCGGGGCCAGATGGTCCCATTGCTCCTCGGTCAGGTCGTGGCGTCGTTGTGGACAAGGATATCAGCCCTTTGCAAACACACCCTAGTCTGTCTGTTCGGTTTCTAAGTCAGATAGTCTGCAGAACACCCGCAGCGAGTCAAAGACTGCGACACAGCGACCAGCACGGCGTCAATCGTCCGATGAACTTGCCAACTGCAGTTATGGAGCGACGTCGATGATGACCATTAACCCACCGCCACCATCTTCCTCCACATTGTTATTTGTCGTGTGATGGCTGATATGGCAATGAAGCAGCCATTTGCCCGGGTTCCGCGCTTCCCAGATCACATCGTATCGCTGGCCGGGCCCGACGTTCACCGTATCTCGCATGATCTGAGCTCCCGCTGGAACGGGCTCCCCGTCAATCGCCACAACCCGGAATGGCCCGCCGTGGATGTGCATCGGGTGGATATCAACGCTGCTACTCCCGATGAATCGCACCCGAATCTTGTCTCCGACCTTCGCCTTGATGACCTGGGTCTCCGGGTAGGACTTTCCGTTGATCGTAAAGAAATTCGGAAACGATCCATCCATCGGCATCGCCGGAAAGGTGTACCCTTCATATTCCGTCCATTCTTGGAGTTGGATGAGCACATCCTGGTTGGCGCCGTAGGCCGCGTCGATCGCAGGGTCTTTGGAATCGATGATGAATGCGCCGTACAGTCCGAGTGCCTGCTGGCGGTCGATATGATCGTGCGTGTGATAGAAGTAGGTGCCGTATTGCTTCGCCTCGAATTCATAACTATAGCTTTTGCCCGGCGCAATCGGTTCCTGCGTGATGTTCGCCGGTCCGTCCATCTCGTTTGGCACAATCAGTCCGTGCCAATGCACCGTCGTCGACTCTGGTAAGTGGTTGGTTACATTGATCCGAACCCGGTCCCCTTGAGTGATGCGGATTCGGGGGCCGGGCACTTGATGGTTGAACGCATACGCCATCACCTGTTCATCCGGAAGGATGTTCCACTTGATGACCGCCGCATCGAGGTTGAAGACCTTGACGCCATTCTCGATCTGCGGATCAAGCGCCTGATCACCGCGCGCATCTGCGGGTGCCGTGAACGACACGCTGTTCGGATCCACGGCGGCCATATCTCGCATTGCGTCGGTGGGCGTGTCGTTGGTCAGGATCATGCCGGGAGGCATAACCGCGCCCCGCACATCGTTCGCACTGATCGAGAGATTGGCATAGCTGGCGGACCACAGGATTCCCGCCAGGAGCACTAGCACCGAGACGATAGACATCAGGGTGAGTTGTGGCGTGGTGACATCCGACGCCATCTGATGCGCCCCACCGTGGCCCATCTCTTGATGCATCGGCGAGTCGTCCTGCGTCTGATCCCCCTCCTTGCGTGCACTTCCAGTCGTCTGCTCGCTGGGGTGGGAATCATTGTTGTGTTGCATCGCCTCGCCCCCTCCACCATTCGTTCTCTCTATTCACCAAGTCGTCCACAGCGACTCAGGCGTGCGCGGGCAGTGTTGCACTGCCATCCATCGCTTGTTGGTGCGGAAATGACGGGGCCCGTACGGTCATCAATCCATGTTTGAGACCACGGCTGACCAACCACCAGTTCATGGGATAGGCGGTAAAGAAACCGACCGAGATCGCGAGCGACATCACGCCCCAATACAGAAGCTCGCGCGGGTCCATCGCCCGCATATCCCGACCCATCATGAAGAACACCATTGTCGGGAACATGCCCGCCATCATGGTATTCATGGAAAGCCACTCGGGGAGAAAGGATCGCTTGAGGGCGGTGGTGTACGATCCTCCGAACATGTCCTTCATGAAGAGCGCCTGAAAGATGAAGAGGCCAGAAATGAACCCCAGCACATATTCGGCGGTCATATCGAACCACATTGGCATGCCCAATAGTGCGGTGACCGTGGCCGCGACAATAACTCCGGTCGCATCCCCTGCAATGCAATGCAACGTTGAGCCAAGCGCTTGCTTCCACATGGGAGCAACGAATTGCTCGTGTTCACCGGGCCGAGGTTCCTTGTCGGCAAGAACGTAGAGCGCGACCGCGAACGGTCCCATGTAGAGCGTGACAAGAATCCACGCCCACTTGATCACGGTATTCTCCGGCGTATTGCGAAAGACATCCCAGGCGATGTACGCCACGGAGACGAGCATGAGGGCGAACCACCCCAGCAAAACAACATCAATCCATGCGAGTGCGCCGAAGACCGGTATTGAATAGGGAGACATGCACGTGCTCCTGGCTATTGACCATCGGACCGGTGGCTGAGATGGATGTTCTGGTACGTTGTGTCGCCGATTCCAAGGCGGTCACCCCAGGGCGGCGATGATTCGTCCGCACGTTTTATACCCCGTGGTGTATCTCTCTCTCCAGACGTGGGAACTGACTACGAGGACCACTTCGGAAAGAGTTCCTGCAGGCGTTTGTGGGTGCCGTCCGCATCTCCGATCGCCGAAACTTTGAGCTTGCCGCTCACGATCTCCTCACGCGCCGTGGTCACTCGCTGCGTGCTCTCCGCACTCACCGGTA
>JAABUS010002519.1_pt1 | contig 34235 bp, 26 predicted proteins | sample 5560161 | NCBI WGS metagenome assembly JAABUS01 (sample SAMN10711885, study PRJNA513376) | rock metagenome | isolation source: Antarctica rocks | place: Antarctica: Victoria Land, Trio Nunatak nord | collected 2016-01-04 | reverse complement strand
TGACCGACCGGAACAAGGTCCGCGCCGGCAAGGCGTCGGCGGTGGTCGTCGGCCTGGCCGCGGTCTGGCTGGGCATCCTGTTCGAGAAGTTGAACGTGACCTTCCTCGTCGGCTGGGCCTTCAACGTGGCGGCCTCGGCCAACCTGCCGGCGCTGGTCATGATGCTTTTCTGGCCGCGGACGACCAAGCAGGGGATCACCGCGGCGATCCTCATCGGCATGGCCTCCTCGCTCGCCTGGGTCCTCCTCAGCGCCCAGGCCTATCAGGACGTCTACGGCCTCCCCCCCGAGCGGGCCCTCGTCCCGTTCAGCCAGCCGGGCCTCGTGACCATCCCGCTGGGTTTCGTCGTCCTGATCGTGGTCTCACTCCTGACTCGCCCCGAGGACGGGTCCGCCCGGAGGGCCTTCCGAGAGGCAGGTGGATCGTAGCTTGAAAACGGCACTCCTCCATTACGAACGGCCGAGCCAGCCGTTAGGATGCGACGGACGTCGGCCGTCACCGCGACTGGCTGGCGCGAATGCGAACCGTGTTGCAAACAGGGAGAATTGCGTCATGACGCTCAACCGCCGTGAGATGCTGCTCGCCGCCGGGGCCGCGCTGCTCGGTCCCGGGGTCGCGGGCCGTGCCCTGGCCCAGTCGAAGAAGGAGTCGAAGAAGGTCCTCTTCTTCACCAAGAGCGCCGGGTTCCAGCACTCGGTCATCGCCCGCAAGGGGGACCAGCTGAGCATGGCCGAACGCATCCTGACGGATGTCGGCAAGGACCACGGGTTCGAGGTGGTCGCCTCGAAGGACGGCCGGATGTTCGACCCGGACGAGATCGGCCAGTGGGACGCCTTCGCCTTCGAGACGACGCTCGACCTGACGACCCCCGGGAAGGACAAGACGCCGCCGATGTCGAAGGACGGCAAGCAGGCCTTCCTCGACGCGATCCACGGCGGCAAGGGTTTCGTCGGCATCCACTGCGCCACCGATACGTTCCACAGCAAGGGGGACGAGATCGACCCCTACATCAAGATGATCGGCGGCGAGTTCATCAAGCACGGAGATCAGCAGGTCGCGCGGCTGAACGTGGCCGATCCCGACTTCCCCGGAGTCAAGGCGTTCGGCCGGTCGTTCGAGATCAACGACGAGTGGTACGCCCTGAAGAACCTCGCCGAGGATTTGCACGTCATCATCGCCCATGACACCAAGGGGATGACGGGGAAGATGTACCAGCGGCCCGCGTTCCCGGAGACCTGGTGCCGGATGCACGGCAAGGGGCGGGTTTTCTACACCTCCATGGGCCACCGCGAAGACGTCTGGGAGAACCCGAAATACCAGGGCCTGCTCCTGGGTGCCCTCGGCTGGGCGACCGGCAAGGTCGACGCCAGCGTCGAGCCGAACGTCCAGCAAGCGACCCCGGGCTACAAGGAAATCCCCGCCTGAGCGCGCACGAGAGGCTGGGCCGGTCGAGGCTACACGACCGGCTCAGCCGCCCGGCGACGTCCTGATGAGGTCCGGCTCGGGCATCATCCGGGATCGGAGCCGATCGCCGAGCGTCAGGCAGGCGGGCAGGAGGACGAGGTTCCCCAGCGTGCTCCCCGCGGTGGCGATGCCGACCATCATCCCGAAGATCGAGAAGGGGGCGAACTCGCTGAACCAGAGCGCGGCGAAGCCGACGGCCACGGCGAGGCTCGACAGCAAGACGCCGGGTCCGGTCACGGCGTAGCTGGCGAAGAGGCTCTCGCGGAAGGGGAGCTCCGCCCGCTCGCGGCGGAACTGCAAGAGGCAATGGAACGTGTCGTCGACCGACAGTCCGAGCGCGACGCTCGCTACGAGCGCCGTAGCGAGGTCGAGCTTCACGCCGAGCCAGCCCATCAGGCCGAGCACCAGGCCGACCGACAGGAGCGTCGGCCCCAGGGCCAGGACCGCCAGCGTCGGACGCCGGAGCGCCAGGGTGAGCATCGCGAGGATCCCCAGCGTCGACGTGAAGATGGTGGCCCATTGGGTGACGATGATCGCCTCGGTGGTCCGCGTCAGCAAGAACGAGAGGCCCGTCAGGTAGACCTGAGGGCCGAACCTCTCACGCGCCGCGGCGACGGCCTGGCGGAAGAGTGCCGCCTTGGCCGGTGCCGGTTGCTGCTCGAGGAGTCGGACCAGGATGCGCGACTGGCCGGTCTTCGCGTTCCAGAATCCCGAGAGCAGCTCGGCCTGCGGCGTGGCGGCGATCAGGTCGAGCTTGTCGGCAAGGACTCGCGTGCGGGTCGCCGGGGGCAAGGACGCGAGCCGGCCGTCGGGATCGAGGACCGTGGCCAGCGACAGGACATGCGCGACGGCCGGTACCTCGCCCCGTCGAATCCCCGCGATCGAGCGCTCGACCTCCCGGAGCTTGCCGAGGGTGCTCTCCTCCAGGGCCGGCCCGGGCGGGACCGGGACGACGATCTCGACCAGGCCGATCCCCCCCAGTCGAGACTCCACCATGTGGTAGTCCCGGACGACCCGGGTATGTGGCTTGAAGGCATTAATATAATTCGACTCGTACCGGAGCCGGATCATCCCCGACGTGATCGGCAACACCACGACGAGGACGCCGACGAGGATGGCCCCCGGGTGGCGGGTGACACGGTCGAGGAGCCGATCCATCCAGGCGCCGACCAGGGACCTCGAGCCGAAGCGGACGGGGACCTCGAGCCGGAACGGCGGGAGCATCGCCGCGGGGGAGATCGCCAGGACCAGGAGCGCCGTCAGCAGCGTGCAGGCCCCGAGGATCACGCCGAACTGCTGGATCGGGACCACCCGGCTAATGACCAGGGCCCCGTAGCCGATCGCCCCCGTGACGGCGCACCAGAGGATGGGCGCCGTCACGGCCGAGAGCGTCGTACGCGCCGCGATCCGAGGGTCGGCCTGACGACGGCGGTCGTCGCGAAAGTGGATCGCCAGGTGGCTGGCCGCCGGCATCGTCAGCACGATGATCTGCGCGACCAGCGGGCCACCCGAGAGCGACAGCCTCATGTTCGTGAATGCCATGACCGCTTCGGTCGCCAGCCAGACCACCCAGCCGGAGAGGATCGGGACGAGCGCCCACCAGAGGCTCTGGGTGGCCGAGAGCGTCACCAGTCCGATCAAGAGCATCCCCACCACCGCCAATCGGCGGCCGTCGCGCTCGATGCTGCTGAAACCGTCGGCGAGCAGGACCGGCGGTCCGACCACGGCGGGACGCGGCAACCCGTGCCTCGCCGCGAACTCGTCGGCCTGGGCCCGGAGCGCGGCGATCGTCCCGGTGACGTTGTGCTCGACGGTCTTCTTCAGCCGGACGACGATCGCCGCCGACGTGCCCGACGCATCGATCAGCGTCCCCCGGAAGAGCGGGTGGGCCGTCACTCGCCTCTTGATGTCGGTTAGGGCCGTCGGATCGGCCGAGCGGATGGCGCCCCCGACGGTCAGAGCGTTCGACTTCAGGTCGAGGTTCTTGAGGCCCCGCCTGGTCGCGTTCATCGCGAGGTTACGCGCGAAAGCCGGAAGCCGGTCGAGCGCCAGCAGGGCGTCGTCCACTTTCCAAAGCAACGGCATGGCGTCGAGAGACTCGACCCGGAGGACCCCCGGGACCCGTGGCGCGGCGACCCGTCCGGCCAGCTCGGCCACCCGATCCATGCCCGAGGGGGTGAGCAGCGCCGGGTCGTCGTAGACGACGAACACGAAGTTGTCATCGCCGAAGGCCTTCGCCGCCTCACCATAAGCGATCACGATCGGGTCGCTGGGGGAGAAGAACGACCGGATCGACTGCTCGTAGCTGACTCGCTTGCCGAGGGCGAGCAGGACGATGAGGAGCAGCACAGTGAGGAGGAGCGAGACGTGGCGGACGCGGATGGAGAAGCCAATCACGGTGGGGATCGTTCCTGGATTCGAGGGGGCGCCCGGCCAGTTTGAGGGCATCCGGAGGCCGTGGAATCAAACGCGCGCCCGTCCCGATCCGGGCACATCGACGCGAAGGCTCCTCATCGCGAGCCGCCCGCTCGGCCTGTTTCGTCCCGCGGTTATACTCACTCAGCCGGTTTCCGACGGCCTGGCCCTGGCCTCGCTCAATGGCTCGATCGTCACGACGTGAAGCAGGGAGCACATGTTGAATCTAGCCGGCACATTGTCCTCGTCGGCGTCGATGCCGACGAGGATATCCGTGCGCGTCAAAAAGGCCATCTCCGGATGGCGGACTTCATACATCTGTCCGCTCGACATCACGAGGCGGAATGGCCGGAATGGTCTCTGTGTCAACAGATCGCGGAACGTCTGTACGGTCATGACTCGGATTATACCCGCCGCCCGAGCGGGTGTCGATCACCGCGGGACGGCCACGAGGCTTGCAAAGTCCGTTCCCGTCTGGGACCGCTCGGAAGCCCATGCCTTCCTCGACCGAGTGTTGAGACGATAACGCCCGACATGATGGCGATGACTCACAATCCGACACGCCTTCTTCCTCGGAGAAAAGGATCGTCGATCGAACTTTTTCGTAACTTTCGCCCTGAGTACTCAACACCTTCACGAAGTCTCGGTTAACTGACTGCCGCCCGCTCTCTGGGCCGCTCGGCATATCCGCGTCCGGGGCCGGTAGAGATCGTGCCGAGGGACGCCGGCTCGGCTCGCCCTTCGAGCATCCTGCGAAGCAAGGTTTCTCAACATGCCGACAGGAGATGCAACGTGAAGAGGTTGGCTCGATTTTCGTACGCGCTCATGGCGGTCATCGCGATGGCGGCCGGCCCTGCGTTCGGTCAGGAGACTGGCCCCAGCAGCTCGGCCAGCCCGTATCTCGTCCCGGTCTCCTCCGGGGTCGTCACCAGGTCGATCCTGACGGTGGGCGACTCGGTGAATAACAAGCCCGATGGGTCCCCGTATCGGATGGTGGGGATCCCCGACGGACTGGGGGCCTACGACAACGGCAATGGCACGTTCACAGTGCTGATGAACCACGAACTTCCCGCCACCGCGGGGGTGGTGCGAGCCCACGGCCAGAGGGGATCATTCGTCTCGAAGTATGTCATCGACAAGGGCACCCTGAGAGTGCTCAGCGGCGAAGACCTGATCCAGAGGACGGTCCTCGTCTCGGGCTCGTCGGCGCTCGGCCGGCTCTGCTCGGCCGATCTGCCGGAGCCGTCGGCATTCTTCAATCAGGCGACGGGCCTGGGGACGACCGCCCGGATCCTCATGAACGGCGAGGAGACGGGGCCCGAAGGGCGTGCCTTCGGCCACGTCGTTACCGGGCTCTCGGTGGGCACCACCTACGAGTTGCCGCGCCTGGGCAAGTTCAGTTGGGAAAATTCGGTGGCCAACCCGCTCGCGCAGGACAAGACGGTGGTCATCGGGACCGACGACTCGACCCCGGGTCAGGTCTACGTCTATGTGGGCCAGAAACAGGCCACGGGGACCGAGGTCGCGAGGGCGGGGCTCACCGACGGAAATCTGTATGGGATCGCGGTCAATGGCATGCCCGTCGAGAGGCGCGAGACCGGCGTGGGCGCTCCGACACGGTTCTCGCTGGCCAACCTGGGCGATGTCTCGGCCAAGACGGGCGCCCAGTTGCAGACGGACAGCGCCGCGGCCGGCGTCACCGAATTCCTCCGCCCCGAGGACGGCCACTGGGACCCGTCGAACCCGAACAACTTCTACTTCGTGACGACCGACCGCTACGACCAGGTGAAGGACGGCGTCGGCTCGCAGATCGGCCGGAGCCGGCTCTATCGGCTGGCCTTCGATGATGTGACCAACCCCTTGTCGGGGGGACGCATCGACATGCTCCTCGACGGCACCGAAGCCGGTAACATGTTCGACAACCTCACCATCGACAAGAACGGCCACGTCCTGCTCCAGGAGGACGTCGGCAACCAGGCGCACAACGGCAAGATCTGGTCGTACGACATCGCCACCGACTCCCTGTCGCTTGTGGCCAAGCACGACCCGAGCCGGTTCGGCGACCTGATCAACGGCGTGGCCTCTCCCGCGAGGCTGCCGTTCAACCAGGATGAAGAGTCGTCGGGCATCATCGACGTGTCGCACATCCTCGGCGCGGGGTGGTTTCTGGCCGACGTGCAGGCACATTACAACATCGGCGACCCCGAGCTCGTCGAGGGGGGCCAGCTCCTGGCCATCCACCTGACGCAGGCCGTGCCCGAGCCGTCGTCGATCGCGCTCCTGGCCAGCGGCGGCGTTGTTGCGCTATGCGTCCTCGCGAGGCGTCGCCGGGCCGCGCAGGCGGCCGGTCGGGCGAAGGATTGAAACCTTCGTCGAGGTAAGGTTCGACGCGGGCGGGCTTTCGGCCCTGCCCGATCTTGATGAACACGGCTAGAGAATTCAGAAGGCCCTCACTCAAAGGCGGGCGTCCCGACGAGGGCCGCCCGCCTTCACTGGAACGATCATGATCTATCGAAATATTCGAGGATGGCGAGCCGCGTTCATGGTCGCGTCGGCGGTCGCAGGGATGCTGGAATCCGCCTCGCTCCAAGCCGGGCCACTCACGCAGGTTTCTTCATTGGACGCGAAGTCGGCGGGGTTGCCGATGAGCATCCCGTCGATCGACGAGGCGATCGACGAGTTTCGCCAGGGTCGGAACGGGCGAGCCCTGGAGTTGCTGAAGGTCGCGACGACGCAACGCCCGGATCTCCCGCCGGCGAAGCTGATGCTGGCGCGGATGATGCTCGCCAGCGGACAGGACGCACAGGGCCGATCGGTCCTGGAGGAGGTCGTCGCCGAGCATCCGAATCACTCCGGCGCCTACGTCTTGTTCGGCAGCCTGGCACTGGCCGAGGGGAGGGTCACGGACGCTTTCCTGCAGTTCGAATGGGCGCAGTCGCTAACGGCGAAGGAGGTTCCGCCTCCGACGAGCCCCCAGGCGAAGGAGGTCCGGGTCCAGTGTGCCTCGGGGTTGGCCACGATTGCCGAGAAGCGCCGCGCGTGGGGGGACGCGAGCGGAATGCTGGCGAGTTGGCTGGCGCTGGAGCCGCGAAATGGGTTGGTCCGGCGGCGACTGGCCCGCGCGCTCGTGTACCTCGGGCAGGTGGACGAGGCGTTCAAGCAGTTGCAGCAGGCCGTGCGGGACGACCCGACGCTCGACCCGGCCGCGGTCGGCGTGGGCCGGTTCCTGGCCGAGGCGGGGGAGCGTGAGCAGGCCGGTCGGTGGCTGGAGCGGGCCGTGCGGGATGCCCCGAAGGACGCCGGGGCCCATATCGCGCTGGCAACATGGTTGTATCAGGGAGATGAACTGGCCCGGGCACGGTCGCTCGCCGAGAGGGCCGAGGGCCTCGATCCCAGGTCGTCGCGGGCGAAGCTCTTGTTGGGGATGGTCGGGCGGCGGTCGAAGGACTTCGCATCGGCCGAGAGGCATTTGCGGGCGATCCTCCAGGACTCTCCCGCCGACTACGTGGCGAGCAATCAACTCGCGTTGGTGCTCGCGGACCAGCCCGACGACGCGAAGCGGAAGCAGGCCGTGGCGCTGGCGGAATCGAACGCCCGCCAGTACCCGAAGCTCGCCGAGGCCCTGGCGACCCTGGGATGGGCCTACTCCCGCCTCGGGCGCTGGGACGAGGCCCATCAGGCGCTTCGGGCGGCATCCCCCGAAGGCAGGGCGACGCCCGACACCGCCTACTACCTGGCACTTGTCCTCGAGGAACGAGGGGAGCGAGACGAGGCGGAGCGGCTCGTACGCTCGGCACTCGGCGCCCCCCCGGGCCTTTTCGCGCTACGCGAGGACGCGAAGCGATGGCTCGACGGCCGGACGCTTCCCGCTGCGAAGGCGCCGTCCGCTCCTGGCCGCACGCCCTGAGCCTTCGTCACGGCGACGATATCGCCCGGATCAAATCCGGCCTCGTCCGGCATGGAGAATCACCCGTTCGGCATCGGTCGGGTGGCATCCGTCCGGTCGCCTCGCGACGACTCCACATTCAAGATGCCGCGCAGCTGTTCCATCGTGATGTTGCCGCCGCTCAGGACCATCCCGACCCGTTTGCCATGCAATTCGGAACGTCGTCGGACCGCGCCGGCGACCGCCGCCGCTCCCGCTCCCTCCGCCACTTGATGCGTCGTCTCCAGCAACAAGCGGATCGCGTCGGTCAACTCCGCATCGCTAACCAGCATGATCTCGTCGACGAGTCGAGGCAGGAGTTGCATCGGAAGGTCGAAGGGCTCGCGGGTCGCGAGGCCTTCGGCGAAGGTCGTGACCGCATCCAGCACGACCCGTCGTCCCGTCGTCCACGACTGGTAGAGGGCCGACGCTCCTTCTGCCTGCACGCCGATGACGCGCGTCGAAGGGTTGATCGCACGCGCCACGACCGCCGCGCCGAGGACTCCACTACCCGCCCCGACGGGGACGAACAAGAGATCCAGGTCCGGGACGACTTCGAACAATTCGAGCGCATAGGTCGCCACCCCGGCGATCAACAGCGGCTCGTTGGCCGAATGGATATAACGCAAGCCCTCTCGGGCCGCACGCGACTCGGCGGCGAGGCGCGCGGCATCGAAGTCGTGTCCGATCTGGACGACCTCCGCCCCGAGGGCGCGGGTCGCGGCCACCTTCAGCGGGTTGGCTCCCTCGGGCATGTAGATGACCGCCCGAGTGTCGAAGAGTCGGGCCGCATAGGCGATGGACTGCGCATGGTTCCCGGTCGAGACGGCGAGCACGCCGCGTGCTCGCTGTTCCGGTGTCAGGGTCGAGAGCAGGTAGACGCCGCCGCGGACCTTGAAGGCCCCGGTCGGGTTCAGGTTCTCGCATTTGAGGAAGGCGCGACAATGCAACGAGGCGTCGAGGGCGGGAGGCTCGAGCGTCGGCGTCGGTCGCAGGTAAGGGGACAGGGCGGCTCGTGCCCGCAAGACATCCGCCAGTCTCGGTGTCGGCCATTCCATCGGGTGGACTCGCTCGAGCTCACGTCTTCGGCCGTCCCCGCGAATCCACGGACGGAAGGTCATTCACGGATGCGTCGATTGTCGCATGGCAGGCTCGACTTGACATGCCGGAAAATCAGCGTAGGCTACCTCTTCAAGAGGGATGGTGCTGCCCCAAGGTTCGCGTGGAGGCCCCGTGCCCTCGGCGTGGCCAGGAATGGCCCCCGCCCACCTCAACCTTGGATGAGGGCGCCATGGATCGACGCATCCTTGTGGTGGACGACAGCGAGCTGATCTGCCAGCAGCTCTCGCAACTCCTGGCCCACTCCGACCGCCGGATCAAGGTCGCCCACGACGGCACGACGGCCCTGGAATGGCTGGTCGAGAGCAACTTCTCGCTGGTCCTGACCGACCTCTGCCTGCCGGGGATCAGTGGCCTCGACCTGATCCGCGAGATTCGCCAGCGCGACCTCCCCATCACGACCATCGTGATGACCGGGCATGCCTCGATCGACTCGGCCGTCGCGGCGATGAAGCTGGGGGCCTACGACTACCTGCACAAGCCGATCGACTCGGTCCGACTCGATGTCCTGGTCGAGAAGGCGCTCGAGGACCGCAAGCTGCTGGACGAGGTGAGCGCACTGCGCCAAGGCCTGCAACAACGCCATGCCTATCACAATCTCCTGGGCAAGAGCCCGAGGATGCGCGAGGTCTTCTCGAAGGTGGCTCGGGTCGCGTCTTCCGCGTGTACGGTCCTGATCACGGGAGAGACGGGGACCGGCAAGGAGCTGGTCGCGCAGGCGATCCACTACACCGACGCGACCCGGAGCGGGCCCCTGATCGCGGTCAACTGCGCGGCCCTGCCCGAGCCGCTCCTGGAGAGCGAGTTCTTCGGCCACGAGCGCGGCGCATTCACCGGCGCCGACCGGCAGAGGAAAGGGCGGTTCGAGCAGGCCAAGGGGGGGACCCTCCTTTTGGACGAGATCGGCGAGCTCCCCATGGGGATGCAGGCGAAACTCCTCCGCGTCTTGCAGGACGGCAGCTTCGAGCGGGTCGGCGGCTCCGAGGTCATCCGAGCCGATTGCCGGATCCTGGTCGCGACCAACCTGAACCTGGCCGAGGCGGTCGCCGCCGGTCGGTTCCGCGAGGACCTCTATTATCGCCTCAACGTGGTCGCGATCGAGCTCCCCCCTCTCCGCGAGCGCGCCGACGACATCCCATTGCTGGTCGGCCACATCCTGGGACGACTGGAGGAGCGTCGACTCCCCGCCAAGACCGTCTCCAGGGAGACGTTGGTGCGACTGGCTCGCTACGAATGGCCGGGCAACGTCCGAGAGCTGGAACACACCCTCGAGCAGGTCGTCGTGACCACGCCCGGCCCGGTCATCGAGCCGGAGAACCTGCCGCCGCAGGTCGTCTCCACGCGCGAGGAACCCTTCACGCTCGAATTCGACCTGAACCGCCCGCTCCATGCGATCACCGACGAGCTGACCGAGCGGATCGAGCCCCTGTACCTGCAGCGCGTCCTCGAACGTCATCGCGGCCGGATCGACCGCTGCGCGGCGCACTGCGGCCTCTCGCGGCGGAGCATCAGCGAGAAGCTCCGCCGCTACGGGATCGACAAGGCCACCTTCAAGGCCAAGCCCCCGCGCCGCGCGGAGGTCGCCCTGGGCGAGTCGGCCTAACCCGGGTCTCCGGGCCCGCCCTATTGAAGCTCGCCTCGAACGCCGGATTTTCCATCGGCCGACGGCTTGCATCGATCAATACTGGTCCGCGCCGACGACCTCGCCACCGGCCCTGGTCGCCAGGGAATGATAAACAGACCCGTTGATGCTGTCCTTGATGAAATGGACCGACCCGTCGCCGAACAGGAAGTTGACCCCGCCGGGGTGGTGGCTCCAGTAGTCCTCGACATGCGCCGAGGGATAGTTCGGCGTGCGAGGGCCTTCGCCTTCGCCCGACTCCACCGGGCCCAGGATCATCGTGAAGGACTCCTCCGGCTCAGGGTCGAACTTGTTGGTCCCCCCCTCGAACGATGCGGTGGTGAACAGCCATCCGCCGATGGCGCGGCCGGTCCAGGTCACGTAGCTGAGGTCGTGGCTCCGCTCGCCGACGAAGAAGGTCTGGCTCGTGCCGTCCGTGATGTCGCCGAAGCCCAGCCGGCTATTGCGGAAGAACATGCCATTGCCCCGACCGGGAGTCTCGCCGATCTCGCCCGTCCCGAAGACGCCGACGTAGTTGGCCGAAGCGACGGTGTAGACCGTCTCGGTGTTCTCCTCATTCCGCACGGGGATCAGTTGCTTCACGGAATCCGAGGGGCAGAGGTAGCTGCTGAACCGGATGGTCTGGGCCGTCACGTTGTCGGGGAGTGTCATCGTGAGGCCGAAGTTGATGGCGTTGAAGACCGCCGGTTGCTCCATGTAGGGGAGGATCATGCTGGCCCAGCCCCATCCGTGGCCGATGTCATCCTGGGCCGTCCCCTCGTCGCCTCCGTCTAACTTCCAGCGGCTGGAGTAGCCGGGGGGAAAGGAGCCGATGGCGCCCTGATAATTGTGGATGGCGATGCCGATCTGCTTCAAGTTGTTGACGCACTGCGAGCGACGGGCGGCCTCCCTGGCCGCCTGCACGGCGGGCAGGAGCAGGCCGATCAACACGGCGATGATGGCGATGACGACGAGCAGCTCGATCAGGGTGAAACCGAGCGGTTTCGCGATGCGCGCGCCGCGCTGATGTAAAGACATGATGTTCTCCTCCTGTTGATGAGCACCCGCCGCCGCGAGCGGACCATGAGAGGGCCGAAGGGACGGGCGTCATTCCAAGCCTGTGTGTGGGTCCGAAAAGCACGTCTCGTGGGAGGACGACGCTCGACGTGGCGAATAAGGTCGCACGATCGTCGAGGTGACGGCCTCAGACGCGCGGAGGGGCTCGGCAGGAGAACAGGCGGAACGACCCGGGGAGGGCCGAGGGAGGGGGGATCTCACTCGACGTCGTCAGGCTCGATGGCGAGGAGGAAGGGGCCGGGGCCTGCCAGAAGTGATACTCGGAGCGGTACTGGCATGCCAGGCAGTGTGAAAGACCATCGTGGGAATCTGTCGAGGGATGCCCCGAGACATGCAGGCGAGGATCGTCGCAACCGGCCTCGTGATGGGACCCGGTCGTGTCGTGGCCGTCTCCGTGGTCGTGCCAGCCCTGGGCCAACACCGTGGCCAAGGCGTACATCAGGGTCAGCCAGACAGACTTCGTCCTCAAATCCCCCTCCGCCGCGAATCGCCGGGGCCGTACATGGGCTTGACACGAGTCGTGCAAGCGAATTCCAATAATGGAACGTAAAACCTGTTCGTGTCAAGCGGCCATCGCCGAGAAATTCGCCAGAAGGGGGCTGACGGGTCGGAGGATGGCTGGTCCTTCGAGATTCGGGAGCACAAAATCGAAAGGAACGCATATGGTCGTCTGGAAACGTATCGGGTTAGTGGCCTTGGTATTGGTCGCGGTCCTCGTCGCGAACGTCACGAATGCTGGCGGTAACCGGAGGGGAGGAACGATTCGGACGCCCTATGGATCGGCCAACATGAATTCGCCCGAATGGAAGCAGTCCGGAGGCGACTTCAGGGTCTATCAACAGATCATGCAGCAAAAGCAAAAGTTGCTCCAGCAACGGGCCATGATGAAACAGCGGCAAGCCTTCCTCAAACAGCAGAAGAAAGGCGAGGTCACTCAGCCGACGACTGGCAGCGACGCCCGCCCGGCGGTGCCCTCGAAAACGAGTAAGAGACGGCCCACCCGGAAGGTCAACCCGGCCTCGGTCTCCTCCCCGAAGGACCAGACGCCATCGAAGATCAACAGGCCTTGAGGCCCGTGTCAGGCCCCTGGAAACGAGAAACCCCCGACGGATCCTCGCGAGAGGGTCGGCCGGGGGTTCGTCATTCGCGGTCGGCTCGGCGGCGAACTTCGGTCAGGTTCGCGACGTCTCGGCGCGGGCCGGGGTGAAGGTGAAGCTATCGCCGTCCCAGTCGACTTCGATGACGCCGTTGGCGAGGTTGCGCCCCTCCAGGAGGAAATTGGCCAGGGGATTGGCGATCCTCTGCTGGATGATCCGCTTCAAGGGGCGGGCGCCATAGGCGGGGTCGAAACCCTCGTCGGCAAGTTGTCGCTTGGCCTCGTCGCCGACGTGGATCGTCAGGCCGGCCTCGGTCAGTTGCGCCTGGAGCCTGCGGAGCTGGATGTCGACGATCTTGGTCAGTTCGGCGATCCCCAGGGGATGGAAGATGATCGTCTCGTCGATCCGGTTCAGGAACTCGGGCAGGAACTCGGCCTTGAGCGTGTCCATGACCCGACGGCGGATGCGGGCCTCGTCGCCCGACTCGGCCAGCTCGGCGATGGCCTGGCTGCCGAGGTTCGAGGTCATGATGATGACCGTGTTGCGGAAGTCGACGGTGCGCCCCTGGCCGTCGGTCAGGCGGCCGTCGTCGAGGACCTGGAGCAGCACGTTGAAGACGTCGCGATGGGCCTTCTCGACCTCGTCGAGCAGGATGACGGCGAAGGGTCGGCGGCGGATCGCCTCGGTGAGCCGTCCCCCTTCCTCGTACCCGACGTAGCCCGGCGGGGCGCCGATCAAGCGGGCGACGTTGTGGCGCTCGCCGAACTCGCTCATGTCCAGCCGGACCATGGCCGACTCGCTGTCGAAGAGGAATTCGGCGAGGGCCCTGGCCAGCTCGGTCTTGCCGACCCCGGTCGGGCCCAGGAACAGGAACGATCCGATCGGCCGGTTCGGGTCCTGCAGCCCCGCCCTGCTTCGCCGGACGGCATCGGCGACGGCGCGGACGGCGGCGTCCTGATCGACCATCCGCAGGTGAATCTGATCTTCCAGCTTCAGGAGCTTTTCTCGCTCGGTCGTGAGCATCTTGGCGACGGGGATGCCCGTCCACTGGCTGACGACCTCGGCGATCTCCTCGGAGTCGACCTCCTTCTTGAGCAGTCGCTTCGAGTCGCCCCCCCTCGGTTCGCCGTCGCCGGCGGCCTCGGCCTTGGCGATCTTCGCCTCGAGGTTCTTGCGTTCGGCGTCGAGACGGGCCAGCTCCTGGAAGCCTGCCTCGTCGGGTCGTTCGCCCCGCTGTTGCATGTGACGGATCTCGGTCCAGGCGCGGTCATATTCGACCTGCGCGGCCGCCAGGCGCTCGCGCACCTTCTGGACGTCGCCCAGGTCCGATTTCTCGAACTCCCACTGGCCGCGGAGGTCCTGCAATTCCTTCTCGAGTTCGGAGATCTCGGCCTCGACCTCGGCCAGGCGTTCCAGGGCGTGCGCCTCGTCCTCGGCGGCGAGCATCCGCTTGGCGAGTTGCAGTTGCAAGAGCCGGCGTTGCACGACGTCGATCTCGTGGGGGACCGACTGGAGCTCCATGGCGAGCCGGCTGGCCGCCTCGTCGACGAGGTCGAGTGCCTTGTCGGGGAGGAAGCGGTCGGTGATGTAGCGCGCGGCGAGCTTGGCGGCGGAGACGAGCGCCGAGTCCCTGATCTTGACCTTGTGGTGGACCTCGTAGCGTTCCTTGAGTCCGCGGAGGATGGCGATCGTGTCCTCGACCGTCGGCTCTCCGACGAAGATCGGCTGGAACCTCCGCTCGAGCGCCGGGTCCTTCTCGATGTTCTCGCGGTACTCGTCGAGCGTGGTGGCGCCGATGCAGCGGAGTTCGCCGCGGGCCAGGGCGGGTTTGAGCAGGTTGGCGGCGTCCATCGAGCCGTCGGCCTTGCCCGCGCCGACGACCAGGTGCAGCTCGTCGATGAACAGGACGATACGCCCTTCGGACTGGGTGACATCCTTGATCACCGCCTTGAGCCGCTCCTCGAACTCGCCGCGGAATTTCGTCCCCGCGACGAGCGCCCCCATGTCCAGGGCGATGACCTTGCGCTCCTTCAGGCTCTCGGGCACGTCGCCCGAGACGATCCGCTGCGCCAGTCCCTCGACGATCGCGGTCTTGCCGACCCCGGGCTCGCCGATCAGGACCGGGTTATTCTTGGTCCGGCGTGAGAGGACTTGCACGACCCGTCGGATTTCCGCGTCGCGGCCGATGACCGGGTCCATCTTCCCCTTGCGGGCCAGCTCGACCAGGTCGCGCCCATACTTCTCGAGTGCCTGGTACTTGTCGTCGGGGTTCTGGTCGGTGACCCGCTGCGACCCGCGGACCTTCTGCAAGGCCTGGAAGATTTCCTTCTCCGTGACGCCAAGCGCCTCGAGCAGGCCTTGAGCCTTGCTCTTGACCTTGGCGAGGGCGATGAGCAGGTGCTCGACGGAGACGTACTGGTCCTTCATCCGCTCGGCATCGTACTGGGCCGCGTCGAGGACCCGGGTCAATTCCGGGCTGAGTGTCGCGTCGCCACCGGTGACCTTGGGCAGGGAGTTCAAGCCTTCTTCGGCCGCGCGGAGGACCTGGGCGGCGTTGACGCCCAGCTGGCCGAGCAGGGCGCGGACCACCCCCTGTTCGCCGTCGAGGAGGGCCACCAGCAAGTGCATCGGCTCGAGTCTCTGATGCCCTCGATCGCGCGCCAGGCCCTGGGCGCCCTGGATTGCTTCCTGGCTCTTCATCGTCAATCTATCGGGACGAAACGCCATGGGATGATCCCCCGATAACGTGGCCGATGTCGGATCGGACGTCTCTCATGATGAGGAAAACGGAAACGAGCAGATTCTCCACGTATCACTGCGTATCCGCGCCGGGGTCGACCAGCAGTCCCGGGTCCGGCTGCTTGGGCCAGGGGAAGCGGAAGCAGGCCTCGACGGCCTCGGCCCAGCGTCGGTCGGGGTCTCCGCCCTCTTCGGGCCCGTACCAGCCCGTGCCCGGAAGCCCGCTGTCCTTGCGAACGACGAGGGCAGAGAGGTCGGGGAGCGCGCAGCGCCGGCACCGCGCCGAGAGGGCGTTCAGCAACTGGCGGTGCAGGTGGCGGGCGTGCAGCGGGGGCCCGACGAGTCCGGCTAACTCGGAGTAGGAGATCGTCCGTCGCATCCTCGCGGCCTCGCGGAAGACGGGCCAGGCGCGTCGGACGAGCTCCCGATGTGCGGTCATCCCCCGGCGGTCCCCGCTATTCATGGCTTGCGCCCGGGTCGATCTTCAGAAGAAAGCGGTCTCGGGCCAGTCGGTGTAGTCGCGGGCGGCCTGGTAGTGCTTGAACCAGAAGGCGACGTCCCCGACGGTGGCCTCACCGCGTTCGACGTAGGCGTCCCACCAGCCGTCGGCGGGGCGGAGCAGGTTCCCGAAGTCGCTCCTGGCCTTGGGCTTCTGGATCACCAGGGCGCTCAGGTCGGGGAGGCTGTGCTCCAGACAGGCGGCCTGGAGCGGCTTGAGCAGCTTGGTCGCGATCGTCCGGGGGGTCTCCTTGACGCCGGCTTCCTTGCAGTGCAGGCAGAAGTCATCGTAGGAGATCCAGACGGCCGTCCTCCGCTCGCGAGCGGCGTGAGCGAGGTCGTTGGCCAGGCGGACGATGATCGGATAGACGGCCCTTGCACTCTCGACAGACATCGCGTGGGCTCCTCCAGAGCGGGACCGGGCAGGTCGGGCGAACTCGAGGCGCCTCGGCCCGGTGCGGTGACCGGTCGCGGGGCTCGGGGCATGCATCGCCCCGGGGCCCCGGGCCGAGGTTGCGGGTCACTTCTTCTCTTCGAACTCGACGTCGATGACGTCCTCGGCCTTGCTCGCCCCCCCGCTGCCATCGCCCGAGGGAGGGACGGTCTCCCCGTTGCCGCCGTCGGGGCCGGCGCCGGGGCCTGCGGCGTTGGCGGCATAGAGATGCTCGCCCATCGCCAGGCTGGCGCGCTGAAGGTCCTCGATCGCGCGATTCAAGGCCGCCACGTCGTCTCCCTTCTTCGCCTCGTTGACCTTCTCGATGGCGGCGCGGACGGCCGACTTGTCCGAGTCGGACAACTTGTCTTTGCTCTCTTCCATGACCTTCTCGAGCTGATAGACGCGCTGGTCGGCGTTGTTGCGTGCCTCGGCCAGCTCGCGGCGCTGCTTGTCGTCGGCGGCGTGGGCGTCGGCGTCGCGCTGCATGCGGTCAATCTCGTCCTTCGTGAGGCCTCCGGAGGACTCGATCTTGATCGTCTGCTCCTTACCCGTCCCCTTGTCCTTCGCGGTGACGTTGAGGATTCCGTTGGCATCGATGTTGAACGTGACCTCGATCTGGGGGGTCCCCATCCGCGCGGGGGGGATGCCTTCGAGGTTGAAGGTGCCCAGCTCGCGGTTGTCCGCGGCCATCGGCCGCTCGCCCTGGTAGACCTTGATCGTCACCGCGTTCTGGCCGTCCTCGGCGGTGGTGAACGTCTCCTTCTTCTCCGTCGGGATCGTCGTGTTCCGCTCGACGAGCTTGGTGAAGACGCCCCCCTTGGTCTCCAGGCCCAGGGAGAGCGGGGTGACGTCCAGCAGAAGCAAGTCCTTGACGTCTCCGGTCAGGACGGCCCCCTGGATGGCCGCGCCGATGGCGACGACCTCGTCGGGGTTGACCCCCTTGTGCGGCTCCTTGCCGAAGATGTCCTTGACGATCTGCTGGACCCGAGGCATCCGGGTCGAGCCGCCGACCATCACCACCTCGTCGATCTCCGCCGGCTTGAGCTTGGCGTCGTCGAGCGCCTTCAGGACCGGCCCCCGGCAGCGATCGAAGAGGCCGTCGGTCAGCTTCTCGAACTGGCTCCGGCTGATGGCCATCGTCAGGTGCTTCGGGCCGTTCTGGTCGGCGGTGATGAACGGCAGGTTGATGTCGGCCTGCGCCTGGAAGGAGAGGTCCTTCTTCGCCTTCTCGGCGGCCTCCTTCAGGCGCTGGAGCGCCATCGGGTCCTTGAGCAGGTCGACCCCCTGCTCCTTCTTGAACTCGCCGGCGATGTGGTGGATCAGCGTGTCATCCCAGTCGTCGCCGCCGAGGTGGGTATCGCCGTTGGTGGAGAGGACCTCGAAGACGCCGTCGCCGACGTCGAGGATCGAGATGTCGAACGTACCGCCGCCGAGGTCGAAGACGGCGATCTTCTCGTTCTTCTTCTTGTCGAGCCCGTAGGCCAGCGCGGCGGCCGTCGGTTCGTTGATGATCCGCGCGACCTCGAGTCCGGCGATCTGCCCGGCGTCCTTGGTCGCCTGCCGCTGGCTATCGTTGAAGTAGGCCGGGACGGTGATCACGGCCTTGCGGACCTTGTGACCCAGATAGCTCTCGGCGGCCTCCTTGAGCTTGCGGAGGACCAGCGCCGAGATTTCCGGGGGCGTGTAATCCTTCCCCTGGACGCGGACCTTGACGAAGTCGCTGGCCCCGCCGACCACCTCGTAGGGGACCATCTTCTCCTCGCCGCGAACCTCGTCGTGCCGACGTCCCATGAACCGTTTGATGGAATAGACCGTCCCGGCCGGGTTGGTGACCGCCTGTCGCTTCGCCGGCTCACCTACCAGCGTCTCGCCCTTCGTGGTGAACGCCACGACGGAAGGAGTCAGCCGGCTCCCCTCTTGGTTGGCGATGACCTGGACATCTCCACCTTCCATGACCGCGACCACGCTGTTGGTCGTCCCCAAGTCGATGCCGATGATCTTTTCACCTTCCGCCACGAGCAGTCTCCTTTCCGACCTTGAGCGTCACGAGCCCGTGGGCACGGAACTTAAACGATGCCGACCTCATTCAACAGACAGCCGGAATTGGGACCATCACCGAGGTCGCACCCCATTCGCTTGCCGCTCAGCCGACCTGATCATCGAATGAATCCTCGGTACAACTCCTTTTGCAACCCGCATGCCAACCGAGTTTCATTGGAGAAACTTGGAATTCTAAGTAATTTTGGTCAAAGAGCTTGCGAATCGAAGGAATTTAGATAGAGCGATTGGCACATGGCCTTAACTGCCGAATCGACAGTCGGAAAAAGGAGGTCGATTGATCTACTGCCAATTCGGCGTATCACGGCATCGACTCCTCTAGAGCCCTCACCCCCTCAAGATTCACCTTAGCTTAACGAATCCGGGTCTCTAGGGAAACGGTGAGGGTCCCTATGGCGGGAGGAAATCACTTGACAGTCAGGATGTTTTTTTATATCCACTTGTTACCGAGCCTTTTACGTCCGAACCTATCGGACTTGATCAACGCTTGTACCGCCCCGAGTCGACCGATGCCGAGCAAGCCCTCCTCCGGCCGTCCCTCTCCCGGCCGCGCCGCGCGGTCCACGCCGTCCGCCCGTCCCGAGCCCGCACCGAGCCTGTCGAGTCTTCGAAGTAAGATCGACGAGCTCGATCAGGAGCTGGTCGGGCTCTTGAACCGTCGCGCGGAGATCGCCCTGCGGATCGGCCAGATCAAGCAGGCGGAAGGGCTCGATATCTGGTCGTCGGCCCGCGAGGACGAGGTCATCGCCCGGGTCGTGGCCGCGAGCGGGGGCCCACTCCCCTCGGACACGCTCCGGCTGATCTTCCGAGAGCTGATGAGCGGCTCACGATCGTTGCAGAAGACGCTCCGCGTCGCCTGCCTGGGGCCGAAATACAGCTACAGCCACCTGGCCTCCGTCGCCAAATTCGGCGCGGCCATCGAGCACGTCCCGGTCGGCTCGATCGCCGCGGTCTTCGAGGAGGTCAATCGCCGTCACGTCCAGTTCGGCATCGTGCCCCTGGAAAATTCCACGGACGGCCGGATCGCCGACACCCTCGAGATGTTCGTCCGCCTGCCGGGCATCAAGATCCGCGCCGAGGTCCGGATGCGGGTCCATCATTGCCTGCTCGGGCGCGGCGAGTGGGGACAGGTGCGTCGGGTGTACTCCAAGGCGCAGGCGCTGAGCCAGTGCCGGCACTGGCTGGGGAAGAACCTGCCGCAGGCGACGGTCCACCCGCTGGTCTCGTCGGCCGCCGCGGCCGAGCTGGCCCAACGCGAGGAGTTCTCCGCCGCCGTAGCCAGCCGGGCCGCGGGCGAGGCGTTCGGGCTCAAGGTGATGGCCGCCAACATCGAGGACCAATCGCACAACCTCACCCGATTCGCCGTCATCGCCGAGCGCACCGAGGCACGCACGGGGCGCGACAAGACCTCGCTGATGCTCCGCCTGCCGAACCATGCCGGCTCGCTCGCCAAGGCGATCGCCCCGTTCGAGAAGAACGCGGTCAACATGACCTGGATCGAGTCGTTCCCCGCCTCGGACAACCACTCCGACCGCGACCCGGCCTACCTGTTCTTCGTCGACGTCGAGGGTCATGCCGACGACGAGCCGGTCCGTCGCGCCCTGGAGGCGGTCCGCAAGCGTTGCGAGCACCTGGAGGTCATCGGCTCCTACCCGCGCGGTGAATGCATCGAAGGTTGAGCCGCGCCGGGGAGGTTGAGCTGTCAAGGTTTTGCGCACCCCAGTTTTCACCCACCTCAGACCCATCTTTGACCTACCTGTCCTGTGACACGTGTCTGCCTGCCGGAGGGCGGCGCACGAAGGCCTGCCCCGAGGACGTCCGGAGAAATGGCCGCGCCGCGGCGGAACGCGCTTCGCGCCCGGCGCTCCGATCGTTAAAGTGTGATGTTCACCCACGGGACTCGGTCGGACCCCAACGTCGGAACGACCGGGCCGGGCGTCGCGTGCCGGAGCCTCGAGAACGTCGATGATCATCGTCCTGAAGCCGAATCCCACCCCGGAAGTCGTCGACCACGTGATCGAGCGGATCGAAGCGCTGGGTTTCACGCCCCACCTCAGCCAAGGGGTCGCGCGTACCATCATCGGCGTGATTGGCGACGAGGACAAACTGCAGGCCGAGCCGCTCCAGGCGATCGCCGGCGTCGAGCAGGTCGTGCCGATCCTCAAGCCGTACAAGCTCGCCAGCCGCGAGTTCCACGCCGACGCCTCGGTGTTCGAGATCAAGGGGATCAGGGTGGGCGGCGGCCACCTCGCCATGATCGCTGGGCCGTGTGCCATCGAGAGCGAGTCGATCCTCGTCGAGATCGCGGGAGCGGTCCGCGACGCCGGGGCCAACATCCTCCGCGGCGGTGCCTTCAAGCCCAGGACGAGCCCCTACAGCTTCCAGGGGCTCGGTGAGGACGGCCTCAAGATCCTCAAGGCGACCGGCGAACGGTTCGGCATGCCCGTCGTCACCGAGGTGATGGACCCCCGCCAGGTCGACCTCGTCGAGCGCTATACCGACATCATGCAGATCGGCGCGCGGAACATGCAGAATTTCGACCTCCTGAAGGAGGTGGGCCGGACGCGCACCCCCGTCTTGTTGAAGCGTGGCATGAGCGCGACGGTCAAGGACCTTCTCATGTCGGCCGAGTACGTGCTGGCGCAGGGCAATCGCCGCGTGATCCTCTGCGAGCGGGGGGTCCGCACGTTCGAGGACTCGACGCGCAACACGCTCGACCTGTCGATCGTGCCCAACGTCCAGGGACTGAGCCACTTGCCGATCATCGTCGACCCGAGCCACGCCACCGGCCGCCCCGACCTGATCCCGGCGATGGCCCGCGCGGCGGTGGCCTCGGGGTGCGACGGGGTGCACATCGAGGTCCACTCGTGCCCCGAGAAGGCGCTCTCGGACGGACCGCAGGCGCTCTTGCCCGGGCAGTACGCCCGGCTCATGGACGAATTGCGGCAGCTTGCCGAGGTCACGGGCAGGTCGATCGACGCCTGCCAAGGAGTTCCCGCCTGATGCGTCCCTTGTTCCTCGCGGGCAACTGGAAGATGAACCCGGCGACGCTCGAAGAGGCCGTCGCGCTGGCCGAGGCGGTCAAGGCGGGCGTCGGCCAGGCGGGCGAGGTCCGAGTGGCGCTCTGCCCGCCTTCGGTCTACTTGCAACGGATCGACGCGATACTGACCGGCTCGCCGATCGGCCTTGGCGGGCAAAACATGCACTGGGAGTCCAAGGGAGCGTATACCGGGGAACTCTCGGGGGCCATGCTCAACGAGGCCGGCTGCACCCACGTCATCCTCGGCCACAGCGAGCGCCGGCACGGGATGGGCGAGACCGACGAGCAGGTCAACCGCAAGCTCCATGCGGCCCTGGCCGTCGAACTGCTCCCCATCGTCTGCATCGGCGAGACCCGCGAGGAGCGCGAAGCAAACCGGACCGAGGCCGTCGTCGCCGGGCAGCTCGAAGGCTCCCTGGCCGGGCTCTCCCCCGAGGCGATGTCCGGGATCGTGCTCGCCTATGAGCCGGTCTGGGCGATCGGCACCGGCCTGACCGCCTCCCCGGAACAGGCGCAGGCGGTCCACGCGTTCATCCGCACTCGACTTTCTCGGGCATTCGGCGAAGCGACGGCGACACGGGTCGTCGTCCAGTATGGCGGGAGCGTCAAGGCGGACAACGCGAGAGAGCTGCTCGCCTCTCCCGACATCGACGGGGCCCTGGTCGGCGGGGCCAGCCTCCAACCGGCCGATTTCCTCGGGATTTTCCAGGCCGCTCGCGGCGTCGCCGCCTCGGGGAAGCCGTGACCAGGCCGGACCCGCCGGCCCTCAGCCCGAACAACGTCCTTCGTATGACCTGAACACCCCGCTTTCCCCTCCTCTTTGGAAGGATCCAGGCCGTGGCCATCCTGATCGGCATATTGAACTCGCTCCTGGTCCTGCTCTCGCTCTTCCTGATCTGCCTGGTCCTCATCCAGCGCGGCAAGGGGGGAGGCCTGGCCGGTGCCTTCGGCGGCGTGGGGGGTTCCAGCGCCTTCGGAACCAAGGCGGGCGACGTCTTCACCCGCGTCACGATCATCGTGGCGGCGGTCTGGTTCTCGCTGACGCTCGTCCTGAACATCGTCTCGAACCGCCGGTCGACCTCCGCCTGGGGCGACGACCCTTCGCGGACGGTCACCAAGCAACTCCCCAACACTCCGGCACCTGCGGGCGCCCCCAAGGGGTCGACTTCGCCGTTATCGAAGCCTTCAACGATCCCCACGCACGATTCCCCGGCCGCGCCGGTGAGCGTGCCGGCCATCCCGAGCGATCCCCTGCCCTCCTCCGCGCCGGCCGGGAAAACCCCCTGACGGTCCTCCGCGTCGGGGCCCGCGTATCGGATGATCGTGGGTCGCGGCGTGGCGTCTCACCCCCCGAAAGTTCCCCCCGTTCCCGTCTCTAATTCGACTTCCAGGCGAGGTGTCTTTGCTCCTGAGTATGACCGGATACGGCGAAGCGCGATTGCAGGACGAGCGGTGGTCGGTCGGCGTCGAGGTGCGTACGGTGAACAACCGCCACCTCAAGGTGAACGCCAAGCTCAGCGAGCCATATAGTGCCCTGGAGCCCGATCTCGAGCGTCTCGTTCGCGAAACGGTCCGGCGCGGGACGATCCAGGTCGTCGTCCGGGTCGAACGCCCCCGGTTGGCCGAAGATTACCGCCTCAATGCCGTCGCCCTGAAGAGCTACCGTGACCAGATTCTCGCCTTGCAAGGGTCCGCCGAGACTCGGGTCGAATACGCCGAGCTCTTGCGGCTGCCCGGCGTCGTCGAGGAGCGTCGTAACGCCCAGGGCGACCCGCACGATGACTGGCCCGTCCTGTCGAGGGTCATCGCCGACGCCCTGACGCGGCTCCAGGACTCGCGGGCCGAAGAAGGACACGCCATGGCGGCCGAGTTGCTCGTCCTGGGCAAGGCGGTGGCGGACGAACTCGGCCAGGTGGCCGACCGAGGCCCGGAAGTGGTCGCCTCTTACCAGAAACGGCTGACCGATCGCATCCAGGCGATGGTCCTGGCCCACGGGGTGACGATCGAGCCCAAGGACCTCATCCGCGAAGTCGCCCTCTTCGCCGAACGCGCCGACATCTCCGAGGAAATCGTCCGCCTCCGCGCCCACCTGGCGCAGTATATCGACGTGATCCATGAACCGGAGAGCGCCGGGCGAAAGCTCGAATTCGTCGTCCAGGAGATGGGTCGCGAGGTCAATACGATCGGCTCGAAGGCCAACGACGTCGAGATCGGCCGTCATGTGGTCGAGATCAAGGGAGTCCTGGAGAAGATTCGCGAGCTGATCCAGAACGTCGAGTAGTGTGGGCGAGGCGACATGCCCGGTCCGATTTCGTTCTTGCGTGACAGATGGATGCGTTGTTCGGGATCGAGCTCCCCTGCCACACTCGAGCACATTCCTCATGGTTGCAGCCGGCCCGATGGACGGATGGGACGAATTTCCAGGCCGATTGATCGTGGTCTCGGGCCCGTCGGGCTCGGGCAAGAGCACGCTGGTGCGCCGGGTCCTGACGCGTCCGGAAGTGGCGGTGCGGCTCTCGATCTCGGCGACGACCCGGGCGCCTCGGCCGGGGGAGGAGCCCGGGCGCGATTATCTGTACCTCTCGCGCGAGGCCTTCGAGGGGGCCCGGGCTCGGGGCGAATTCCTCGAAACGGCCGAGGTGCATGGGAACCTGTATGGGACGCCCATCGGCCCGGTCCGGGCGGACCTGGAGGCGGGACGCTGCGTCTTGCTGGAGATCGATGTCCAGGGGGGCCTGATCGTCCGCGAGCGGGTGCCGACCGCGCTCCTGGTCTTCATCCACCCCCCGAACCTCGACGAGCTGGAAGGGAGGCTCCGCGCCCGTGCCACCGAGGATGAGGCCACCATCGCCCGGCGCTTGACCAACGCGCGGCGGGAGTTGGAGCAGACGAGCCGCTATGACGAGCAGGTGATTAATGCGGACCTGGACCAGGCCGTCGACGATTTCGTGATGCTGTTGATCCAAAATGGCTGCGGAGGATGATCCATCGATGCTCGATGAATTGAAGGAAGAGTACATCGTCAATAAAGTCGGGGGCCGGTTCAAGCTCTCGACGCTGATTCAAAAGCGGATGATCGCGCTGAACCAGGGTGCGCGTCCCCTGGTGGACCTCCGCTCGGCCGACAAGATGGCGATCGTGGTCCAGGAGATCATCCAGGACAAGATCTTCCTCGACCTGTCGGGCCACATGCAGACAAGCGAGCCCACCGAGGAAGAGGAAGGTGGTACGGTCGACCTGACGCAACCCTCAGAATAGTCTCGTCCGCCCTCTGTAGGGCCCGAACCCGGGAGTCTCGCGAAAGGCCCCGGGCGGGCCCGGCCGATCCCAGAAAGAGGAGTCCGAGGCGGCGATGGGGCCGCCGTGAGGGGTCACCCTTCGGGCTTACGTCTGGGATTTGCGCCGAGGGGGATCGATGCTCGACCGACAGCGTCTGACGCGGTGTGCCCCGGCGTCAACTCTCCTCCTCGCTTCCGTCTTCTTCGCGATCAGCCTGCTGGGTTACGACCCGGCCGATCCGCCGGGCACGGCCGTCCTGCCCGCCAACGATCCGGCGGCCAACCCGTGCGGCCCGGTGGGGGCGTCGCTGGCGCACGTCCTTTTCCTGACCCTGGGATGGTCGGCGTACCTCGTCCTGCTGGCGGTCTGGGCGGCCGTCGTGCTCCTCTTCCGGCGCCGCGATGTTCCAGAGAAGGGAGTGCGTCTGCTGGGATTCGCACTCGTGGTGGCGGTCTCGGCGAGCCTCGTCCAGAAGTTCTGCCCCGAGGTGCAGCCGTGCCATCCGGTGGGGATGGGCGGCTATGTGGGGGCCCTTGCGGTCCAGGCGCTCGAAGGGCAGTTCGGCCCGGCCGGCATGCTCTTGATCGTGATGGCGGCGGGGGTGGTCGGCCTGGTTCTCTGCCACGACGTTTTGTTGGTCTGGCCGGCCCGGGAGCTGGTTCGCGCGGTCTGCCGTCCCCGTCACGCCCCCCCTTCGGAATCGCCGCACGGGCCCGGGGGAGATCTGCTGCCCTCGCTCGTGCGATCCCCATCGAGTCTCTCGATGGTCGAGCCCGACGCGCACCGGATGGATGCACCGGCCTCTCATCCGGCCTTGAACCGGCCGGCCCCCCCTCGAGCCGTTCCGGTTGCCGCCGCCCCCGTCCCTCGCATCGCGGGAAATGGCAGTTATCAATGTCCTCCCCTGGAGTTGCTCGAGCCCCCGCCTCCCTTCCCGATCCATGAACACGAGGCGAAGATCAACCAGCGCGCCCTCCTCCTGGAGCGCACGCTGCTCGATTTCGGCTACAACGTCCGCGTCGTCCAGATCGACACCGGGCCTGTGATCACGCAGTTCGAGATCGAGCTGGAGGCGGGCCTTCGGGTCTCCAACATCCATCGCCTGGCCGACGACCTGGCGATCGCCCTTGCCGTGCCGAGCGTCCGGATCGTGGCGCCGATCCCGGGCAAGTCGACCGTCGGCGTCGAGGTCCCCAACGAGCGCCGAGGGATGGTCAAGCTCATCGAGGTTGTCGAGGCGGTCGACGCCCGTCCCGAGCGGCTGCGCATCCCGCTGTTCCTGGGCAAGGACGTCAAGGGGGTCCCCATCGCCTTCGACCTGGCCGACATGCCCCACCTGCTCATCGCCGGCAGGACCGGCACCGGCAAGTCGGTCTGCCTCAACGCGATGATCCTGTCGATCCTGATGACCAAGCGACCCGACGAGGTCAAGCTGATCCTGATCGACCCGAAGATGGTCGAGCTCTCGCAGTTCAAGCGAATCCCGCACCTCATGCATCCCGTCGTCACCGACATGAAGAAGGCGGAGTCGCTGCTGGCCTGGGCCTGCGACAAGATGGACGAGCGCTACGGCTACCTCGCCCGCGCGGGAGTGCGCAACATCCAGACCTACAACCAGCTCGGCGCCGAGGAGATTTATGAACGGCTCCGGCCCGAGGACGATCAGGAGCGCGCCCGGATTCCGACGTTCATGCCCTACATCGTGATCATCGCCGACGAGATGGCCGACCTGATGATGACGGCCGCCAAGGAGGTCGAGTCGCACATCGTCCGCCTCGCCCAGAAGTCACGCGCCGTAGGCATGCACCTGATCGTGGCGACCCAGAAGCCGACGGTGGACGTCATCACCGGCCTGATCAAGGGGAATCTCCCCGCGCGGATCGCCTTCCAGGTCGCCAGCCAGGGTGACTCCCGTGTCGTGCTCGACGCCATCGGTGCGAACAAGCTCCTGGGCAACGGCGACATGCTCTTCCTGATCCCCGGCACGTCGCACGTCATCCGCGCCCAGGGGACCTACGTCTCCGACAACGAGGTCCACCGCGTCTGCGAGTACCTCCACCAGTATCCGGTCGAGTTCAGCCGCGAGCTCGTGCAGTTGCAGGTCAACGGCGGCGCCGTTGGTAAGGACCGGGGTGCGGCGCTCAAGGAGCGCGACGACCTGTACGAGCCCGCCATCGAGGTCGTCATCCGCGAAGGACGGGGCTCGTGCTCCCTCCTCCAGCGAGCCATGGGGATCGGCTACGGCCGGGCTGCCCGGCTGATCGACTTCATGGCCGAGGACGGGATCGTCGGCGAATTCAAGAGCGGTGCCGCCCGCGAGGTCCTGTACACCTGGGAGGAGTGGGAGACCCTAAAAAACGGCGGCGAACCGGCCGAGTCCGCGGCTTGAGGTCGCCGAACGGCGGTCTCTGGAGAAGAAGCCGCTTCGGACGATGGGCGCCTATCAGATATCCCGTGTGGCTCACGGACGAGCCGATCTCATCGGGGGGGACGGCCGCCTGCCGAGGACCCCACCCGATGCCTCCGGATCATCGACCGCCGCGGAGGGCGGATGCTAACGCCCTCCCACTCGCTCCGGCGCGGGACGTCTCAGGAATAACCAGACCCATCCGTGGTACTCGAACTGGGGCGGAAGCTTCGAGCGTAGCTCCTGCATCCGCTCGCGAGCTTCTCCTATCTCTTTCTTGACCTGCTCGGCTTCTTCATTCTGCTTCGCCCGCTTAAGACCATCGACCTTGTCGACCAGTCCGCTGTAACGCTCCATAACCCTCGTAAATTCCTTGCGTAGCTCATCGTGCTTGGCCTTCTCCTCGGTCGTCGGCTCGGGGAGGTCGGGGGCCTGGTTGCTGAAGTCGCCGACGAGGAGGTCGAGCCGGCCGTCGCCGTCCCAATCGGTGGCGCAGACCTTGGACCGGAGGCCCCGGCGTGGCATCTTGGGGGCGTCGGTGCCGATGGCGTTCTCGCCCGGCGGGACGAGCGTTTCGGCCGCCGCGAGATCGAGGGCCTTCGTGGTGCCGACGTTGCGGAAGAGCGAGACGCTGCCGTCGCCGGCCCCGGCCAGCAGGTCCAGATCGCCGTCGCCGTCCCAGTCGACCGCGAATGGACCGGCATCGCCCGCGACCCGCAAGGGCTTCCCGCCCGCCTGGAGGAGACGTTCCTTGCCGAAGGCGAACGCCTTGGGCGTGCCCTCGTTGGGGATCACATGGACGTTGCCCTGGATGTCGCCGACGAGCAGGTCCAGATCGCCGTCGCCGTCCCAGTCGGCCGCGTGGACGGCCGAGGCGCACCCGGTCGTGGAGATCGGTGCCTCCGGGGTGCTCTTGTAACGTTTGCCCTTGTAGGTGACGAACGTCCCCTCGGGCGTCTCCTCGAATTTCGCATTCCCGGTGATGAGCAACCCCCCGCCCGATTGCTCGCGGACGGCGCCGCCGATGTTGATGATCTCGCCTTGCTTGTCTTTCAACATCTCCGGGGGCCCGAAGGTCCGGCCCGGGCCGCCGCGGAACAGAAATAGCTCGCCCGGCCAGGAGCCGGAGATCAGGTCGACATGACCGTCGCCGTCGAGGTCCACCAACTGTGGACCGAAGCCGACGCATCACCCCGTGGGCACGCGGCCGTCGTCGCGCCCCTCCTTGAACTTCACCCCGGCCGCCAGCTTCGGCCGCCCGTTCGAGCCCTCGTTGCGGTAGATCCAGAGGATGCCGCCGCCGAACTGGCCGACCAGCAGGTCGTCGACCCCGTCACCGTCGAAGTCGCCGACGGAGGGCGCGGCGTGACCAACCTCGGTGTCGATGGGCCTCCCGGCCGCCTCGACCCGGACCGGGAGTACCAGCTCCCCCGCCGCGCCATCGGCCGGGGCAGGTGCGAGCCCCAGAAGTGCCAAGAACAGAAATCCCGACATTCCCCGCCTCCTTTCGCATCGGTTGCCATCGGACGATTGTCCCACTCGATCTTAAACAGCTCATCGCGAGAGGCAAGCAAATACTGTCGTGACGTCCCTGCCCTGTGACCCATTCATGAGATGCCGACGGGTTCTGGCGATCTGCGGCGGATCGGGGTGGCGGTGGTCGTTCCTCCCCCGCCACCTGGACACGCGTCAGAGGACGGGTGGGTCAGAGGTGGGTCAAAGGTGGGTGAAAACGAGGGTCCGCGCGCCATCGAAAGGGGACGGAGGCCCCTTTCCCCTTGTCGTTAAAGTCGTGACATTTTACGCATCTACCCAACCTGTCGCGATCCGGGGTTCGGAGGCCGTACTACGCACCCTCGATCCGCACATCCAAGGCGTCCGCCCGCCATCGTCCTGCGTCCGACTGCAGCTCGTTCAAGGCCACGAACTCGATGGCGATCCGGTCGAAATCCGCGGGGCCGAACCCCTCGATCAAGCTCGTGAGCAAGACCCGGATGACGACGCCGTGGGCGACCACGACGGCCGTCTGAGCCGGCGAACGGGCGGCCAACTGGAGGAATGCCGGGACGACCCGGCGGCGGATGTCCGCATAGGATTCGCCCCCGGGATGCGTATGATCGAGGTCGCCGGAGACCCATCGCCGCCTGGCCTCGTCATAGATCGACCATCCTTCGTCGCGGGGCCTGCCGCTGAGCGAGCCCATCCGGCGCTCGTGGAGTTCGGGCACAACCTGCGTCTCGAGGCCGCAGGCCCGGGCGATCGGCCCGGCCGTCTCGATCGCTCGCCGCATCCCCGAGGAGTAGAGGCCCCCGGGGCGGAGGGTGGCCAGATGGCACGCCACCGCTTCGGCCTGCCGGAGACCACGTTCCCCCAGGCCGATGTCCGACTCGGCGCCGTGGAAACGGTCGGGTGCCGAAGTCTCGGCGTGGCGGAGTAAAAGGACTCGTGTCGCTCCCAAAGTCTTGCTCCCCGAGGCCATAACGCGGATCATGGTCGCCAGCCTTCTGCCGACCCGGTCGGCCCCGTCCGCCGCTTTCCTGTCCATCCCGGACCAGGACCCCGTCTCACCGAGGTTTCCCCATGCCCGAAGGTCGCAAGTATCGCACCATCCTCCTGTTCGGCATGCCCGGCAGCGGCAAGGGGACGCAAGGGATGGTGCTCGGCCAGTTGCCCGACCTCGTCCACGTGTCGATGGGCGACGTCTTCCGCAAGATCCCCAAGTCGGGCATGTTCGGCCGCGAGATCGCGGCATACACCTCGCAAGGACAGATGGTGCCCGACGACCTCACCGTTCGCATCTGGGAGCGGCACATCCACATCCTCGAGATGCAGGAATTCCTCCTGCCCGACCAGCATACCCTGATCCTCGACGGCCTGCCGCGCAACTATGCGCAGGCCAAGCGGCTGGACAACATCCTCGATGTCCGCCAGATTTTCCACCTCAAGATCAACGATGAGGCCAAGGCGAGCGAACGCCTCAAGTCGCGTGCCCTCCGCGAGAATCGGCTCGACGACATGAACGAGGAGGTCATCCGGCGCAGGCTCCATACCTATTACGAGGAGACCTTCAAGACCCTGTGCTTCTATCCGCCCGAACTGGTCTTCGACGTCGACGCCTCGCAATCGCCGCTCGGCGTGCTCCGCGACATCATCAACCGCTTGACGGAAGTCCAGAAAGATCGCCTCGGCCCCAGTGCCTCGGAGATTTCCGAGCGGGGCGACCCCCAGAATCGGCCCGTCAAGGCTTGAAGCCGCGGACTCGCGGACCCTCGCGGGGTCTTTGCGGGCGCCTCTCGGATCGTTAAGGTGTTAGGACCGTGGCCCGCCCGCTCGAGAAGCGGCGAGGGTCAAAGGTCGAGGGTGAGCCTGCGTCGGTCGATTGGTCCCGAGGAGTCCCCGAGATGTCCGTCCACCCCCCGCCCCGTGCCGAGACCCACGGCGATGGCCTTTTGCCCCTCGCGGTCGGGCACATGCCCTACGTGGCGGACGGCGAGGAGATGCATGAACTGACGTGGTCCGCCGTCGCCCTGGGGGCGATCCTTGGCATCGTCTTCGGCGCCTCGTCGCTTTACCTCGTGCTGCGGGTCGGCATGACGGTCTCGGCCTCGATCCCGGTGGCCGTGCTCTCGATCACGCTCCTGCGAGCCTTCTCGAATGCCTTCGGGACCCGGCGTGCCACGATCCTTGAGAACAACATCGTCCAGACGACCGGCTCGGCCGGCGAGTCGATCGCCTTCGGCGTCGGCGTGACGATGCCCGCGCTGATGATCCTGGGCTACGACATGGACCTGCTCCGCGTCATGCTCGTCGCGGCGCTGGGGGGGCTGCTCGGCATCCTGATGATGATCCCGCTGCGTCGGGCGTTCATCGTGAAGCAGCACGGGACCTTGACCTATCCCGAAGGGACCGCGTGCGCCAAGGTGCTCATCGTCGGCGAGCAGGGTGGGTCCAGCGCCAAGACGGTTTTCGTCGGCTTCGGGATCGCCTTCGTTTACCAGATCATGATGCAGTGCCTGAAGCTCTGGCAGGAGATTCCCTCGCGGGCGATCGCCGGTTTCAAGGGGGCCGTCGTCGCGATGGAGGCGTCGCCCCTGCTGATGGGCGTCGGCTATATCATCGGTTACCGAATCTCGTGCGTGATGGTCGGCGGCGGCGTCCTGGCGGCCCTGGTCCTCACGCCCGCCATCGCCTTTTTCGGCGCGAACGCGACAGAGCCACTCTTCCCCGGCACGGTCCCGATCGGGAAGATGAGCCCGAAGGAGATCCGCGACGTCTACATCCTCTACATCGGCGCCGGGGCCGTCGCCGCCGGGGGCGTCATCAGCCTCTTCCAGGCCCTGCCGCTGATCCTCTCGTCGATCGGCTCGGGCCTTCGTGACCTCCGCACCACGGGCACCGAAGGCGGCAGCATGGGCGAGGGACAGGGCCGGACGGATCGCGACCTGCCGCTCTGGCTCGTCGGACTGGGCTCTGCCGGTTTGGTCGCCGCGATCGCCGCGACCAACCTCATGCCCACCGACCTCCCCGGCAGGCTCGTCGGCGCGGCGATGATCGTCATCTTCGGCTTCCTCTTCGTGACCGTCTCCTCGCGACTGACCGGCGAGATCGGTTCGTCGTCGAACCCGATCTCCGGCATGACGGTCGCCACGCTGCTGCTGACCTGCCTGGTCTTCGTCCTGATGGGATGGGTGGGGCCGCAATATCGCGTCGCCGCACTCTCGATCGCCGCGATCGTCTGCATCGCCGCGTCGAACGGCGGGACCACTTCGCAGGACCTCAAGACCGGCTACCTCGTGGGCGCGACCCCTCGGGCCCAGCAAATATCGATCCTCGTCGGCGCGCTAAGCTCGGCGATCGTCATCGGCCTAATGCTCCTCTACGTCATCAACCCGGCCGGGACGGTGTTCACCCGGCGAGCCGAGTACCTGCCCACGATCCAGGCCGACCCCGCCACGCTGACGGAGACCCAGGTCGCGCCGGACGGCCAGACGTACAAGGTCTGGCGGGTCGTCAACGCGATCCCCGGCGCCCAGGCGGGCAAGTACCTCGTCGACGACGCCGGACGCGCCCGTTACCTCGAAGACCCCGCGATCAACGGGCGTGTGGACACCCGCGACGACGGCACGAAGGTCATCAAGTTCGACGCCCCCAAGGCCACCCTCATGGCGTTGATCATCGACGGGATCATGTCCGGCAAGCTCCCCTGGGGCCTGGTACTCCTCGGGCTCTTCATCGCCCTGGTCATGCAGTTGACCTTCGTCCCCGCCCTCGCCTTCGCCGTGGGGGTCTACCTCCCGCTTTCCGTCTCGGCGCCGATCTTCGTCGGCGGCCTCGTCCGCGCATTTGTCGACCGTGTCAAGCAGACGCCGCCGGAGGAGTCCGACTCCAGCCCCGCCGTGCTGCTCGCCAGCGGTTACATCGCGGGTGGCGCGATCGCGGGCATCCTCTTCGCGGTGCTCAACCTCTTCCCGAGCGCCCTGGCCCTGAGCGACCTCTCCAAGTCCTTGCCCGCCCGATGGAACGAGGCCGCATGGCCCTCGCTCGCCGCCTTCGCGCTCACCGTCCTCGTCCTCGGCCTGGTCGGCACCGGCCACCTGCTCAGGGGCGGCGACGTTCCCGACGCCGTCGAGAAGGGGATCACGGCCCGCGAAGAAGACCTCTGAACCACGAAACCGGATTCGCCCGGGTGTCCACCTATAGGGAGATCGCCGTATGAGGAATTACCGAGGGATCGTCGTCTCCACCTTCATCATTGCACTGTCCGCGGGAGGTTTCGTGCACGCCGACGAGGGGATGTGGGTCTTCAATAACCTGCCGATGGAAAGGCTCAAGGAGAAGTACGGTTTCGAGCCCCCCGCCGGGTGGGTCGAGCACCTGCGGTCGTCGGCCGTCCGGTTCAACAGCGGAGGCTCGGGGTCATTCGTCTCGGCCGACGGCCTGGTGATGACCAACCACCACGTCGGCGCCGACATGCTCCAGAAGATCAGCACGAAGGAGAAGGACTATTACAAGGAAGGTTTCCTCGCCAGGACGCACGCCGAGGAGGTGAAGGCCCCCGACCTCGAGTTGAACGTCCTGGTGGGCATCGAGGACGTGACCGATCGGGTCAACGCCGCGGTGAAGTCCGGCACGGACGATGCGGCAGCCTCCATTGCCAGGCGGGGGGCGATGGCGACGATCGAGAAGGAGTCGCTGGAGAAGACCGGCCTGCGGAGCGACGTCGTCACGCTCTACCAGGGGGGGCAGTACGCCCTGTACACCTCGAAAAAATACACGGATGTCCGCCTGGTGATGGCCCCCGAGTTCGATGCCGCGTTCTTCGGGGGCGATCCCGACAACTTCGAGTTCCCCCGCTACGACCTCGACGTCTGCTTCTTCCGCGCCTATGAGGACGACAAGCCCGCCCGCCCCCGGCACTACCTCAAGTGGAGCGCCGACGGGAGCAAGGACGGGGACCTCGTCTTCGTCGCCGGGCACCCCGGCCGGACCAGCCGGCTGAACACGGTGGCAAACCTGGAATACCTCCGCGACGTCGCCTTCCCGATCACCCTCGAACTGCTCCATGATCGTGAGGCATTCCTGCTCGACTACGCCAAGCGGGGCGACGAGCAGGCGCGGCAGTCGAAGGAAGACCTCTTCGGCTACCAGAACTCGCGCAAGGCCCGCATGGGAGGCCTCAAGGGGCTCAAGGATGAGGCACTGATGGCCCGCAAGGCCAAGGCCGAGGACGAGCTGCGCGAGCGGATCAAATCGGACGACAAGAAGCAGGCCGCTTATGGCGCCGCCTGGGACAAGATCGCCGAGGCGCAGAAGGTCGCGGCGCGGATCGCCAGGAAGAATAGCCTGCTCGAGCGCGGGTTCGCCTTCGACTCGCAGCTCTTCGGGATCGCCCGGACCCTCGTCCGTCTGGCCGACGAGTCGGCCAAAGCCAATCCCGACCGGCTCCGCGAGTACCGCGACTCTGCGCTCGAGTCGCTCAAGCTCTCCCTCTTCTCCGACGCCCCCATCTACCCAGAGTACGAGACGGCCAAACTCGCCCACTCGCTCGCCTTCTGGAAGA
>JAABUS010002517.1_pt1 | contig 34247 bp, 26 predicted proteins | sample 5560161 | NCBI WGS metagenome assembly JAABUS01 (sample SAMN10711885, study PRJNA513376) | rock metagenome | isolation source: Antarctica rocks | place: Antarctica: Victoria Land, Trio Nunatak nord | collected 2016-01-04 | reverse complement strand
CCCGACGTCCTCGACCCCGCCTTGCTCCGCCCCGGGCGCTTCGACCGCCACGTGACCGTCGATCGGCCGACCCGCAAGGGGAGGACCGACATCCTCAAGGTCCACTCGCGGGCCATCCCGCTCGATGACGACGTCGACCTCGACAGCATCGCGCGCGGGACCGTCGGGATGAGCGGCGCCGACCTGGCCAACCTCGTCAACGAGGCGGCACTGCTGGCCACCCGCGAGAATAAAGACAAGGTCGACATGCGGGACTTCGACGCCGCCCGCGACAAGATCCTCATGGGGGCCAAACGCGAGGAGATCATCACCGAAAAAGACAAGCGGCTGACGGCCTACCACGAAGCGGGCCACGCCCTCGCCGCCTGGCTGACCCCGAATGCCGACCCCGTGCACAAGGTGACGATCATCCCCCGGGGCCGGGCCCTGGGCGTGACCCAGTTCCTCCCCGAGGAAGACCGGCTCGGGATCAATGAGAGCGAGGTCCTCGCCCACCTCACCGTGGACCTGGGGGGGCGGGCCGCCGAGCGCCTGATCTTCAACGACCCGACCGCCGGGGCGGCGAACGACCTGAAGATGGCCACCCGCCTGGCCCGGATGATGGTCACCCAGTGGGGTATGAGCGATCGCATCGGCCCGGTCTTCTTCCGGGCGTCCGAAGAGCACCCGTTCCTCGGCCGCGAGATGAGCGAGACCCGCGACCATTCCGAACACACCGCGCAAATCATCGATGAAGAGGTCGGGCGTATCCTCCGCGAGGCCGACGAGCGTGCCTTCCGCCTGCTCGAGGATCATCGGGACGAGCTCGAACGCCTGACCGATGCCCTCATCGAGCGTGAGGTCCTGACCGTCGCAGAAATCCAGGAATTGATCGGCAAGCGTGCCGGGGCTCCGGCCGATGTCTCGGGCGATGAGGTCGCCGCATCGCTCGATAATCCCGTCGCCTGACCGCGAGGGGATTCATTCGATCGGACGTCCTCCATGGCCGCGGAACTCCCGGCAGAGCCCCGATCCCATGGCCCCTCCCGGTCGTGGGGCATTTCCGCCGCGTGACTTTGCAATTCTCCGCCTCCGGGGGACGACCGCCGTGACCACGACGTCCGTGAGCGAGGTCCCCGTCGTTTGCGCCGGTGTGGTGGTTGCCGACCACCTCTGCACGCCGATCGCCCGCCTGCCGGCGGCGGGCGAACTGGTGGCGGCCGATGACCTGATCCTTAACATCGGCGGCTGCGCGTCGAACGCCGCGGTCGACCTGGCGAAGCTGGGGGTCCGTGCCGCCGTCTGCGGCCGGGTCGGCGACGACGTCTTCGGCCGTTTCGTCTCGGAGACCCTGGTGGCGCACGGGGTCGACGTCGGCGCCTTGAAGGTCGACTCCTCGCGGGCGACCAGCCAGACGCTCATCGTCAACGTCCAGGGGGAGGACCGACGATTCATCCACTCCTTCGGCGCCAACAAGGGGCTGACCGCCGCCGACCTGGATACCGTCCTTGCGTCGCCCATCCGCGTCCTGTACCTGGGGGGCTACCTGATCTTACCCGCCCTCGAACCCGATGCCCTCGCGGAGCGATTCGCACGGGCGCGGAAGGCCGGGATCACGACCGTCCTCGACGTGGCGACCCCCGGCCCCGGCGACTATCTCCGGCTGCTTCGCGATGTCCTCCCCGTGACGGACGTCTTTCTCCCCAACTCCGATGAGGCGACCCTGATCCTGGACGAGACCGACCCCGTCCGCCAGGCCCTCACCTTCCGCGACATGGGCGCGGGACGGGTCGTCATCACTCGGGGCGATCAAGGCGCCGTCTATGTCTCCGACGGACTCCGCGCCCGCCTGGGTACGTATCCCGTCCCGGCCATCGACAGCTCCGGAGGCGGCGACGCGTTCGACGCCGGCTTCATTGCCGGCCTGCTCGACGGGCTCCCCGAGCTCGATGTCCTGAAGTTGGCCAGTGCCGTCGGCGCCAGTTGCGTCCGGGCCATCGGCACCACCGCCGGTGTCTTCACCCGCGCCGAGGCCGACGCCTTCGTGGCCCGCCACGAGCTGAAGGCCGAACCCTTCTGATCCGGACCGATCTCAGGACTTCACCTCGACCGCGGCCGGCTCGGGACGCTCCCAGAGGTGGATCGGGGACCGGTTCGCCGCGTACTCGCCGCGTTCATCCAGGCGACGGCCGTTGCCGTTGCTGCCCGGGTTAGTCCCGAGCACGGCCAGGCGCCGCCCATCGGGGTGAGGCGCCAGGGCGTGGCAGTTGGGCATCGTCGAGTTCGACTCGAATGGCTCCGGTTCGCCGGGCCGCCAGAAGACGAGGCGGCCGTTGCCGGGTTGGCCGCTCGTGACCGCCATCACGGAGCCGTCCGGGTGCCAGTGCAGGTCGTGGACGAAGCCGGCGTTGTCGTCGCCGATCGTCAGCGTTTGCTTCAGGGCGCCGGTCGCCCAGTCGAACATGAGGACTGTCGGAGTCCCCTGCACGAACCCGCCACTTTTCGGCTTCGTGCCGGCGCAGGCGAGCATCGTGCCCGACGGGTCGAAGGCCAGGACGCGGACGCCGCCGACGTCTTGGATCCGGTCGTAGCGGTACAAGATCCGGGCGTCGAAATCCCGGGCGACCGCGCCGCCCGTCGGATCTCGTCGGCGGACGACCCCCTTCAGATCGCCGGAGACCAGCGCGTGGCCGTCCGGGTGGAATGCGACGGCGAAGACGTCATCGCCGTGGTCGTCCCACTCGTCGAGTTTTCGGCCGTCGTCGGCCGACCAGAGTCGGACCCTTCGGTCGGCGCCGCAGGTCGCCAGCCGATCTCCGTCGGGGCTGACGGCCACCTGGCGGATCCATCCGTCGTGGGCCTCTCCCACCGACCAGAGCGGGCCGGGGTCGCCCTCCCGGTAGGCCCAGCAGCAGAGACGGCCCCAGGAACCGGCCGCGAACAAGCGGCGGCCGTCCGGGTGGAACGCGAGCGCCTGGACCCAGCCGCCGATGCCGGTCAACGGGGGATGCTCGGTCATCGCCCCCGCCCCGACCTCCCAACGGTGCACCGACCCGTCGAAACCGCCGGCCGCCAGCGTCGTCCCGCAGGGGCTGAACCGGAGGCTGCACAACTGCCCGCCCGGGTCGATCAGGCCGACCCCCTTGGGCTTGAGCAGGCCGCCGGGTTTTTTCGGGTCTCTGTCCATGACTGAGGTCCGTAACGGGGCGATCGCGGTCAGGTGAGAAGGGGCTCGACGGCGTGACAGCCCTCGTGGGCGATCGGCAGGGGTTGACCGTGGTTATCGTACTCGGTCGTGACCGGGTCGATCCCGAGGGCCCGGAACCAGGTGTGAAACATGTGCCCGATGTCCAGCTCCTCGGTGGCGACGGCCGTCCCCTTCGCGTCGGTCGCCCCGACCACCTGGCCGGGGCGGACCCCGCAGCCGGCCATCGCCAGCGACCAGGCCTCGGGCCAGTGGTCGCGGCCGACGTGGCCGTTGATCCGCGGGGTCCGGCCGAACTCCGACATCGCGATCACGAGGACCTGGTCGAGCAGGCCGACGGCGTCGAGGTCTTGCAGGAGTGCGGCGAAGGCACGGTCGAACTTCGGCACCAGGCTCAGGTGGCCATTGAAGTTGTCGCCGTGGGTGTCCCAGCCGTAGGAGGTCACCTTCACGAACGTGACGCCGGCCTCCAGCATCCGACGGGCCATCAGGAGGTGCCGGCCCAGGTCGGACGGGCCGTAGCGGTCCACGTCACGGGCCGGGAACGTGGTCGGGTCGAACAGGTCCATCCGCCGTCGCAACTGCTCGGCCATGTCGAAGACGAACCCGCTGGCCTCGGTGGAGGCCTTGCCACGCCGGCGGGCGTAGCGGAGGTCGGCGCGACGGCGGAGGGCGTTCCGGGCGTCGTTGTCGGGTCCGCGGACCGACGGGTGCAGCAGCAAGTTCTCCGGCGGCTTGCCGTCCCCGAACGCGACCGCCCCGTATTGCGGCCCGAGGAACCCCGCGTCCTGGGGCATGAAGCCGCCGTTGCCCGGCTTGATCCAGACGTGCGGGGGGAGCCCGCTCTCGCCCGGACCGAGCAGCCGGGCCACGGCGGAGCCCAGGAACGGGTAGACCGCTCCTCGGTTCTTCGGGTCGCCTCGTTGAATCCGCGCCACGCCCGCCGAGTGCGAGTTGTCCTTGGTGCAGAGGCTCCGGACGACCGCCAGGCGGTGCATCTGCGTGGCGCATCGGGGCAAGAGCTCGCTGACCGAGATACCCGGCACCGAGGTCGGGATCGCCCGGAACGGCCCACCGAAGGGGGTCCCCGGCTTCGGGTCCCAGCTTTCGAGCTGGCTGATGCCGCCGTCGAGCCATACGAACAGGACTTGCTTCTGCCGTTCCCGGATCGCACCGGCCAGGGCCGCGGACTCCATTGCGCCGAGACCGATCATGCCCGCCGCGGCGCCCGCGACCCCGCGAAAGAGGCCGCGCCGGGAGGTCCGGTGCTCCCAGGGTCGGCAGAGTCCGTCAGCACCGGCCATCGCGTGTCCCCCGCTCGGTCGGGTCAGTGGTTGGTGAAGAACTCGGTCGAGGCCAGGAGCGACCAGACGAGGTGCCTCAGCGCAGTCGGCCGCTTGTCGGGGTCCTCGTCGAGTGAGACACCGACCTCTTCCCGCTCTTCTGCCGTGGGGGGCCGGCTCAGGACGCTCATGTACAGCTCCTCGGCGACCGCGTCGGCGTCGGACAGTCCGGCCAGCCGATCGACGAGGTTACCGGGCTTGGGTTCCAGCCAGCCCAGCACCGCGCCGTCGTTCAATACGAACAGCGCGGACCCTAACGTCGGGCTGAACTCCTCCTCCGGCTCGCGGGGCGGGTTGGCGAACGCTTTGAGGAACCGCGCCCGCAACGCCATGGAGGCGCCATGGTCCTCGCCCTTCCCGGCGATCGGGTCGCGATCGCCCGTCGCCTGGAGCATGCTCCGCAGGAGTTGCTCGGCGGAGAGCCGCTTCTCGTGGGCGATCAGGAAGGTTTCGGGGGCGGGCGGCTCGACTCCTTCCGGCAGCACGCCCGACCGCTGGTAGGTCTTGCTCAGGGCCAGCTCGCGGAGCAGCCAGCGGACGTCGAACCGGTGGGCAACGAACTCGTCGGCCATGAGGTCGAGCAGTTCGGGGTGCGACGGCGCGTTGTCGGAGTGGTGCTGGTCGGGCGGGTGGACCAGGCCCCGGCCCATCATCGCCAGCCAGAGCCGGTTGACCGTGTTGCGGGCGAAGGCCCGGTTCTCGGGCGATGGGAGTCTCGCGGACAGCTCCGACAGCGGGCTGAACCGGGGCACCGCCGGCGCGCCGGCATTCCGGTCGGCGGGCTGGAGGAACTCGTCCCCCTTCTGATACGACGGCACCGCGACCTCGTCGCGGCCGGGGACTCTCGGTCCCGTCTCCGCCTTGACTTTGTCGAATACGGACGCGAACGCCAGCTTCTCGGTCGTCGGCTTCTCGCCCACGACCGGCCCCTTGGGGTCGTGGACGTAGGCGTTGCGGACGAACGCCAGGAGCCCCTGGAAGTCGCGCTGCTTGTAGTCGGTGATAGAGATGTGGTCGTGGCACTGGGCGCAGCGGAGGTCATTCCCGAGGAACAGCCGGCCGACATCGGCGGCCAAGCCGTTGTAATCGACGGGGTTCTCGCCGTAATGCTCCAACCGCTTCGCCATGAAGAAGGAGGCGCCGCGGTTGACCCTGTCGACGGGGTCGGCCCGGAGAATTTCGCGGGCGATCCGGTCCCAGGGCTTGTTGACAGCGAAGGCGTCCTGGAGATACTGCGTCCAGGCCGGGTGCTCCCCCAATCGCTCCATGAGCACGGCGTCGAAAAGCTCGGCCATCCGGCGCGGGTAATCGGCTCCCGCGAGCAGGCGGTCGATCAGCGCCTCCCGTTTCGCCGGAGACTGATCCGCGAGGAAGTTATGAGCCTCGCGGGTGGAGGGAGTCCTGCCCGCCAGGTCGAGGTAAATTCGGCGGAGGAACTCCGCGTCGCCGGCCGTGGCGGTAGGACGGCGGCCGTCGGCCTTCGCCTCGACACACGCGTCGACCCGTTCGTGCAGCAGTTCAGACGAGGTCGCACCTGCGGGGACCGCGAGGGAGACCATCGTCAGAAAAGCGAGGTCACGAACCGAGTACGCCATCACGGTTCCTCGTGCGATCCCCGTACGGGGCGACAGGCTGTTGGGATCATGTTAATCATTGGTAAAGCAGACCGCCAGGCAGCGCGGCCCCAACCAGGGGCGATTCAGATGAAGCCGCTCTCGTGGGCTCGGTGAGCGTGGCCGCGTTCGGGGGAGACAATCATCGCCGCGAGTCCGGCGCTCGATTCGTCTCTAGATGTCGAGGATCAACTCGGCGAGCCATCCCTCGCCCTCGCGGGTCAGGCTCAGGCCATGGTGGGTGACAGCCTTGACCTCATGGTCCAGGATATGCCGGTCGTGATCAATCGACTCACCGCCGATCTCGGCGTGCAAATGCAGGCAGTCGGCGGCCACGCGGACGTCGAAGTGGGAATAGAGGCGGTGCCGGGTCTCGGACCGGAAGATCAGTTCGTTGAGCCAGGCCACCAGCAGGTCGAGCGTGGACTCGGCGTCGAGTGAGACCGATTCCTGCGCCTCGACGCGGACCGCATCACGGTTGACCACGATATAATCGATGACCCCTTCCGCCGCCGTGCGGAAGAGGTCGTCGAGGTCATCTCCGCGGATTCTCAGGCCGACGTCGGCCGTATGATCGAACGTTTCGACCGTTCCCATATCCCAGCTCGCGACGTCGGTCCATGGCGAAGTTCGGGGGCATGCATCGGGGCGCGCGGGGTTGCCTCGCGCGGGAGCCAGGCGAGAGGCCCGGTAGGGATCGCGCTCAGCCAACGCGACGCTTGGATTCCACGTCGAGGGCCGGCGAGGGGCTCAGGTCGAGGTCGTCCCGGCGATCGGCCAGGTGGCGTTCGAGCTTGCGCAGGGCCTTGTACTTCTCGTCGCTCACGCGGGCGACGGGGAGGTCCATCGAGTTGCCGATCTCGGGGACGGACCAGCCTCGCGTCCAGAGCTCGACGATGCGATCCTGACGCGGAGTCAGGACGGCTTGCCGTGCCGCCTCGAGGATCTCGCCGAGCTCTTGACGGTTGCGCTGGCGACGGTCGAGGTCGAGGCTCGGCGCGAGATCCTCGTCGAGCGGCAGGTGCCGCTTGGTCCGCTGGACCCGCTTCCGAACCATGTCGATGGCCCGGACCAGCTCGCGGCGCTCGGGGGTATCGTCGGCCAGCACGAGGTTCAATTCGAGTTGGCCTGCGCGGGCCTTGCCCAGGAGGCGGCAGCAGACTTCCTGCGTGCAATCGTCCCAGAGGCCCGGATCGAGGTGGGCATTGCGCCAGCAGACGGTGCAATAGCGCTGGATATCACGGACCAGGTCCGACTCGCTCGCGTGGGCCGTCAGGGCGGCCAGGCCGATGACCAGGGCCATCGCCGTAGGACCGGCCCGGAGGGCACGCGCCCCGCGAGTGACCTGTGATTGTTCCTGGGACATGGATGTCGACTCCCGCCGAGATCGAAAAGGCAAACGGACCATCATCATGCCTGATCCGTCCTACGAGTGATTAAGACACTTCGGCATGGAGAAATCGCCCCGCGTCGTAATTTTGACCCGATGGGCCTCATGCCCGTCGCAGCGGTTTCACGACGCGCGGCCGAGCGGGCCGAGCAATGATCCAACCTCGGACCTTTGCAAGACGCTTCAGCCGGCGGTGGGGATGGACAACCACGGCCTGGCCGACCCGCTCTAAGAGGGCGCGGTCACTCCAATTATCCGCATACGCGACCGAATCGTCCATCATAATTCCGTGCTGGTCCGCCCATTGTTCGGCCCAGTACCGCTTTCCGTCGCCGTAACAGGGCGGACCCGAGCCGATCCCGACGAGCCGACCTCGCTCGATCAGGACCGGCGTCGTCAGCGCATCGATGCATCCTAGATAGAGTCGCAGCGGCTCGACCACCAGGGCCGGCGACGACGTGACCAGCACGATGGCCGTCCCCGATTCGCGGAGGCCGTTCAGGTGCTCGACGACCCCTTCGTAGAGCCGGGGTCGGATCGACTCGGCGAAGTTCTCGTAGGCGATGCGCTCGAGTTCCACGACCGGGATGCGGGTAATGCTCTTAAGACCGAAGGTGACCAGTCGGCCGTAATCGAGTCGGCCGAACCGATGCTGCAACCCGTGATACAAGGCACGAAGCACGAAGGATTTACGAATCAGGCCTCGGCGATGGAGGATTCGGGCGAACAGGAAAGTGGTCGTCTCGGCCAGGAGGGTGCCGTCCACGTCGATGAAGGCGGCGGCCGGTGGGCGTTTGAAGGTCGGCCAGCTCACGTCAGGTTTCCCCCGCCGACGTCACCCAGCGTCCCATCCGGTCGGCCAACGACCGCGCCGAGGCGGGGTCGGCGGCCTCGGCGATCACCCGGACGATCGGCTCGGTGTTGCTGGCACGGACATGCGCCCAGCAGTCCTGCCAGTCGAGGCGGAGACCGTCTCGACGGTCGGCCCTCGCCTCGGGATGGGCCGCGGCGATCCGTTCCCAGAGCTCGGAGACCTTCCCCACGCCTGGCCCGGCCGCCAGCGGGTACTGATCCTTGACCATTGCATGCCGGGGGAGGCTTGCCACCAGGCTCGACAGCCTCTCGCCGGAATCGGCGAGCAGGTCGAGCACGAGGGCCATGGCGACGAAACTGTCGCGGACGAACCCGACCCGGGGATCGATCACGCCGCCATTGCCCTCGCCCCCCAGGACCGCCGAATCCGCCCGCATCCGCTCGACGACGTGAATTTCCCCCACCGGCGTCCGCGAGACGGGACAGCCGAACCGACCGGCCAGGTCTTCGGTCACGCGTGACGTCGAGAGGTTGAGCACCACCGGCCCCCGCGCCTGCGAGAGTCGTCGCAACGCCGCCAGGGCAAGGGTCAACTCCTCGCCGATATAACGCCCGGTCTCGTCGATCAATGCCAGGCGGTCGGCGTCGGGATCTTGGGCGAACCCGACGGTCGCCCCGACGGCGGGGACGAGTGCGCAGAAAGACCGGAGGTTCGCCTCGGTCGGCTCGGGGGGGTGGTCGTAGTGCCCGTCGGGGAGACCTCCCAGGACGATCGTCTCGCAACCCAGGGCCCGCAGCAGGTCGGCGCCGAGGCGCCCCCCGGAGCCGTGGCAGGCGTCGAGGACCACGGTGAACTTGCGGCGGCGGATCGCCTCCACGTCGACCAGCGCGAGGATCCGGTCGCGATGCGAGGAGTCGGGATCCTCGATCGCACGGACCTTTCCCAGGGCGTCCCATGCCGCCCATCCGAAATCGCGAGCGTGCAGGCGTTCGAGGATCGCACGCCCTTCGGCCGCGCCGAGGACCATGCCCTCGGGCTGGAAGAACTTGAGACCGTTGTAGGTGGGAGGGTTGTGTGACGCCGAGATCTGGATGCCGCCCGAGGCCCCCAGGTCGCGGACCAGGCGGCCGAGCGTCGGGGTGGCGGTCGCGCCGGCAAGCCGGACATCGCGGCCGGTCGCGGTGACCGCCGCGAGCACCGCGGGGACGAAGACCGGGGCCGAGACCCGGCCATCGTGACCCACCACGATCGGGCCCCGCCCGCAACCGGAGGCATAGGCGGCCGCGAACTCGACCACGATCGCCGGGTCGAGGCCATCTCCGACGACTCCTCGAAGCCCCGACACACTCGCGATTCTCGTCCCGCTCACGACGACTCCTCATCCCTGCGTCAAAGTTCCGCACGCATCTCCCCGCCCACCACGTTAGTGCTTCCACGACTCGCCGGGCAAGACTCCACCACGATCCCTCACTCGTCCGACTCGGGGGCGGTCCAACCTCCCACGGCCTCATTCCACAACGCCTGGGGGGTGCGGTTCTGGCTGGATGCACGATCTTCGATGGAATCGCGTTCGTGTAAGATCAATCGGGCGATATAGTTGCGCGCGTCGTTCACGTGCGTCAAGAAGCTCGACATCAGCTCCTCGCCGCCGAGTTCTCCCTCGGCGAACTTCTCGAGTGCCTCGGATTTCAAGCGACTCATCTCGGCCTGGAGCAGGACGAGTCCCTTCAGGTCGAGCATGGCGCCGAGTTCGAGCTTCAGCACCTGCCGCTCGATGGCGGTTACCTTCGCCATGTAGGATTCGAATCCGAGGTCGCGCCTGCGGCGGTAACGCTGTCGGAGCCACTGCCAGAGGAAGAACAGCCCGCCGAGGAACGCGCCGGTGAGGCTGACCCCCTTCTCGAGGAAATCGACCAGGTCGCCCGCGATGATCGGCTTGTTGCGGTGGAGGTACTTGGTCGTCCCCGGATGCCACTCCAACTCGGGCGAGTATTCCAGGAGCTTGGTATCGAGCGGCGGCCGAGCGGTCTGGGAAAACTCGGTCGCGAAGACGGCATCAAGGAGTCGCTCGACGGCCCGTGCGTCGACGTCGGCCCGCGCGACGAGCAGCAGCCGAGTGCCGAACGTCGGGAGCGATTGATCGGGGACTCCCGGCTCCACGCCGTAGGTGAACGCGGGGATCAGGGTGTTGACGATCTGGAATTTCTCGACCACCGCGGAGATTCCGCCGTCGGGCGCCGACGTGCCGCCGGAGGGGAACGAGTCGAGCGAGAAGGCTTCGCCGAATCGCAACGGCACCAGCCGATAGCCGTGCCGGGCGATCAGGAGCCTGGCGACCGGCGACGGCAGCGAAGAGACCATGAACACGGCGTCCGGCATCTTTGCCGGGTCCTTCTCCTCTTCGAGCTGCTCGTAGCCCCAGGTCGTGACGGTGTAATCCCCCTCGCCGCCGTCCAGGCCCGACCTGAGGCCGGCGAATCTCAGGACTTCCAGCGACAGGTCGTAGGTCCCGCTACCGACCTGGCTCACGTTGACGGTCTTGCCCCGCAATGCCGCCAGGTGACGGGAGACCTCGTCGTGCATCTCGCCCTTGACCAGGAGATGGAGGGGCTCGACGTGGAGCGGTACGACCTGCCGGGCCCCGGTCCGACTCTCGAGGCCGAGGCCACCCTGGACGAGGGCGAGGTCGAGCGTCCCTGCGATCAAACGATCGAGCGCATCCTCCGACCCCGAGGTCCCGATCAGGTCGATACGAACACCCCGTAACGCCGCCCCGGCCGCGAGACGACGGGCGATCTGATGGCGCATTCCCAGGACGCTCCCGGCGGACATCCTGCATCGAAACGTCGGCTCTCGCGCCTCCCTCACATAGACACCCACCCCCACGGCGAGGGCCGTCACCGCCAGCACTGCGGCCGACCAATCTCGGACGATCTTCCGGATTCGATGCTTCAAGCGAGCCAGCTCCGGAGGCCTTCTCGGCGACGGGACGGATCCTCGATACGATCCATCGTATTCAGATACTCGCTCGCGCCCCCGAGATATTGCGATCCTCCTGCCGGGATCCCGAGACCCGCCGCGATCCGGGGGGTAAGCCAAGTCTCGCAGGACGGGATGAAGAGGCGCGGTTGCGACGCGTTGCGGCCCCCCACGGAGCCCGAGGGCTCCGCGGGGACGGCCGAGGTCGCGACGCATCAAGCATCGCGAGCGGGCGGATCGGCAACGAGACTTGCCAATCGTCGTGCATCATGCACGAAACCTCGACGAGTAGTCGCTCCCGAGCCCTCCGGCGACCCGGCTGTTGAGCAGGTTCCCGGCCACGTCCATCAGGCCACCCGGAGCACGGCCGTTGACGTCGATCGTGTAGCCCTGGCGCACGAATTGTCGCCGACGGGCACGCAAGGTCACCGTCCCCGTGGCCGCGTCGTAGACCGCAGAGAGGATGCGGACCGCTCGCCCACGCGGGCTCACGAGCCGGTAGTTGGCCACATTCGAGGCCCGCGATGCATCCAGACGCTCGCTGAACCGCAGCACGATCAGGTTATCCCGCAAGCCACCGCCGGCGACTGCCACGCCGATCACCTGCGGTCCGACCACATCCGACGGGACGGGTCTCGGGGTCGGCGTTGGGGTCGGGGTCGGCGTGGGTGTCGGGGTCGGGGTCGGGGTCGGGGTCGGCGTGGGTGTCGGCGTGGGTGTGGCGTTCACCGTCAGTGTGAGGGGACTCGACGTGCTCGTCAGGTAGCTCGCGTTGCCGACAAAGGTGGCGGTGATCACGTGCTGACCCGCCGTCAACGCCGAGGTCGTGAACGTCGCCTGCGCGACACCGTTGATCTCCTGCACCGCGACGGGGGACTGCTCGACGCCGTCGATCCGGAAGACGACCGTGCCGCTCGGCACGCCGAAGGTGGCGGCGATGGTGGCCGTGAAGGTGGCCGGTTGGCCGGCGGTCGTTGGGTTCGTCGCCGCCGTCAGGGTCGTGGTCGTGGTGGCCGGCGACACGTCCTGACCGCCGGCCAGCGTGGCGCTGCTGGACGACTGGACGTCGTCGCCCCGGGTGGAGCCCAGGTAGTTGGCCACCACCGTGTGGTTGCCGCCCGACAGGGTCGAGATCGTGAGCGTCGCCACGCCGAACTCATCCAGCGTCACCGCGATCGGGGCACCTCCGTCGATGACGAACTCGACGACACCACCCGGCGTGTTGGAGCCCGGTGCCACGCCGTCGACCGTGGCGGTGAAGGTGACCGGCGAGCCGAGGGGGACGGTCGGCGAGGAGCTGGTCACCGTCGTGGTCGTGGCCGACGGCTGGAACTCATAGGCGCCCAGGTCGATCACCAGATCGATGATGCGATTGAAGCCCGGACCCCGCGCGTCGTTCGGCCCCGGGGAGAAGGCGTTGTCGCCCTCGTTGATCCCGCGGCTCCCGGGGAGCAGGGCGACTGTCCGGACCTGGCCTCCGTTGAATTGGAGCGGCCCCAGCAACGGAGCGATCCCGATGATGTTGCCCGAATCGGTGCCATTAATGGCCCCGATCTGCGGGTTCTCGATCAGGTTGTTGCTGGCATTCAGCGTCCCACCCTGGCGGAAGAGGTCTCCCCCCCCCGACTGGTCGGTGTTGTCGGCAATGATGTTGTTCTGCAATGTGGAGGTCGTCGAAAGGTCCTCCTGGTAGATGCCGCCACCATTGATCGCGGCGCTATTATTCACGATCGTACTATTCGCGATCGTATGGGTGCCTTTATACAGATCGACCCCGCCTCCGTTGCCTGCGAGCGCCGAGTTGCCGCTGATGGTACTGTTGAGGATGGACGTGGTTCCTTTGTATAGCTGCACGCCGCCACCGTCGCCACCGGTCGTGCTGTTGCCGGAGATCGTACTGTCCTGAATCAACCCGACGGCGTTATAAAACCTCACCCCTCCACCGTCACGACTCGCGGTATTCCCGGAGATGGTGCTACCGAAAATGCTCACGGCACCCGTCGAGTAGAAAACGATCCCCCCGCCATCTCTCGTCGCGGTGTTGCCGGAGATCAAGGTGCTCCTGATGATCGCGTCGCCGTCGTCGAAATTCAGTCCACCTCCATCGCCACCCGAGGTATTGCCAGTGATCGAACTGTCGTCGATGGTGACGGTTGCGGCGCGGACGTAGATCCCGCCTCCGTCGCCGCTCGCGGTGTTATTGGAGATCGTGCTGCGTTGCAGGGTGAGGGTCCCGAAGTGGGCATAGAGGCCGCCGCCCCTTTCTTGCGGCGCGGAGTTGCCCGTGATCGTGCTGTCCTGGATCGTCGTGGTCGTCTGGTAAAGGCGAAGGCCGCCCCCCAGGGTCCCCGCGGTGTTCCCCGAGACGGTGCTTCCGAGGAGAGTCAACGTCGAACCGGGATAGGCCGCGATGCCACCACCTCGGATGTTTGTCAGGGTCGTATTGTCCGAGACAGTGCTGTCCGTAAGGTTTAGATGGGAGTCGAGCCCGACGTAGACACCACCTCCCGCGACGGTACTGGTCTGGCCGCCGGTCAGGGTCAGGTCATTGACATCCAGCATGGCCCCCGGGTTGTTGACCTCCAGGATGCGGAATTCGGGGGAGAGCGCCACCCGCCGGATCGTCGCGCCGTTGCCGTTGATCGTGAGGTCATTGCCCCCGTCGGCGAGGATCACGGGCAGGCCGTTGGGACCGTTACCGGTATTATCCACGGCGGTCAGGTTGAAATTCCCCCCCGCGGCCAGGTTGATCGTGTCGACCTCGGCATTCGTGTTGGCCGCGGTCAGGGCGGGGATCAGGCCGCCGGTGAAGACGCCCGGCGATACCTGGATCAACGCGGACGACAGATCGCCGTCGGTCACTCCGAACGTCGCGAGGAGGGCTCGTCCTTCGAGGGCCTCCGCACTCGGTGTCGCGCGGCGTAATTGGGCGGACCGGGGTCCGGGTGCGTGCAACTGACCGAAATACGAGCCGCGACGGGAGAGGCTGAACATAGGACATCTCCGATGGGTGCGAGCGATGCAGGGCCCCAGGGTTCTCATCCGGGACCCTCTCGGATCGGGACCTTGGCATGCGACCGCGTATCCATGTCGGGTCACTATGCCAATTAAGGCGATAATTTCCTAAAATAGCCTTCTCTTCGTCTCGATTACAACATTGTTTCCCTAGAATGGCGAATTTGTCTGGATATTGACCCCCCGGAAGGACACAATTAGGCGGCCAAATGGCGTTGCGTGCGGTCTTCGGTCCGCCCGCAACGCATCCGGATCGGCATCCCGGTCGACTCCTCCATCGGAGGTCGGGATCTCGAAGGATGCCATCTCCCCGTCAAGGTCCCACACTGCCATGAAGCTCGACACCGAATTCTGCAAGCTGGCGATCCGCTTCGATGCCGGTCGCCTGGCCTCCGAGGTCTCCCAGTTCATCGAGGCCGAGTGGCGGACCCACCCGCAGGGGCATGCGGGCAACTCGGCCCTGCCGCTCATCGCGGTCCACGGGGATCCGAGCGACGACGGCGTCAGGGGCCCGATGGGGCCGACCCCCGAACTGCAACGCTGCCCCTACCTTCGCCAGGTGCTGGCGGCCTTGGGTGTCGTCCTGGGCAGGACCCGGCTCATGCGGATCGTCGGGCACGGGGAGGCGACCGCGCACGTCGATACCAACTACTACTGGATGCAACGCGTCCGCGTGCACGTGCCGATCGTCACGTTCCCCGAGGTGGAGTTCCTCTGCGGCGCCCGATCGGTCCACATGGCCGCGGGAGAGACCTGGCTCTTCGACACCTGGCGGCTGCACAACGTCCTCAACCACTGCGACGGCGCCCGGATCCACCTGGTCGCAGACACCGTCGGCTCGGCGTCGTTCTGGGACCTGGCGGACCGGACCGGGCGGTCATCGCCGGACGGCCGGGCGTCGTGCCGGGAGGCATCGTTCGTCCCCTACAACCCGGGGCACGATCCGGTCCTGGAGACGGAGGCGGTCAATTTCCCCGTGGTCATGTCCCCGTGGGAGCAGCAGTGCCTGATCGCCTCAGTCCTCGAGGACCTCACCGGAGCTGAAGAGGCCGAGCCGACGACGATGGCCGACCTGGAGGCGGCGCTGGAGACTTTCCACCGCGACTGGCGGGCCCAGTGGGCCGCCCACGGCGACAGGCCTTCCGGATGGCCGGCGTTTCGGCGGATGCTGGACCGCGTCGATGGGCAGCTGGGCCCCTTGCAAGGCCGCTTGACCCTCCCCAACGACCTCGACGTGGTGGAGGCCCTTCGCCAGGCGGTCGTCCGGCCGGCGATCAATCCGGATCTGGCGGAGGAGCGGGCACCGACGCGACATGTCGACAAGCCGAAGATGCGCGGCGACGAGGGCAACGATGGCCATGCGACCGTCCACCCGGCCCCCGGAACCTCCATCACGTCGCGTGCCCCCTCCCCGGCGAAGCTCCCGCCCTGTCGGTTCGACCGCCCCGTCTTCATCGTCTCGGCGCCGAGGTCGGGCAGCACGCTCCTGTTCGAGACGCTGGCCCGCTCGCCGGGCTTCTGGACAGTCGGCGGCGAGAGCCACGCCGTCATCGAATCGATCCCCCAATTGAACACGGTCCTGCGGGGCTTCGATTCGAACCGCCTGACGGGGAGGGACGCCGATCCCGCGACGGGCGAGGCACTCCGCGGCGACTTCCTCGCCCTGCTGCGAGATCGCGACGGCCGTCGACCTCCGGCGGACGCGGAGACGGTCCGGATGCTGGAAAAAACCCCCAAGAACGCGCTCCGCATCCCGTTCCTCGACGCCGTCTTCCCCGAGGCGCTCTTCATCTACCTGTATCGCGAGCCGCGCGGAAACCTCAGCAGCATCCTGGAAGCGTGGCGCTCGGGCCGATTCATCACCTACCCGGATCTCCCCGGCTGGGAGGGCACGCCCTGGTCGCTCCTGCTGATCCCCGGGTGGAGAGACCTTCGCGGCGCGTCCCTGGAAGCGATCGCCGCGGCGCAGTGGGCCGCATCCCATCGGACCATCCTCGCCGACCTCGCCGGCCTGCCCGGGGAACGGTGGACCACGATCACTTACGACGACCTCCTGGCCGACCCCCAAGGTCAGATGGAGTGGTTGAGTGCCTTCGCGGGCGTCCCCTGGGACCAGAAGCTGGAGGGGCCTCTCCCCTTATCGAGGTACACGGTGACCCCCCCCCATCCGCGCAAATGGAGGAGGAACGCCACCGAGGTGGAATCCGTGATGCCGACGGTCGCCGAGGTCTCCTCCCGGGCAGAGCAGGTCGTGAACGACCCCGCTCGGCGGCGGCCGGCCGCCGTCCCGCCCACCCCCCTCGACGGCCATGCCTCCCCGATCGGGACCTCGAAGGGGAACGATGACGACCTTCCTCCCGGCGAATTGCAGAGCGTCCACACCGCCAACTTCCCGGACCTCCTCGACGCCCTCGGGATCTCGCTGCTCGTCACGACGTACCAGGCCGGCAAGCTGATCGCCGTCCGCGCCGACGTCGGCAAGTTGAACACCCATTTCCGCAACTTCCCGATGCCCATGGGACTGGCCTTCGAGGGCGGCCGGCTGGCCATGGGGACGGGCGTTCATGTCTGGGAGTTCCGGGACCAGCCCGAAGTGGGCAGGAAGCTGGAACCGTCGGGGCGCCACGACGCCTGCTTCCTGCCTCGCTCCTGCCACGTCACCGGCGACATCCGCATCCACGACGTCGCGTGGGCCGGCGACGAGCTCTGGGTCGTCAACACCCAGTTCTCGTGCCTGTGCACGCTCGAGCGCGCGTACAGCTTCGTCCCCCGCTGGCGTCCCCCCTTCGTCAAGGCCCTCGCCCCCGAAGACAGGTGCCATCTCAATGGCCTGGCCGTCGTCGACGGGAGGCCGCGGTACGTCACCGTCCTGGGCCAGACCGACACCGCGGGCGGCTGGCGCGTGAACAAGGCGAACGGCGGCTGCCTGCTCGAGGTGCCGAGCGGCGAAGTCCTCATCGAGGGGCTCTCGATGCCCCACTCGCCGCGCTGGCACGACGGTAAGTTATGGGTGCTCGAATCAGGCGAGGGGACCCTGTCGGTCGTCGACCTCGAACGCGGCCGGGCCGAGACGGTCGCCACGGTCCCCGGTTTCACCCGAGGTCTCGACTTCTTCGGTCACTTCGCATTCATCGGGCTGTCGCAAGTGCGTGAGTCCGCGGTCTTCAGCGGAATCCCCATCACCGAGCGACTGAAGGAGAGGACGTGCGGCGTGTGGGTGGTCGACCTCCGGACTGGCGGCGTGGTCGCGTTCCTCCGCTTCGACGAGGGAGTGCAGGAGATCTTCGCCGTACAGGTCTTGCCGGGCATCCGCTTCCCGGAGATCCTGGATGACGAGAAATTGATCGGGAGCTCGTTCGTCCTGCCCGACGAAGCCCTGGCGGACGTGCCCCGAGCCGTCACCTCGCGCGAGACCGTCCACGTCTGACCGGCGGCGCTCGAGAACCAAGTTCGTCAAGGGTACGACCCGGACGACCAGATGACTTGTTGAGGCCGTGTCTCGTCTCATCCACTCGTCCGAAGGCCCCTTGAGACGGCGATGGCGAGCCCCCCGTTCAGGCCGCTTCGTCCGCCCGTCGGCGGCAAGACTCGCGCGGGCGGCGGAGGTGGTTGCGGACGTCCGCCAGCGGGAGCATGCTCAGCGGGAAGTGGGGACGCGCGATCGACGATCGGGCCAGGTGGGAGCGGAAGGCCCGCCGCGTCCGCAAGTCGCCGAGCCCCCGAAAGGCGTCGAGCTTGCCCAAGAGGAAGGGTCGGGCACGACCCCGGGCGAGGCGCCAAAGACCTTGCGCGACGACGAACGCCAGGTGGGGGACGAGGGCGGCGACAAGCCAGGGGGTGGGAAGGTCGATCCAGAAGAGGACCTCGGAGTTGCGCGACATCCGTCGCTGGAGGGCGGGGCGGGCGTGGTCGTGGCTGGCCGAGACCTCGTGCAGGATGCGGCATCGCGGCGCGAAGGCGCAACCGTATCCCCCCCAGCGCAGCCGGAAGGCGAGGTCCACATCCTCATAATACGACCCGAAGGAGGGGTCGTAGCTCCCCACTTTCCGGAGGGCCTCGGCGCGGTAGAAGGCGCTCGAGCCGCTGGCGCCGAAGACCCGGCCGCCGGGGTGTTCCAGCCAGGCGATGGCCGATTGGCCGTGGCCCCGCTTGCTCGGCCAGCCGATGAAGGCGTAGCGATCGCCCGCCGAATCGACGCGCGTCGGGTCGGAACGGACCAGCACCAGGGGCGCGACCGAGCCGACCGTCGGGTCCGAGAAGGGGGCCAGGCCGGCCTCGATCCAGCCTTCGGTCACCTCGGTGTCGTTGTTGAGCAGCTGGATGAACGCCCCGCGCGCCGCGGCGATCCCCGCGTTGGCCGCGCGGCAGAACCCGCCGTTGGGCTCGAGGCGGACCACGCGGACGTCCGGATGGGCGTGTGCCAACCAGGCGAGGGTCCCGTCGGTCGAACCGTCGTCGGCGACGATGACCTCGGTGGGGACGGAGTCGGGACGGTGGCGGGCGAGGCTCGCCAGGCAGGGCTCGAGCAACGCGCGGCCGTTGTACGAAGGGATGACCACCGAGCAGACGGGCCGGGTCAACGCGAGGGCCTCCGCTTGGGGCGGGCCCACGAGATCTTGCCCCAGGCGACGTGCTGGATGGTCATGAAGAGCACCCGGAAGTCGAACCCGAACGACCAGCGCTGGATGTAATCGAAGTCGTACTGGACGCGCTTGCGGAGCGACGTCCGGCCGCGCCAGCCGTGCACCTGTGCCCAGCCGGTCATCCCCCCCGGGACGGCGTGGCGGAGGTTGTAGTCGGGGACCGTCTCGCGGAACCGCTCGACGAAGACCGGGCGCTCGGGGCGGGGGCCGACCAGGCTCATCTCGCCCCGGAGGACGTTGATCAGTTGCGGGAACTCGTCGATGTTGGTCCTGCGCAACCAGGCGCCGATCGGCGTGCAGCGGGCGTCGTGGTCCGACGCCCAGATCGGCCCGGTCGACCCTTCGGCATCGTGCCTCATGCTCCGGAACTTGAGCATCCGGAAGAGCCGCCCCCCTTGCCCCACGCGTTCCTGCATGTAGAAGATCGGCCGGCCCGACGTCACGAGGATCAGCAGGGCGACGCCCAGGAACAGCGGCGCGAGCAGGAGCAGCCCGACGGCGGCGCCGGCGACGTCGACCAGCCGCTTCGCGACCCGTCCCCATTGCAGGGGCGACGCGGGGTAGGCCGGCTCCCACTCGGGTCGGGCCGCGACGATCCCGCGCGGGCGGGCCTCGTCGGTGATCCAGTGCACGGAGACGTCGGACCTGGTAAGGTGGGCAAACCGAGGCCGGAGCCGATGGGCGGGCCGCCCCCTGAGGGCGACCATGACATGCGTCGCCCCGGAGCGATCGACCAGCTCGTCGAGCTGGTCGACGCCGCCGAGCACGGGGACCGGGTCCGCCTGGGGATGGAAGGCCAGTTGCCGGCCGCGGCGGAGGGCCCCTTGATAGCGTGGGTGGCCCGCGTCGATGAAGCCGACGACCGGCAGGCCCGCCCAGGGGCCGAGGCTCAGGCAACGCGCCAGTCGCCTGCTGTCGCGGCGTGCCCCGACGATCAAGAGGCGACCCGCGACCGGACGGCCCACATGCCGCAATGGCCGGGTCAATTCGAGGGGATTGTTCATGATCATCACCGATCCATCGGTGTCGGGTCCAGGGACGTCTCCCGCCCGGGCCCGCGCCCGGTTCGCCCCCGACAATGTCCCCGAGCGGCCTCTCCATCCTTGAAAGGCCTCCCTCGGATTTCCCTCAAGCTCTACCATCGGCCGAACCGACGCTTTATTCCAGTCTTTCCGGCCGAATCGCCCGAATGCTCCCGAGACCCCCAGTCGACAAGGTTGAACGTGTGAGCCCCAACCTCCCGAACCGATCGGCTCCCCCGGCCTCCCCGAGCACGTTGTTGACGGTCGTCATCGTCAATTACGACGGCTGGCCCGACGTGCTCCGGCTGGTCGCCTCGCTGGCCGAGCAACCCGAGGTCGGTTCGGGCCGCTGCGAGGTCTTGGTCGTCGACAATGCGACCCCCGGGCCGATCCCGGTCGAGATGACCGTCCCCCGCCCCGGGGTCCGGCTCGTCTCCCGACGCGACAACGGCGGGTTCGCCGCCGGGGTCAACACGGGATGGCGATCCTCGAAGACCCCCTGGCTCCTCATACTCAATCCCGACGTCGTCGTCCCCCCCGGGCTGCTGCGCAGCGTCGCCTCCCGGATCGAGCAGGTCGCCGCCGGCCCCGAGGAGGCGCCCGGAATCGTCGGGTTCGGCCTACGCAATCCCGACGGGACCCGTCAGCCCTCCGTCGGCGCCTTCCCCAGCCTGGCCAGGACGGTCTGGGAGCAGTTGATACCGCGCTCGCGTCGGAAATACCAGGCCGGTTGGCGGACGAGCCCCGGGCCGGTCGACTGGGTCACGGGCGCCTGCGTGCTGGTCAATACGGAGACCCTTCGCGACCTGGGCGGGATGGACGAGGATTTCTTCCTCTATTACGAAGAGGTCGCACTCTGCCGGGCTGCCAGACACCTCGGATGGCGGGTCGAATACGATTCAAGCGTGGAAGTGGTCCACCTACATCCCTTGCAAAATCGGCCGCTCCTGCCCATGATGCGGGTCATCACCCGGCACAGCAAGCTGCTCTATTTCCGGAAACACCTGCCCCACTGGCAATTCGTGGGGCTCTCGTGGATCGTCTCGGCCGAGGTGCTGTTGCGGACGACCTGGTCCGGGGCCAAGGGATGGGACGAGGACGCCCGGGCGTGGCGCACGATCGGTCAGGTCACGAGAAGGCTCCGGGCGGGGATGGAGTTGCGAGGACGCGACGTGTTGATGCTGGCGGAGGCCGCGACGGCGACCGTGGAGTCGCCCGAGAGCCGGGGCTTCCCCAACGCGGTCGTCTCGGCAAGGAAGCGCTGAGGGGAGCAATGGATTGCACCCCGCAATCGCGAAAGGACGGATCCTCGTGTCGAAGATGCAACATGCGGCCTGCGTCGCCCTGTTGATGGTGGGCGCCGGGGGCCTGCTCGGCTGGCTGGCGGGTCACACCGACATCCTCTTCGCCGACGGCCTGCGCTACATCGAACAGGCGCGTCAGATCGACCGGGGTGCTTGGGCCGATGGCCTGACCCGATCCGTCGACCACCCCATCTACCCGATGGCGATCGCGGCGGCGCATCGCCTGGATGGTCGAGAGGGGCCCGACGGGTGGCAGGAGGCGGCCCAGCTCGCGTCGGTGGTCGCGGGCATCCTGCTCGTGGTGCCGCTGTACCTGGTCGCCATGGAGCTCTTCGGCGCCTCGACCGCCTGGCTCGCCTGCCTCCTGGTGTACCTGGTCCCCCTCTCCGGCCACGTCATGGCCGACACGCTCAGCGAGAGCACGTTCTTGCTCTTCTGGACCTGGGGCGTCTGGGCGGCGCTCCGCTTCCTCCGCGAGGGGAACTTCGGCTGGCTTCCCCCGACGATCGGCTTTGGGGCGCTGGCCTATCTGAGCCGCCCCGAGGGCCTCTTGCTCCCCGCGGCGCTCCTGGCGACGCTCCTGCTGATGCCCTTGATGCGCTCGACGCGAATGAACTGGCCGCGCTGGGGGGCGGCGATGGCCTTCCTGGTGCTCGGTCCCCTCCTGCTCGTCGGCCCCTACGTGGCGATCAAGGGGGGGCTGGGGACCAAGCCTGCGGTCGCCCGGTTGCTCGGGACGGCGCCGAAGTCGGCGGCGCTGGCCGTCGAGAGGGAACGCCCGCTCGACCCCGACCAGTCGACGGCCATGACCTACGCCCTGGCCGTTCGAGCGATGGCGGCGGCGGTGCGGACCGCCGTGACGCTACCGCTCCTCTCGGTCGCCGTGGTGGGCCTGATCTCCGTCTGGCCCCCCGGCCCTCGCGCCCGGCCCTGGCTCTTCATGATGATCGTCATGGTGGCGGCGGCCCTGGCACTGGTCCGACTGCACGCGACGGGGGGCTATTGCAGCCCGAGGCATGCGATGGTCATCGCCCTGCCGCTGATCGGGGCGGCCGCCGCCGGGATGACGCGCGTCCTCACATCGCTGGCCATCCCGGGTCGACTCCTCGGGCTGGGCGAGGGGCGATTCAAGGCCGGCCCCGCCGTCTGGATGGCGGTCCTGGCCGGGTTCGTGGCGATCAACGCCCGAGAGCTCGTCGCGCCGATCAACGCGGGGTGGGGTGGTTACAGGACCGCCTCCGAGTGGCTGGCACGGCAGGTCAACGTCCCTCCCGACGAACGGATCGTCGACGTCACCGGGTGGACGCTCTTCTATGGCCAGCGCCCCGGCTACACGTTCGCCAACCTGGTCGAGGCCCCCGCCGACCCCGACCTCCGCTGGGTCGTCGTCCGCGAGGCACACCTGCACGGGCCCTGGGCCTACTGCCAGCAGATTCGATCCCTGGTCGCCGGCCTCCGTCCCGTGGCGTCCTTCCCCGAGAATCCCGGGCGCCGGCAGGCCGTGGTCTACATCTTCGACCGGAAGGCGGGGCCGTCCCAGACCGCGTCGAAGCTACCCCTCTCGCGGCGGCGCTGACCACCCGATGGCCGGAGGCCCTCTCGCGGCGGCGCTGACCACCCGATGGCCGGAGGCGAGCGGGCACCGAGCCCCGGGTTGTCCTCCCGAGACGTTCGAGGCGTGCCGATGTCCCTAACCACGGAGTGAGGCCCGATGCGGATCGCCTGGTTCACCCACCGCTATCATCCGTGTGTCGGGGGGGCCGAGAATTACGGGAGGGCGATGGTCCGCCGGTTCGCCTCGGCGGGGCACGACGTCCAGGTCCTCACGAGTGATGCGCACGACCTCTGGTACTTCACCGACCGGAGTCGCCGCCGGGTCGACGCGCCCCGGGAGTCGCGGGTCGATGGGGCCCGGGTCCACCGCTTCCCCGTCCGGCACCTGCCATTTCAGCGATACGCGGGGAGGCTCCTGAGCTACGTCCCCCACTGGCCGACCCAGTGCCGGGCCTCCTCCTACATGCCGATCCTCCCCGGCATCGAGCAGGTCCGGGGCGACTTCGACGCGGTCTTCGCGGTCGGCTTCCCGTACACCATCTTCTCTTACGCGGCGCTCCGGGCGGCCAGGGAGGCGGGTGCCCCGCTCATCCTGACGCCCTTCTTGCACCTGGCCACTCCCGGCGACCCGGTCCGGCGGCACTACACCCGCCCGCATCAGATCCGCCTGCTGGCCGAGTCGGACACCGTGGTCGTCCAGACCGATCTCGAGGCCGACGCGGTCCACGAGTGGGACATCCCACGCACAAAGATCCTCAAGCTCGGCATGGCCGTCGAGCACGCCGAGGTGACCGGGGCCGTCGGCCGTCGGCTCCGCGACCGCCTGGAGATCCCCGCCGGACGCACCGTGATCGGCCATCTAGCGACGCTCGACCCCAACAAGGGGACGAATGACCTGGTCCTCGCCGTCGCCCGCCTGAACGCGACCAGGCCCGCCGAGGATCCGGTCCACTTGATCCTGGCGGGGCCGAGCTCGCCCTGCTTCGAGAGGTTCCTGGCCGAACGTCCGGAAGGGTCGTCTCCCTGGGTCTCGAACCTCGGGCCGCTGGCGCTCGACGACCGCGCCGAGTTCTACGATGCGATCGACGTGTTCGCGATGCCCTCGCGGACGGACTCCTTCGGAATCGTCTTCCTGGAAGCCTGGGCCAATGGACTGCCCGTGGTGGCCGCCGATGCCGGGGGGGTCCCCGAGGTCGTCGAGCACGGACATACCGGACTGCTGGTCCCGTTCGGCGACCTCGAGCGCCTGGCCGACGCCCTTCAGCAGCTCATCGAATACCCCGTCAAGGCCCGCCTCATGGGCGAGACCGGCCGGTCCCTGGTCAACGGCGGTTACACCTGGGACGACCGCTTCGCCACCCTCCTGGGACGCACCGAAGAGCTGACCTCCCGCCGTCCTCGTATCATGCACACCCCGTCATCGCGGCGCCGGCGGGCGTCGAGAACTGCGGCTACCCCGGATCCCGTCGCTTCTCCGTCGGCCCGTCGATCGACTCGTGCGCCTCGCGATGCGTCGCCATGAGGCGCCGGTATTCGGGATCTTCCTTGGCGCGGAGCCAGGCCTCCCGGAAGACTTCCGCGGACCGGGCCTTCACCGGGTCGGGATCGAGCGGCAGGATTTCCTTCGTACCCTCCCTGTACTTCCGGCCTCCTTTGTGGTTCGCGTATCGCCTCGATCGCGTATAGCCCATCTGCAGGAACTTCCGCGCCATGTCCATGCCGACGAAGTCGCCGCGGGCCTTGTAGTCTTCGAAGAGCCGGGAGATCGCCTCCGCCGACTCGCGTGCGACCTCGGGCGTCTTGAACCGCCAGTGGGGGAGAATCTCCCCTTTGTAGGGTTCGACGCTGAGCACCCCCTGCTCACCCTTGCCGATCCGGTAGAGCTCGGGGTGCGCCCGGAAATCGGTCGACTTGAAGTCCAGAGAATAATCGAACGCCATTTCGGCGGCTCCCGGAGTGCGGCAGGGCCGTTTCGTTCTGTAATTTTCCCCTCTCCCCCTGGAGAGGGTGCCCGGAGGGCGGGCGAGGGGGTTCGCCTTGGACGAGCAAACCGCCCTTCAGGACGAGGGCCTTCCGTCGCCTCCAGTGTATGCGGGGAGTTCGCAGGGTCATCCCTCGCGTGACCCGTCTCGGGCCTCTCCCCCTTGCTCGATCATGTCGAGATGGACGGTCGCCAGTTCGGTCACCAGCAGGCCGGGGGGCGAGAGGGGGACGAGCGTCGAGACGACTTTGAGCGCCAAGCCGCAGCGGTCGCAGCAGGCCAGGCGGAAACGTTCTCCTTCACCCTCTACGTAGGTGGAGCGGAGGGCGCGGCGGTCGGCCTCGCCGCAGGACGTGCAGCGGAGGCGGTCGCCGGGCCATTCGGCCGCGCAGAGGCCGCAACGCAGGATGCGACGACCTTCCAGGCCGCGCGACTCGGCCAGGACGGGCGGGCTTCCGCAGTGGGGGCAATCGCCCCTCCCCCATGCCCCTTCATGCAGGAGCGGGGCGAGGACGATGGAGCGGACAGCCAGGTCGGGGAGCAGGGCGAGCCGGAGCACCGAGAGGGCGAGTGCCGGGTCGATGGAGAGGGCCTCGGCCTGACGATCGATGGACTCGGGGCGGCCCGACAGAAACTCGTCCCACCAGGTCCGCAAGTCAACCTCTCGTCGTCGGATCGCCGCAAGGAGGGAGGACGACCGAGGGTTGTCCGCCCTCAGGGCCGAGCAGAGGGCAAGTCCCCGCGACCGCAGGGTCGCTCCGTCCACCGGAGGAGGCGCCGCGCGGAAGGCGGAGACGCCGGCGGCCCAGGCTTCATGAATGACCTCGGGGCCGGACCAGGCGGGTACTGGTGAGACGTGCGGGTGGAAGGCCGCTCGGAGCAACCCGGACAGCGAGCGGCCGGGGCGCGACAGTTCGGGGCGCTCGACAATCAGGCGGTCGAGGTCGGCCAGGGCGGCGCGTAATGCCGGGGAGGGGTCGCGGTGACGGCCTCCGGGCCAGAGCCTACGGAGCGGGCCCAGGTCCACGACGCGTCCTCCGGTTTGATTCGCCCCGCGACGCCGCGAGGGCCTCGGCCCTCAACCAGTCCCAGAGGGCGGGGGCAATCCGAGCCTGGTCCCACTCCTGGCGAATCAGGGCGCAGACGCCTCGCGCGGGGCCACTCGGCTCGCCCAGCGCCTGGACAATTTCGGCCAAGGCCGGCTCGATCGCCTCGGGCTCGGGATCGAGGTCGGCGAGTCGATCGAGGACCTTCCTCCGCAATTCCATGCCGGCGCGGTCGGCCTGCTGATCCCTGGCCCGCTGACGCGGAGGCTCGCCCGAGGAGGCCAGCAGCAAGAGGGCCAGGTCGCGGGGCCGCCGCGAGCCTTCGTTCACGGCGTCTCCGGGGGCCATGACTTCGTCCCGTCGATCTTGCTCGGGACGTGGACGGCGTTGCGGACGTAGTTGCCCCCATCGCCGCCGTTCCCCCCTCCGCGGACCCGGCCGTCCTCGGGGCTGGCGCATCCGCCCATCACCACAATCAGGCTCACCAAGCTGATTCTTCCGATGGGAAAGTCCGTCATCGTGTGAAAACATCTCTGGGTGACGAGGTTAGAGTCTCGTCCTCTCCTCCTTCTCCCCGCGGGAGAAGGTGCCCCGAAGGGGCGGATGAGGGTCTGGTCTTCGAGATCGATATCCTGCCTGAGGACAAGGCCATGCGACAACTGGAGACCCTCATCCGGCCGTCCCGGCGGGCTTCTCCCGGGGGGAGGGGGGAGAACTGCACCGGCCTCTGCTGATGGCTGTACGCAATGCGCGATCAAGCCTCGCTAATGACGCGACAGGAGCCAAGGGATCGGCATTCCGACCACCGCCGACCGAAGCGCGAAGCCTCCCGCCAGGATGAGCACAGGCGGTGCCCACCCTCCCCCGACCTTCGGGAGACGCTTGAGCCACATCGGCAGCACCAGGCCCACGGGAACGACGAAGCTCGGGATCAGGAGACCGGGCCACCGCAAGAATGCCGGGCCCGCCAGCCTCCCCAGCGAGAGCGCAAGGGCGCTCAGCAAGATCAACTCCATGGCGACCGCCCAGCCGTCTGCCCACTCCAGGCGCTCGATGGCGTCTGTAGGCACGTCGCGGCCCCGCCACCTCGCGAGCAGGATCAGTGCAGCCAGGCCGGTCGAGGCCGACGAGGCCAGGAAGAGGGGGGCCAGCCAGGTCGTGTCCGACCAGAACGGCTGGTTGGTCGCCGAGAGGAGCACCCCCGTGTACGAGCCGAGGAAGAAGGCCGACGCCGCCCCGGCCACGCTGAAGAGTCGGCCCGATCGCCCGCGACCGATCGCGGCGGCCCACGACGACCAGGCGCGGCGAGGGAGCCAGCCGTCCTCGACCAGCACGCCGAGGAACGAGACGAAGCTGAAGGCTCCGAACGCGGAGAGGCCCCACGAGCCGGCGGACATGGGCGACCACCACTTGAACATCGGCCGATAGGTCTCGGACTGGATCAGCATGTGCCAGAACCGCTCCGGGCGGCCGAGGTCGACGACCAGGAGGACTCCGCAGACGTTGACCAGCGGGAAGGCGATGTAGTACGCGAACCGCGAGGCGCGGCGATCGTCCTCGTCCCCGAAGAGGTGCGCCAGGGAGGCCAGGGCATAAGCACCCGCGGCGATCCCCCCCAGGTAGAAGTACCAGACGATGTAACCGTGCCAGTGGGGATCGGCGACGAACCGATTCACGGTGCCGCCTCGCCCGTGCTCGGGCCTCTTGCCCCGTCGGCCTCCGCCACCCGAGAGCGACGTCGACCAAAGGCCAGGAACGCCCCGAAGCCCATCGCCAACGAGGCGGCGATCCCCTTGAAGGACGACGGCCAGAGGAGGCGGCTGGGGACCTTGGGAACCACCCGGTCGGGGAGCCCATACGTGTTCGGCGTATCCATCAGGAGGTAGAAGGCGTTGAGTCCCCCCAGAATCTTGTCGTCCGCACCGTAGAGGGACGCCTGCTCGGCCCCCTGGGAATGCAATTGCTCGACACGTCGGGAGGCCCGTTCGCGCAGCTCTTCGATCGGTCCGAACTGGATGGAAGCCGTGGGACAGGCCTGCGCGCAGGCCGGGACCAGGCCATTCTGGAGCCGGTCGTAGCAGAAGGTGCACTTCTGGGCGATCTGCTTCCGGGCGCTGACGTGGATGACGCCGAACGGGCAGGCGGCGATGCAGTCGCGGCAGCCGTTGCAGGCGGGCTCCTGGATATAGACCGTGTCGAACTCCGTCCGGATGATCGCGCCGGTCGGGCAGACCTCCAGGCACGGGGCGTCGACGCAATGCTTGCAGACGTCGGACATCATGAGCCAGCGGGCCGTCGACCGGTCCTCGCTGAACTGCTCGACGAACGTGACGTGCCGCCAGTCGACGTCGGAGAGGGCAACCGTGTTGTCGTAGCTCAGGCCGCTCAAAGGGACCAGCCCGCCGTCCCGCGCGGGCAGGGCGTTCCACTGGTGGCAGGCCACCTCGCACGCCTTGCAGCCAATGCACACGCTCGTGTCGGTAAAGAACCCGACCGCCTGGGCCATGTCGTGCCTCCGGTCTCCCGGCGCCGTCCTCGATGCCAACGTCTCCCATCGCCGACGCCGGCGTCTGTCCACTGGCTCATTGGACAATCGGTGCGTCGGGCGTGTCAAAGGGGTCGGCCCTGCCGCTCCCCATTTTGATGTCCCCCGATCCCTCTCGAACTCGTCCCGAGACGAAGCAAGCCGTCGCGCAGGGCGACGGCTTGCATGCAGAAGACGTTCCGAAGTACCGGCGACATTTCCTCAGCCTCGACGCGCCTTCCAGCGCCATCGAGCCAGCAAGATTAATCCACCGAGCGAGGAGAGGACGACGGAGCTGGGTTCGGGAACGGCCGTCGCGCCGATGTTGGAGTTGTCCGGCGCGAAGTCGGCAATCTGGTTGTTGTTGCTCGCCCCCAAGCGAGGCCAGAGATTGAACGTGTAGTCGGCCTCTGCCCTGCCCAGCGATGGCAGGAACGAGGCCGGCACGCTCGCGGTGAGCGTGTTGCCACTGACCGTGACGTCCCCCGGGGCGAGGTTCGAAGTGCCGCCCCCGACGATCCGGTTCACCGTCCCCGTAGCGTCGGCCCGGAGGACCACCACGGCGTCGAACAGCACGCCCGGCGCGATGGCACCGAACCGGGCCGTCCCGGCGCCACGGTCGACGCCCAAGACGTAGAGTGCCCCCGGGGTGGTCCCGAGCGCACCGTTCAACGTCGCGGTGAGGACGAAGCGTGACCCGTTGAACGTGACGTCCACGGAGGTCACATCCAAATCGCCGTTCCTCGGGCCCGCGGTGTAGGAGGGGAGGAAATCGTTGACGGCGTCGGTGATGAAAACCCCCTCGGCCCGCCCCCCCATGCCGGCCACCGCGCCCACCACTCCCACCGCCAGAACGAAACACCGCATCATTAGCCTCGTCATCGGAGTGTCTCCCGTTTGCTGCCTTCTCGATGCCCCAGGGCGGCACCAAGCCGGACCCGACGGCCGATCGCCCCACGGTTTGAATCGAGGTAATTGTATACGACCGTGGAAGACCCGACTCACTAAATGGCGGATGGGAACGGGCGGAGGTGATCCGCGAATGATCCGTACGGGACCACAATGGAGCGTGCAGCCCGGATGGCCCCATTCGGGAGGTCAGTTGACCCCGTCGCCCTGCGTGAGACCGGTGTGGCACGGCCCCGCCGCCAGTTCTCCGCCCATGAACCACGTCCACAGGTCGTTCACGCCGGTGATCCGGACGCTCGGCACGTTGGCCACGACACTGGCGCCAGCCACGCCCCCCAGGACGAGCAAGATCGCGACGAGCCACAAGAGGTGGACGAGCAATCCCGATTCGGTCACCGGCTCGAGCAACACCGCGACGCCCGGGGAGGACGCACCGACTTCCCCCGCGTGGACACGCATCGCGGTATCGACCGTCGACTGGACCAGGCGGGATGGGACGACCTCGGCAAGGACCGCATTCTGGGCGAACAGGGAGGCCAGCAATCCGGCCGAAAGCGCCAGGCCGCGGCGTGTCAGCCGCGAACGCAGCAGATCGCGCGCCCGGGAGAGCCGCCCTTTGACCGTCCCGACGGGCCAATCGAGGAGCGAGGCCACTTCCTCGTTGGTCCTCCCCTCCAGGTAGCTGAGGATGACGGGCTTCCGATATTTCTCGGGGAGTCGGCCGATCTCCTCGTGCAGCACGGGCCTGAGCTCGTTCCAGGCGACGTCGTGGTCGTGACCCGTGGCCAGCATCGCCGCGCCCTGCCTTTCCCGAGCATTACGCCTGGCCGTGTTGGCCTTCGCTCGTACCGACGTTCGGTAGGCCACCTCATGCAGCCAGAGGCCCAACACCTCGCGATTTCGGATTTTCCCCGCCTTGCGGACGAGCAGGAGGAACGTGGCCTGGAAGGCGTCCTCCGCGTCCTGCGGCTCGTTGAGCACGTGTCGGCAGACGCCGAGGACCATCGGCCCATGCCGCCGGACGAGGACCTCGAAGGCGGCCTCCGCCTCGGAAGGCCCACGGTTCAAGAACCGCGATAGCAGTTCGCCATCAGTCACCTCGTCGACATCCTCCATCAGGAGGGTCGAGGGGCCGTTAGAGACGATCGTCCCCGGTTGTCGGCTCATCATGTCCGTCTCCGTAATCTGGCGGGTCTGTCTCTAAAGTGCGGCGCGGAACGTCTTCGGTTACGACTTTTTCCCGAGATTCCGCATCCTCCACCTCAAGTCGAGTCCCTTTCTCTGCTTGGGTCATCCACCCTGGGCGCGTTCGACGCGGCAGACTGACACCTTGGCCTCGTGGATCGTCACGTTCGGGTCGCCGACCATGGCGGAGAGGTCGTTGACGACGTCCCCCTTGCTGATCCCCTTGTATCCCCAGTGCCAGGGCATCCCGACGTGGTGGACGGTCTTGCCGTCGATCTGGAAGGGGCGGATACGTCGGGTGACGAGGGCCTTGGCGTGGATCGTCGCCCGAGGGCTGAGGATGGCCACGCGGTCGAGGTTGGCGACCCCCAGTTCCTCCGCGTGCTCGGGGCTGATCTCGACGAACAGTTCGGGCATGAGCGCGGTCAGCCAGGGGAGCCAGCGGCTCATCGAGCCGCTCAGGTGGTGCTCGGTCAGGCGATAGGTCGAGAACACGCAGGGGAATTCGGCCGAGCCCGGGACCGCATACGGGTTGCCCGGCGTGTCGAAGACCTTGACCGCCGGATTGACGGCCTGGCCGGGGTGGAGCAGGTTCGAGACCGGCGACTCGTACGGCTCGTAATGCGTGGGGAGGGGGCCGTCGACCAGCCCCGAGGGGGCGAAGAGCCACCCCTTGCCGTCCCCCTTCATCAGGAAGGGGGACGCGCCGTCGTGGAAGTCGAGGCCCAGGCCGTGGGGGTCCGCCTTCGCGGTCGGCGGCTTGGTGACCGGGAAGTCGGGGACGTCGAGCCCGACCCATCGCCCCCGGACCGTCTTGCCGGGGTTCGCGGGATCGGGGCCGCTCGCCGCCTCGTCCCAGTACACATAACCCTTCGCCCCGTTGCCGAAGCGACGCGCCAGGCGGGCCTCCTTGGGCCAGGGGGCACCCGAGGGGTCGGCCGACGCGCGGTTGTACATGATCCGGCGGTTGGCCGGCCATGCGAAACCCCAGCCGAGTGCCACCCAGTCGTCGCCCTGTCGGTTCGCCGCGTGATTGTGGCCGTTCGGCTCTTGCGGCGTGGGCGCGTAGACCCCGCTGTAAATCCAGGCGCCGCAGGCGGTCGAGCCGTCGGCCTTCAGGTCGCCGAACGAGCGCACGGGGAGTCCGTCCGCGACGTGATAGCCGTTCATCTCCTTCAGGACCCGGGCGGCGGACGGCTCATCCTCGATCCGCCACCCGGTGTTCTCCTCGGGGTCGATGTAGTCCCAGAGGAGGGCCTGGATCGGCCGGTCGCGCCCCAGAGTGCTCTCCGCGTAGAGCCGCTTGAGCCGGAGGCCGAGCTGGACGGTGAACCAGAGGTCGGATCGCGCGTCGCCGGGGGGGTCGGCCGCGCGGTCGTGCCACTGCAAAAGCCGCTGGGTGTTCGTGTAGGTCCCGTCCATCTCGGCGGTGGCCGCCGCGGGCAGGAGGAAGACCTCGGTGCCGATCTCCTCGGGCCTCAGCACGCCCTCAACGGCCTCGGGGCTGTCCTTCCAGAACGTGGCGGTCTCCGTCTCGTACAGGTCGCGGACGACCAGCCAATCGAGCTTCGCCAGCGCCCGGCGCTGATAGCCGGCGTTCTGGCCGCCGACGGCCGGGTTCTGGCCCATCGCCATCATCCCCTTGATCTTCCCCTCGGCCATGTCCACGAACATCGGCATGTGGGAATGGTCCCCGACGATCTTGGGGAGCCAGTCGTAGCCGTAAGCGTTCTCCTCCGTCGCCGCTTCGCCATACCAGGCCTTGAGCAGGCTGACCATGAACTTGGGGAAGTGGACCCAGTAGCTCGTCGGGCTGATCTCCGTGGCGATGTAATCCGCCAGCGTCTCGTGCGACTTCAGCGCGCTCGGCATGTTGAGATAGCCGGGCAGGAGGTTGTAGAGCGTGGGGATGTCGGTCGACCCCTGGATCGACGCATGCCCCCGGAGCGCCAGGATGCCGCCCCCCGGCCTGCCGATGTTCCCGAGCAGCAACTGCAAGATCGTCGACGCGCGAATGGTCTGGACGCCGGTCGTATGCTGGGTCCAACCGACCGCATAGCAGATCACCGCCGAGCGATCGGGCCCCGAGGCCGCCACCAGCGTCTTTGCGACTTCCAGGAACGTCGCAGTGGGCGTCCCGCAGACCCTCTCGACCATCTCGGGCGTATAACGAGCGTAATGCCTCCGGAGGATCTGGAAGACGCATTGTGGGTCTTGCAGGGTCGGGTCGGTCCGCGGCGGCCGGGTCAATTGACCTGCCCGGGCGCTGAAGGATTGCGAGTCGTCCTGGACGGGCTTCGGCTGGTTCCCGGGCTCGTCGCGCGGCTCGGAGTCGTACCGCCAGCTCTTCGCGTCGTAGGAGCGGTTCTCGGCGTTGAAGCCCGAGAAGAGTCCGTCGAGGTCTTCGGTGTCCTTGTAATCTCCCGTGATCAGCGTCGAGGCGTTGGTGTAGGCGACCACGTAGTCGCGGAAGTAGGCGTTATTTTCGAGGACGTACCGGATCAGCCCGCCGAGGAAGACGATGTCGCTGCCGGCGCGGAGGGGTGCGTAGGTGTCGGCCATCGCCGAGGTCCGGGTGAACCGCGGGTCGACGTGGAGGACCTTGGCGCCGGCGAGCTTGGCCTGCATGACGAAGCGGAAGGCCACCGGGTGGCACTCCGCCATGTTCGAGCCCATGATGAGGATCGCGTCGGCGAACCGCACGTCCATCTGGCTGGTCGTGGCGCCGCCCCGTCCGAACGAAGTGCCCAGACCGGGCACGGTCGAGCTGTGTCAGATGCGTGCCTGGTTCTCGAGATAGATCAGGCCCAGGGCCCGGCAGAGCTTGAGCTGGACGTAATTCCACTCGTTGTCCATCGTCGCCCCGCCGAGCGAAGCGATCGTGGCGCAGTGGTTGACCTTCTTCTCCACCGGCTTGCCCTCGATGCCGACACCCTTCCAGGTCTCGGTGAAGGTGGCGTCGCGGGTGGACTTGACCCGTTCGGCGATCCGGCCCATGGCCCAGTCGAGGTCCTTCTCGACCCAATCCTTCGCGTAGGGTGCGCGATACTTGACCTTGGTCAGCCTCTGGTCGTTGACGGCGAGTTGGAACGTGGCCGACCCCTTGGGGCAGAGCGTCCCCCGGTTGATCGGGCTGTCGGGATTCCCCTCGATGTTGACGATCTGCCCCTCGCGGACGCTGACGATCTGGGCGCATCCGACCGCGCAATACGGGCAGATGCTCGGTACCTCGCGGGCCCCCCGGATTTTGAGCTTGGGGACGGCCGCGGCCACCGGCTTGAGGTCGAGTCCGAGCCCCGCCAGGGTGCCGACCGTCAGGCCCGTCCCGCGGAAGAACTGCCGACGATTCGTCGTATGACCGTTCATCGTTCGATGGACCTCCGAGTGACTTAGGCGACCCCAACTTCGAGAACCGAGGAGGACCACAAACCACTCCTTGCAATCGCTTCGCAGAATCGGTCTCTTACCGGCCAGCGCCAGCCGCGGCCGCTCCTCGGGCTTTGTCTGCTTCAGCCAGATGACCTCCGGGCCTCCACCCGCCAATTCACGATCGTGACCCTCACAAGGACATTGGCCGTAACCCAGAAGAGCGACGAGGCGAGGGAGAATTCGAGTGCATTCAGGGGAGATAGTTCGGGGACCTGCCGGACGAAATCCCTGATCCTCATGAGGAATAACAGGAGACATAGGGGGCCCAGCATCACCAGGAAGAACCCCGATAGCAGCCAGAGACCGGGGTCG
>JAABUS010002516.1_pt1 | contig 34251 bp, 36 predicted proteins | sample 5560161 | NCBI WGS metagenome assembly JAABUS01 (sample SAMN10711885, study PRJNA513376) | rock metagenome | isolation source: Antarctica rocks | place: Antarctica: Victoria Land, Trio Nunatak nord | collected 2016-01-04 | reverse complement strand
CGGCACGATCGGCACTCCGGTGCCTGAAACGACGACTGGTCGATGTCGTCTATCGCCTGCTTCCGACCAGCAAGCCTGCGACGCTCGAATTATCGACCAAGATTGCTGCTTGACACGGGAGGCTCACGATATGGGATAAGCCCATGCCGGTTGCATCGGTGACGGATTCGCGGATGATTCCCGCAGGATGAAAGGATGGAAAGGACTGCCATGCCGCCACTGGATCGTTCCATCGCGCCGGTCGGGCCGACCCCGTTCGACGAACTCAACACGCTCCTCAAAGATTTCGTCCACCGCGTCACGGACATCCTCGGTGATGCCTTCCTCGGTGCCTACTTGCAGGGATCATTCGCCATCGGCGATGCCGACATGCATAGCGACTGCGATTTCCTCGTCGTCACCCACGGACCGCTCACGCCGGCGCACGAAACACGTCTCCGTCAACTCCATGACGAAATCCCCACCTGGCCGGGCCACTGGGCCCGTCATCTCGAGGGCTCCTATCCCCCGAAGGGCGAACTGCGAACGCTCGACGGTCTTGGGAGGAGGTGGCTATACATCGACCATGGCTGGCGGGAGATGCAGTGGTCAACCCACTGCAACACTGAGGTGGTGCGGTGGTCGCTGCGCGAGCACGGCGTCACGCTGGCCGGTCCCGATCCCCGGGATCTGGTCGACGAGATCAGCCCGGAGGTGCTCCGCGCCAGGATGCGTCAGTACGCAGCGACCTTCCTGCCCGACCTGTTCACCTGGCTCGCCTTCGACACCTCCTGGGCCCAGCGGTATGCGGTGGCGACCTTCTGTCGCATCCTCCACACGATCGACTCGGGCCGGGTGGGATCGAAGAAGGCCGCGATGCTCTGGGCGATCAACAACCTCGATCCCACGTGGGGGCCCTTGATCCAGCAGAGCCTCGACGACCGCCCGCTCGGGTGGGACCCGGACGCGCGCCCGCGACCAGGCTCCGCCGCAGCGACGCTCGCCTTCGTCAACTACGCCGAGAAGCGAGCGACAACAACCTGAGCGACGGGCTCGGCCCGATAAACCGAGCCAGAGCATACCCAACGTCCATCTGCAGGAGCGTTGCAAGAAAACCGCACCGTCGGGCGGGAGCTTGACGGTTGGCCTTCCTTGCAGTGCAACGAAGAGTCGCAATCTGCTGGTATTCGTCCGCAGAGAGATGGCGTGGATGGAGGCCGGTTGCGGTCTCGATGTGCATCTCGCCGCCGAGCAGATCGATCCGTTCATCCTCATTGAGGATGCTCGTCTCTGCCATGTGCTGGTATTCGTCTGCGGTAAGCAGGCGCCGGGATGTCGTGATGGTCATCTGCCGTGCTCCTCGCCGCCCGGTCGGTGCGCCGTGTGTGGAACGAGTGTGTCACGCATTCGAGCCGTGGATGTGGACGATCAGCCAGCGATTCCAGCGCCACTGGAGGACGAAGGTGCGCCGGCCAAATGGCGTGTCCTGCAAGTGAAACGTGATAACAGCGACATCACCGAGACGCTGTACCTGCATATCGGACTGGGTGCGGACAACCTCGGTGCCACCCGCCGCGCGGACAGCGGCGATGGTCGCGGCGAACTCCGTGCGGATACCCGGTTTGTCGAGGCGCGTCGGGCACGCCGAGACGGGCCAGAAGGCGGTCACATCCTCCACGATGTGCGCCATCATCGCGTCGAGGTCCATACGCCGGAACGCGCCGCTGAAATCGGCGATCACTTCTTCCGGCGTTCTATCGTCTGCGGGCATCGCCGACTCCTCATTTTTTCTCGGTAGCCCGCGCTACCAGACTCAGGGTATCGTGCGGGGCGGATGGCCGGTGCGCTTCTCCGCGAGCACAAACGCCGCGCCCGCGTCGAGGATGCCCGCGCCGAGGGCCTTCTCGCCACGGTGGGACGCGCTCTGTCGCAGGATGTCTGCGACGGCCACCGCGCTCAGTCCCGGGAATGCGCCGAACAGCAGAACGGCGACGCCGGAGACCATCGGCGTGGCGAATGAGGTGCCGTCCAGCACGTCCGCGCCGTTGCTGGAAACGGGCAGGATCGTGTTCGTTGGCAGGGAAACCGGGATGCCCACGCCGGGGGCCGCGAGGTCGATGCGATCCTTGCGGGAGGTGAAGTCGGTCGCTTTGTTGTCCGGGCCGGACGCGCCGACGGCGAGGACGCCGGAGTACTGGCCGGGGTAGCCGGACTCATCTGGATCGTCGCCCGTCGCCGCGACGACGAGGATGCCGCGTTGCACCACTTGCGCGAAGGCGGCGCGGATCACGCCGTTGTCGTATTCGCTCCCAGCGGAGACATTGATGACCCGCACGCCCTGATTGGCGAGCCAGAGGATGCCGTCCGCGAACTCGGCCCCGGCATACTGATAGGCGATTTCCCGTTCGTCCGGCACGAAGAGCACGAGCGGGACGACCTGCGCCCGCCACGCCACCCCCGCGACGCCGACGCCATCGTTGCCCGCGCCCGCAGCGATCTCCGCGACCGCCGTGCCGTGCCCCTCGGCGTCCCGCGTGTCGGTATTCCTGAAGCGCGGGTTGTAGCCGGGGAGAATGCGCCCTGCGAGGTCCGGCGTGTCGGGATTGACGCCGTCGTCCGCGACGCCGATCTTCACAACCGCGCCGAACGCGCCCTTCTCCCAGACGGGGCGCAGGTTCACCGCGTCAATCCAGTATTCGCTCGCCGCCTGCGGGTCGTTCAGCGTGATCGCCCGGAGTGGCTTCGGCATGACGAGGTCCACATCCGCCGCCGCGACCCGCGGGTCGGCGCGGAGCGTGCCGAGGAGCGCGGGGAGCGCGGCGTCATTGGTTGGCGTGGCAAGGCGGTAGATCATGCCCGCCCGCCCGACCTGCTTCAGCGTGACCGCGCCGACGTGCATCGTCGCAGGGCCGGGCGTGTGGAGCATCACGGCGACATTGCCGGGGACGTGGGGTGACAGTGGAAGCGAGGTAAAACTCGATGCCGTGCCACAACCGAACAGCAACATACCGAGGACCCCACCAAGTATCGACCACAACGGGAACCGCATATTTCCTCCGGTGCCCACCTTTATGATGGGTGGGTGTTGAAATCGAAGGAACGGGTCCGTTTACGGAAGTTCCATGAAATGCGGGTGCTATTTATCAACAAACAATGAAATCCACTTCGTCTTTGGCGTCTGGTAGTTCGGTGTCCGCTTCCAACTCGGCAGGAAGGATGCTCCTGGAGATCGATGGTTTCGGTTCCCGTCCGGCCGTGACCCGCACCTGCGCGCGGCGTCGATGAGGGCGCGATCCACTGCCACTGAGCACCGGTGAGGTCGGAGGAATACGGTTTGCGGGACATCGGGGCACTCCTGACGTGCGATGTGTGCGATACTGGCCCTATTCTACCCTCCCATCTGGCTTTGCACACACGCTCTTTAGCGTTTGCAGGCATTATCGGGCGACGGCTGGGCCGCAATCTGGCGCAGGAGCGTCACCGTGTCGAGGAGTGCCCAGTGTTCGGCGATCCTGCCCCCGGCGAGGCGGTACATGCGGTAAAGATTGACCTCGACCGGGTTGCCGGTGGGCGGGGCGCCCCGAAAGTGGCCACCATGCGTGCCTTGGAGGACCATTCGGGCCACCACCTTGTTCCCCTGCGCAACCATATCCTCGATCACGCTGCGGTGGTCGGGGAGCGTGGCGGAGAGTTCGCTGGCCGTTCCCTTGAGGCCCTCGGCCGTATGGGGCACGTACGCATGATCGACATAGTCGGGGGTGAGGAATCGGTCCAGGCTGTCGGGGTCTCGCCCGTTCCAAAACGACTCGATGAAGGCGCGCACGGTGTCGGTATTCGTCTGCTCTGTCGCGGTCATGGTCACGGAGAGCCTCCTGTTCGCGCTGCCTGCCACCCGACGCGGGCCGCAGATAGTCAACACGATTGACTACTCTGACATGGTACAATCCCATCGATGCATTGTCAAGATGCTTGACTATCTTCGAGGAGGGACGGATGGCCGATCAGGCGCACGGAGGGTACGAGCTCGTCGCGCTACTCGCGCTTGGATTCCGCGCCATGGTCGACGAGTTGCATCGTCGCCTCGCCGCGCTGGGCTTCGATGACGTTCGGCCTGCGCACGGCTTCGCGTTCGTTCGGTTGGCGCCCGACGGCGCGACAGGCAACGAACTGGCCGAGCACTTGGGCGTCTCCAAGCAGGCGGCGAGCCAGATGGTGGACTACCTCGAGCGGCACGGCTACGTCGCGCGCCAACCCGACCCGCGCGACGGGCGGGGCAAGATCATCGTCCTAACGGCGCGCGGTTGGGCGTGCATCCGGGCGGTAGAAAGCATCCTCGCCGACATCGAGGGACGCCTCGCGGGGGAGGTCGGCGCCGAGCGGATGGCGGCGCTACGCGCCGACCTGCTCCGCCTCGTCGTCGCGCCGGGCGGGGATGGGGCGGCGCGGAGTCTGCGCCCTGTCTGGTAGGGGATCGAGCACGCGCCGCTTTACGCTCGCCTTTTCCATTGTGGACGCCCTCCTGGCGGGTGAAAGGAGTGGGGTGGACAAAAAATGGCCCCTGTGGGGACAGGGGCCGGGGAAAGGGGAAGGAAGAAGCGAGGATCAGGAGGCGAAGAGCGGCAGCGGCTGGTAGGTGCCGCCGGGGAGCACGTCCGTCGGGTCGAAGCCGAGCCAGTTCTGGAGCATCGCGGCGTAGACCGTGCGGAAGTCCTGCTGTACCTTCAGGTTGTTGTTGTCGAGGTCGGTCAGGCTCGGGGCGTTGCCGTAGATGCCGCCCTTGACGCTGCCGCCCATCACGAAGAGCGGGGCCGCGCTGCCGTGATCCGTCCCGCGCGAGGCGTTCTCGGTCGGGCGGCGGCCGAACTCGGAGAAGGTCATCAGGGTGACGTTGTCCGCGTGGCCGTGGGCAGTGATATCCTGCCAGAACGCGCCCAGCCCGTCACCGAGGTAGCCCATCAGCCGGTCGTGCGTCTCGCGCTCGTTGGAGTGGGTGTCGAACCCGCCCGTCGCGAGGTAGAGCACCCGCGCGCCGACACCGCCGTGGATCATCTGCGCGACTGTCTGCAAGCCCGCGCCGAGTTGCGTCATTGGATACTTCACGGACGGGGTGTAGCCGGCCGCGACCTTCGCGACGCCCGCCATCGCATCCTGCGCGATCGCGTGGCTGGAGGTGATGAGTTTGGCGTACTTGCTGTCCGCCGTCGTGACGCTGTTCATGTAGTCGTAGATGGCCGAGACCGCGCCGGGGTCGATCTTGCCGACGGGCTTGTACGTGAAGTCCTTGAGTGAGCCGCCGAGCGCGATGTCCGTCGGCTGCACCCCGACGAGGGCGCGGGGCGTCGTCACGCCGAGCGACGCGGCGACGAGCGCCGGGTGGTGCGAGAGGTGGTCGAGCGCGTGGCCGATCCAACCGAGCGTCCCAACGGCCGTCTGGTCGTCCGCCGTCATCCAGATATCCGTCGAGCGGAAGTGCGAGTAATTCGGGTGCGGGTACTCGACGCCCTCGACGATGGCGAGCTTACCGTTGTTGAAGATGTCCGCGAGCGACTTGAGGCCGGGGTGGAGGGCGAGAGTGTCCGTGATCGGCAGCACCTCGCTCGCCTTCTGGCCGATGGTCGGGCGGAGCTGCGCGTACGTCGGGTCCTTGTAGGGGATGACGGTGTTCAGGCCGTCGTTGCCGCCGGCGAGCTGGAGGACGACGAGCGTGCGGTCCTCCGGGTTGGCGGGGATGTTCGACCCCGTCACGAGGTTCGGCACGTAGAGCGGCGCGGCGCTCACCTCGCTCGCGTAGCCACGGAAAAGCGGGATGCCCGTCGCCGCGAGGCCGATGCCGAGCGCGCTGCCCGCGCCGTACTTGATGAACTGGCGGCGGGAGGGCATGAAGGTTTCACGTTCGTGGTCAGACATCTGTTTTGCTCCTTTAGCGGGCCTGATAGCCCGGTCCGGCGAGAATAATCTGTGTGACGGCGCGGCGACCGTCATTGCCCGTGCCGAGTGCGGCCAACTTGCCGCGAATATCATCGGGGAGCGCGACCCCGCCGAGCCGGTCGCCCAGCTCGCTCAGCCACGTATCGTCCGCCTTGCCGGTGAGATTGCCGCTCTTGATGACGATGCCACTGGCGAGGTTGAAGCGGAGCACCTGATTGGAGGGGCTGATCCATGCCGGGCCATTCGGCCAGCCGCCGACATCCGGCGGATAGAAAAGCCGCATGCCCTGCGCTTGCAACATTTGCTCGATCTGGTCACCCGTGACGTCCGCTTCGAGGCCACGGATCGCGCCGACCGTCCAGGAGGCGGGGTTCTTAATGTGCGTGCTGGCCGCTCGCTCCGGCGTGAAGGCGTCGCTCAGGAAGAGGGCGCGCAGGACGCTGCGGATTTCGCCGCCGGTGGTGTTCCAAGCGTCAATCATCGGGGTGAGATCGCCATCGGCCGGGTCGTCGCCGACGAACCAGCGGAAGAGCTTGCCACTCACGTACTTCGCGGTCTGTGGCTTGCCGACGAGCAATCGGGAGAAGTCATCCAGATTGAACGCGCCGGTCTGGCCGAGGATCGTCTTGCTGCCGTCGTCGAACCGCTTCGGCTCGAATTTCACCTGACCGTCGTAGGAGAGCGTCCAGCCGGTGGAGGCGCGCGCGCCCTCGCGCACGTCCTGCTCGGTGTAGTTGCCGATGCCGAGGGTGAACAGTTCCATCACCTCGCGCGACCAGTTCTCGTTCGGATGGCCCTTGACATTCTCACGCCCGTCGAGCCAGTGGAGCATCGCCGGGTCCTTGGAGACGGCGATCAGCAGATCGACGAACTTGCCCGCGCCCTTCTCCCGGAGCAATTGGTTCTGCAAGAGCATGAACTCCGGGCGGCGTACCTTGTCGTTCGCGGTGGCGAAGTGGTCATGCCAGAAGAGCGTCAGGTTCTCCTGCAAGGGGCCGGTGCTCGTCCGCATCAGGTTCGCCCACCACGCGGAGGCCATCTTGATTCCCTGCTGATTCGCCTGGTTGATCTCCTTCTTCAACTGCGTCTTCTCGTCGCCGGTCAGCTTGCCCTTCTGCTCCGTCGGCCACGCGGGCAACGTCGGCGCGGTCGCCGGAGCGTCGGGATAGTTCAGGACATCCTCGACGGCGGCGGTGTACCCCTTCGCGGTCGCTGCATCGACCTGGGCGGGTGTCGCACCCATCCCTGCGCGCCAGAGCAGTAGTTGTACGCGTTCTCGATCGCCCATCTGTGCCTCCACTCAGTACAAAAAACGGGGGTCGCATTGACGGTTCACGATTGACCCTTCCGTATTCCTCACGCCAAGGCCAGTTCCTGCGTGACGCCATCATGCGTATTCAGTCACTACACGTCTGCGAGGGTCGAACAGTTTCACTTTCCTGAGAACCGGGAGGCGATTGAACCACAGAGGCACAGAGGACATGTAAACACAGAGGACACGGAGCACACAGAGAGCACAGAGGGGAAAAGAGGGTTGCTCTGTGAATTCTGTGCTCTCTGCGCGCTCCGTGTTAATTCCCCGGTTTCTCTTTGCGCCCTCTGTGCCTCCATGGTTCAACCGGCTCTGTCCTCAGCGCGTTTGGTAGCCCGGCCCCGCGAGGAGTATCTGGGTGACGGCGCGCTTGCCTTCCGACCCGCTGCCGAGGGCGATGAGTTTGCCGCGCAGATCGTCCGGGATCGGGATACCACCGAGCCGGTCCGCGATCTCGGTGATGAAGGCGTCATCCACCTTGCCGGAGAGCATGCCGACCTTCGCGACGATGCCACCGGCGAGGTTGAAGCGGTTGACCTGATTGGAGGGGCTGATCCACGCCGTGCCGCTCGGCCAGCCGCCGACATTCGGTGGCCGGAAGATCGACATATCCTGCGCGGCCATCACGCCCGCGAGTTGCTCGCCCGTGATGTCCACACCCAGCCCGCGCAGGATGCCAACCGTCCAGGAAACGGGGTTCTTGATGTGCGCGCTCGTCGCCCGCTCCGGTGTGAAGGCGTCGCTGAGGAAGAGGGCGCGCAGCACGGCGCGGATTTCGCCGCCCGTCTGCCGCCACGCGGCGAGCATCGGCGCGAGGTCGGCGTCCGCCGGATCGTCGGCGACGAACCAGACGAAGAGACGCGCCGTGGTGCGCTTCGCCGTCTCCGGGTGATTGGCGAGCAGGCGGGAGAAGTCGTCCAGGTTAAAGGCGCCGCTCTGGCCGAGGATCGTCTTCGTGCCGCCGTCGAAGCGCTGGGGATTGAAGGCGGCTTTTCCGTCGTACGTGAGCGTCCAGCCGGTGGAGGCGCGCGCGCCCGCGCGCACGTCCTGCTCGGTGTAGTTGCCGATGCCGAGGGTGAACAGTTCCATCACCTCGCGCGACCAGTTCTCGTTCGGGTGCCCCTTGACGTTGGACTGCCCATCGAGCCAGACGAGCATCGCCGGGTCCTTGGAGACGGCGATCAGCAGATCGACGAACTTGCCCGCGCCCTTCTCCCGGAAGAGTTGATTCTGCGCGAGCATGTACGTGGGGCGATCCACTTTGTCGAGCGATGTGGCGAAGTGGTTGTGCCAGAAGAGCGTCAGGTTCTCCTGCAGCGGCGTCGGGCTGGTGCGCAGGCGATCCGACCACCAGCCGAGGATCGTGCGGTTGCCGATCGAGCGCGCGTCGTTCCGCGCGCGTTGCGTTGCGACGATGGACTTCTGGTAATTCGCCTTCTCGTCGCTGCCGAGGAAGGTCACGGGCGCGACTGGCCACGGTGGGATGTCCGGCGGCTTCGCCGGGGCGTCGGGATACGTGCACATCTCCTCGACGACTGCCGCGTATCCCTTCGCGCTGGCGGCATCGACCTGCGCGGGCATCGCGCCGAACCCCGCCCGCCACAGCAGCAATTGCACCCGTTCTCGCTCGTCCATTGCCCCCGCCTCCTCGCCCACGTCGAACCCATGAATCGCAATGAAGGTACACTAAAGAATGGACGCCGTGTGTGCGTTCCACTCACTACACGCAGTACCTGCGGAAATCGTTTCATTTTCCTTCTCGGCTTCGTTTTACTTCCCTCTCCGTCTGTGGCTCATGCCTTGCCCTGTAAGAATACGGTAAGAAGTTAGACACCCAGAGGTAACGGCCACCCCGCATCCTGATAGTGTAGAAAGGTTGTCGTCATTGGGGGTGTGCTCCATGGATCCACGCATTATCGCCGTTATCCCTGCCCTGAATGAAGAAGCAGTGATCGGTGCGGTCGTGCGCGCGTTGCCGCGCGATCTCCTTGATGACGTGATCGTTGTCGATAACGGCAGCACGGACGACACGGGCGCCGTCGCGTGGGAGGCCGGGGCGATTGTCGCCACGGAACCGGAGCGCGGCTACGGCGCGGCGTGCGCGGCGGGCGTCGCGCTCGCGCGGCGGCTCGGCGCGACGGTGATCGTCCTGCTGGATGGCGACGCGAGCGATGTGCCGACGGACCTCGCCGCGATCCTCGCGCCGCTGCTGGCGGGGGAGGCGGACTTCGTCATGGGTTCCCGCGCGCGCGGCGCCGTCGAGCGCGGCGCGCTGACGCCGCAGCAGCGGTTCGGCAACCGGCTGGCGGCGCGCATCCTCCGGCGCTACGGCCTGCGTATCACCGATCTCGGCCCGTTCCGCGCCATCCGCACCGACGCGCTCGACGTGCTGGAGATGCGCGAGCGGACGTATGGCTGGTCCACGGAGATGCTCGTCAAGGCGGCGCGTGCGGGGCTGCGCGTGCACGAAGTGCCCGTCTCCTACCGACGGCGCGCGGGTGGACGCTCCAAGGTCGGTGGCACGATCAGCGGCAGCATCGGCGCTGCGGTCGTCATCCTGCAAACCGCGTATCGGTATGCGAGGTGGAATCCTAACCCTCTTGCCCCCTTCCCCACGGGGGAAAGGGGAGTGAGAGCGGCTGCAAATGCAGGGTAAGTATGAAGTTTCGTACCGTACAATCTTTCGGGTGACAACGGCGTTGCCCCGCGTCACTCCTCTCTCCATCGCGACGGAGAGCGAGTGCGGGCAGCATGGGCAGTGGGGGTGAGGTTTCCATGAGCATCGCCGTATCACCACGCCGCGCACTCGTGATCGGGGCGAAAGCGCCGGTGCCGGGCACGGTCAAGACCCGTCTGGGCCAAACAATCGGGCATCCGCGCGCCGCCGCATTGTATCGCGCCTTCCTCACCGACCTCGCGCGCCGGTTCGGGCGGGAAGGGCGCGGCTACGACCTGCTCTGGGCCTTCGCGCCCGTCGGGGCGGACTTCCCCGCGCTCGTCGGCGCGGCGGACGGCTACTTCACCCAGGAGGGTGCGGACTGGACGGAGCGGCAGCGGCACATTTTCCGCTGGACGGCGGCGCGCGGCTACGACCGGACCGTGCTGATCGCCTCCGATTCGCCGCAACTGCCCGCCGCGACGGTCTCCGCCGCGTTCGGTGCGCTGGGGACCACCGCCGCCGTACTCGCGCCGACCCATGACGGCGGGTACAGCCTGATCGGGCAGCGGGCAGGCGTCGATATCCTCGGTAGCATCCTGATGAGTACGGCGACGGTCTATGACGACTTGCGCGCCAACGCCCGCGCGCGGCGGATCACGCTGCACAGCCTCGGCGCGACGTGGGATGTCGATGAGGTCTCCGATTTGCATCGCCTCGCCACCTATCTCGCCGGGCCGCACGACGCCCCCGCGACCGCCGCCGCCTTCCGCCACCTGCGTCTCTGGAATGACGTCGCGCCCGTGCCGTTTGTTCCGCGCGATGGTGCGGAGAATCTTTCCGTAACCGGAGGAGAAGAATGATGACGACTGCCCTTGTGACCGGTGGTGCAGGCCTGATCGGCTCGCACATCGTCGATTTGCTCGTGACGGAGGGGTGGCGCGTGCGCGTGCTCGACAACTACGAGCCACAGACGCACCGCAACGGCCCCCCCGCGTGGCTCAATCCACAGGCCGAGTATCAGACCGGCGATGTCCGCAGCCGTGCCGATCTGCGCGCCGCGCTCGACGGCATTGACGTCGTCTTCCATGAGGCGGCGTACGGCGGCTACATGCCGGAGATCGCCAGGTACATCGAGGTGAACTCGGTCGGCACCGCCTTGCTGCTCGAAACGATCCGCGACGAACACCTGCCGGTGCGGAAGGTCGTCGTCGCCTCCTCGCAGGCGGTCTACGACGAGGGCGCGTACCGCGATGGCGACGGCGCGATCTTCTTTCCCGGCACCCGCCCCCTCGCGCAATTGCAGCGGGGTGAATGGGAGGTGTGCGACGCCATCGGGCGCGCCGCGACGCCGGTGCCAACACCGGAGCGGACGCCAATCGGCGGGCAGACGGTCTATGCGATCTCCAAGGCGGATCAGGAGCGGCTCGTGATGACGTGGGGGCGGCAGACGGGCATCCCGGCGGTCGCCTTGCGGTATTCCTGCACCTACGGCCCGCGCCAGAGCATCTACAACCCGTACACGGGCGTGATCGCCATTTTCTGCACGCGCCTCCTGAACCACCTGCCGCCCGTGATCTTCGAGGACGGCGCGCAGACGCGCGATTTCTGCTTCGTGGAGGACATCGCGCGCGCGAACCTCCACGTCGCCACCGACGTTCGGGCAGACGGCGGCGTCTTCAATGTCGGCAGCGGGGTCGGGACGGCGATTGGCGACTTGGCGCGGACGCTGGCGGACGCGCTCGATGTGCCGATTGCGCCGGCGTTCCCCGGCGAGTTCCGTCCCGGCGAGATTCGCCACCTGACCAGCGACATCGGCCAGATCGCCGCGCTCGGCTGGCGCCCGCACGTCGCGCTCGATGATGGAGTGGCGCGGTACCTCGACTGGATCCGGGCGCAGGGCGACGTGGCGGACTATTTCACGGCGGCGTCCGTACGTCTTCGCGAGCGGCGCATCGTCCACGCGGCACAGGTCGTCACGGGGGTGGATACGCGATGAGCGTGAGCGCAGCACCGTCGTACTCGTTGTACGACGCATTCGCCCCTCTCTACGCCGACTGTCGGCTCCATGTCTTCCCCGACGACCGGGTGACGGTCACGGCGGCGTTGGATTTGCGGGCGGCGCGGAGCGTGCTCGAACTCGGGTGCGGGCCGGGCTTCTACGCGACCACGATCGCGGCGGCGTTCCCCGCGCTCCGCGTCACGGGGATCGACCGCGCACCGGCGCAGATCGAACTGGCGCGACGGCGGGCGCGCGGCCTGACAAACGCCGCCTTCGCGGTCGGCGACGCCCGCGCACTCGCGCAACCGCGCGGTACCTACGACCGCGTGCTGGCGTCGCGCCTCCTGATGGTCGTGCCGGAACGCGCGGCGGTGCTGACGGAGGCGCGGCGCGTGCTCCGGCCCGGTGGCGTCCTGCTCCTCGCGGAGCCGACGCGACCCGCGATGGGCGTGCTGTCGCTGCTTCGTCACGCTGCTTGGGAGGCGGGCAACGTGGTGCGCTCCATCGAGCCAACCGAGGAACACTATTTTTCCGCCCCATCATTCCGGGCGTTCGTCCTGAGCCAGGCATGGGCGTCGGTCGCGATCTGGGAAGCGAATGGGTACCGCTACGCACGCTGCCGCACCTGCGCGCAGCGAGATATCCCATAACGGGAGGGCATGAGCAATGAAGACTGCAACGACCGAAGTGGCGACCGAGCCAATGCCGAACGAGCCGACGATGACCGGGATGGGCAAACCCGTCTCCCCGCTGCTAATCGGTGTGATCGCCGCGCTCTGGATGACGGCGGCGATGTTCGCGCACCGCCTCCTCTTCGGCATCGCGTCCGCCCCCGGGCTGATCACGGAGCGGATCATCCCGCTCGTGCCGGGGCAGACGTCCGGCACGATTCTCGGCGTGATCGGGCAATTCGCGAAACTGGTGCCGGAAATCTCCGCGATTGTCGCGCAGTTGGCCGTCGGCGGCATGGCGGCGGCGCTCTATGCCCGCACCTGGGGCAGGCCCGACGCGCCGGTGTGGAAGCGCTGGGTCTTCGGGCCGCTCGTCGGCCTCGGCCTCTTCGTCGCGACGCTCGCCGCCCTCTGGCCGGTGCTGTCGGAGAACTACCACGGGCGCTCCCTCGCCACCGGGCGCGCGCTGACGATCACCGCGATCTTCCTCGATTACCTGTTTTTCGGGCTGCTGCTGCCGGTGCTCTTCATTCTCGGTCGGCGCGAAGCCACCGTTTCGGCATCCGCAGCCACGGCGCGGGGGCTGACGCGGCGGCAGGCACTGTCAATCGTCGGCGGGGGCGCGGCGCTCGCATTCGGCGCGTTCGCCCTCGGTCTGAAGCGCATCTCGACGCTCGGCTACGACGGCAAGCGGCCAACGCGGCCCGTGCAGCCGATCACCGACAACGCCTCCTTCTATAGCGTGACGAAGAACCTCGCGGACCCGGCCGTGAGCGTCGCGAACTGGCAACTGGCGATCGGCGGCGCGGTCGCGAACCCGATGACGCTCTCCTTCGCGGACCTCAAGGCGATGCCCGGCGTGGATGAGACGGTGACGCTCGCGTGCATCGGCAACCCCCTCGGTGGCGGCCTCCTGAGCACCGCCATGTGGCATGGCGTGCCGTTGCAGAGCCTGATCGACATGGCGAAGCCCGCGTCCGGCGTGACGGAGGTGCTGTTCACGGCGTCCGATGGGTACACGAACACCGTCGATCCGGCGAAGGTCGCGACGGAGGGGATGCTCGTCGCGTACGGGATGAACGGCGAGCCGCTCTCAGATAAGCACGGCTACCCCGCCCGCATCATTACGCCGGGGCGGTACGGCGAGAAGCACGTCAAGTGGGTGACGCGCATCGACCTGCGCACGACGCCCTCCAAGGGATTCTACGAGTCGCAGGGGTGGGATCGGGAGGCTGTCGTCAAGACGCTCTCGCGCATTGACTTCCCGGTGAAGGGAGACACGATCGCGCCGCTCCAGCCGATCACCATCACCGGCATCGCCTTCGGCGGTCTGCGGGGTGTGAGCAAGGTCGAGGTGACGACGGACGGCGGCGCGACGTGGCAAGCCGCGACGATCACCGCGAAGCCCTCGCCGCAGTCGTGGGCGCTCTGGGACTTCCCGTGGACGCCGCCCGCGAATGGGAACTACAAACTCGGCGTGCGCTGCTACGAGGGGAATGGCGCGCTCGGCAAGACGGAATCCGCCAGCGGCGCGTCGCAGCCAATGAAGGAGGAAGAAAACTTCCCGAGCGGCGCGGCGGGCATCCACTTCGTTGACGTGGTCACGAAGTAACCACCGCAATGAGCAACGAGCAACGAGTAATGAATCCGGTGTGGACGGGGGATGTTGCCCAGCAGACGGCACGGCAAGGCGTATCCGACGCCCGCATTCGTTACTCGCTACTCACTACTCGCTACTCGTCACTTATCCATGGCCTCGCGGTGTGCGCGGCCATCGGGTTCGCGGGGGCGGCGATGCTGCGTCATCGGGCGTTCCATTCGGCGGCGAACGACCTCGCGTTCTTCGACCAGATCATCTGGAATACGGCGCACGGCAGGCCGTTCGCCACGTCGTTCGTGCCGTACAACTTCCTCGGCCAGCATGTGCAGCCGGTGCTGGCGCTCTACGCGCTCCTCTATCACCTCTGGCCGTCGCCGGAACTGCTGCTCATCACGCAGGCGCTGCTCGTTGCAGCGGCGGCGATCCCGCTCTTTCACATCGCGCGCCGCCTGCTGCACGCCGATCTCCCCGCCACTCTCGTCGCCGGGGCGTACCTCGCCTCACCCTATCTGCACCACGCGGCGCACTTCGACTTCCACCCGGAGACGATGGCGCCGTTCTTCGTCTTCCTCGGCTATCGGTTCGTGCTCGATGGGAGGCGGCGGGCGGCGGTCTGCGCGCTCCTGCCGCTCCTGCTGCTGAAAGAGGACACGGCGGTCCTGCTCATTGGCGTGGCGTGGCTCTGCTGGCTGCGTCGAGAGCGGCGGCTGGCGGCGACGCTCGTTGGCATTGCGGTGGCGTGGGGCGTGTTCGCGACGCTGATTGTGATGCCGCACTTCCGCTCCGGCCCGTCGGACCTCGAAGAGCGCTACGGCTACCTCGGCAGCGGGGCGGGGAGCATTCTCACCGGCCTCGTGACGCACCCGCAGCGCGCCCTCGCGCACCTGCTGACGTGGGGCGTCGCGCTCGCCCTGCTCGGCTTCGTCGGGAGCGCGGGGTTCCTGCCGCTGGCCGCGCCCGCCGAAGCCCTCGCGATGCTGCCGCTGCTCGTGTTCCATCTGCTCTCGACACACGCGGCACAGATGTACCTGCGACTTCATTACTCTGCGGAAGTGTTGCCCCTGCTCTGGATCGCGGCGGTCTGCGGGCTGGCGAACGTCGCCACATGGGCGATTCCGCGCGCCGTCGGGCGGAACATCCTCTCAATGATGACACTTTCGCGCGGCTGGCTCGCCTTCGCCGCCTGCATCGCCTTTGTCACCGCGAGTCCCTTCTCGCCAGTGCACGGCTTCGATGCGGCGGAGTACCACACGGATGGGGCGCACCGCGACGCGATCGGGGAGGCGATTGCCCACATCCCGCCCGATGCCGTCGTGAGCGCGCAGACCGGGCTTGCCCCCCATCTGGCGCACCGAGAAACGCTCTTCGAGTTCCCGGAAGGGATCGGCGCGCCGTATATCCTGCTCGACGCGCGCGGCGACATCGCTCGCTTCTACCAACCCCGCTATGGTCCCGCCGCTGCCGCCCTCCCGAATGAAGGATACGTGCCTGTCTGGTCGCGCGATGGCGTCACGCTCTATCGGAGGGGACCTTAACCACAGAGGCACAGAGGACACGGAGACGGGGAGGAGGGAACAAAGATATTCTCCCATTTCCCTCTCCACATTTTCTCTGTGCCCTCTGTGCCTCTGTGGTTAATCCCCCTCCCCCACCATGCAGCAGAAGGAGCGCGCGACATCGACGAGGATGCGGCTGCACCGGGCGGTCGAGGTGATGCTCGCGTATTCGATGGCGGCATGCGCCGATAAGAGAGCTTCCGCAGTCGGATCCGGCTCGGCGCCGGGGCCAAAGAGGACGGATTGGATGCCCGCGCCATCCAGCACTTGCGCGTCCGTCCAGCCGGCCATGCCCGTGTGGCGCGGGGAACGAGCATCGAGGAGCGGTGCGGCGGCGGCATCAATCACGCGAATGATCGGCGCGCCCTCCGGCACTTCGAGGGGGGAACGCTCGAAGAATTGCGTGTACGTCGACCGGAAATCGGGCGATTCCGCGCCGAGTGCGGCGAGCATCGCCTCGATCTCGTCGCGGACGGCGGCGGGCGTCTCCCCCGGCAGCATCCGGCGCTCGATTTCCAGAACGCACCGGTCCGGGTAGGTGGAGAGTTCAACGCCGCCGGCGATGAGCGAGCAATGCACCGAGGCGCGACCGAGGAGTGGATGCGTGCGCTTCGGCAGTTCCACGCGGTCGAACGCCTCCAGTCGGCTGATGACGCGCCCCATCAGCGCGATGGCATCGACGCCGCCCGCATAATTGCTGCCGTGCGCGCCGCGCCCAGTCGTCTCGATCCGTCCCCAGACGAACCCCTTGTGCACGTGGACGACCGCCAAATTCGTCGGCTCCGTGACGATGCCCGCCGCCGGGTGCAGGCCGCGCTCCCGCACCTTGACGACGAACTGCTCGATGCCGACGCTCGCGTACTCCTCGTCCGCGACGAGGCCGAGGATCAGGTCGCCTTCCAGCGGCCCATCGGCGGCGATGGCGCGGGCGGCGTGGAGAATCGCGGCGACGCCGCACTTCATGTCGAGCGCGCCGCGCCCGTAGAGGCGGTCGCCCTCGATTCGCCCGTCGAACGGCGGCTCCGTCATGTTCACGACGCCCACCGTGTCCGTGTGCCCGCAGAGGACGAGGCCAGGCGCTGCTGCGCGCCGCGTGCCGGGGAGCACCGCCATCACGCTCGCGCGGCCCGGCGCGGCCTCATCGACGTGAACCGTGAACCCGTCGGCGCGGAGATACCCGGCGATGTAGGCCGCGATTGCCGCCTCCCCCGCCGCCCCCGGCACGAGGCTGGGGTTGACCGAGTCGATCCGCACGAGGTCCTGCAGCAGCGTTGCAATTGCTCTGTGCTCATCCGCCATCGTCGCTTCCCCCTTCATTGTTGGTCGCTTCGCGTGCTCAGGCAATGATTGTACGCGATAGCGATGAACGATCCGATGCAGTACCACGATGATTGACACGCGGCCATACGCGATGTATATGATGTATCAATACTACGCCTCGTATGAAAGTGGGAATCTTATGGTCACAACGAAGAAGCGAATGCGAAATGGGATACACGGGCCGCAACGACTCCGCAAGGCGAATGGGCGGTTCGTCGTCACCATTTCTGATGAAGAGGTGGCGCAGCAGGGCATCGAGGAGGGGGATCTCGTCTTCGTGACGGTGCGCGCCGCCGATGTACGCCCGCGCCTCTCTCCCCGGCTTGAGAATCTGCTCAATGAGAGTCTTCAGGAGAATGCGGAGACTTACCAGCACCTTGCGGGCCGCTAGAACGCCATGCCGAACTATCTGACGCTGCTCGATGTCATCGCCATTCACGAGCGTGTGATGCGGGCGGGGGGACATTCACCCCGCCCGTTATTGCGCCCGGAAGTGCTCGAAGGCGCGCTCCATCGTCCGCAGCACGCGGCGTATTACGAGGAGGCGGACATCACGCGACAGGCGGCGTTGCTTGCGGTCGCCATATCCGAAGCGCGGGCGTTCGAAGACGGAAACAAAACGACCGCTTTGGCTTGTCTCGACCTGTTTCTTCGGGATAACGGCTTGCTGCTGCATGGAGCGCAACGGGCGGTCGCCGATGCGTTGATCCGGATTTCCGTCGATCAAACGACGCGAGAAGCGGCAGTTGCCGAGTGGGAAGGGCTGCTTCGGACGAATACAAAACCCTCCGCCTGATGAAGCGCCGCAGCGCGCCGTGTTCGTTCGCCGCACCAATCGTCGCCCAATAAAGGAGTGCCACCGATGGACAACGCGGTTCATTCCCTGCTCGATGAAGCCCTCAATACGCATCTCACGATGGTGATCGCGACGGTGGCGGGAAACGCGCCCGCATTGGCCGAAGCCATTTACGCATTCACGCACGCTGGGGAGACACTTGCCTTGGCGTATGCGGCGCCACGGGATTCGGGGGCGCTAGCTGCGATCAAGCGGCGCAATGGCATCGTCTTTCGGATCGGCACGCCGGAGCATTCTCTTTGGCTGGAGGGAACGGGCCGCGCGGTGATCGTCCATGACGCGACGGTGAACGCCGATCTCCTCGAACAAATCGGCGCGCGTGGCGGGGATGGCCGGAAGCCGGGTGTGGGAACACATCGCGCGGTGCGAATCGTGCCTGAAGCGGTCACGGTTGCGATAAGGCGGGATGGCGGCACTCGGACGGAGACGATTTCATTCACCGATGGTGCGGGGCGATGGGGATATACGGGCGGCACTCTCAACGAGCGGTTCAACCAGTTCGCGGCGGTGACGCGCGCGAACGTCGTGCCGGTGATGGCGATGCCGGTGAGTATCGGTGCGGCGCTCGCGTGGAAGCGGGAGGGGATGTTCCGGCCCGTGCCGTTTGCGCTGACGCTTGTTGGCGCGGTGGCGGCGCATCTCGCGTCGAATGTCACGAACGACATCTTCGACTTCCGCTCCGGCGCGGACGAGCGCGCGCTGGCGATGGCGGCGGAGGGGACGCTCGACACCTCCTCCGGCGCGCTGACGGGCGGCATCCTCTCGGAGCGGCGGGCGAATCTGCTGGCGGCGGGCCTCTGGGGCACCGCGCTGCTCTGCGGCCTCGGGTTGGCGCGGACGAGCGGCCCGGCGGTGATCGGTCTCGCGGCGGCGGGATTCGGCTTCGGGACGCTCTACGTCGCACCCCCGCTGGCGTACGGGTACATTGGGCATGGCCTCGGTGAGGTGGGCATCCTCGCCTCCTTCGGCCTGCTGCCAACGCTCGGCTCATACTACGCCCAGACCGGCAGACTGGACTGGGCGCCAGTGCTCGCCGCGCTGCCGCCCGGCCTGTTCACGACGGATGTCCTGCTCAATCACCACTTCTTCCACTGGCGCTCCGACAAGGCGGCGGGCAAGATGACGCCCGTTGCGGTGCTCGGCGAGGAGCGGGCGGCGCGCCTCTCCCGCGCGATGGTCGTTGCGGCGTGCGTCGCCGTTGTCGCGGGCGTGCGGGCGGAGGTCTACCCACCCGTCGCGCTCGTCAGCATCGCCGCCGCCCCGCCGGTATTGGAGCAACTGAACGCAGTCGGGGAGGGGAACAAGGGCGCCGCCTTCTACGGCGAGATGATGGATCGCACCGTCAAAGCCAGTAGCCGGATGGGTCTGTACCTGCTCGGTAGTCTCGTCCTCGGTGGCATTGTGGGAAGAGTGCGAGGCATACGGCCGAGCGATGAAGCACGATCTGCAACAGATAAATGATAGAGTAGAGAGAGCGGTGAATGAGCGGAAAGGAATCGGCGTACGACAAACCGCCTCTGCCTAACAGGTCCGGGGTTGTTGCAGAAACGAGAAGGGGCACAACATGCTGACGAAATATATTCAGGCCGCAATGCGCCACGCGCACTATGAGATCTTGCCCGATGATGGAACCGTATACGGTGAAATCTCCGGCTTTCAGGGTGTCCTGGCAAATGCAGATACCGTCGAAGCATGTCGTGAGGAACTGCAAGAAGTGCTTGAGGATTGGCTACTGCTCAAGATAGCCGATCATGATCCACTCCTGACGGTTGATGGCATCAGCCTCATCATTACAGAAGCGGCGTAGTGCCGCACGTCGGCCCGATTAAGCGCGTTGATTTGATCCGCTATTTGCGTCAACTCGGGTCCACCGGGCCACGCGCGGGCACGAAACATGAGTTTATGCAGCGCAGTCAGGCAAAATCACCATCCCGTACCCGCACGGCGGCGATATTGGCGTTAGTTTGCTCTCGCGTATCCTCCGCCACGCAGGTATCAGTCGCGAGGAACGGGAACGGCTCTGATCTCCGTCGTTCGGTACGAATGGAGTAAGCGGAAACGATGTTGGAACCCGAACAGACCTACCAGATCGTCCTTCGTGTCGGGGAGCGGGAGTTCCCGGCGACGCTTGGCGCGATGGATATTTTTCACGAGGCGCTGGAGCATGCGATTCCCGTGGAATTGCGGCGCGGGCACCGCCTCCGCATCCGCACGCTGAAGGACGAGGTCATTTTCCCCGATATGTTCGTCGGGGAGACGGTCGCGCACTTCGGCACGGAGACGTTTATCGTCCATGCCGAGCCGCTGACGGGCGAACCGGGGCCGTTCCGCACGCTCGCGTTCGACCACCTCGCGATCACCGTCGCGGATCGTGCCGCCGCGCGCGACTTCTTCCACAACGTCGTCGGCATGGCGATCATGCGCGACGACCCGCATCAGACTGTGCTGACAACGGGCCTCACCTCCCTCTTCATCTTCGGGACGGCGGTCGCGCCGTTGTCCGACGGCATCCCGTCCCGCTGGCACCATCTCGGCTTCATCGTGGACGATCTGGAGAAATGCTACTGCCACCTGCGCGAGCACGGCGCGGAGATCGTCTCCGACTACACGCTGCTGGAGCGCGACGAGCGCTGGTCGCTCTACTGCCACTACCGCAACGGCGATGTCGCCTTCATGCTCCAGTTCTCCGAGATTCGTGCCGGCTATCGTGGCGTCCACACCGACGCGACGGAGTTCATGTACGACTATCTGCGCGGGCGATACGGCGTGCGCTTCACGGATGGCGCGCGAGCACGGTGAGTGGTCAGGTGCGCCGCGTCACGCCGGAGGAGGCGACGTGGTTGCTCGCGGCTGACCCCGTGGGCAATGTCGAACTACTCTGCGCGCTGCGGTACGACCACGCGATCCAGTGCATCGGGGTTGTGCGAGGCGGCGCGCTCGCGGGCGTGCTCGTCGCCGCCCAGGAGGATGGCGACAACGCGCTGACCGCCCGCTTCGAGGCGGCGGATGACGCGGCGCTCGCGCCCCTCATCGCCGCGTGCCCGCCCGACGCGCGGCGGATCGTCGTGCATCGCGCGTGGATGCTCCCGGCCCTGACCACCGCGTTCTCCCTCATCCCCGAGCACATGAGCGAGAGCGTCTTCTTCGCGACTGCGACGATTGCGCTACCCGCGTCGCCCACCGTCCGGTTGCTGACGATAGCCGATGCTGGCGTTGTCGCGGTGAGCGCGACGATGGGCGGCGGCAAGGGATTCCTCGATGCCCTCGCGCAGGGGTTCCGGCCCTTCGGTGTCCTGACCGATGACCGGCTGATCGCGCACGCCATCGCGGCGAATGCGACCGACTGGACAGAGGAGGTGATGTCCGTCTGGACGGCTCCTCGCGTGCGTGGGCGCGGGCTGGCAACGGCGGTCGTTGCGACAACTGCGGCGGATATCCTCCGCCGCAACCGGACGGCGATCTATGTCGCGGCGGTGACGAACCTCGCGTCGCAGCGTGTCGCGGTGAAGACGGGTTTCCAGCGCGCGTACGAGACGCTCGCCTACCGACGCCTGCGATAAAAAAGAGGATCTTGGGCGGGTCAACCGCTTGAGCATCAACGGCAGTACTTACACGGCGATCAAAGTCAAAAACAACGTCGCCAACATCTCCTTCCCCACTCCATCGCCGTTCTCATCTCACTGTATCGAAACTGGGGGGCGATGGCTCCGTACGAGAGGGGCCGGGGGTGACGGAAAAAAGATTCCTACTCCGGCTTCTTGAAGAAGCCACCGAGCATATCGGCGGCGCGACTGCCGAGGTCGTTGGGAATCTTATTGGCATGATCGGCCAGGCCGGGGACCCTCCCGGCCAGTCCGCGCAACTGATCGCCGCTGGCGTGCTCGCGCAGGAAATCTCCGACGACATTCGCCGCCTTCTCCGCCTGCTCCTGGCTGAGGTTCGCGCCATCCATCAGGCGCTGGACGAGTTCATTCATCGTGGGTCTTCCTTTCTGTCTGCGATGGTCGGCGGCGCGTCTAGGCGGCCAGCGTGCCTTCCATCACCGGCGTCCCCGTCGGCTGCGCGGCGGGCTTCGTCTCAGGCTCGGCGGTGATGACGACGGCATGGACGCCGTTGAGGTTGCCGGGGAGCACGAGCGTCGTCTGCTCCGTGCCGCCGCCGAATGTGCCGACATCCCAGTAGGAGCCGTCCTGCTTCTGGAGCCAGATGCGGTATGTCTGACCCGCCCGCGCGTTCGGGAAGCCATTGGCGAGCAGGACGACCTTCCCGCCCTCGGTGGGGGATTCGATGATCGTGGCGTTCGCGTTCGGCGCGCTTTGCGTGCCCGTCATGGTGTAGGCGTGCGAGGCGGAGGCGGCGAAGCGCACGATGTCGCGATCGCGGTTCGCCCGCTGAATGCCGTGTCGGAGACTGAGGTTCCATGTGCCGAGACCGAGCACCGCGATCAGGAGCGCGGCGGCGACGAGCCACCCGGCGGGGAGCGCGAACGGCTTCCGGGCGCGGGCACCCACAATTGAGATCGGCGCGGGGCGGTCATCAGTCGCCCGGGCAGGCGTCGATGTTGCCTCGCCGTACATTTCGGCGCGTGCGGCGGCGAGCACGCGATCCTTCAACGCGGCGCTCGGAACGGCGGACGCGGGCAATGCGTCGGCGCAGACCTCTGGCAGCGTCGCCGCGATTGCCGCGTACTCCGCATATAACCGCGCGGCGTCGGCATCATCCGCGATGAACTCGTGCGCCCACGCGGCCTCCTCGGTGGTGACGCCGCCGAGGGCGTACGCAGCGAGCAGCGTCTCCCGCTCCGCGTCCGTCTCCGGCCTTTTGTCGCTGTTGCCCCGTGTCGCGTCGTTCATGCGCCCTTCGTCTCCAGTGCCATCGGTGTCAACGTTACCCGCATTTTTTGCATCCCCAGCCGGATGCGGCTCTTGACGGTGCCGAGTGGGATGCCGAGCCGCTCCGCCACTTCGCTGTTCGAAAGCCCACCGAGGAACGCCAGCGTCACCGCCTCGCGTTGATCCCCCGGCAGGAGGGCGAGCGCGTCGCGCACCCGCGTCGCGTCCAACCCCCGCAGCACCTGCGCCCACACATCGAACGACTCACCCGCCGGTAATTCGTTTGCCCTATCGTCGAGCGGCTCCGTGGGGAACCGTGGTTTGAGGCGGCGCACCGCGTTGAGCGCGCGATGGTGGACGATGCTGAAGAACCAGGTGCGCGCGTTGCCGCGCTCCGGCTTGAACGACCGCGCGTACCGCCAGACCGCGAGGAACGCCTCCTGCACGACTTCCTCCGCCAGCGCATGATCGCCGTTCATGATGCGATACGCGAGGGCGAACGCGGGCCGGTGATGGCGGTCGTAGAACGCCTCGAAGCACCGGAGCGCCTCCGCGTCCCCCGCAGCCATCGCGGAAACCAGCGCATCGTCCGTCAGATTCGCATCCATCAAAGGCGCACCTGTCCTCTGGATAGTACTACTCTCGCCCGTGCGAACCGGATCAATGCGCGCGGGAAGAGAGGCATGGTAGCGCGGGCGAAGTATAGCATCTCCGCCAAAACCTTGACCCTTTTGCCGCAAGGCAAAAGAAGAACCCCCTCCCGGAACGGGAGGGGGCAGGGGTGGGCCGCTCCCCAATCTTACTTCTTCGTCCAGTGTGCGATGTTCCAGACGTCCGAGTCCCATGAGGTGAGATTGACGCCGTCCAGTCCCTTCACATGGGCGCCCAACCCCCTGCGGGCGACGAGCGGGATGATCGCGTAGTCATTCATAAGGATCGCATCGGCCTTCTTGAAGAGTTCGATGCGCTTTGCCGGGTCGAGCGTCGTCTTGAGCTGCGTGACCGTCTGATCATACTCCGGGTTCGTCCAGCGCATGGGCTGCGTGCCTTTCCAGCCGTTCGACTTCTGCGCGATCTGGTCCGACGCCAGGTTGCCCTGGTATGCCTGCGCGTCGGGGAACGCGGAGCCGTTCGTGTACATTTCGAGGTCTGTCTGGAAGCGGGCGAGGTTATCCTGGTTATCCGGCTGGCCGAAGAAGACGGCCGAGTCCACCGGCCGCAGTTCCACAGCGATGCCGACATCCTTCAGATTGCTCTTGATGAGCTGCGACTCCTTATCGCGCACCGCGTTGACGGAGGTGCGGAAGGTGATCGCGAACTTCTTGCCATCCTTCTCGCGGATGCCGTCGGAGCCTTTCTTCCACCCCGCCGCGTCGAGGAGGTCGTTCGCCTTCTTCGGGTCGAATTTCCACTCAACGCCGCCCCAGATCGTCGGGATGACAGTGTTCGTCGAGGCGCCGGCCGGGCCATAGAGGTTCTTCGCCATCGCCTCGCGGTCGATGGAGAGGGCGAGCGCCTGACGGACATTCTTGTCCGTCCAGAACGGACTCTTGCTCTTCGGGCTGCTCTTCTCGCCATCAACCTCCGTGCTCGGATCGGAGAAATTGACGTAGATCTTCTCGGTGCTCGCGCCGGGAATAACATCCAGCACGGCCCCGCTGTCGGTCAACTGCTTGAGAATTTCCGGCGCGACTTGCGGGTTCCACGCATAATCCGCCTGCCCCGTCTGCACGGCCTTAACCGCCGTCGCCGCGTCGCCGCCGCCCTTCATTTCGACCTTCGCGAAGAAGGGTGCGTTTGGCTCGCGAAACTTCTCGTTCGCGCTGTAGCTGACGTGGTCGCCCGACGCGAATTCCGTCACGACGTACGGGCCGGTGCCGATCGGCTTCTGATTGTACGGGCATTGCGTGGAGACGGTGCAGGTCTCCAGGATGTGCTTCGGCAACACCGCGCCATTGACGCCGGTGAAGGGGAGATACCAGACCGCCGTTGGCGCCTTGAAGGTGATCTTCACGGTGCCCTTATCCGGGGCGGTGATGTCCTGAATGATGTCGTAGTTGGTGATCGTCGTCGCGCCCGTCTTCGGGTCCATGATGTACTTCCATGTGAAGATGACATCATCCGCCGTCAAAGGCTGGCCGTCCGACCAGGTAACGCCGTCCTTCAGTTTCCACGTCACGCTCGTGCCGTCCGCCGAGAGGCCGCCATTCTGTGTGGAGGGAATCTCCTTCGCGAGGAGCGGTACATCCGGCACGGTGGCGCCGTTGCCCACGGTCGCCAGTGGCTCGACCACCAGCCGCGAGGCGTCGAAGTCCTTTGTGCCCTGCGCGAGATGCAGGTTGAGGATCGTCGGCGCCTGCCACCAGAGCAGGCGGAGCGTGCCGCCCTGCCCGCGCTTCGAGTCCGCCGGGAGGGTCAGGTTCTGGAGCGCCGGTGCGGACGCGGTCGTGCCGCCCGCTGTTGTCGTCGCGCCACCTGCGGCGGTCGTGCCGCTCGCGGCGGGCGCAGCTACCGAACCGGCGGGCTTCGTCGCGGCGGCTGCCGCACTCGTCGGTGCGGTTGTTGCGCCACCGGCGGTGGTTCCGGCGGGGGCCTTCGGCGCCTCCGTCGCCGTACTGCCCCCGCCGCAGGCGGTGAGCAGGAGCGGCAGCGCCATCAGGCACGCCGCAAGCCAGCCGAGCGGTTTCGGGATCGGGGAGCGGGCCGGTGTTCGCATCATCTCTCCTTGTCGTATGACCAGTGTCACCACATGTCGCGTGGGGCGTATTCTCGCGAATTCGCCCCACGCTGTCAAACGCTGAATTCCGTTGCGTGCTACTTCTTCAGCGTCCAGTGGCCGATGTTCCATGCCTCCGACGAGAAGGGGGAGAACTCCTGATTGATGAGGTCCGGCCGGTGCGCCGAGACATCATTGCGCACGATGATCGGGATGCGGACACCGGCGGCGAGGATGTACTCATCGAGTTGCTTGGCGATCGCCGTGCGCTTCTCGACGCTCAGTTCGCGCTTGAACTGGTCGTACATTTCGTCGTACTTCGCGTCCGACCAGCGATTGACGTTGGAGTTGCCCCAGTTATTCGCCTTCGACGTGATCTGCGCCGTCGTGAACTGCTCGAAGAAGGACTGAGAGTCCGGGTTGGAAGAACCGGTCGCGTACAACTCGAAATCCACCGTGAAGCGCCGCAGGGAATCCGCGTTATCGGGCTTGCCAAAGAAGACGGAGGCATCCACTGACCGGAGGTCGAGGTTGATGCCGAGTTCTTTCAGGCTCTGCTTGATGACCTGCAACTCCTTGTCCCGCTGGTTGGTGACCGAGGAGCGGGCCGTCATGTTCATCTTGACGCCGTTTTTCTCGCGGATGCCGTCCGAACCCTTCTTCCAGCCCGCTTGATCGAGGAGGTCGCCCGCCTTCTTCAGGTCGTAGGAGAAGGGGAGGCCCTTGTCGCCGCGCACGATGGGGATGAGCGTGTTGCCCGCCGTGCCGCCCGGCCCCCAGAGATTCGTGGCGACGGCCTGGCGGTCCACCACATAGGTGAATGCCTGCCGCACGACGGGATCGGAGAAGAAGGGGTTCTTCGATTTCGGGCTGGAGAGTTCGCCGTCCACTTCGGTGCGCGGGTCGGTCATGTTCAGCACCAGTTGCTCGATGTAGAAACCGGACCGGATCGGGACGGTCTTCCCCGCATCCGTCAGTTGCTTGAACACCTCCGGCGCGATGGTCATGTTCCATGCATGATCGGCCTGACCAGTCTGCACGGCCTTCGCCGCCGTCGTCGCGTCGCCGCCGCCCTTCATCTCCACCGTGGCGAAGTAGGGCGCGTTCGGCTCGCGGAACTTCTCGTTCGCGACATAGTTGACGACGTCGCCGGGCCTGAACTCTTTGACGACGTACGGACCAGTGCCAATCGGCTTGTTGTTGAAGTCGCAGTTCTTGCTATCCGTGCACTTTTCCAGGACGTGTTTCGGGATGATCTCCCCGCCATCCCCGACGAAGGGAATGAACCAGGCGGCGGCGGCGGCCTTGAAGGTGATCTTCGCCGTCGTCTTGTCCACCGCCTCTACTTTCTCAATGTCCGAGAAGAGGGTGGTGTTCGTCGAGCCGGTCTCCGGCTTCGTGACGTACTGCCAGGTATAGACGACGTCGTCGGCGGTGAGCGCGTCGCCGTCAGACCAGATGATCCCATCCTTCAGTTTCCACGTCACGGTCTTGTAATCGGCGGAGATGCCGCCATTCTGGACGGAGGGGATCTCCTTGGCGAGGATTGGGATATCCGGCACGAGCGACTTCCCGCTGATCCGCGCCAGCGGCTCCGTGACGAGCGCGGCGGCGTCGGAATCCTTCGTGCCGGTGGAGAGATGCTGATTGAGGATCGTCGGCGCCTGCCACCAGAGCAGCCGGAGCGGGCCACCCTCGCCGCGCTTCGTCGTCAGCGGCGTGCCGAAGCCCGTGCCGCTCGCCTGCGGCGCGGCCGTGCCAGTTGTGACGGAGGCCGCCGCCGTGGTGCTCGCGGGCGCCGCGCCCGTGGCGGCGGCGGGGGCGGTCGTGCTCGCCGGTTTCGTCGCGGCAGCAGCAGCCGGAACGGTCGTCGCCGCGCCGCTCGCCGTTGCGCCCGCCGCCTTCGGGGTGTCCGTCGCGGCGCTACCGCCGCCGCACGCGGCGAGCAGCATGGGCAACACGAATAGGAGCACGGTCAGCCCGCCGAGTGGGCCACGCCTTTGCTTAATTCCCAGGGACCTCATCGCCAACCTCCTTGTGCACAACGCACATGAACAACACCGACACGAACAGCGAGACCCCGCCCATCGGGCCGTGACACGTTCCACGAGACAACACGGGAATTGCATGATGCATCGTGCATTGTCGTGGGTCGCGCACGTCGTCAGGATTTGTTTGTTTGACACATGCCGATACGCTAACGGATACACGCCTCTCTTGTCAACCAGATAAATGCACGGCGCGTACGGCCTGTCGCCAAGCATATGCACAATCGGGCAATATGTGTACGTACACCGTATTTGCACCAAGATCAGCGAAGTTGTGAAAAAAGCGTTGTCGTGGACGGAGCAGTACGGTACAATCGGGATGCCAGCAAAACAGGGACGGAACTGCGGTTCATGGTCGGCTCCATTCCCCGCAGCGTTCGCCACCGACGAGGAAAATCGACTTCGTAAGCGGAGTGCGGAGATGACACGTCGTTATGAACGGGAAATTCTCGAACTTGTCGAACGCGAGGAGCGCGACCATCGAGGCCGCGAGCGGGTCGAGCGCGCGCGCCGGAAGATTCACAAAGCGCAGCACCGCATCTCCCCCGCCCGCGCGTGGGAACGCCTCGGCGCACTCGGCTGGATGGTCGCGAGCCTGACGCTGGCGATTGTCGGCTTCGTGCTGCACACGACCGCCCCGAATGTCGCCGCCGTTCTCGTCCTAATCGCAGTTGCGCTCTTCTTCGTCCCGGTTGTCTACCGCCCCACCGAGGCGCAGAGCGATGACGCGCGATGGCGCGGGCAGATCATCGAACTGCCGCCGCGCGACGGCCCGTTCCAGGGCATTCGCCGCCGCATCTGGCAGATCAAGCAGGATCGCCGCCGTCAGCGGGGGCGCAACCGGTAGCAGTAAGCATCCCCTCAGCAGACGCACGCATCGGCGCAGCACGACAGGTCATCAAGGAACATGGCGCGCGTTCGGTAGAAATCGAGCGGCGCTACATCCAGCCCCAGCCGCTCGCCAATTGCGTGGGCGACCACCGCGAAGCGCTGACGAAACTTGTAGATGAAGCAGAAGATCGCTGCGTCATGCCGCACGCTCGGCCCGATGAGGAAGAGACCCGGCGTGCGGGTCGATTCGTCCTGCATGGAGAGCAGCGCGTACCCCTCGGCCTCGTCCCACGCGAAGAGGTCGGAGACGAGTTGCAGGCTGCCGATGAAGCCTGTGGCGAGGATCGGCGGATGCGACGTGTGCCACACTTGCCTGTCGTCGCCATGCACAGTGTAGCCGTCCTTCGCACGCGCGACATGCGTCACCGCCGTCTCCCCGATGAGCGTGAGGTTGCCGGTGGCGTGGGCCGCCAGCAGGCGCTCCTCCGTGTACGGCGAGAGGGAGACGCTGGGGTCGTTGTCGCGATTCTCCCAACTGGCTGACGCGCCGATGACGCGCACGCGCCTGCCCTGCGCGACGAGGTTCGCGGCGGCGTCGATACCGCTCTCGTAGCCACCGATGACGATGGGGTCGTCCCCCGCCACCTCGGCCCACGAGCGGACGCGCGCGTTGTGCCGACAATGCTCCGCGCCGGGGAAGGGCGTGAGCCACGGGTATTGGAACTCGCCCGCCGCCCAGACCACGAAGCGGCTTCGCAGAACGCCCGCACTCGTCTCGACCGTGAATCCTTCGCGGTCGGGCAGTGGGGTGACGGCGCGGACTTCGACGCCGGTGCGGATCGGCAACGCGAAGTGCTCCGCGATCGTCTGCAAATACCCGGCGTACTCCTGCCCGCTTGGGTGCTCCTTTCGCAGTCCGAACGCGGGCGACGTTTCCAGCGCGACGGCGTTTAGATCGAGCAGCCCGTAGGCGTTGCTGGGGAATGATGGCGTGATGAACCGCATCTCCGCTGGCCACCGCGCGAAGGACGCGCCCACCGCGTGTCGTTCGAGCAGCGTGAACCGCGTCAGGCCGATTGCTTGCAGCATGATGCCGCAGCCGACACCCGCCGCGCCCGCGCCGACGATGATCACATCGAATTCTTCCCCGTCGTTCATGTCTTCGCCTCTTTCCTCATCCCGCGCAACGCCATCGTATCCCATTGCAACAATCGTGAACCATTTTCCTTCCATTGGTGAAGGCATCCGATTTGCCAAAGGGTATACACTGTCGAGAGCGGTCGCGCTCACTGCCGACAGGAGGTGTCGTCCTATCAGGAAGGAGAAGAGTGATGGCGAAAGAAACAACTGTTTCCATCGAATACTGCACCGCGTGAGGGTACCTCGATAAGGCCGTCAGTTTGGCGGACACACTGCTCCATGAGTACAAGAACACGATCAACGCGCTCACCTTTGTCCCTTCGAGCGGCGGGGTCTTCGAGATCGTGGTCAACGGGACGCTCATCCACTCCAAGAAGGAAAGCGACCAGTTCCCCGATCCAGACACCGTCATGAAGAAGGTCGGCGAGATGGTCGGCGCGTAAGCGCGCCGCGCGTGTTACGCGGGAGAAGCGAAAGGATGGCCGGGTACCGGTCATCCTTTTTGCTTGTTCGTGCGTATACAATGGAGGGAGATCATGCAAGTGCAATCTGTGGGAAGGGAGTGTCGATGGACCGCCGTATTCGCCTGACACCGGGGCCGCTCGTTGCGATGACGCTGCTCTTCGTGCTCGCCGGGTGCGGCGGTAGCGCGACACCGGCCCCGACGCTCGCCCCAACGTCCGCGCCGACAACCGTGCCGACAGCCGCCCCGACAACGGCGCCAACGGCTGCGGCGGCTGTCATCTCCCCAACCGCCACGACCACGAATGTTGCCGCAGCACCGACGAGTGCCGCCATGACTGCATCGCCCGCCGCGCCAACGGCCCGCCCGGTAACGGCAGCCACCGCGAACATCGCCACGCCCCCGGTAAAGGCGGCGAACGCCGTGCCGGAACTCGGCATCACGGACGCGGATAAGTGGTTCAACTCGACGCCGCTCACGCTGGAAGGCCTGCGCGGGAAACCGGTCTTCCTCGTCTTCTGGAGCGACATATGACCGGATTGCCGGGCGGAGGCTCCGACCCTCAACCAATGGGCAGCGCAGTACGTGCCGCAGGGCTTAACGATCATCGGTGTGCACGGTAACGACTACAAGGGCCAGCCATCGGTCGCAAGCGGCGTTAAGGATTACAAGATTAATTACCCGGTCGTTGACGACGTGGAGAAGAAGATCTGGAAGGACTACGGTATCCGCTCCCGCCCGGCGTGGGCGCTGATCGGCAAGGATGGCGCGCTAATTCAAAAGGGCATCGGCCTCGTCACCACGCCGGATGTGCAGAAGCGCATCGAAGCGGCGCTCGATGGGCGGGCTACATAGACTGGCCGGGGGCGCACAGGCGCTGTGTATGGAATGGCGTGTGATCGAGGAGTCCACGGGCGATAACGCAGTCGCCACTTCGTTGCGCCTGCGTTCCACCCCATGCGATACTCCCGTACCGCGCTGTGCCACTTCATGAGGCGTGGAGAAGGGTAATCTTCTTTTATGCACGCTGGCGGCATCATCACGCTGACAACAGATTTCGGGGTGCGCGACAGTTACGTCGCGCAGATGAAGGGGACAATCCTCAGCACTGCGCTGCGCGTGACGATTATCGATGTCACCCACGCGATCAGCCGCCACTCCGTCATCCAGGCGGCGTTCGTGATCGCCGATATCTGGCGGGTCTATCCCGATGGCACCGCGCATGTGGTCGTGGTGGACCCCGGCGTCGGGACGGACCGACGACCGATTGCGCTGGAGGTCGATGGGCAATATTTTGTCGGGCCGGACAATGGGCTGTTCAGCCACATCCTCGATGCCGCCGAGCGCGAGGGGTTGAGTTGGCGCGCGGTGGCGCTGACGAACGCGGATTACTGGCGCGCCCGCACGGTCTCCCCGACGTTCCATGGCCGTGACATCTTCGCCCCCGCCGCCGCCCATCTGGTGAACGGCACGCACCTCTCGCACCTCGGCGACCGGCTCGATGACCCGGAGCGGCTGGTGTTGCCGACGTATCGCGTGGAAGCGGGCGCTGTTCGCGGCGAGATCATCTACGTCGATAGCTTCGGCAATTGCGTCACGAACATCCCTGCGGCTGTGCTGCCCCCGCCCGGTACATCGGGGGTCGTGATTGCCTGTGGCGCCCTCACGACCCTACCCTATGTGACGACGTACGGTATCGCGCCGGAGGGCGCGCCCCTCGCGCTCATCGGGAGTCACGGCTACCTCGAAATTGCGGTGCGACGCGGCAATGCGGCCAACGATTTTGCCTTCGGATCGGGCACACCCGTGCATGTCGCGGGGACTGAACACTAGCGTAACCCCCGATCACATTTCCCCGGTGGTGTAGGCTTCCGCCACCTGGGGATATTCTACTTCTTTGCTGGGCGACGGGCGATCTGCGCCTGCTCGTCGACGGTCTGCGCGTCGGGGGCGTTGCCGTGCAGGGTAGGGACACCCTCACGGGCAACGTCCGCCGCCACCTGATCGCCGCCGTAGTAGGGGTCGCCGTACGATGACGGAGCGGAGAAATCGTCCGCCGTGTGGCGTTTCGGGTCGAGGCCTGCGGTGGCGGTCGGGCCTTGCTTCGCGAAAGGCGATTTGTCGGTGGCGGTGCCGATGTAGTCGAGTTCTTCTTTAAATACGTTGTTCTTGCCGATCTCTACGGCTTTCTTCCCCGTGATATTCAGGCGCACGCGGCCCGGATTGTTCGCTGTCGCGCCTTCTACGCTGGCAATCGCGCTCGTCGGCACGTAGAGCGTGCGGGTGAAGAGGAAGCCCTGCTCGACGACGATGTGTATGTATTCGACAGCAATCACACGGCCGATCGCGCGACCGCTCGAATCGACGACGCTCGCGTTCTGCCCGATCTGCGCGGAACTGGCCATCTCTTTGCACTCCTCTATCACTGGCGCATCGCATCTATTCAACCCATAGAGTACCGTGCGACGCGCACTTCCGCCAGCCCGCATCGCACAAAAAAGGCCCCCTCCCCATGCATAGCCGCAGCGGAGGGGGATTACCGACACTAGCGGGGCGTCTCTTTATCATCGTCCCGCTTCGTGCCGCGAAACGCATTGGCGACCGCATCGGTGAAGACATTGCCCGTTTCCGTTCGATCGTTGCCCCCTTGGTCGTTAACGCTCGGTGGCTCGATCATCGCGTCGGTCTCGTCCGCGTTGGCGAATGAGTTCACGCCCTGCTCGCGCTTGACGATCTCCTCGGCCTTCTCTTCGAGGTCGCGCGGCGCGCCCGCGAGCGTCCGTTGCTGCTCGCCGAGGGGTGGGTTCACCCGACCTTCCTCCATCGCCTCGTCCGGATCGTCGTGGCGGAATGCATCGCTTGTCCCCAGGGGCGGTTCACTTGTCGTGCTCATAGGGATCGCTCCTTCTTGAAGAATAGACGTCGATCGACAATCGATGATGAGCAATATCGATGCCAACCGGAAAAAAGAGACGGAGCACCCGGAGGCGCCCCGTCTCTCGATTCGCGAGAGTGTGCTAGCGATTACGAAGCTTATCCTCGCCCTCGCGAACCGCATCCTTTGCCCGGTCGATGATGCCCTCATCGTTCTTTCGCGTGGCGCCCGACGTACCTGACGTATTAGTCGTGCCAGACATACCGGTTCGACCGGTCGTGCCCGTCATGCCACGCTCGCCCTCGACATGGACGCGCGGGTTGTTGGGGTCTTCCACATGCACGTCTTCACGGCGCACCGTGTCCGTCACGCGCTCGGTGTCGCGCTTGACTTCCTTGCGGACATTGACCTCACCCGTCACCATCGCTTCCTTCTGCGTGACGACTTCCTGCTCGCGCAGCGGGATCTCGATGTCGCGATCCATCATGCCGAGGTCATCCTGCGTCGCGGCACGGTTGACGGCGCGCTCGGTGACGTAGACTTCCTCACGCTCAACGGGCACATCGATGGTCTTCTGCTCCTCGACCACGTCCTTGGCGATGCGTGCGCGGCCCGCTTCCGTCTCGCGGACGCCCGCCTTCAGCTGCTCCTCGACGACCGGGACGTTGACGTTCTCGCCCTCGCGATAGTTCGTATCGCGCCGGACTTCGCGGTCCGTCGTGGCCCCGGCGCCCGGCGTCGCGCGGTTCGTCGTCATATCGACATCATTGTCGGCGTAGGCCGTTCCCGTCGTGCGGCCCGCACCCATTGTGCGGTCGGGCGTCGCCATCGTATCCTGCGTGCCATACCACGCATCGCCGGTGCCGGGAAGTTCGTCCCGGCCCATCGTCTCCGCTTCCTGCTTGGTCACGCTCAGATAGACCCGATCCGTGTCCATCCGCGCAATCGCGCTCGTCGGCAGGTAGAGGTCCTTGATGAAGAGCCAGCCCTTCTGCACGAGGAAGTAGTTCTGACCAATATCGGCGATCGTGCCGATTTTCTCGTCGTCTGCGCCGTAAACATCCGCGCCGACGACGAGCCGGTCTGCGTAGTTGCCGCCACCCATGTCGGTGCGGCCGTAGTCGCTGCGTCCCATAGTCATCGGTTGAACCCTCCTTGTCGCGTGAGACTCGACCGTCTCAAGCGTTTCGTATGCTGGTATCGCCTCCGATACCATTCCGTCGAAGGAGATACGGCAAATAGCGTGCCAACGTACATGCAATCATCTCATGTCTAGTAACAATTCTATAGACCATATCATCTAGTAGGTACGAGGGGCCGATAGTGACTCAGTTTGAAATGGGGTTGTGTCCGTATCCTTCTGTAAATAGCGGTGCCGCTCGTCAAAGTGGCCATCGTCCTCCACGATCGGTAGTGCGAACCAACCGGATCGAAGGAGGGGGCGATGACCTATACACAGCGTACCG
>JAABUS010002515.1_pt1 | contig 34264 bp, 43 predicted proteins | sample 5560161 | NCBI WGS metagenome assembly JAABUS01 (sample SAMN10711885, study PRJNA513376) | rock metagenome | isolation source: Antarctica rocks | place: Antarctica: Victoria Land, Trio Nunatak nord | collected 2016-01-04 | reverse complement strand
TTCGCTGTAATGATGTTTCGTTCATTCAGAAACATCTTTGATTCAATCTTGTAATTGACTTTCTTTTTATGCTTGTTAGCTTGATTCATCATTTGCTCTCGTGTTTTGATCAAAGCTTCGCGAGCGAGGTTCAATGTTTTATTTATGTGATTGAATATATTCTTGACTTGATCGATCTGCAAGCGTTCGCGAATGCTTTCATACTCAATGATGTCAGAGTCAAAGCTCATACAAGAATGAAAGCTCTTGTTCATGAAGAAGAGAATCAAGAAAATGACTGAGAACAAGACGTTATTGTTGACAAACTCGATCATGAGTAGTCACTTGAATCAGTCGTTCTGCATGTATGAACAGAAGAAACGCAGATAGCGCTCGATGTTCTGATTGACTTGTTCGCTTTGATCGTCGATCTGAGAGTGATAGACAATGAACAATCGAAGAGAAATGCTCAGTCGTTTGCAAAGAAACTTTCATAGAATAAAGATGAATTGCATATCTCTGTCAAATACAATGAAGCTGAGTAGATCATGAGTATGATATACTCACTGAATCAACATTTTCGCTGTTCTTTCAACTGTGATTTCTTCATTATCAGTGATGCAAGAAATATAATGTCTTTCTTTTGACAATCTGCAAATGACAGTCAGAATAGCGTTGTAGTCAAATGAATCAGATAAATCAATAATGAAGTTCATTGCTATGTCTTGTCATCGCTGTTCAGATATCAATAGAGGTTGAAGCAAGTCATTTGATTTATCTTTAGATGTCTTTGATCATTGATAAACATAGCAGTTTCGAATATATCAATCTACTGTCTTCTGTATGAACAATCAATAGTAGTTTCGTTTGATGATCTTCATCGTTCTAAGAATATTGAAATGATCTATTGAGGGTTGATCATGTATCTCACGAATCAGATTCATTTGCAGAAGTTCATTGAACGAGACTCATAGCTGACTGTCTTTGTATAAGATTTCATTCTGAACTTGACAATTCTTCAGCTTGATGTCTTTGCATTGTGCTTCGTCTCTGATCTTTGCTTCACGAAGTAAAGTACAATTCTCGTCGATTTCATTTATGTCAAGAACTTGTTTATAGATTGACTCGCTGACGTTCTTCTCTAGATCAGCAATCTTCATTCAATTCAACGTCAGAATAGTGATGCATTGATAGCGAATGCGTTCATCATCGAAATCTCTGAGTACGAAGTCAGCTTAATGAGTTAATGCATTAATCTTAATGTTCTGTTTGTCAGGTTGATACATTATCTTGAAGTTGAAATCAGCTAGCTTTTGTACTCAGCGCATCTGATGTCTGCTCAGCTCTTTGTCTTTCATCAATGAAGTGAGTGCTTGATGATCAATGAACATCTTGATAGAAATGTCAGTCAACTTCAGTTCAAGTTGTCAATGCTCAAATGCTCAAATGATGATCAGCAGTTTCTTATTGTATATTTCGTAGTTGCACTCAGCAGAAGACATGTTCTTGCTATAGAAAACAATTGAATGTAGTACTTCTTCGTCATCATATTGAGAAAGAACTTCGTCGTTTACGTAGTTGAATGAGTCAGTTTTCAGAATAGTCTCACAAGTCTGATCAAAGTGACGAAGTATAAAAGTCTCAGTCATACATCTCTTCATGTGATCAAATGCAGTCTGACAAGTCTCATTTCATTCAAATATGATCTTCTTTTGAGTGAGTTAAATTATTGAACGAACAATCTTCGAAAAGTTCTTGATAAAGCGTCGATAGAAGTTGCAGAAGTCAATGAATGACTGAATTTGAGTGAGATTATTGAGAGTAAATCATTTCACTACTGCTTGTATCTTTCGTGAATTCATCTTCAGTTCTTCGATGAATATCAATAGTTCTAGAAAGATGATCTCTGAAACATAAAACTTGCATTTGTTTATGTTTATCTGTAGATCAGCTTCTCGTAGTTTATTCAAGATCAATCGTACATGTTGCTTGTGTTTCTTCAAGATTTTGCTGTAAATGATAATGTCATCTAGATAAATCTGACAAAACTGATGAAGATATTCAAACAGCACGTCGTTCATATAATGTTGATAGAACGTTGATTCGTTGATTAATTCAAAGAGCATTACATGATATTTGTATGAGTCAAAGAAAGTGATAAAGATAGTCAAATCTTCGCTATCTGAGTGCATTCGCAGTTTATTGAACGCAGCAATGATGTTCAATCAAGTCAGATATTTGCTGCCTTGTATTCAAGCGAGAATCTCGTCGATTAATGACAAAGAATAGCGATCTCGTTTGATTAAAGCATTGAGCTTTCTATAATCAACGCAGAAACGCAGACTATCGTCTTTCTTTTCAATGAACAAAATGAGCGAGACGTATGAAGCGAAGCTAGAGAAAATAAACTTTTTGTTCAGATGATCAATCAGATACTTCTTTATCTTCTGAAGTTTGTGATCAAACATCTGATAAAGTCTGCTTTGAAAGAATGTTTCTTCGTTGATCAACTCAATTTTGTGATTGTAGAAATGATGAGATGATAGCTGATCAATCATAGCTCGATCGAACATGTCTAGATAGTCATGATACTTGAGAAGAAGCTTGACTTTGATCTTTTCAAGAATCTCAACGTGTGAAAGCTTATGCAGATTTACTTCTTCAAGCTTATTTTCAACTGTAGTTATGAGTCGATCAATTTTCAAGATGATAACAGCAAAAGTCTTCACGTCTGATTGTTTGACTAACATTCTATAAGTCGCAGTCTCTATTATTGCAATGTTTGTTGAATCTGACGTTGATTTAGAAATTTTGACGCTAGTTAAAGTCGCGTCACGCGATTTTAACTGTTCAATTAATTTAACTGACTGCTCATTGAACTGACTGAAAGAGAGTGATTTCAGACTGAGTTGAGATGTAGTGAAAGATCTCTTTAATATATGAGTAGAAGTCAAACTCTTCTGTTTCGTGATTGTCTTGTTGCTTGAGAGTAGAACAATCGATTTCTGACTAGAGATAAAATTCGAAAATCGAAGAGAATCAATTCGCATATCTATCACTAGATCAATTTTGTTGTGATAAGATTGAGTGATTGATTTGATAAATTTGAGTAAATTTGAATGTATATTTTGATGAAAGTAATTCAAAGAATTTCTTGCGAATTTTCTGAATAGAAGTAGATTATTTCGTATCATCTACACGTTGATAGCAGAGTAGTTGATTAGCATTTATCTACTGTTAGAAATCGATCTAGAGCAAGTCATAGAGATGTCATTTAACTAATAGATAAATGCTAAGAAAGAAAAGTAGCTACAGAAAAGAACTTGATTCTTATATGTGCATTTCTCAGTTCTGTGCTAGGCTCAAAAGGGTTGACGTCTTACACATATGAACGCAGAGACTCGATGACATCACATCTAGCTCAGATTCTCGCTAGACTCGATTAGAAAGAAATCAAGGCGAAGACTAGTCGTAGAATAAACGAAGACTAGAATTGTAACAATCTCATTCTCGTTGACTGTTGAAAAGATCAATGCTAGTAATTCTAAGACTAAGCTTGTGACTAAGTTTCTTGAAGCTGTTGACTCATTCTCGATGACTGTCAAAAAGATCGACGCTAGTAGTTCTAAGACGAAGTTCGCGTCTAAATCTTTTGAGACTGCTGAAAAGCAGAAGATTCAAAAGAAAAGTATCTTGAGAACAACGCTCAACACTTCTTGCAGAAAAGATGATTAATTCATGAGAAGAAATGAGATTGAGATGATGTCAGATGAGAACAGTTCTTCAGAAATTGATGTCGATGCAAATGATTCAATGTTTCTCAATGATGAAGAGTTTAATCTTTCATAGCAAACGCAGTCAAGAGAAAATTCAACTCTAAGAAAAAGAATAAGTTCAAGAAATCTCATTTTTTGACATTTGCATTTAGCATCAAGAAGAAATGTATGACAGTGATCATGTTGAGTGACTTGATCTCTGACTTCAATTTCTCAATCGTCGACAGTTTCACTAAAAAGAACAAGAAGTTCATTAAACATGCATCATGCTCATCAATAGTCACATTTTTGAAATACATTATCAATCATTACAACGTCTACAATTCTGATCATTCATCAGTCGTTGCAGCTGTAGATGAGATGTTTGTATTATACGACAAGTATGATCATTATCTTTTGTTTATCAAGAGCAATCTTAGCAAGATTGAGAAAATTTCTACAGTCAACATTTGCATCGATGATCTCATCATCTTTTGTGTTATCGACAAGATGAAGATTGATTCACTACATCACAATTGATCTGCAGATCTGAATAAAATGAGCATGATTTAAGCAACATGCATGCTTCTTGAAAATGTCATCAAAATGTACATTAATGTTGAAGAAATGAATATTGATGAAATGATCATTACGCAGAATGAGACTGACTACTATTATAAGTGATGACGTGATTTACACTGCTTAATGAGCGACGAGAGATTTAGAAAACAGATGTATTTCATTCGTCTTTTGCATAAGACATTTCGTTGTGACAAATTCAACTTTAAGATGAAATACAAGACTGTAGTGCAGACTTCTGAGAGTCAGAATGAACAGACTGTTCAGATGCTTAAGAATGCAAAAAGTAAGATCGCTGCAAAAGTCAAGATCTTCAAGCTCATCATCACATAAAACAAATCATAGATAACTCATAATTGATCATTATTGCGCTGAACTTGTATTTCAAAATCTATATTATGTCATTGTTGTTTGACTTCACTAAAGTCATAAAAATTATCAGTCTCATCTCGAATACTTTGATGTCTATCAATGTAGCTGTGATCGTTGCAATGCAATTATCTTCAGATTGTACTTATGTGTAGATATTTAATACAATCAATTATGTAAAATATTTTCGTTATAATATCACTATATTTGTTTATTTATCATAAAAGATAAAATCGTTGCAGAATTTGATATTATTCAATATTGAATGAATATCAGACTGTAATCTGAGCTACTGTGCGACGCTCAGACGTAGTAGTTGAAACTTACGTAGTAAGCAAGGAGCTAACCCAAAGGGGCTTAGTCGTCGCCGCTTACCCGAAAAGGTGTAGCGCACCTATCTAGCCTCGAAGGGGTTAGGTTTCAACTACTTCGTTTGAGGTCCTGAGGCAAGTTAATGAAATTACCTAATAAGCTCTGAGTGAGCTAAGGCCGAAAACTGCGTTGCTTTCCATTGGTAACAGACTTGCTCGGGCAGCCAACGAACCTAGTTATAGTAGGTTCGATTCCTAATGGCGCTGGTACAATGGTGTTGTGGTTTTGTTCTTTTCTATACGCACCCCTTCCCTTCGGCTGCTCATTATTGGAAGACCATCATCGACCTTTCACAAGATCCCAACCATTCCCCGTGTCGCATGGGGTGGCATAGCGCTGTCGCATGTGTCGCCTGCGTTGACACCGGTGTTGGGAGTCATCATGACCTCCGTACAGACACAAGTACTTCACTTGACTTGCCTCTGATGATATTCTTACCTCTGGGATAATCAAAACCTTCCAAAACAAGCTCTCACACATCATGGCTATCGCCTTCAGGCTCTCCATCATTGTAGCGCTGTGCCTTGCCTTCACTAGCACGACGTTGGCGTACGACAAGGACGACCATTCGTACCAAAAGCGCAACTTTGACACAGTCTCGAAAATTTACAACCTGACCGTCTACCCAAGCAATCTTGCCTTCGTCGCCAATGGGTCAGCGTCCGTCCCATCAGGGCTCTTTGCCGCTAATGCCACTGGCCGGATTACCCCCGTAGGAAACTTCTCGGGCTTCGACGACTCGACTGAATACTTTTTCGCATTGGCTCCGATTCCTCTGCCTCCGGTCTATGGCGCCTTCACCAAAGCTCAAGTTGTCGAGTTCACATCTGGTTGCCCAAACATTGCGGCATCAACTGTGTACTTCACCAACAGTGTTGTCAACCCGAATTCTACCGACAACGGCAAATACCTTACCACCTTGAAGCAGGTATGTGTCGTGTCTTCCGTTCTTCGGCTTTGAAGAATAGCAGCTTACCCATGCCCATAGATTGCCTTCTGGGAATTCGACCATGCCGGCGCAGTCACCAAGTACGAAGCCTGGATCCCTAACATTCGCCTCTACACATCCGCCTTCCAGACCGGCGTGTCAACCGTCGCTCCATATTCTCCCGCAGAGCAGCAGGCTGTGATTGGAGGCTTGTGCGGTACCATCCAACAGCTCTGTACCGGCCCCAACACCCAGTACAACAGCACGGCCACCTGCGAGAACACCTTGGCGCACAAGGCCTTCGGTGATTATGACAATATCTGGGCGGACAGCGTGACCTGTCGGGAAATTCATATCTTGCTGGCTAGGATCCGGCCATCGGTAAGTGCAGTACTATCACCTAGTACACGGATTTCGTCCTGACTCGACGTGATTTAGATACACTGCCCGCACGTTGGCCCCACAGGAGGAATGAAATGTGTCGACATCCCATACAACCTCGGCTACTTTGACGACCGCGAGCTCTTCGGGGCGCCCTCTGGTGACACCTTCATGTGCAAATAGGTGAACCGGATGTAGGTAGTATAAGATAACCCACATAGCGTATGTTCATACGATCCCTTAAGGTATCATTACTCTACCACTGAAGACGTAACTATGGCCACTGCTACTTTGCGTGAGCTTGTGGCTCAAGGTGATCAATTTGCGAGTGAATGTGAAAGCCCCTGCTGTCAGTAAGCTCTCAAAGAACTTTTAAGCACCAGTAAGCCCAGAACGCCTTGATCTACACAGAACAGTAAGCTAAGCCGCCTCTCATCGAGCGTTCAGATCAAGCACCACTTCTTGTGTTCCTCACTACAAGACTCTCTAGAAATGAACTGTAAACAAGAAAAGAGACGTCTCCAACGCCGCGAACGGTACCGCGATGGTGCGGTAGGGGACAACGATGAAGTTAGTAAGTGACCATATACAAGGCTGAACCGTCACACACTCACTCTTAACACTTTGACCGGTTCTATACACCTACCGCAAAGCCTGCTGGCAATGGCACATCACTTGCCTCACAAGGTCCCAGAAAGAAAAAACAAAAAAGAAAAGAAAATTATCACGTGAAGAATAAACACCATGGTTGCACACCGGACTCAATTTCTTAAACACCTATTCTACAAAACACCATCTACAGGACCCTTCTGTACATGTTCCCAAAATGAGAGGTATCCCCTGAGGGTCCTCGCTCGGCACGGTCTAGCACATTCGCCTTGGGCGATCTTGCAGAGCCTCTTGGTCTCTACACGTGCTGTTTTTCCACAGTATCCTTTGAGGATAACCCCCTCCGGTTCTACCTCCCTGCTCTTGCTCTTTGGCGATCTTGGGAACAGCCCCCCGGCCGCCCTTTCTCAATGTTCCTGTACTCATGTGCCTCCCGCATTGCCACGGGCTGTGACATGTGGCGACCTATTGGCTGCTTCGAGAAGCCGTATCCTTCGATTGTTCGTGTGACTCTCGTACTCCGACCAAGATTTCCTACCACACACCTTCCGCGCCACTTGATGTGGGGGAATATGGCGGCGTCGCGGGCTTGCGGGATTGGGCAACATGGGCCCGATATTTGCTAAGCCATCTTGCAATGAGCGAGCAAGCAATGTAAAGTGCTGGGTTTGAGATCGCGATGGTTGCAAAAATGCCGGGTTAGGGCACGCAGTGCCTGCGTGTCGCCAGCGGTGTCCATGCTATAAAGATTGTGATCTTCGTTATTGCAGGAACCCTATGCTCTAGAGCTGCTGATATCGAGAACATGAGATGGCGACCTATTCTAATTGTCTTTGAAAGAAGGCGACAGTAATAGCTGGTATGTCTTCGGATTTCCGAGCAGGATCGCTGCAACCTTGGTTTTCTAGGGTGCCAAACCATGAATAAGCCCATTGAAGACGCCTGGACTGGGATTGATAAAGGGCATATTGGATATGGATAGGATGTGGGGGAAGTTTATGATTCTCGAAGCTGGCGAGAATGTTTGTAAAGGGAACAGTCGTACCCTGAACCTCAATTTTTTCTGTTAGCGAGAGAGCGGTGATGGCTTGGATTTTATCTTCAGGTTGATTCATGACCGTCTCGGAAACAAAGAGGAACAGGAAATCAACCAAGGAAGCAGCTACGCACAGGGTAGATTTCTTTCGTGAAGCTCGGACGGGTCTGCTCTGAGGGGCTGCCCGGATGTGCTGGCAATGGCCCATTTCTGGCCTGGAAGATACTCGGAACCATCAAACATAACGTCCCGATCGACCACTCTCATCTTTTTATCAAGGAATTCCGGCGTCGTTCCACGCGAGTATTTGGATACTTGGTCGTAAAGTCCATTGAAAGTCATCCTTGAGACGCACCCTACCGTTAGATTCGCCCGTTCGAGACGCTCTTCGGGCGGTCTGGTGCGCTTGGCTTTAGTGATCTTGCAAACAGTCTCCTGGTCCACCGCCACCGGCCCTCTCGGGTACGTTTCTTCTTAGGAGTGAGCGGCCCGAACCCCAGCCTTGTGCTAGAGATCCCTCGTTGGCAGAGATTAAATATTCTCTTACTATCACTCAAAGGTGTAAGCGGCCCCATGTCACATCGGCGGCGAAACGGAAGTCGGCGTCACTCTTGGTGATGTTCCCATCGCCAGTGTAAAGGTTGACAGAACTCAAGGATTTGGCAGGAACGAGATCGATAGTTATCCTATGATAGAAAAAGCTCGATTGGCTTGACAACAAGTCTGCATCCGCAACTCCGCGCCCTAGGATCAATGGTGAAGTTGCCTTTCCAGTGCTTAATCTCTGAGATCCCCTTCGGACCCACATAGCGACATGTAAGGCCAAAGTGCAGCATGGCATGTTGCCGCTTGCCTGCTGTCTTTCTATCTAATCTTTTAGGGTATCAATACGCCCCCCCTTGAATACTTATCAAAAAAAAGGAAAGCTTCAATCGCTTGCCCCATACGATCTCTTATACTCCTCCATGCGTGCCAATTCCGCGCCTCCCGGCCTATTATCACCGAGGCACCGCGCCAAGGTATAATATTGAGGTAAACCTTCTTTGTACACGTATCTGTGATGCTCCATGCATTGATGGAAAGAATGGTGGCTCACGTGTTGGACATGGTGGGATGGAGAACGGTGGCGGTGTGCCGCAAGTGGCACGAAGGCGGGTTTGGCAGCGTCAATAGTAGTGGTGCCAGAGCTCACATAAAGACTGTCAGAATTGACAGAAGAGTATGTCGACACCACATTGCTGTTGTCGTCCACCTCATTGCGGACCCATAGATTCTCCACACAACCAAGACAGCACCACTAACGCATCGAAGCACTATCCTTATACCTTCTCAAACAGGTTGGAAGGATCCATGACTCCGGAGTGAAGTGTGCGGACGTGGCTCCATTGGCATTGCTCTGGCTGGTGTGCGCGCCAGGTCTGAAGGGGCTAGATCTGTAAAGTGGTTGAAAGAAGATTCGGATGCAATGTGAGGGGGTTGGTGGGTGTGATCGCGACCGTTGATGCCGTTGACTGGGGATTCTCCCCTCGTCCTCCATCCTCCACCTGGCGCCACATTGACACTCTTGAGTATTGAACGATTGCGAACACCCTTGGCGAACCCGATCGCCTATCTAGGAACAAAGTGTGGGATGAATGAAAATGGGGAATTTGGAAGGATCGTGAAGGAAGAAGATGGGACTATTTTTAAAGACCTAACCCCCGATTGCCCTTCATAGTATAGGACTTGAGCGAGAACCCTGCAGGATCCCGCGCAGAATTTGGTGAATCCTTCTCACCGCCAACGGCCGAAAATTGAGCAACGCATTTAGGCTTCATGGTGTGTTTCCGGACCTCACACAACGATAGAAGAGTGGTCCCCCGGCTATTATGCTGAATGATGAACGCCGCAGTCGCAATCCGTGTGATCGAGCTGCCAGAGCTCTCCCGATGTCAAAGCCTCCGGTCGATGGCGGCCATTGAGTGTAAGGGTCATGAGGCGGTCCATCCACGTTTCTTGAGCTACCTCTGTCACTTTGACCCCAGCTTCGCTACGGTTTCCCATGGTGTGACTCATGGTGTGGATCGAGGTACGGCTCCCAAAAGCCCTCACCTCGACTTCTCACCTAGCGGGTAGCTTTATCTCGTTGGCAACATTCCATACAGCCAGGATGTTGGCTCTAGATGCCCGTGCATTATGCGGCGTCCATATTACTTTCTGATAGATACTGCTGACCACTTGGGCTGCTGAAATATTGTTGGCTTAGGGATCAAACCCTCCCCAGACAATACCTCTTCGCAGAGGTGGGAAAAGTTGCCTCGGGAATGCACAGTGGTTTGTATTTTAGGACGTTGTCGCATGCTGGTTAAGGACAAGTGCGAGGTATTGCGACGTCGGTTCTCTCTTCGCCAGTCTTCGGAAGCTGCAGGAAGTCGTGCAGTATTTCTTCGAGCTTCTTGTGTTCCATAGGCCTCACAATTGCCCAAACTTGCGGCGCTGCGGCATAATGTTAATTCAACAGAAACGCTCCGAGGTCGGCTACTCGCACTCCAAATACGCCACGATCTGTAGCGGAAACATGGAAGGCGAATGCGGGAGTGTACAGTCTGGCAAACTGCTTGGAGAAGATTCATACTCGTTAAGCAGTTTAAGGTCTTGCTCAGGACCAAATTGCAGCAAAGGATATCACGGTCAGCAAGCATTGAACAGTGAGCGGAATGCAACATATTCTTTGTTGATCTACATATCTCATGGTGACAAGCTGCAGTGCAATGTCCCTCAATCCTCGACTGCGGAGAACGGATACACAAAGTCTCCCGGTTAATGTTTCTAAAAATCTCAGATCACCCTCTCTGAGGACACGTTACGCACCGCACTTACTTCAATTTCTTTGACTGCACTCTAGCCTTTGAGTAAGAAGATCAGACATTTTTTGCTTCATGTGTGAGACCTGAGATAGCCACAGTGAGCGCACCAAGTGTCCAATAAATTGAGTTCACCGGCTACAGCGTGGAAAGTGATCAATGGAGATTTGACAAAGACATTCGGAGAGTGGATATCCTAGCAACATAGTACTGTCACGCCCACTAGTCAGCCGATATATCTCTTTATGATGAGAGGAGAACAACCCTCCCACCGAAGGTGTCGCAGGCAAGTGACCCGAAGAACACGGTAGGCGGCGAAGTCGCATTACACGGCATTTGGGAAACTAGGTGGGCTTCCTGCCGGATCGACGCAACTTTTTCAGAAACGCCCATGCGGAGCGGCCTAATCTGGTTGCTCGGGCAAATCCACAAGTTGGCGCCGAGGAAGGGGCAATGGTAGGCAATGGCGTTAGATTATTGAGGTGATTCGAACCTTCTAACTCTAGTTCTCGAGGTTGTCCCGACCCTTTGACGTCTTCGGTTCTCTCAATGTACTCGAGCACGCTAGGCACACAAGCCTCCCCCTGTTCTTTTACGTCTTCAAAAAGTGTTTTCGCAGATTCATGAGTAGCTTGGGAGGCGTCATCGGTATGGGGGTACATTGCCTGGTATCGATCTTTGATGCGGGAGCGACCTATGTCAATTGGTCAATTGGTTGGAAGCTGGGGGGTAAGATTAATCGTTGCCCAGACTTACCAGCAGTGCCTGAAGCAGGCTGTTCATCTATGAGGCTAAGGGCAATCGCTTGCGCGATGTCCGCATCCAGTTTCTCTTCTATCCATTCCTTCCACGCTTCTCTTGTACTCTCACTCTCTCTATTTTTTGCATAGTTGTTTGATGTTTCGTCTGGAATCTCCGATTTTAAGTCTTCTTCTGCGTCAGACGTTGCCTTTCCTTTTCCTTTATCTAATCTTTGGATTGGCTCTGAGTAACTGCTGGCAGGTGAGGGAGGTGACCGGACAACAGCATCAGATATCTTCTTCCGACGATTAGCTTTCTGCTAGGCTTGAAACAGCCACGATAAAATGTGCGAGCCTTCGAATCAGCTGGGATAACTAACCTCGCGGTCGCCTTCTACAGCGTCCGTACCAATGCCTTCTCGTCCACCTGCTCCACTATATGCTCCATCGGGTTCCCCAACTTATCTAAGCTTAGAAGGATGATCGGGGTGGACTGGCTTGTCAAAAGCTTTACAGGAGAATCCCCAGCTTGAGCAGCCTGTGTTGAAGAGAATCTACTAAATCAAACAGGAATCAGTACAGATATCGAGAGTATGTAAGTACTAACAACGAGATCAAGAAATGCAGAGGAAAGGTATAACGTGGGGAATGATGAGAGTAACAACAGTTATTGAGTGCTCAGGACTGACTACCTTACAAGCTGATCGGCCATGCTAGTGTTTCATCAGTGCTTATCGATATTTATGAGCCTGGATAGGGAGATAGCCATGGTTGAGCAAAATAGAGAGACGGCGAGACTGCTGGTGCGTTACAGCTTGAGACAGCTGGACTCAAGGTAAGTACTCACATGCTATGTCGCAAGACTTTGATATGCAAGCTGCATCCACAGGAAGGTGTATCAAGAGTAAGGTACTGTCTGGTCATGAGGTTGTTGAGCTGCCGTAGGGTGTGCTGAGGTAGGTGCCAGGCAGCTTGTGCCACAGAGTCTGCCCAAGAGGCACACAAAGTCTACAACAGGTTTCAAACCAGCAGCTGCGTCTGAGCTTGAGCTACAACAAGATGGCAACGTAAAAGCTTGCAAACATGAGCGTGCAGAAGGTAAGCGTATAAGCGACTTATATGATGGTGATCTTGGAGGGAGACAAAGGGCTTCGCAGATCACGGGCTAGCGAGGATTACACGTACTACCAATTCACGACTTGGGACGAGTCATCGATTAGTCGTCCCATCGGCCTATCAGGCGATGCGGAATCTGACAGAATCATAACGCTGTCATTCTAAGTAGTTCTATCACTCAAATCTTCTTCACCTTGTTGATCTTTTATTTGAACACCTAACCCTGGCCGTAAGCCAAGGCACAGTCTCTGGTAGGGATCTATAGCAAGCAGTCAGGCCTATCTCAAGCAGCTGACTCTCCTGAGAACAGAGCCAAATCCAAGCTTTGACCCTCTGGCTCACCCACCGGCTATGCTCACTGGCCTAGAACGACCTTTTGGTGGGTGGGCCAGAACAAACAAAGCTCTAACCTTTGGGACTATGCTCCCCAGAGCTAATCATCTGGCGGCCCAAGGGCAAATATGGCAGTGGCAGGGCTACCTTCTCAGGGAGCCGAGAGCCTGACCGCGGTAAGCCCTATTAACCAATCTCTACCACGAAGATTGACGGTGTTCTAGAGAATCGTTCATTAGGAGCTCTGTCATGCCCTGGGGCCGCCATATTTTATTTCTTGCGGCTGAGGGCTGCCGACATATTCTTGGGGTATGCTTCCTCAGAGCCAACCCCCAGCGGCGTAAGACCCGCCGCTCCCATTTTTATGGATGCTGTGGCAATCTGGCCGATGCCTTTTATCGGCAACAGGGCCATCCAAATGGTCAATGGTCAAGCCGAGTACCAGATACAGTACAGGCCGGAACACACTGCTGGATCTTTCTTCCCGAAAGGAAGAGCGGACGTCCACACAAGGGCGTCCTGGGAGCTCCTGACATATTTGAACCACTCTATCGAGGTGGTAAAGAGACCATCCACTTCCTAACGAGGAACCCCTCTGGGAGTATCCAGTCTCATGAGCTTCAAGCAACGACTCCGTCTTGAGCAATTTCTATTTAGGCCTATCTTAAAGCCACCTCATTTGTCTTCCAGCATCAATGTACCTTAAGACTTTGCGAGTCAGAGTTTTGTAAGTTGGCCATCCGAATCACTCACATTCTAGAGAGGTTCCAGCGTAATGGCTGACAGCAAGGATGACTTTGGTCGTGATGGCTCTTTGGTTCGAATCTTGGCCGGACAGCGGTGGTAGACACAAGTTACATGACTGGCTAATCTTCTCCTTCTCCCTCGTTCGAAATTGGAGCTGCAGCGTCATCGCCCTATTTACCGGCGTTCTAATACCCTCATGCAAAACTGAAGTGTCAGCTTCCAAACCCCAAGGTCCCAGCCAAAAGCACTGCTCATAATTACGACATCTCTGATTCATCGAACCATCAGTGTACTTTACGACAGGATTTACGAGTATGGGCTAATGGTTGGGGGACTTACGAGTAGGAGACTGAATATAATGGGTTCACTACACGCTGAGCCAGCCTACCTTAAGGAGAGAGCCACTTTACATTTCAACATTGCCTCAGTCTCTTACGAATATCGGAACTACATAGCCCTCGTTGGAACCTTGTCACTGCTATTCCCATGGGCCTAACAGCCGCAGGTACGGCAACATCACAAAGATCTAAAGAATCAGACTGTACTCAAGATCCAATTCTTCCTGAACCCTGAATGCCACCAGAAACCCATTTTCATGTCATAGTAAGGCCATCAAGACTCCAGACCATGGTCCGTACATCACTTACAAATCTTCTGGGGTGTGTATCTCGTGTGCTCGAAGCATGATCTCCATACCGGCAATGAGCTCATTTCATAGCTCGAGATGTGGAGGTGACCGGAGAGGGTCAAATGCCAGATCCAAACCTCACGCAGCATGAAGAAACCAGTACGTCACAGATCATACTGTTTAGAAGGAAGTAGGGGTAGCCGTTAGGTGAAAGGTAACGGCAAAGAGAGAAGAGGGATATCGATGGGAATAAGTTCGGCTTACAGGCGTTTCATAGGTATGGTACAACCAAACGCAATATGCGCCACGTCTCCACCTCCATAAATCTTTCATCAACATCTCTACCACGATCTCCTTCATCCACTTCGCCGTCCTCACCGTCACTCTTAACTTCCTTTTCTCCATCGCCATCTCTACCACCCACTTCATCGCCACATCTAGCACTATCTCCGCTATTCTCCCCAGTATCTTCTCCGCTATGCTCTACGCAAGCTTCCTAACCGCCTTCTCCGCCACCATCTCCACGACTTTGCCAGCGAAAACTTTAAAGATGGATACATAAAACCAAGGCTTGAGAATGGAGCTGTTGGCAAGCATACATTTAGCAACTATCGGAAAGCTTGTTCATCGTAGGCACAACGGATGAACAAGGGGCAACAGACCGATCATCAAGCGTCCAGGAAGCTATTCCCCAAACTAACAAAGACTGAACAGGGCTGTCTGACTTGGGTTCTCGTTGGCCACCATTGTCACCAACCATACCAGTGGCAAGAACGTCCAGCGAGTGCATTGTGCAAGACTTAAGTAGCTAGTAAAGGGAATTAATTGGACTAAACATTTTGCCAATGCTTCAAGGAAAAACCAACACCATCACTAACACGATCCTAACTCGGACTCATGCTACGAATATTCTAGGATCACCATCTTCGTCCAGATCTCCGCCATTTACCTTGTTTCTAACTAGCATTACTCGGCAGCCTCGAATGTATAAACGCATTACCTTTGGGCGCTATCACCACTGTCCTCATTCGAGGATATTCTTGAGATGCAAAAGCATTGCCAGGGAAGCATACCTTACTCAAAGCTAAATTTTGCACTGAGACATTCACCAAATCGCAGCTGACTAGTATAGATTCGCTGCGATGCGACTTGGAAGGCACCTGTGGCCAGATCTAGGGTTTTGTAGACAGCCTTTGGTTACAAGAAGAGTTTCTAGATATCAAGAAGGAATGAACAAGTAGCAAGGTGAACGTATGATCAATTTCGGAGTTGTACCGCTTTGGAAGCAACATCTTTCGTCAAGAGCTGCTGTTTTGTCCGTCATTTCCAGATGCGATTAACTTAGTGGTAACAGCTATCGTATTTACTAGTAGCTTCTTTGGTTACATTCTAGCGGTTATGGCTGATGAACAGAGGAGAATGATCCTCACCACTAATGCCTGTGATCTGCCTTCATTCACAACATTTAAGCGCGCGTCAAAACACGAAAAGCCAACCGCACGGGCACTGCCGCCTCCCATCTTTCCATCTTTGCCAATTCCGAGGCGTACCTTACAGTAAGACCATGCCTCACCCATTCGGGAATGGCATGTGGAGCATGGCAGGCAAATACCTTCAGTGGTCCGCAACCACTTTACTAACTCTCTGCTCACATCTCGGACCTCGGCTTGGCCGATGACGTCATCCATGATGACGCGAGACTGAACTGCCGGCTTGATCAGCAAATGATCATGAAGAGCAACTGGAAGTCTATGCAATACCTACAACCAGTCTCAAGTAACAGAATACAGTCAATTTTCGTTTGTCTCTCGCCCTTACGACGCGCGCTGTCCACTATGACCGATGCCACAGAACACCCTCTGTCTGGCCTATGGAGGCCAACCCACCTTCAACGCCTACACTACGGGCCATCCTCCGTTAAGACCCACCTGCTCGAATGTCTTCCCACCTCAGATTCTAAAGCCTTCATCATCACAGGCTCGTCGCTCGCCACCAAAACTTCGCTCATCAAGCAAGTAGAAGTTCTCTTAAGCTCCGATCACCACGCGGGCACCTTCTCCAACATCAAGCAGCATGCTCCTGTTGCGCAATTAGATGAAGCTACGGAGGCTGTGAGGAAAGACTCCGCCATCGATACCCTCATAAGCATCGGTGGAGGGAGTCCTATTGACTCCGCCAAAGCCATTTCCTACCGGCTACATGAGAAGACCGGAAAGTTTCTCCACCACATTACCATCCCTACAACCCTGAGTGCAGCAGAGTGTACATTTTTCGCAGGCTACACAAACGAAGAAGGGACGAAAGTTAGTATCGGAGACCCGGAGCTGGCACCGCAAGTCATAATCTACGACTCCAAATTCGCCTTAGAGACGCCACAAAAGCTTTGGTTATCGACAGGGATAAGAGCACTCGATCATGCTGTGGAGATGCAATATCACCCTACGGTTACGGAGGTACCAGCCAAGCAGCTTGCTTTGACTGCTATTGCTGGCTTGTTTGAGTACCTCCCGAAATCCAAAGCAGATCCCAAGAACGAAGATGTGATTACGAGACTATTGCTTGCGGCATTTAGCTCGCTATACCCAATTGGACAAAACTTTGTTGGCGGACTGGGTCTAAGTCATAGCATGGGCTACGCGCTAGGCTCCCCATATGGCATCCCTCACGGAATCACGTCGTGTTTGACGCTCTCAGGCGTCGTCAAGCTCAAAGCAAAGAAAGCACAGGATGCAAAACAGCTTGCGAGGGCGCTCCCTTTTCTTGGACTGGATAAGAGTGGGAATGAAACGAACGATGCCTTGAGATTTGCTGATGCCATCGAGAGTCTGGTGAAGGACCTTGGTCTAGCGAGCAACCTAGCGGAGTATGGGGTCAGAGAGGATCAGATTCCCAAGATTGCAAAACTAGCCACCAAGTCCGACAGTGGTGAGCTTTATGACAGCGTCTCAGCGATCGTGAGGAGCAAGCTCTAGGTCGAGCCATGAACCGTGAGCACCACCGGTACGAATGCAATAGTGCCCTTTTAGGTGTACAGAACAGGGATTATGCAAGACATCCACGTAGTACCATTCACTTCTGTCACCTCAGAATTGTAAGGGCTAGCATGTTTCCGGGTGAGGTAGGCGTCTGTTCTTATTCGAGATTTGAGCCACTAGATATGTCTACCGGTCTGCCGAGTCTCAGTGAAGTGCCTTCTCCAATTGCTCGAAAGGGAGAACGGACTACATGTCCCCTCTTTGTACACGTCAACTTGCGTATGTTGCTCTTCCGCAAAACATCTTAGTGAACTTGGCTTTCCTAGTCCTCATCCGCTGTCTCCCGGAACTGATTCCGTAGGGATCGCCTCCAAGGCTGACGGTTTGTATTGGAGGTGGATCGAAGATCAAAGTATCATACTCGGTACCTTCTTTCTTTCCCCGCAATTCGCTTAACTCAGCTCCCGCTCTTGGTTTATCCTCCCTGGTCTTCTCCGTCTACTTCCCATCCAAGTACATACCTTATAGTATCTAGTATCTGATCGGCATTTGATAAGAATCCATTGCTTCGTCTGTGTATTGCACCTCCAAATTATCCCCTGCAGTCGTTCTTATTTTGTAGGATCCAAACGCTGTTTGTTTGGACGTTCTTCGTTACGGTGACAAGGGTTTGATTGCCCTTGTTGAAAGACGTATACATTCTTATTTGGTGTCACTCTCTGTGCTGGTAAACCGATCTTGAGAACGTGCTGGAGGTAGATGCGGGGTAGTTTTGCTTTCCCAGATTCCAGTCGTTGGTGTTGCGCAAGCTGGAGGAAATGGCAATTCAAACTTAGCGTTTGAACATGTTGCCTGACAAGCTGGCGAGCAACAGTACAAGCCTCCAACGAACCGTAGATTGGAGACAAACCACCATCACCACCAATCGTCAAGCATTCCCACGCTCCAGGTTCCCCGCTATCAGCCATGTCTGTGAAGCCCCCCGCTGCTTGTGTCCACGTTGCTATCTCATGGAAGGGCCGGGCTGGGCCATGCATGGATGCGGAGATGCGAACTAAGAAGACCAGAGAATCGACGCGATATATACCAGATCTTGCTTCATTTGATAGGTCGGTTACCATTGTGGGAACCAGCTCACAGTGTGACGGGGAGATGTACAGCGAGCGGAAGCACACCACCCCAGATTGTGCGTCTGGCGTTCCATTTCGCCGAATGCGGGGTGTAGTCCAAATGCGCAATGAAAAGGAGCAGAAGCTCTCGAAGTCAAAGCCGCATTCGATGAACTGAGAGTGCCTGAAACTCTCCAGACCACCCAGCATCTTTCAGACACTTCTCGCTATGACTATCCCAGAAGAGGTTGATATTATTGTGTGTGGTGGTAGGATCTATATCGAGCCTATGAAAACATAATTACGACTGACAGAGATATTTAGGTGGATCCGCGGGGTGTGTCGTCGCCGGGCGATTGGCCAATCTTGACGAGAACCTCAAAGTACTCTTGATTGAAGGAGGGGAGAACAACCTCAACGACCCATGGGTCTATCGGTCAGTGGTAATATCCCTTCGTTCGAGAAGAACTGCTTATTAACGTTCTAGGCCGGGCATCTACCCGAAAAACATGAAGCTTGATTCCAAGACCGCCTCATTCTACCATTCTCGGCCGTCCAAATGGCTGTCCGGAAGACAGGCCATCGTTCCTTGCGCCAACATTCTTGGCGGTGGCTCGAGTATCAACTTTGTCAGTTGCTTACATTATGAGTCCATATAGTCCGGGGAAGCTAACGCCTATTCCTATCTAGATGATGTACACTCGAGCCTCAGCTTCTGATTACGATGACTTCCAGGCCAAGGGTTGGACTACCAAGGAGCTTCTACCGCTTATGAGAAAGCACGAGACGTACCAGCGCGCTTGCAACAACCGTGATTTACATGGCTTTGAAGGCCCAATCAAGGTCTCGTTCGGCAACTACACCTACCCTATCGCACAAGACTTCCTTCGTGCAACAGAATCCCAGGGAATCCCAACTACTGACGATCTCCAAGACCTTGTAACAGGTCACGGTGCAGAGCACTGGCTGAAATGGATCAATCGTGACACAGGACGTCGTAGTGACTCGGCTCATGCTTACATTCACTCGACTATGAGGTACGTAAATTATAGTGGAATTGCCACCCCGTTAGATCTTGACGCTCCTGCCCAGAAACCACGGTAACCTATACCTCATGTGTAATACCAAGATCGACAAAGTGATCATAAAAGACGGTCGTGCGGTTGGTGTTCAGGTCGTGCCAATGAAGCCGCTTCACCCCGACCATCAACCAAGGATCGTCAGCGCGCGTAAGCAAATTGTTGTCTCTTGCGGGACCCTTAGCACTCCGCTCGTTCTTCAACGATCTGGAGTTGGCGATCCGGAGAAGCTTCGGAAAGCTGGCGTCGAGCCCATTGTCGACCTACCTGGCGTGGGCCTAAACTTTCAGGACCATTATCTCACCTTCTCTGTTTACCGCGCAAAGCCAGAGACAGAAAGCTTTGACGACTTCTTGAGAGGCGATCCTGAAGTTCAAAAGAGAGTGTACGACCAATGGAACATGAACGGAACCGGCCCACTGGCCACCAATGGAATTGAGGCCGGGGTCAAGGTTCGACCCACTAACGAGGAATTAAGTCAAGAGTATATGAAGGAGTTCCGTCCGGGTTGGGATAGCTACTTCAAAGAGAAATCCGACAAGCCGGTCATGCATTATTCTGTGATCTCGGGGTAAGTCTGTCTGTAGGAAGTTGTATTCAGAATGTGTTAATAGGTACTCAAGCTTTTTCGGAGACCACATGCTTGTACCGCCAGGCAAATTCTTCTCCATGTTTCACTTCTTGGAGTATCCTTTCTCACGTGGAAGCACCCACATTGTAACCACAAACCCATACGAGGCGCCTGACTTTGACGCTGGTTTCATGAACGATGAACGCGACATGGCGCCAATGGTTTGGGGCTATATCAAATCTCGCGAGACGGCTCGACGTATGGATGCGTTTGCAGGAGAAGTGACAAGCATGCACCCGTAAGTTGTATTAACCTTGACCTGTTCGAGTATCTTCATGACAGGCCTGACATTTTCACATTAGATACTATGCTTTTGACTCCTCCGCGCATGCCGAAGATCTCAACCTCCAGGATACCAAAACATACGGTGGGCCAAATCATCTCTCCGCGGGGATCCAGCACGGGAGCTGGTCTATCCACCAGAAGCCCGGCAAAGCGGCGGACACCAGCTTCGTGACTAGCAGTCAAACCGACAACATTCGTGAAGACCTCAAGTATTCAAAGGAAGACATCGCCCAGGTCGAAGAGTGGGTCAAGCGCCATGTCGAAACAACTTGGCACAGTAAGTCCTTCCTCCTCCACGTAGACTACCTACGAACCACCATCCGTACTAACCTCCCATCCCCCTTACGCAGGCCTAGGAACCTGCTCCATGGCCCCCCGCGAAGGCAACAGCATCGTCAAACACGGCGTTCTCGATGAGCGTCTCAACGTGCACGGCGTCAAAGGCCTCAAGTGCGCCGACCTCTCCATCTGCCCCGACAACGTCGGCTGCAACACGTACAGCACCGCTCTGCTGATTGGCGAGAAGGCGGCAATGCTCGTGGCAGAGGATCTGGGGTATAGTGGCGAGGCGCTCGAGATGAAGGTGCCGACGTGGCATCAGGGCACTTATGAGGCTACGGGGCAGGCTAGGCCTTAGGTGTCGTGTGAGAGGTGAGTTAGAAAGGTAGGGGGGGCTGGTAGAGTTATGGGGGTTGGGTCTGTCTGTGCTCCATAATAACGTCTTTCTAAGCTAGACTCATTAACTCGCGCACCGACGTTGTACTTTAGGAAAACGTCTTCCAGATGTCTTCCAGATGCTCCGCCTATAATCAGCGCGTGAAGTATAGTAGGATGCTAGTCGAAACCGCATGATCACGCAATGCCCTCTCCTATCAAGACCCTACGATATGTCACTAGAAGCTGAGTGGACTGTCTCACATGCTTCCTCCCTTAGCTAAGTATCAAAATGGCGGCCAAGATATCGCTTCATCCTTCCAGCAAGATAATGTCTGGTATTCGCGATGGAGTTCTAACACAGCATTCCTACCTCAAGGATAAGATAGCCAGTAAGCCAGTTTCTTGCTCTACCACCTAGAACTTCTACTACTTAAACCAGAAGAAATACCACAAAAACACTCATGCCTCCAATAACATACCAGCAGGAAGTTATCGACCAGCAGAGTATAATCTTCGTCAAGCCTCTTATTGAAGAAATCTACCCCTGCTTATAAGTTAGACATACAGCTGACACGGCAGTAGGCACTCCCGCAATCGGACCACACTGTTTGCGAACTTTGATAGAGTCATACCCAAAGAAAATGCTTCTCGCAGGTTGCCCGGAGGGGATCTGCTAAGAAGTGGGTGGGAGATAGGGATGAGTAATGTTGTTGAAGAGCGTGGACCAAGATATGCGAGTGACGTTATCGAGGTATGAAAGACATTACGCTTACGACTGTTTGGGATTTGAGGATAATCAGGGTTCGGGGATATGGGTGCTTCATAAAGACTGGAGACAGTTGCTACTGTGTTATGAGAGAAGTGTTGTAAAGGAGGTATGTAGAAAGCGTCAAGCCACAGACAAGAAAGTGGTCTGTAGAGACCGAAGCACAAACAATTTTCTTTCTGTGACATGTTCAAAAAGCCTGGCGGGATTGGCGATACTCCCAAATGAGCTGTGCAGATGTTCAGACTTTTGGTCCATGAATATCTATCCAAGGTCTAGACATGAGCGTGGCGTAGATACACACTGGATACCGCAGGCAAAATCCCTACTTCTTCTCCGTCGCAAACCGGGAATCTTACTAGCTCTGGCGTATCACCATCCCGTAGATCGCTCAATAATCTCACTGCATCGCCCCTTCTCATCCGCAAGGGCAAATCCCCCCCCAAAAAATAGCCGAAGCACGTATGCCGCTGTGTTGACCACGCGCGCCACCTCGGGAGGTTCTCAGACTAAGTCGTTCCATATAGCCATATTGAATGTTATTATCAGCTTGGGTGACTGGATTCCCACCGGTTTTGACTTAGCTCAGCGTCACGAGCATTGTGTCAAAGGTCTCGCTTTTATTGAGTTCATCAAGTCCGTGGAAAGCTGGGCTGCCTGGCCGGAGGAGTCCGGCAGGTGGGTTCCAGGCGGCTTGAAGCGAGAGACCTGGGATGCAAGATCCTCATCCAGGAGAATGCTTTGTTGGAAGCTTGCTGCCGTCTTCGATAGCGTGGTCGTTGACAATAGAGGAGATGGCACAGTATCGCACTCCTTTATCGGACTAGGGAAGGAATCGTGAGGGCCGATTTTTCGCCGGTCTAATAAAGATGCCGGTCGATGATGCAGTGGAGGATGTGTGGGAGATTGAAGGGGTTTGTTAGCAGTGAGTGATGTGTCTAAGGTGCCGGAGTTGCTGTCTTGGGCTGAATCTCGGGTACTTGCATTGGAGGAGCAGGCGCGTGAATATTCGAATGGACGATGAGGAATGTAGGAACTGTTCCGGATACGCCGGAAGTGCAACTTTGGCAGGAGGATTATCCGTTTTTGATTAGGCGGGAGATCGCGGAGTGGATGGGATTCTTGATGATGGGGACCAGTGAACAGGGGGTTGGCGAGATGTAAGGACTGTCGGTGTGGATGGCATCTGCTATTGCATAAACTTGTCGGCTTGAATTGTAATAAGACATCGCTCTATGCAGCTGAGTTTTGCCATCGACTACGACGCTACCATATTAGAGATCTGCCATAGGTCAGTCGCAAAGAATCGCTCTGTACATAGACGCATTTGTCCCCTCCTAGAGGGAGAGGAAATAGCTACCGCTCTAGCAGGGTGGATATAGATTTCTAAATGACCGGTTTCGGAGTGGAATTATTCTAGTTGTACGACGCCTAAGAGTTCCCCTTGTCCCTGATAGGTCCAGGTACCTTTCCGACTAAGATTTTTCTTGCCTACTCTTTCTTGATAGCGTCCAGCTTCAGTATAACCAAAGACGTCGCTCCTACTTGGTGTAAACGTTCCAATGCCGTCTCAAAGGCACCTTTGACATCTTCCTTGTGCATTGCCTGGTCACCCGATTGAATTATTAGTGTGCGCCTCAACGTGGTATCATCGGTGTGAACCTACCTCCATGCTTTCCCAACCCAAGACCCCAAGATATAGTTCCTCTTCCAGATTTACACTAGCACCATGAGTGAACCCCTTGGCCTCACCTCCAATGTCCTTGACAAGGCCACTCCAGACTTTTCCTGCAGCTTCCCTGTTACCAGGATTCTTGATGGTTGTTCGCACTATTACAGTTAAAGGTGCTGTGGCACTACTGGCAGGACTGGCATCGGTTTCGAATAGTTGGATCGTCGGAGGCCCGGCCATGAAAGCCTTACTTGCTCCGATCATCGAATGGAGCTCGGAAGAGACAAGGAAGGCATCAAAATCGGACTTGGCGTGCCATTCTAGAGTCACAAGTTAGCAGTGCCGTGAAAGATGATCAAAGGCTTGTTGGCACCTAGAAGAATGAGATATTTGTGCTCGTTTTGCACGTCTTTGTTGTCTTCGGAGAGGATCCAGCCCTGGTATTGGCTATCAATGCTAGGGCGTGTCGCGAATGCTTGTCTGCCGATGGTGGGCCATGTTTCGTTGAAAACTTTGATACACTCCGGGCTAGTGTTCAACTGAGGAACAAGTATTTCGGTAATCGGCATGGTCTTGGCGATAGTGGAACAGAAAAGCTCCAAAGCAATCACGGAGAGCGACAGCGAAGTCGAGTGTCTCAAAAAGGTGTAAATGCCGGAACTTGAGATGAAGTGGTAACGTAAGCAACCCTCTGACTCGACACCATTTGTATAGAAGCGGGCATATCGATAATCTGGTTGGTCAGCAGCAGCATCAGCAAAGCCGGGCTATCGGTGCTGCTCTAGCGATGGATGTTATGCTATCGCGGTGGTACTCTACAGTCCACTAACGAGGAGATGTACTTCGCTGCTGAAGTGCTGATGAGCATCCTGAGCTGGGACTGTTCAATGGTTGTGACAACCCATCGATCGTTGGAAGAGCATGAAGTGGGTGTTCAGCCGTAGTCAACCGGTAGAAGTTGTAAACGCATCCCCAGTAGAATAGAGCTAACCTAAAGGGGTCAAGCTCTGAAGTCAGCTACTATGTACTTGCAACAGTCAACAGAGATCACCTTTTATCACCCTACACTTTTGACTCCTACTTGATTATCAACAGCAAGGAGAAATGGAGAAGTAAAGTATCGAATTTGACTTGCGAGAAGGCTTTGATCTGGGCATCGTTGAAAATTGTGGGATTTACTTCACTCGCTTCAAGGTCTTTGACATCTTAAAGTAATCTACGAGTACTACTCGTACCACGGGAACTGAATCCTGCTCTGTCCTGATAGTCATGGCAATCGTTTTCAACTCGGTTTGGACTTCAAATCTACAGGGCCGTTCGTCAATGGCTTTTCAGTCATGCTAGCGCGAGCTACGAAATGTTTCTTTTGGGTTGTCGCTTGTTGCACATATTCTAAGACTCCTCGCGCAAAGATGTATTCGCGCCCCCGTTGGGCTATATATCCGACATTAATGTTTATCCACCCACCGGCTTTCGACCTTCTTTTTATGTCTTACAGGAGCAGGATAGGCTTCATTACAGTGGCTGAACCTTCTTCGCGCCAACTCGGGTTTCGATTCATCTTCATTGTTACATCGGCGAATCATTGGAAGGTTTCAGGCCCGTCGGTCGCATTTATTTAGGCCTACCTCGCGCTCGTAGCAACTGCAGTGGTTGAAACTTGCGTAGGACACCGCCAAGCGGGACGGGGCGAGATTCAGTATGGTAAGTTTTGACCTTGTCGAGTCTACGCTTCTTAACACCCATTGTAAATACAACTGGCAACAATATTAGTATCTCAGTAAAATATATAGAAACATATTCAGTAAAGGGAACGCTAAAATTTGGTCCATGACAGAATACAGTTGTTCGATCGAATTCGAACGCAACCGCGCTGAGATAGGCTTACCGCAATCACTATGTCCCCTTTACGGTGAAGATGCATGGCCATGCAAGATGCAGGTTGGTTCAATATGAACAGAGCTGGCTTCGGAAAGTCATTCTATTCATTTTGTTCATACACGGACTGGAATCAGCCAATATTATCAACGAATGACAAATGCGAGGATTGGGACCACAACGGGCTTATGAAATAGCTGGAATATGCGGCATTGTGAACGCACAATGAGTGGAGTTGGCGTAAAACAGGTACAGAAACTAGGTAGTATGCGAACATCGAAACCTTCTCCTCGGTACTTGAAGCTTGCGAGTACTGCTGAGAGAAAGTGTCAAATGCCAAAGGGTAAGACATTATTCTCGACGAAATCGAAACGTGAAGACCAACATAATCAAGTTGGTTATGGCAGTTGCTTTGTGAACCTTGAAATTTTTTTTGAACAAGCAAGTCAGTCATCGATTCAGGAAAATTGAGGCAGTCTTTCATTGACTCAACTGGGAACCTGATCGTATCTCTTCTCCGGTTAGCAATTGTTCCCCATCGTCTGTCATCCACAAATCTCCATATTTGCAAAACCTTCACACCATAAATGATGGAATTGACGACTTGAGATTCGCAAAAATGCACGCATGGGATGAACCTCGTGGTCTTTGGGTCACTGAGGAAGACCTGAGTCACAATGAGGCATCCATACATCACGGAGACGATGAAGGACACTGCTGTGGGTCGAGTCATATTCCAGAATATTTTACAGATCAAGATCTTCTTTCTGGGTGGGGCAGCGACTATGGAGACTAAAACGCATCTCGAACTTAAAAAAATACGTCTAATACTCGTGACTTCTTCGACAAGCTCGAGGAGCTCGAAGCCTCCATGGATCTGATACGTTGCCCTTTCTGCCACGGTGCAACGTTTACCACACACGCAGCCAAGGAGGCTCATATGGCGCACGAGCACTTTCACTGTCGCCGATGTCATATTTATTTTAAGGGTGAAGGTTTCCGGCAACAGCACTGGGGAACTTCTCTCAAACATACCGAGGACTACTGTCGCCGTCACAACAAGATCTTCCAAGGTCAGGATTGGCGGGCCCAGAGCTTAAGACATATCGAAACAGAACACTATCCTTGTGGAACATGTCCATATTTTTTCGACACGGAAGATGATCTGGCAAAACATCGCATCAGGGAGCACGAGATAAGTCGTTGCCCCTTCTGCCATCTTTTGTTCAGTGACCCGTTAAAGTGGGAACGTCATTTGAATAATTTGCATCATTGGTGCAAGACTTGTATCAAAACTTTCGACTGCGAAGAAGTACGCAGAGTGCACTACGAAACTGCAGACGCTCATGTTTTGACCTACTGCCATCTCTGCGGGAGGCATTGCCACGATGGCATCTCACTAGTCCGGCATCAGGTTGATCGACATGATTTCCTTGACGACGGATGGAGATTCTCAGGAGACAAGGAAGCTCGTCAGGAGTGGCAGAGCTACAACGAATGTGGGAACTCTTCATCCCAGTCGGGTCATCAAAAGTCGCAGAAGTGGCATAGGCAAAACAAGGAAGAACCACAGCAGCGCAGCGGATATGGGGATCAATCCCCAACCGACGAGTGGAGTGACCCTTTAGGAGATTTTACCGAAACATGGCAGAAGCAGGAGCAAGCCAGAAAGGAGCGGTTTGAACAACAAGAGCAGAAAAGGGAGAAGAAGGAAAATGACAAAGCGAGAGCCTTCTGGGACGATTTCAACGTCGAGAACATCAAAGCCGAATTTAGATCGCAATCCGAGTCATCGGAAGATGAACAAGGGCAACAGCAAAAGCAGAAGGAGGAAATACTACCGTTCCCAGATCACTACGCCACCCTCAACGTAAGCCGCAACCTCCCACAGCCCGAAATGGAAAAAGCAGCAAAGAAGCGTCGCATCGAGGTTCATCCGGACAAGCTTGCGAAGCTTACCGGGCTAAGTCCTGAAGAGAGAGTCCTAAAGGAGGCGGAGGCAAAGGAGGTCGGATGTGCTGCGGATGTCTTGTCCGTTGCCGAGTCGCGACAGGAATATGACAGGGAGCTGCTGAAGTGGGAGAGGGCGCAGGAATAGGTTTTGAGACTGCGAGAACTTGGGGAAGAAGTTGTTTCCGGTAAGCTTCTGGTCATCCTTCGCGTGCGTGCTGGTAGCACATTCTGTAGATATTCACCTAGTCGTAACTCTATCCATCTAAATCCATCTTGTGTCCGCGACATATGCCTTCAGTTTTGACTTGAATACGTGTCTCAGATCCATTACCTTTCCAGGCATACAGAAATTTTTTCGAAATAGTAAAAATTTGTACCTTGGCTAACCGTATACTGTCAAATTATAAGAATCGTCGACGTTATCTCACGCGAAATTGGTTATAGATGATGGCCCATGGTGGGAAGCCAGGACAGCCTCAAATCTGATGAAGGTACCGCTGAACCTCTTGGTTAAGGGTGGTCACATCGAGTAGTGAAGCTAGATCGTTATATATATAAGGCTAGCATAATAGATGAATAGTAGATGCAGACTTGTCCGAAGTGTAATCCGCCCTGAGTGATCTCGATGAGCAACTGATGTAAGAGGTCGTTGGCCCAACTTTAGCACTTGTTCTTAAGCAGTCGTTTTCCCTTGGTATCGTAAGATGAACGTCAAGATAGCACGATGTAAATACACCTGAAAATCAAACAAAGCATGATAGTCAGCTGCTGTTGAGTTCACTTGTACTAGTTGAGATGACATTTTAGAATGCGTCGGCCTCGACGAGATAGCGAAGAGCTGAGATGAGCTAGAATCTGACCTAGGGAACTCGCGCCTTCTTTCAAAGCCTCAAACAAGAAACAGATCAAAGATTTGGTAATGAGATAGACACAGAGACTAACTTGATCGCAACAGGGTATAAGACTCGTGAAAGACGTATGATGCGATTATGACTACATGCGCAAAATTATGGCGACACTTTTTGTTCAGTTGACGGAGTATCTCTTGTATCTGTGAACCTGAGGCCAAGACGATAGAAATTCACCTTTCCCTGCTGTTCCCCCTCGTCCCGACGAATTGATTACATAAGTATAATCACATGTCAACGTCTTCAGTTATTTCGAGTTATTGCCAAGCCCTCAACATGTTGCATGTCAACAGAGTTCTTCTCCCGATAATATGCAACATATTCGAAGGCTTGCCTCACCTCAGTTATTTATTCCGTTATTGCTTCATTTTGCGCTCGCTGCTTCTGATTTTCTTCAACAATTTATTCGTACAAAGTCTGTCACATCTGAATTAATTCTGCGTGCAGTACTGCAGTGTACAACGACTCTGACAATGACGTTCTCGACGATAAACGCTTTCAATGAGATGAATGTTGCAGTCGAATTGTATCAACATGAACAGGCTGCGTTGATCTTGAGATGTACGAACGCTTCGATCAATACAATCAGAAACTACAAGTCAAAGCAGAAGAAATGATGAGTAAGATCTTCTTCAACGTCTTTGTACAATATGCACTGAGTGAAGTAGAAGTTCTGTGCGAGACACGAGTTCGTGAATGATCAAATAGTGACAAAAGATAAACTCATCATGTTTTTGAACAAGAAAGTTCTATCGCAAGAACTTCGTACAAGTCATTACAAGCAGTCTTGTACAACTGCTACAAGAAAGAAAGTGCAGCAGACGTTGAGATTTGATTCAGTTGACAGTTATGTTTCTGCTATCATTTCTTTGTACAATTATCAGCAATCTTTCGATCATGCTACGTCTTCTCATTCACGAGAGATCAAGATGAAAGCTCTTTTGAAAGATTGTACGAAAAAGAAGCATGCGAGAAGAAAAGCTCAATATCTCGATCGCGATGTCAATACTCTGCTGAATGAATATAAGCAATGATAAATGATTGATGTTGTACGAAGCTGTTGAACTCATGAGCTCTCTCAGAAACAAGTCACGACTCAAACTATGAAATTCACTCATTGTATGACGCTTGATTTTTTGATGAGTCATATGATGTTGATGCGTGAAGAAAATCATCATCATCTGCAGTTGATTGATTTGTTTTCTTTGAACTTGAAGAACGAAAGTCTCACTTCTTGTACGATGCACGTTTGCATCTTGAACAATGAAAAAATGAATCAGACTGAGCGAATTGAATATGAAGCAGTTGTATGACACAAGAATTCATTGCTGTGCATCATCTTGCAGCTTGCTTTTTATCTCTTCTATCATTGAAACATCGTACGAGAGCAGATTTTACATTTTCAAAGATAACAGCAATGATACAATCTTTATTTGCTTCAAGAAAGCAAGTTGACTTCGTTTATGTTGTACAAAGTTCAACTAGAATGAATCAACAAGATGTTTGACATCATCAGCATTTTCAGTCTCAAGAAGACTCATGATCGTGATTCAGAAGCATGAGCAGACGAGTTGAGTGACACATCAAAATCTCAGATACATCGTGTCAAATGATGAAATACAGATGCTCTGTTCACGAGTTATTTGACTCATCTTTCTCTGAAGTTTGTACAAGTAATGACAGACTTTAAATCAATCTCTGAAGATTTTTTTTTGTCTTGAGTCAAAGTTGAGTCTTCATTGTCTTTCATACGAGCATTTTGATCATGAATTGATCATTGACTGACGTGATTCAGCAATCTCTCAAGCAATGCTTTGTATGAGAATGATAAATCTTTGCTCGACAAATCATTGCTTAATACTGTCGAGAAAGATCGATTCAACATGACTGCTCAAGATTTTCTGCATTTGTTGAAGAAGCTTTGCATAGTGATTTTGCAGAATTCAATTATTTATTATCAAGAATTTTCTGCTCATCTCTTGTAAAAAGATTCTTTCTTTGTACAAGATGATTATCTGATGTTTGCGAACGAAGTAGAACTCTCTTTGCTCAATGTCGAGAAGTTGAACAAGCTTCGTATACAAAGCATTGTATCAGATATTGTCAATTGAATCAGTATGACTTCAGAAAACATCATACAAAGTATACAGCATCATGATTCTTGCAATCATCAGATACTAAAGTCATTGCATGATTGTATGAAGAACTTCTTTGCAGAAAAGTTTTTCATTACTCTGCATGACTCTGCTGCTTTCTCAAGCGACATCGTTGCTTTCTCTCAGCTCATGCTACGATCTTCGTACGAGAACAACTTCAACTTCAACATTGCTTCTTTTCAGCTGTCATCACAGTCTTTGTACGAAGTCAACTTGAGTCTGAATGATCTTCAAAGATTGAAAGCTGCTTCATACGAAGATATCTCTGATGCTCAAGCTTCTCAAGCTTCATCATCACTGAACTCTGATGTCATGTCTTCTGAGCATCACATGTGTTGAACTGTGAGCATGATTTTAGATCTCTGATGAGAGTGAATGCTTGACTGAGACTCTGCTTCTGTCATTCAAGCTTTGAAGATAATGTACGAAGCTAAATGATGATTCTCTCAACAGGAAAAAGTCTTCTTCGATTGAAGAAAAGTTATCATTGACGAGATACATTGATGAATACAATTGAATTAATTCTCTGATGCTGTCATGAAAGAATTGAAGCTTGTATGAAGAAGATTGAAAGTCAGTTTGCATGAGCTACGAAGCTGACTCAACAAGAAGAGTTAATTAAGTGCTGTCTGTTAACTTTACTTTGTACGACAAGATCTAAACTAATGTTATGTACAAAGTGTAAATAAGAGACAGTCTGTCTTCGCTTTTCTCATACAAGCAATCATGACAGCTTTCTTCTTCGTACGAAGTACTGATCTTGAGCTGTTTCTCGCTTTTTCTGACTCACTGAATAGTTATCTTGATTTCATTTGCGTTGTACGAAGAAGATTAATAGTCAGTTTGCATGAGCTGTGACAACAAGAAGAGTTGATTGAGTGCTATCTGTTAACTCTACTTTGTACAACAAGATTCAGATTAACGTTATGTACAAAGTGTAAATAAGAGAGTCTGTCTTTGTTACGAGCGTATCAAGGCTGAACAAGGCTGAAGCTCTAATCAATTCGCAGTGAACGCTAGCGAGTTCTCTGCGTAATGATTAGGGCTAACCAGCGAGCTAGCCAGATATGGCTCAGATATGACTCAGATATGACTCAGATATGACTCAACACTCTTTTTCTTCCCCAACATCTCTTTTCTTTCACCAACATCTTGTTCACCTACATCACATTCTTCCCGTGTCACAAACACATTCCTTTCGAGCCTAGCGCAGTCTCTGAACATTACATAAATAAAAGCTCTTGTATCAATCTTCTTCTGTATTCTTAATATTCAGTTATAGCTACCTCTAAAGATCAAGCACTATTCAATCCTGACTTTCGCTGATTGACTCATCTAGGCACGATTCTGACATTATATTAAGAATTCGTTAACCACACGATACTGATCTCATTATTCATTCAACATACTCGTACAGACAGAACGAGTCTAAAGAAATTCGTTTACCTGATGGTCGACGCAATCGAAAGACTGAACAACACTAGGAAGTTTGATAGAATCAACGACGAGGCTGTTTGAATCGCTAGACAACTTACCGCTCACTAAGTATGCAAAGTTCACTCGATCAAGAGAATCAACTCATTCTCATGAAACAGACGAGTGAAAATAAGCTGTTCAACTCGATTAAGAGAATCGACGATAAAGAACCTTCGTGAATTGCTTGAGAATCACTCAAAAAACTCACAAACCAAAAATATCTTTCTAATCAACAACATTCTCCCCTGAAGATTAAACACTTGATCATACGCCTTCATTAATACTGTCGAGCATCGTCATTCGCTCGACCTCGTTCTTTCTTCAAATTTCACCATGTCAAAACGTTCATTTATCGAAGAACGTTTCGAAGAATTTCGAAGTCGCTTTTCTCAAATCTCTGAGACTGATTCATCGAAACTCTCTAGTGCTGAATCATTCATCAATGACGACGACGAGTCATTCGCTGAAACAGTAATATTCTCTGTTTCTATCGAAAACTGAAAGACTCGATGCATGATTCTCGACAGAGAAACAGATCAACTCAACGAGCTGAGTAAACAACGAGACGACGAAATCAAAGAGTTGAAGATTAGGCTTCAAACTAAAGAAATCACTTCTTCTGATTTCACCTACTCTGAGCGTTCTAGATCTCAGAAAATACCTGATTCTCTCTGATTTACTGACGGAAAGAATTCTACTTGGGAAAACTGATACGACAAAATTCAGAATAAACTAGAGATCAACGCCGATCTCTTTTCAAATGAACGGGTCAAACTGAGCTATGTACATTTCAGATTATTCGATGACGCAGCTGATGCCGCTCAATCTAGACGCGAACGTGACTGTGTCAATCTCTATAAGATCGTCGATGATCTTTTGAAAGAACTAGCTGAGTTGTTCAATGATTCAGATAAGAAAGTCAACTTTCGTAGAAAATACTACAACTTGATTCAAGAATCAAAGAAGTTCAGCGAGTTCTACACTCAGTTTCAACGATTATCTTTCTATCTGAAGTATCACGAAAAGCAACTGATCGTCGATCTGAAAGATAAAATAAACTCTCGTCTTCGATTCGTTTGAATAGGTCAATTAGTTCAATCTGATTCTCTCAAAGAGATTCGTTTCTACCTGATTCATTTGAATAATGATCAGCGAGTCATTCGAGAAATCAAGAACAAAGTCAATCTCATCAAACGCGTCGACGATCTGTCAAAGATCATCTTTCATAAAGCTGTTGTTACTCAGTCAGTCGATCATTCAAAACCTGATCATCTAAAGTCGCGCGACGCGATTTTAACTAGCATCAAAGAAGCAGACGTTCTAGTCGAAACCTGTTTCATATGTCATAAATCAGGTCATAGATCTAGAGAGTGCTCTGATCAACCTATCAGAATCAATGCAGTGAACAATGAATACGATCGTTTCGAGTTCGATTTCGATTCGAATTTCGATTCAAAAAACTAGTCATCTCTTCAAAAGTCATCGAAGGGGTAGAGATTATATCTTTGTGCAAACTAGACGAAATTCTATCAGAAGAGAATTACTTTGAAAAGTCGTTTCTAATTGACGTCTCTCTCAACTCTCAGAATCGATCTTTTAGACTTCGTTCTCTGATAGACAGTGATTCAGCCGCTCATACGCTCATACACGCTAACCTAGTCAATAGAGTATGCGAGGAACTAGAAATTCAACCTATATCACTGGCAAAAGAGAAGTTAATAAGAGACTATGATGAGAAGATATCTAAGAAGATCATCACTCATAAAATTCTACCCAACCTCATCATCGAAAGTCATAAGAAATTGACTGTATCAATGCTGATAGCTGATATCGATCATCATGAAGTCATATTGAGTAAGCTCTGAATGAACAAAAACGAAATATTATTGAATATGCGAAACGACGTCATTGTTTTTCCGAATCAATTAAATACTTCTATTTCGATTTTTTCGATTTCTCTCAATTCAAAGCATTCAAGTTGACCTCGATCAACTTCGTTCTCTTCTATCATTCAGACTAAGGCTTCTATTATGCTCAAACGATCTGTTTCAACTACGGCTAAGAAAGAATCATTCTCGATTCGAAGCATAGATGCAGCTTCGTTCAAAACACTGTTGAACCGTTCAAAGAAGAATCAGACTGAAGTCTTTGCTCTATTCATGACAGACATCAATAGGAAAATCGCGTACAATACTCAGTGCGATTTGAACGCTCTAAACGTCTCTTCAATCAATGAAACGACTCAGAATTTGAAAGATATTAAAGCGAAGCTGTCATCGAAATATCATGAGTTTCTAGATGTTT
>JAABUS010002513.1_pt1 | contig 34285 bp, 42 predicted proteins | sample 5560161 | NCBI WGS metagenome assembly JAABUS01 (sample SAMN10711885, study PRJNA513376) | rock metagenome | isolation source: Antarctica rocks | place: Antarctica: Victoria Land, Trio Nunatak nord | collected 2016-01-04 | reverse complement strand
GCCGTCGTCGGAGCAATCCGCTCGATATCTCACTCCACGGATTACGTCGACGCTACGTGAGACCGCTAGGGGTGTCAAACGTATGATTACACGATATCCGTATTGGGATGTCTCATATCTTGTCGCTGTCGTCTTTACGCTTGGATCCGTCCTATGGGTCTTCAACGCTTTCTTCGTCTGGCTGCCGCTGGTCAAACCCACGACGGAATTTAAGAATGAAATACTGGTTGGAGGAGGGGTTACGGCATTCATAGGAGCAACCATATTCGAGATTGGAAGCGTACTATTGATGTTTGAAGCAGTCAATGAGAACCGGGCAGGATGCTTTGGCTGGGCGTTGGAAAAGGTCTTGAAGGGTCATGGGGAAAAGGCGGATATTTTTAGGCTTCTACCTGATAAAGATGGCTGTGCCCATCACCACACTAACAAGGGCAATCTTGTAGGAAAGAGTGATAGTAAGTTCCCTTCATAAGTCCGTTATGCCAGACAAAAATCTAATTTCTATTACAGTCAAAGATTCGTCATTAGCAACATCGTCAGCATCATCAAACTTTAATGCACAGATGCTACATGCTGCTAGTGAAATTGAGCAAGGTCGTTCATGGGTTTGGTTTCCTTCTGCACACAATCTAAGAGTACACTATCTACGTGAACTTGGCTTTTTGGCATCTTTTGCCCAACTTTGCGGTGCTAGTATCTTCTGGATCTCGGGATTAACTGCTCTGCCTGGGATCAATAACAAAATGTCTCAGGGTCTGCTGGATGGAATCTACTGGACACCTCAAATAGTAGGCGGTACTGGTTTCATCATCTCCGGGTACGAACCGCTTCCCCCAAAAGTTAAGAGTATCGTGTACTGAGGTTGTGCTAGAGTTTTGTTCATGCTGGAAACGCAGCCAAAATGGTACCTCCCAGCTCCCAAGGCGCTAGGATGGCACATTGGTCTTTGGAACCTTCTTGGTGCGATTGGGTTCACGGTAAGAAGGCACTCTCGCCGCGGTCTTGCATATTTAGTTTGGCTCGCTAATGAACGCAAAGCTATGTGGGGCTTTAGGTCCTGCTTATGGGAACAGCGGTGCCCAGTATGAAGCTTCTTTAGCAACCTTCTGGGGAAGCTGGGCTTTCCTGATAGGCAGTGTCATTCAGTGGTATGAAAGTTTAGACAAGTTCGTTGTCGAGGAAAAAGGCAAAGACCCATAGACAAGCGGGAGAACCCGCGAATACCGATTTCCATGGACATTGAGCCCTCTGATGCTCACTGAAATAGGTCGCCTGCTACACTGGCAAAGATATTCATACCGACCACTTCAGTCACACGTCATGCGAGCCTTGGTGTAATACAATCGATCCTCGAAGTGTAGCTCCAGAGATCAAGCTGTGTAATGATTAAAGAATCCACGAGTGGTGGTGAGCGCAGATCGATTGAGAAGAGTAAAGCCGTAGGGCTTGTGGACATTTAACTTGACAACCGCAGGAAAGGCATAAGTAAATTAGGATAAGAAGAACGCTGGCTCTCGAGGGAACAAGTATATCTAGGCACACTATGACGTTCCGGAAACGGTTCTGGTAGGAGAGCGGTTTCCGGTCAGCACGGCACTGGTGTAAATTTAATTCCCATACCAGAAGGTGATCAAATTGCGATCTCAAGATCTCAATTGCAAATAATCTTATTACTACGATGCAATGTGGTTATTCGACCTTTCGGAGAAACAGGATAATGCTAAAGGTGGGGGCTCCGACACCTTACTGGGACTTTGCAGCCTAGCATAAAAGTAGCTGGAGCCTTCCAAGCAACAAAAAGCTCTCTCTAAGCACTGCATGGCATGCCTCAAGCGTTTGAGAGAAGAAAGAATCCCTTAGCCAAGAGCATTTGTATAGAATGCTACCAAACCTAGCTTCACTGTCCACAAAAGAATCGCTCAGGTGGAGTAACCCGGTACCAAACACCGAGGAGTGACAACGAGGTAGATGTCATCCTGGATTCTCACTTAGGTAGCTACACCTTAGCTCTTGGGATTCGGCATAAATGCGCCATGTCTACCGAAAAGACACATCAAAAAGTCATAGCGGTTGCGGCTACTGGAGACCTCAGAAGTGTGCAAACTCTTCTTGAACACCACGAAGTAGCTCTTTGCCAATTGCTAGCGGAAGCCGTCCGCCACAATCACATCGACATCATTGATTGGTGCATCAAGTCCGGCGCCAAAATTACTTGTCCTGTCATCCTAGCGATACCAATCTACCCACATTTCGAGGTTTTTGAACTGCTCACCTTCTCGGGTCTCGACATAAACTTGGACCTCGATCGAATGGGCGCTTTTCTCATCCTTGAAGTGATGCGCAACAACTTCGAACGCGTTTCCTTTTGCCTTGAAAACGGTGCGAATCCAAATCTAGGCTCGTATGCTCATATCTGGTCGGCTCTCGCTGTGCCAGCCCAACATGGAGCATCCATTGAGATTTTTAGATCTGTTACTAAAGAACGGCGCCCAGCTTGACGAGAATGACGCGTTACCCACGGCTGCAGAGAACGGACAGACAGACATGGTCAATTTTCTACTTGATAGGGATGTTAAGATTGACGAGCTTGGCTTCGTATATTGTGTCGGAAGCGGGGACCAAATGGACAACGCAGGAAGCGCTTTGCATCTCGCCGTGACTCAGGGCCATCTCGAGACTGCCACATCGTTACTGGATCGTGGTGCCACTATCATTTTGAAAGATGAGCAACAAAGGACAGCTCTCGACATAGCACGAAAGAAGGACAAGAACAATATCATTAGCTTGCTTCAAGAGCGAGGCGCTGCTGAATAAGTAGCTAAATTTGGACATAAGATAAACCATATCTATATCATAACAATAAGGTACTCAGAGCATAGAGAGCAAGGCCGGCTGTCTGAACGACTAGTAGCGTGGTCTACAATACAATACCCCTTCTTTGATCGTACACTTCTAGGTTATCCTAACTTCGAACTCTCTGATTTTTAATCTAAGTAGTTGATGTACGTTTTGCCTGACTTAAAGGATATCCATGATAGATGCCAACACTCCGGTTTGTGGTCATCTAACCATTTGGTCGGTACGGATGTCGAGGAAGACCACTGGTGTAGTCTAGCTTTCCATCCAAACACCTTCACATATTGCTCCTCGTAATTCACAATCACTCCTTTATAACATCTACACTCTTTTGATTGAAAGCCCCAAGTATCATGTCCTCCAAAGACAAGTATACCGTAATTCTCCCCACATATAACGAACGTCGCAACCTTCCAATCATAACATGGCTTCTCAACCGCACCTTTACAGAAAAGTAATCCCCCAAACCCCCCTCTTATCTCCTTCAATTGCGGTTGACTAACCCTTCTCCAAGTAATCTAGACTGGGAGCTCATCATCGTCGACGATGCCTCCCCCGACGGGACCCTAAATGTCGCCAAACAACTCCAATCGCTTTACACCCCCAATCGCATTATCCTCAAGCCGCGAACTGGCAAACTCGGCCTCGGCACCGCCTATGTCCATGGCCTCAAATCTGCTCGCGGAAATTTCGTCATTATCATGGACGCCGACTTCTCCCACCACCCCAAATTCATTGCCCCTATGATCAGCATACAGAAATCCTCCGACTGTGATATCGTGACTGGCACCCGCTATGCTGGCGACGGGGGCGTGTATGGGTGGGATTTGAAGAGGAAACTGGTGTCTCGAGGGGCGAATTTATTTGCGGATACGGTACTGAGACCGGGCGTGAGCGATTTGACGGGGAGTTTCCGGTTGTATAAGAGGGCGGTGCTAGAGAAGGTGATCGGTAGTACTGAGAGCAAAGGGTATACGTTTCAGATGGAGATGATGGTGAGGGCGAAGGCGATGGGATGTAGTGTGAGAGAGGTGCCGATTAGCTTTGTGGACCGGGTATATGGGGAGAGTAAGTTGGGGGGGGATGAGATTGTGGAATATGCCAAGGTGAGTGAGAGAGTGATGTTTTGGTTGAATGAATGAGCTAACCGGTTGTGTAGGGAGTAATGAGTCTATGGATGAAGGTGTAGGAATTTTGGACGGAGTCGACCTGGAAGCCGGAGATACCCAACCACACACTGGTCTCGAGTATTCTGCGTTATGAGGAGTTTATATTCGACCTAGAACAGTAATATATACCACTCCCAACGACCATAAGACCCAACACCTACACTTTCATTTCCAATTCCAATTCCAATTCCATTCGCAAACCCTCCCACCCCCTGCAACTTACCTCGAAGCCTACCTCCAACTACTGTACTTGCAGCCCCCCACCCCCAGCGTCTCCCATCATTCCACCCCTCCTCCACCCACCTAACCCCCCAACCTCAAAACCAACCCATCTCGAACGCAGCCGCCCTGGCAATACTCCACTTCTCATTCGCCACATCATGCTCACCACGCAGCCGGCTCTCCACCGCCCCTATTGTATCTGCCACCATCGCGATCATGACCGATACGAACAGAACCTATCTGGGTACGTTTGACGTTTCGTTACCGGGAATGACGACTTCAAGTTGAACCAGGGGGATTTATAATGGGTTTTCAAGCCGGCAGGACGCGTTGGGAGGGAATGGGAGGGCGCTGGGGTTGGGGTTGGATTTGTGCGGAGGGGTGTGCGGGCATGGGAAGGATGGGAAGGATGGGGTGGAGTACGAGGATGGGATGGAGTTGGGGGTTTTGGAGGGAGGGCTTTCCGGCTTGGTGGTTTGACAATGATAGGAGGGTGTGATGAGTGAGGGTTTAGGCGGTTTGGAGGAGGTGTGTGGGGTGGCAGTTTGAAGGGGAGTTTTGTTAGATGACCAAAACATGGTTCGGTTGCTGGATTCTTGACAAGTTACAAATGCTTTGATTTTAGGAGGGAGATTTTGGATGTACAGGCTTCCCGGCGAATAAGCCAAGTTGCAAGACTCAGTGGAAATATCGAATGTTTCACAAATCGACAGTATGTTACAATTTCTGTTGTATGTACACTCGGTGCTACTATCATAACTCATCAGCTTCAGCACAGATCGGACTTGCAAGCCCTGGCGGCTTATCTCTCTCTCACATTACTCATCTCCAGAATCCGCATATTCAAAAATTTCCCCAATCCAGAAGCTCTGCCAGATCGTCACATATTCCTCCCCCCAGTAACCATAATAGTCTGGCCATCCACATAACTAAACAACGGACTCGCCACCGCCAAAATCACACTCGCTGCTTCAGTTGCGGTTCCGGGTCTCCGCAGCGGAATATCGGCATGCGGATTCGGCCCTGCCGCTTCCTTCTGCGCCTTGGGTATGCCCAGTGCGACCTTGTTCCCATCTGGCGTCGTCACAAAGGCACCTTCTTCCTTTGCGGCGGTTAAGCGCGTAAGGATATGTCCAAAGGCCACGGTGTTGGCGCGGACGCCAAAGGAAGGGCCCCATTCTTTGGCGATGACTTTGGAGAGACCAATGACGCCGGCTTTGGCGAGGCCGTAGTTGGCTTGGCCGCTGGGGGTTAGTTAGCTTTGGTTATTCGGGGATTAGAAGCTAGAGGAATGTCATACGCGTTGCCGTTGACTCCACTTGTGCTGCTGATGTTGATGATGTTTCTTGGCTCGCCGTCCTTCACTCTGAAGTAGGGCGCTGCGGCTCGGACGAGTCTAAAGGGTGCAGTGTTGTGTAAAGCGAGAATCGTATCCCATTGCTTGTCTGTCATCTGAATACCACTTCACGTCAGCCATGTTTCTTATTCAATGTTCCCGGACTGCCAAAGGATCCATTTGAAGCACCACATAGGACACACCTTATGAATCACCCCATCCCACGTAAATCCCGCATTGTTAACGATGATATGAATTTTTCCCTCCCCAAACTCCGCAGCTTTCTTCACCAGCTCATTAATATATCTCGCATCCAACATGTCCCCTGGCACGGCAATCGCCTTCCCCCCCTTATCATTAATCTCCTTAGCTACAGCTTGAGCTTTTGCCGCATCTATGTCTTGCACCACGACCTTTGCGCCCTCGGTTGCGAAGAGCCGGGCTGCTTCGGCGCCAATACCTTGCCCAGAGCCAGTGATGATAGCAACTTGGCCAGCGAGCATACCATTGGGGTAGAGATGCCCAGCGATTTGGGCGACGCGCTTTTCGGCCATTGTCGGTGGAGATGGGAGTGAGTACAGTGACAACAGGAGGTTTAGAGCGTACCTAAATAATCTAAGGAGAGTGTGGTGGTTCTGATGAGACAGAGAGAAGGAAAGGTTGTCGAAGATACCGAGGCATGTACATACGTAGGCGCTCAATTGACCGAAGCCCTAAGAAAAGTGTTCGAAGATACCTAACTCTAATCCCCGGATCAATATCGTTGCTCGAACATTTGAGAGGTATTTCTGTAAACTCGTATCAATAGGAGTCCTAGATTTGCTGGCTAAGGTCCGTCGCTCTACTCTGTAATACATATGTAATGTCCAAATGTTCTACAAGGTTGTCACTTCCGTTTGATCTGTTTGATTATAATCATTTCACCATCCTGCTCCCATCCCAGAGTCTCCTGATCCTTTAGCTCTTTCCAATGCATCCCTGTAGCTTCTTCGACATAAAGCATGCTGGCAGAGAGATAACTCCGGCCCAAGCACTTCAAAGCATGCTTCCTCATTGGAGCTTCTCCCAACTCCATCAACCGTTTCTGAAACTCATTCACGGATCGTTTGCTTTTCCAATAGACAGACCAATTCCCGTGTACCAGCGCCTTAAGCACCAACTCCACCCGCGTACCTCTGAAATCATACATGTTCCGCGCCGCAAACGCGCCAGCCAAGTCGCTTTGCCTGCAAGCGAGGTCCAGTATATAGTATCCCACGAATTCACGTTTCTCGGAAGCCGAGTAGCTCGAGGTATTGTAAAGCTTTCGCAAGAGATGTAGCAAAGCAGGATGATAGGACTCCGCGTGCTTCTCCATTATGGTAGCGCGGATGATGAAGCTGTACGCGCTTGAAGCGAAGGCGTCAATGCGAGAAGATGCTACAATTGCTTCGCGGATTTTGCGCATAGCCATAATAACAACAGAGAACTCCCTTGAGGTCTGGCCATCTTTCAACCCAATGTCGACCTCGGCCTTACGTAAGGTTGGACCATTTGCGGCATTGGTGGTGCCCAGGGAAAGAGAGGCCAAAGATTCATGGAGAGTATTACTCCGGCCAGCAGCTGCGCAGAGCCGGTCATATCGTTCTACTATATTTTCGAAGTAGTCCTCCTGTGCCTTGAAATCAAGGAGGCTATCGTATGGTCAGCCTATGGCGGCATTGAGAAGAGGAAGCATGCATGCCGATCATCTCCCTTGGATGGAAGTCCTATGCTCTCAAGAGGGTCCACTGGGAGGTCCCTCAGACGAGTTCCTACCGGAAACAGCTTGCTACTACGACCAGCATTGAGCCTGTCTGCCATGCAGTCTGTTTCGAATCACCGCATAGGGAGCGTGAGAGATCGTCATAGCGGTCCGTTTGCGGAATGTCGACAACTCGCCTCCCTGTGGCCAATGAGATCGCCGTAGGTGCGCTTAGTCATACACGCTGGCGGACCTGCCTGCGCCTTTTCCACTCTCATTTCCTTAACTTTTGTTGATTTGGCGTTGAGTCCCAAATAGAGAGACGAAGATGGTTTTATTGAATTGACCCCCAGGGACCATAGATACATTGCAGAGTGGTAGTTGATACCCCAGGAGCGTCGAAGAAGTCCTATGAAGGGAATGGAGTAATTTGCTACGTTAAGAAAAGCCCAAATGGCCACACGTCGAAGGGCTCCGTCTAGGACTCCGTCACCTCTTTCACCTACCTCGCCCACGATTGACACTGCCGTCAAATCTCAATTCCCCCCAACGCCGACAACCCCGGGACTTCCACTCTTGCTAAAATGGACAGACCTTCCTTCATGGCAGCAAGATAATCACTACATCTTAGGTCACTACCGACCAGCATCGAATTCGTATCTAGGCTCGTTTCAGAGTCTTTTCTATCTTCACAATGAATCCGTTAATATTCATACACATCTTTTGGGCGCATTCCTTTTTTTCTTCATGTCCTTCTCCATTTACGCATTTGATACCCGATCAATCACTACTCAAGACATCGTCGCTTTCGCATGTTTTTTTGCAGGTGCCGTAAGTCTTTGAATTTCCTATATACCTTTCCTTGCTGTTCCTGTTAAGCCAGCACTAAGTTATTCATCTTAGATCCTGTGTCTCGGTATTAGCGCAACATTTCATACCATATCAAACCATTCCCCTACGGTGCAACGCTTGGGCAACCAGCTAGACTACGTTGGTATCGTCGCTCTTATCACTGGGAGTTTTGTGCCAAGCATTTTCTACGGATTCTATTGCGAGCCAACATTACAGAAAATCTACTGGGCAATGGTAAGCTGTTAGTGGAAACCTATTCAGCAACAAAAGTCTAAATGGAACCTCAGATATCTACATTCGGAATAGGATGCACCATTGTCTCTTTGAATCCCAAGTTCCGCAGTCCAGTGTGGCGACCTTGGAGGGCGGCGATGTTCATTGGAATGGGCTTATCGGCTGTGGTTCCTGTCCTGCATGGATTGAAGATGTACGGTATACAGCGGATGAACTATCAGATTGGCCTCTTCTGGGTAGTACTCCAGGGGGTTTTTTATATTCTCGGGGCTTGCATCTATGCTGTGTGTAGCCATGCATACATTTGTTTTGTATCAATGTCTTGAAAGTAAATGGCTGACTGAGTCGCAAGGCACGCATACCAGAGCGACTTCATCCCGGGAAATTCGACACATTTGGAAGCTCTCATCAGATTTTCCACGTATTGATCTTAATGGCAGGGATGTCACATCTGGTCGGCTTGTTGCAGGCTTTTGATCATGTAAAACACTACGCACGATGCTGATAGCCCTTAATGCATATGGACTTGCAGGCCAGGCCAACGCTACTATACGTTGATTTCGATACCGGGCACTGTTCGCATCTGAAAAAGCATTTGCGGATTCAGTAGGACCGAGTCAGTTCAATTTTTAGTCGTCCCGAAGACTTGGAGGGTGCCAATAGAAAGACAACATGCTGGAAAGCGGGTCGTACGCACTGTTCCGTGGAGCGGCGGGCGGGCTTGTAGGGAGAACGGCACAATGGGAAATTCGGATGAAGACTCCATGCTGAAGGGCTTTGCTTTTTGATCGCCGTTTTAAAGTCGATTGGATGCAGGCGAAGGGGCTTTGGGGTTTGAGGCGCATCCCATGGCGCGTTTCCCGTTGCAACTCAAGACAATAGGAAGAAACCCTAACACTAGGCCCTTTTAGAGTGCGTTGAATCTTAGCCGCTACATGCCCAAAGCCGTGTGTTGATGTGTCTTTAAATGGTTAGACAAGCAGCATCTCCTTTCTATCATCGCCTCGGAGGGAGTATAGTAATCATATCATGCTCAGCTGCGTTGATACCGAACCCCCGTGCTTCTCGACCTCAGCCTCACCGAAGGCGTCTTCGTGTGCCACCAATATCATGCTTTACATGTTAACACTCCAAGCTAGGTATTACTGTACGCGAGTTCAAACCTCGAGAGTACCCCCCATTGACGACTTAAGACTTGAGCGAAAGAAACGATGCCACAATTAAAGCATGTTGGCGACTCATGCTCACTTGTTTTGGTGGCCAATGTTAATGCAATGCTAACAGGCCTCTCTCGCTTCCGCAAAGACTCCACTGAGATGATCATGCGTGTAGCTAATCGTAAGACAACCAGGCGCAGGCCTTGATGAGTGATGATGATATGACAGCCGCTTTATGTCCGTGCTAACTTGAGCCATCTATCCGCTCGTAGTTGCTGACCGCTCCATCTCAACAAAAGATAGCAAGATCTCTCACAAAGTACAGCTTCCAGCTTCAGTTCCACCATCGCTGCAACCCATATAGCTAGGACTCTTTATGGCAGCTGCACCCTACCTCCTCCATGTCCCTGCTGAGATCCGCCTCGCCATCTACAAACTCCTCCTTTCCAATCACGACGACAAAACCCTCTCCATACGCACCGAGGATCCTACGTTATACGAACAACGGAAACATCAACTAAGACTCCGTACTAAGTACCATCACATCTCCGATCGTTTTCGCGGCCGCAGCATCAGATCCTCGTATCATCTCCGGGAGAACCCAGGCATATATCCGTCAATCTTAGGAGTAAATCGACAAACCCACGCGGAAGCGGGCCATGTACTCTATTCGCAGCATATATTCGACTTCGGTATGGATATCGAGAGCGCGGTCCCCTTTCTGCAGGATCTGACGCCGAGTTCTCGCGAGTCTGTGAAAAGGATAGGGATTGTGAAACGCGCCATACCCTACAGCAAAAGCTTCGATAACTGCGAATGGCAGACTACATGCACCTATATCTCTGAAAACCTTCAATTGGCGCAACTTGACCTAGGAGTGCTCGGAGGAGTACCAGGATCAATATGGGGCTCGCCGCCGGGGCAGCAGGAACCCAAGGAATTCTCCATGTCGGACTTTCATGTAATCACGATGTTTGAGAATATGGAATGGGCCAGACAGCTTGCGGCAATTAAAGGATTGCAGATGCTGAATGTGAAGGCTATCATGGAACATTGTCCGCCGCCTCAGTCGAGTACGATGACCTTCTTCGTGAATTTTTCTGCAAGCATTGAGAAGGGGTTTAGGGAGTATATGAGTTCGGTCATGGTCGCCTGAATTTCTTAATATATCTCTACTTTCACTTGTTTCACTATTACCCCCGGTATTAGACAGCGCGTTCGCCGTTAGGCGTACGTACAGCACCTGACGTTTTATTATTAGGAGACCCACAACTACAATTTCAAGATGCAGAGGATAGTTCTACGGGTCTCGAGATTACATTATCAGAATACATTATCGTTAAGAGAAGGAGGCTTGAGAAATTCCCCTCCTTTCCATATTGCCTCTGCATATTTCATCTTCCCCGCTATCTACAGTTTTCTTGCCAACCATCGTAACCACTCCTGGTCAAACTATCCGTCAAGCTCACGTCTAAGCATCATCCGCTCATCCCCCGCAACATGACGAGAAACCCCCGCTACAGATTCAATACCTTTAGCAGACACTCTGAACCTCCAGCATGCTTGCGTCTATCTGTTGGTTCCTAGTGCATCTGATCCGTGCAGACCTAATTCTCTTGCTTTCCGCACTCGACTCTGACCTGATTTCCTCGCGGGACCACAATCAAAATATTCTTCCCATGTGCCTTTGTGTTGTGGTGGCGAATGAACCCCTTTTCCTAGAAAGTGATTCCGGGTTCAAAGATGGACCACGGAAGTCTCGAATGTGCTCTTTCCTCGTTTTATACTAGGAAGATATTCGTTCCGCGTCTTTCATCTCCTCTGCACTCGAAAACCGACCCTCCATATCCACTCGCCTCTGAACCCCCCCATTCTCACCATCCCTAACTCCACCCCTACCCCAACAAAACGTCCTCACTAACCTAGCATAGCCCAAACCTCGACCATTCCATCATCCGTCTTCTCATCACCATCACGTTTATGAACATAACCACAGCTCTCGCACATCGAACTCATTGGCTGATACAGACAACCGACCGGGTGTGACAGCGTACTGCGAATCAGAGTGTGAATGAGTCCGAGAAAGGAAGGAAAGAGTGGAGGAAACGGTTTATCCTGCCTTCGTCTACGGTTATCACCCAACATCCCACTTCAATTACCAAAAGGGGCCCCCCAAAACGCACTCCTCCTCCAATACCAGCATCTACCAATCTAAACGAAACGCACCCCTGGCCCTTCTCCTCCCCTCTTCATATCGGGCCCCTTATCCCTTCGAAACACCACCCCGCCTCCCCAATCATCTTCCACCATCTTTTCTCTAAGCTGCCAACCTCTTTGAGGTTTTACTTCGTGGAGCTTTGACTTGTAGCATAGTGTATGTTGCTTTTCGGGTTTTTTCTAGGAAAGGGGAGGTGGGGATGATGTGAAGGGGTGTGGTTGTTGTGTAACTTGTGTTCCGTGGTTGGGACCGGGGGCAGGGGTTGCTAGTGGGGATTCGAGACGGATGGTGCATGATACTGTGAACCGGGGGGGGGATGTAGTGAGCACCTCCTCTCCGGGAATCGCCCATTCCCTCTCTCGCAACGAAGACACGTCGGCCAGTTCCCCTATCTTCACGCCGGAACATCATGCTATCCTTTGAAGACTCCTGTGTTGTAGATAACCTGATCTATAAGAGTACAGAAAACCAAAGGAAATGACACGTCTGTTTTGAAAGTATCGTACATTGTTCCCTTTCATCACCTTCCTCCTACATGCTTGAATCTTACAAAGAAGCCTTGTCCATATTGATTTTTGTTGATATCCGGTATTCATGCCACAAACTCCACTTCCCTCTACTCGCCCTTTCCCTTTTCCAAATGTCGTTGATATCTAGTATCATGCGGCAAATTCCACCTCCCTTTTGGCTACAACGCCCGACACGGGGAACGCGCACCTGCACGCCTTCTCGACGTCGATTGCCGTGCTCTGCTGTGTTTCGCCACACACGCATCCGTTATTACCAATGGAGAATTTCCCATTGCCGTACGTAAACGCGAAGAATGGGCTGCCGACGTCGAAAGATACCGTGTCGACGGTCAACACGTCCTGCAGAAAGTTGTCCTTGATCGTATAGGGAATTCCACACCCAGGCTGCGCATACCATCCTAGGATTTTGCAGGTGTTGTCCAGGATGCCGAAATAACCGCTGGTGGGGGTCGCTGAAGTTCCTGGCAAGCCCGTAGCATATAGCCCCGTGGTCATGACAAACGTGTAAGAGCCAGCGCCTTGGGGGAGGCAGACGGCACCGTCTGTGATTGTGATAGTACTCCCAGAGGCGGTGTTCGTGGCATCGCACTCTGCAGACGCAAGTCCTGCAATAGCTGCAATAGCTGAGACAACGAGAAGAGATAATTTGGTCATGATGGAAGTGTAGGTTTAGCTGCCGGAATGGATGAGGAGAGGATATTGACGAGAGACGGAGCCAAATTGTGTGAATGAGCGGCGAAGGCTTTGGGTTCCTTGATGGCGGAATGAAACTATCTCACTGGACTTTGCTTGAAGATTGAAATGGATAGAAGAAGAGAGGAGAGTTCATTTATAAAGAAATTCTGCTGTCCATAACACCAGGGTGCAGTGATTCGTCTCTTACACTGAAGTATGCCTTGAACATCTGTTGGCAGGTCCCCGTTTCAGAATAAGGATTATCTGGTAGAATTTGCCGACCAATCTTGGATGTCGCTGTCTCATAATTATGCTTGACCGTGTTGGGTTTTTATTAACCACTCGGCCATTCTCACCAAATCTTTAACACACCGGATATGGCCTTAATCAGGTATGTACAGCAAATTCCAACAGACCGTGGTTGGCAGTCCCCCTTATAGCTCAGCAGCCTAGTCAGCCTGCTCCTATAACTGCGGCGGCAGCTTCCATGGTAGAATGGACCGAAATTTTCGCTCTCAAGAAGCTTCCAGGATCCTTCGTTGATACCAGGGCGGCGTGTTCTCCTGAACCAGCTGAGAGCAATTGCGAGTTGAATGAGTGCTCTTAGCGCAAAGCAGACATAATCGTTCTTCAACGAACGCAAGTATCTAAGCCGTGATGGCTTTGAACGTGTGACCTGGTTTATGACCGTAGTGATTCTAGTGTATTCGTTATGGCGAGACCCAGGCTTGTTGTCAAATATGAAGGGCCTGGAGAGGGTCTGTCCTCGTTTAAAAGTTCGCTTCGAATACATTAAGTTTGTATGCAACGTTTGTTTCATGACTTCGCGGAAAACAAAGCCGTAAATGTCGAGATAGCCTTTGCAGGAGGCAATAAATGGCGATATTAACAGGTAAGCTCAGATGTGGAAGCAATGAAAAAACGTCGGTAGTAACTACCAGTAATACAGTGAAGACAGCACCGCAAGATTGGCGAGGCACAGTACATGTGGAACAACACCGGGCACAAGAAACACCTGTACAGGGCAGTTGTGCAACTCGGAATTCCGGGGACACTGGCATTGTCACACGACACGAGGCAACCTCCTAACTTGCATGCATGATCGAACAGGAACCTATGTTATCCAAGCCAAGAATCTGGAAAAGACGAGCGTATGATGGTCACACTGCTTGGCCAATGATTGGTGTAGCATTTGTGCAGACGCACAACACAGAAAGTCCAAGACGGTGCAGACGGAAGCAATACCGAAAGAACGTAGGCTATCGACTGGGTGCTCAGAGCTGTCTCGCCGGGATGATACAGGAAAGCTACCTGGTATAATGCCAACTGTGCAGACGCCAATGGAGGTCTTGAGTGAATCCTATAGGCATACACAACCTAAGCTTCACATTGTAATTTAATGTTGCCTATAAAGGGTAGGGTTCTGCTTCCTCGATATTGCTCGAACCCTTGTCAGGACGCCAATATCTTTTCAGAGGAGTGACCGCCGATTAGTATTTGTGATTGTATAGATCGCACGGACATGCCACCTTCTGATCAAGAGTAGCCTTCGAGTAAAAAATAGAGACCAGGGCCTCTCCTTGGATGCTACGAATCATCGTAGTATCGTGCGAACTCACCTAAGCGATGATTGGGGTGTCAGCGTACTCTAACAAGTCAAAAGTCAGCAACGGAGATCTGCAGTCTCGTTGCGCATCACATGGGTCCATTGATGGAAAGCCTCCTGCATCGTAGTTTTCCCGGACTCGATGTTGCTTGGTGGTGCGCTCCGAGAGTATGGTTTGGGAATTCAAGGTAACAAATGGATAACCAGCCTCAAATTGTGGGCATGAAGGATGAGTGGGATGGTTTCGACGATGGGTGACGCTATGACGTTGATCCTTGAATCGTTTGACTGTTAGAGCTCTTCTCTTGGTTTACAGTAGAGACACAAGGCGAGGTGGTGCGAGCTTGGGTTTTGGGAGGACCACATTTACCTGCAATCACACGTCAGTGCCAGTATATCAAGGCGCCACCATTTCCTCATCTTCGATCCAGTAGGTGGTATGACGTGAGCGAGTAGAATCCCCGGTTTAGGTACCAATTTACATTCATTTTTCCTGCAAGTTCGAAGAAAGCTACTGCCCGAAGGTCTAGTCCATTTAACGTCGCGCATCAGGGAGCTGTAGAGCTCAGCGGTATCCCCAAACATTTCGTGGTCTTACCACTGGAAAGATCTCGCATGAATCATACAGAATCAAGCGATAATTAAAGAAAAGCAGGGTGGTCAGCTGTAAAAGTGATAGGCCGAATATATGGGACGAGGCTCAGACCCCTCGCCCTGGGTGAACGATCTTCGCATGGTCCACCGGTGTGGCCGCCGCGTAAAAGATCCTGTAGATCACCCCACGGAGGGCCTGTGCGATCCGAGGATTTAAGATAGTGATTAGTACGGAGTACAATACATTTTGCTGCGGCGTCAGTTAGCGACAAAGATCAGAGCACGATGGTGGCACGACAATGGAGGTTCAACGGCAATGTTCGTGGTGGTTGAGGTCGATTGGTTGAAGATTACGAGTAAGAGTAGAGCTGAAATAATAGAGCGCGTGAGACATTTTGAAGCACAAAGGTTTAGTCGTGGACTTTGTTCTTGGGTTACACTGCGCTTGAGATTCTGCAAATCAAAAGGATCGTACACGACATGACAGCTTCAATCGGGCCAATCGAGTTCCATCGCACTTGACGTCTTTTCTCTCCGCGCAAGCCGGTCGATGCCGGTGTTCCAGAAACAAGGTCAGTGTTCGATGTGAAGCGCATAGGATCCAGGACAGCGAAGTACATACCAACCAGACACTACCACCGACCAGTCGTCTATTCGTAGTGTGACCATGTCTGAGTTCCTCAGCTTCATGCGGGTACGTCAGAGAAGAGGGGGGAAGGAGACGCATCCGATATGCCGTGGAACATCAGGGTGCAGATCTAAAAACAAGCTGGGCGTCAAGTAGAGTAGTATAGGAGGTCGTTGTACGGTAAGGAGACTTGAAGGTAAAACTCCATCTCGGATACATGGTTCATATGGGTTCAACAGAGCCTGTCGGTGGTGTCCGCCCCACTACATGCTGTCGCGGGTTTGAAGTAAGGTAGTCCCGCACAAGGTTTGGGATGTCATCGCTTATCGGAAAGCTAAGGTAGAGTAGAGGGTCCTGATATCCAACAAACATGCTGTTGTGTCTCGGTCCGACGTTTTAGACGTAGAGTACCGTATGCATGCTAATCAAACACTGCAGTCTGCGCCTTCTATTCCACGGTGGCTGGAGGATTGCATGTACGGACTCGAATCATGAGGTGTTTGACGTTACGGAAGTAGACTGTACGGAGTCCCTGGGAGTACCCATAAGTCAACCGAACCCACAGACATGAGCAGCATCCGAAGGATTATTAGCGGTGGTCCAAATAGAATAGGTAAACCTGGTCTATGTGGGTCAAACAAGACATTATTATTCGTAGAGGTACCTTAAAAGTACACGAATGGGATGAAACGTGACACCGTTCCTGCCCGCCCTTTGGCAGGCGCGCGAGTAGATGGAGGGAATGACGGTCAATCGGAACCGAGACAAGAAGAAACATTGTTAGCCAGAAAGGTCGAATGCAAAACCTGTCAGCCGGTACGGAGTACAGTCTTACAGAGTTCAAGTGTCGTGCCGACGACTCCGAATCAGTCAGAGCCCATGCATCGAAGCGGTGCCGGGGCAAAGGTGCCAAGCAGCCAAAGCGGCCATGCGGCCATGCAGCAAGGCCACGTACGACAATTCAAAGCACCCAATCAAATCTATCATACATTGAGGGATTCGGCGTCGTTCTGATGTTGGTAAGCCGCATGGATGATGGATGATGGATGCAGGATGATGGATAGTGGTGGGTGGAGGTGGTGGTGGTGGAATATGCACGTCCCTTTCATGCGAGACACCGATTGCAAGGCACCCAATCAAGGACCCGCCAAGGGGTACTACCAAAAGAAGTGTCCAAGTCGCAGAGTGTGAGGCAGACTAGAACATCAACCCACGACCATGATTGGAGCCCCGAGATCATCGCCTATTGTGACTCTTAAGGCTAGGGCCCGGTGGGGGACAACTGCGTCGAGCAGAATTTAGTCCAGAAAAGATTTTATGAGATGCACGATGAACAGGCTAGGTATACAGCTCAACGACCGGGCAAACTCCGTGTCGAAAGCCTTGTGAAACCATACATGGGGCATGTAGGTGCTGTAGATGTCTGGCTCGGTAAAGATTGCTCTCAAACTTGAGAAATGCTCGCTTGAGGCGACAACGTTCTCTTAATGTACATGACGGAAGAGCATTGGTAGATGATACCAAGCCCACGTATTTCAAAACAAATGTAGATAGAGAAAAGTGTCTCGAATGGCATACCAGCCGACCGTTGTGGTTGGGTATTTCCGTTCCGTACGCCTTGGATATCCCCTGTGCAAAGAATCTCTAGCCTATTCGCAAAAAAGCCTCCCATAAACGCCCTGAAATGCACAAGAATTGGACCAATAAAAAGACACAGTAAGAAGTAAAGACCAGGTATTCCTTGACACCCAGCTGGCCAGACCCGATCTATCGTGAATTATGGCGTAGAGGAGCAAGGTATTGCCGTGGACTCCCCCAACCTTGGTTATACGCCCCGAAAAAGACTCCTGGAATTTCGTTCGCCAGTGTTGCCGAACTTAGGATTCCTCCCAATACCAAGAAAGCTCCTCCCGTCTATTGTCTCTATGCAAAATCAGACACTCAAAAAGAAGAGAAGGCTGCCCTCAAGTCGTGTATTCGTAATCATCCTCACGTCAACATGAGTAAAATGCAGGCTTCAAAAAGCAGTATGGCCATGTAGAGGTTCCCATCAAATTTTAGCAAACCTGGACCGAAGGAATATATGGATGAGGAACCATGTCCTTCGGCGTTGGATCCAATGAAAAGAAATTACCGTAGAAGTTACCCACCGGTTGAGGTGGCACGTATGTGGGTATTTGAACCTTTGAGCTCTCTTCATGAGAGTTGCAGGAGGATGTGGTTGAGCAGCTAGAACTTGAAGAGAAAACGGATCCATCGTCCGACGGTGAAGATCCATTGGAAGATATTGTAAGTTGTGAATATTGCGCCACAATAGGATGGATTGGTGGAGAGGGTGCAGGTGTATACGGAGTAATCGGGTATTGCTGGAATGGGTTGATCGTATTTGGCGTTGTGTCGTATGGCGCATCTGTGACGTATGAGACATCCTCAGGCGGCGTAGGAGGGGCCAAGTTAGAGCGATTCGTAAATCTCGGGCATCTAAGAACGAGATCCCTAAGTTCCGAGATACTTATCCTCCTCCGTGGGTCACACTCGAAAATGCGCCTGAGAATGGAGTCAAGCTCTGGCGATAACGGCAAAATGGAACTTAGGAACTTCGGGTTCTTGAGATAGGCCCTGAACGTTGAGTCCTCAATTGACGCACGTTTCCATGGGTTCCTGCCACAGGTAAGGTTCACCAGTATGATCCCAAGGCTCCACACATCATTTGGTCCAGATGCATAGCAAGAAGAGGTTGAAGTAGTCTGTTGACATTCTGAAAGCGAAGATTAGTTAGACGTAGGGTATAGCCAAAGAAAATCCTACCTGGAGACATATAGAAGGTAGACCCGCAACCGAAATCGGAGGTGATATGATCCCGAGTGGCAAGACCAAAGTCGGCAAGCTTGACAGTTAAGCCTTCGTCACTGACAAGTATGTTCTCTGGCTTGAGGTCCCGGTGGTATATCCCAATAGAATGGCAAAAGTCGACAGCATCCAGGATTTGCAGGAAAGCTCGCCTCGCCATGTAATCATCGCCCAAATAGTGGCCCCTTTCAGTGATGCTGGAGAACAAATCACCTTCGGGACAGAACTCAAGAACAACGAAAGTACAGTCGTAGGAGTCCATTATCTTGATCAATGAAACCACATTGGGATGATGGCTGGCCTCGTGATGGAGCTGTATCTCTCGCTGCTGAAATTTGCGTTGCCTCGAATCCAAACCAATTTTATTCAAAGCCTTGACCGCATAGGGCACACTCGTGTGTATGTCGACAGCTGTATAGACCACTCCATATGCTCCTACTCCTAGGATGCCCGTTAATTCCAGCCGGTCAGCCAGAATTAGGCCAAGTCGATCCTCTGGGGAACATATTCCAATCAATGGTGGAGATGGCGGTGGCGTTGGCAACATGACAGTGAAACTCAGCACACAAGTCAAAGCACAAGGAAAAAGTAATCAAAGTCGATGTCTAGCGGGCAACGTCCAGGAGAGATGTTTTATGCCCTTGCGGCTCTTGAACAGACCATGAGGATTACCAGAGAGAATAAGCGTCAGGCCGGAGAATGGGCGCCCTGTGATTCTTAAGGAATGGCTGAAAAGATAATTAATAGAAGAGGGCGTGAAGGTGAGGTGAAGTCGAGATGATGGGGTTAAGTGGGGGTGACGGTGAGAGCCTGATATAATAATAATTAATTAGTATTGGTAGGGAGGGATGATCGCTCCAGACCAAAAAGTGAAGGTTGGTGGTTGGTAGCGGATGATATGAGGTTGGGGGGATACCTCGCCTGAGTATGATGTACCCCCGGTCTCGCATAGCCCTGGTAGCCATAACCATGCAAGCGGGTTCTAACAATCGTGATACGATGAATCACAGTTGGTTTGCCGGGCGCCCATGCTCACGGGCCAGGCGGCAGATTCATTGGGCCAGCTACTGTGAGTGCTAACATTAGGGCGTGACATGTTGGAAGCGAGAAGGCAGGGCAAGGCTAGGTATGATCCAAGGGCTAATGCAGAACGGGATGAGGTTGCGCAGATCCAAAATAATACGAAGGACTGTGGCAATAATAATAATGAGACAACCTCACCAGTGAACGCAGAAAGTCGTGGTACAACGCGGCGAATCGTTGTCTCGGCAAAGCCGCACCCACGGGTGGAAGGAAAAAATCAAAGCTGCGGCAAGAGTGTCACTAACAAAGAAGGACACCGAAGTGGAAAAGAGGAGGGCGAGACTGTGAGTGTTCTGATTCGTAGACTGGAAACCGCCCGATCAATTAAGGCCTCAAACCCTGGTGCGTCTCTTGAATTCTTCTGACTCTTCGTTCTGTCTGACTTGGCGTCGCCGTGAACGCTTTCTGCACCTACTGCTGCAGCAGCTCGCTTTACGGAATAACTTGCCCTGCCCGCCCTGCTTCCTTGGATTGAGCGTGAATAATCGAAGGATGGTGGGCCACTGGTGGCGCGCGCACCATGAATAATCAACCAGATTCCTTGCTCTTCCATCTTTTCGTTGGCTGTCCGGACGGCGGCGTCGCAACCAGGCGGCGTTCACTGTTGCTCCGGACCTACACGTACACGATTGACGTATGCAGGAGGATGATACGCCCACCACTACCAGTCGACAGACAGACCATCTGATCGATAGTTCACAAGGCTGATGCATAGCAGGTATGAGGTCTTGGTGTGGCACTACCTGATTTGCAAACAATGCGCTGCTAACAAGGAATTCTCCGTGCGCTCCGTAACTGCCTGTGGACAAGCTTCCCATAGAACTAGTGGAGATTGACTTTCTCACTTGTTCAGCACATCGAGAAAATGATTTGGATGTGCGTAGCCGTGCAGTAGCCGTAGCCGGTAGCCTTGTTTAGGGGTGAGGGGAGAGTTTCCACCGAAGGCTGGCACTTTCGATAGGGGAGGCAGGATGAGGGCGACTTTGGCCACATTAGTGAGATTGGCCGAGGTGAAGGATTGTTATTGGTGGCTTCGAGTTCGCAAGTTCTTGCCAGTCTCTAGCTAACTTGGCCCGCCTGGTTTAATATTCGCTCAAGTGGAACTCTAAAGACGGGCAATAAGTGACGGCGGTCGTACCATTTAGAAGTTTAGAACCTCTACGGAATACCAGCTACCTATCCGTCGCTCTACCACAGTATTCCTGGGTTTCCAAGCGAGGTTGGAAGCCGCTGCGACTGATTCGTTGGGCTCGGGTTCCAGATTCCACTGGTACGACTTCCAACAATGTCAGGCTGCACGTACGGAGTACTGTGATGGTACGCACTAGGAGTAGTGATTCGGCATGGTCGGATAGACATGCACGTGATCATCGACCATGGCATAAGGTACCTTAGTACGGAAAAAGGTTCTCGACTACACCGTAGTTCGTAAGCGCTAGACCTGGCAATTGCGCCAATCGACTGGATTCTAAACGTTCGCGATGAGGTGGCGACCAATCTCCAATATCCAATCATCACATACTGTGTGGGGTACACAATCATGATTAATAAATCCATGTACCGGTACGAAGGTATCTACAAATCTTACCCTACTCCGGATGTCCAATCATACTTGGCGTAGGCTTGATTCTTGATTCTTGATTCTTGATTCTTGATTCTTGATTCTTGATTCTTGGATTCTACTGTGTGTAGATTAAGGGTATTGCCGATCTTGCTCGACCTGGGTGGATGTGAATCTCGAACAGTAGAAAGCAATCAAAAGCACTATGCACAACGAGCATTGACTATGTACCACGACTACTCTTACAGCATCAATGAGCTTCTGTTAGAATGCCCATGTTTCCTTGGTCCGTCTATCAAATACCAAGGTACTCAAGATGTCCCGAAACTCGAAACTCGAAGACGGGGGCGCACCCAATGGGGTACAGTCGATGGTTGCTCCTGCCGTACTGTACTTCCGTACGGAGTACTTCTGTACTACCTCAGTAGTCTGCTTCTAAAGATGAGGCGGGCGGGGCTAGCAGAGTGGGTCAGCGTTTGATTGGTTGGTGGAATCGGAGATTTGGATAAAGTACTGAACGGTACGACATACTACGTACAAATAAGACCGTACTAGCAGTACTCCCTTCGCTCCTGTGCTACTGTATATTCCGTATTCCGTAATCCAAAGTACTGTAGAGGCAGAAGACAGGTACTGTTAGTACCCATACTCACTACTTCAAAGGACCTTACTGTGTGGGGTCAGGTCCTTTACCTACTACCGGGTACGAAAGTACATGATACTTTGTTGTACTTACGGTACATGACAATCATAATTGTTCTGGACGGTGCACGTGTTCTCGCACATGACGCGTGGGCGGCAAGGATTGACTTCATCTGTCCCGCTCACACGTTACTACAGTACATACTACCTACTCCGTACCTACTACCTATCGACTACAGCGAAGTGCTCAACGTCTGCCGTGCCACTTCACCGCCATGCCCCATGCCCCATGCCCCATGATGTTGGATGGGTCGAAGGATGCATCACCCTGCTGACTGACTTCTGGAAATCTTGCCCCTCAGCTGGCCAATGGCAATGAACGCCACGTTGGGTCATGTGCCCTTCTTGTCCTCCATAGAGAGAGTACTTCCGTACCACAATAGTACTGTGGTAGGTGCTACTGTAGGTACCAAGTCTGCTGCTATGTATGAGATTCAGTAGTATTCCGATATCCTCGTATGCCTACCAACCAACATGCTTGCTATTCATGAACGCCATTAGGCAAAGCAGCCATGAACTTGAGATACTACAGTACAACACAGTACATCTACTGAACTCGTTGAACTATCGTGACGCAACCAAATATCACTACTGGATACTTCCTACCTATGTCGCGGGTCCTTATCAAATGCATTAACATATCCATCGCTTGTCCAAGATCCCCGGCTTTTGTCCTGAAACTATGTTGGATTTCTGGTCGGAGATCAACTGAAAGATCCCAACCCCTGAGAGCCCCGACAACCGCAAGGCGTTTCCAGCCTATGGAGTCAGTAGATTATCCACGGTAATAGCAAAGCCTGAAGCTTAGAGTGGACATATTTTCCGAATACCGGCGGTGCTCTAACGATGAAGTCGTCAGAAGCTTTCCAGTATTGCGTACTGTTCATACTGTGTCTATCTTGGGCAAGACCCTCAGCATGGGTGACATCGAAGCACTGGTGAGCAGGCAACTGTGTCCTTCCTTCAGGCTTTCTCAGCCTCAAGGGATGGCAAAGTGTTGTAAGCAATAATAGCAAGACGCCAGTGCTAGAAGGATGTCTAACCATCAGACTTACTCCAATCGTGAGTTCGTTAGCAGCTTTCCGTGAGGCAGAATACCAACACACAGTATGTATGCTATACTTAGGTTGAGTAGGAGCTCGTGCGAAGACAGCGCGAAGGCATCATTGCGGCATGATACCGTGTTCTTTTCCCACAGTTGCTCCTTCCAGCTCCCGCACGTTAATATCAAATCTTCAAGTTTCACGAGTGTCATGATGTTCTCGTACTTGCAAGACACAATTCATGGACTCCAAGGCCACTTACTACTCATGGCAAACTTGCCCCCGAATACATCACCGTGCTCTCTCCTCCTTTCGGCTTTTATCATCTTTCGCAGGAAAACATTACAGATGATCGTTGTACACCATTCATTCATCCCGACCTTGATTGATCTCCAAACTCTCCTAGCATCCGGAAACCAACAGCTCGTCCACGAGGTTATCTCAGCTGACCTGACCAAGATAGACCTTCATAGAAAACCTCCATGTCTCAACAACCAGCAAATCGAAACTCCACACACCAAACGTCCCACATTCAAGGCCGCCAAGGCACTCCAGTAAACTACGCTCCTCTCTCTCGTTCCCCATGCTCTCCTTTGCCCCAGCGACCCTTAAAATTCTGTCCCAACTTCCCTTTAGACCCCGTTCAGAAGCCCACGAGCACCCTCTATCTCGAACCTGCAGCTCAAAGCCCTCACACCCCAAATATCTTCAACGTAATTCATCCCCACCGTTCACTATGATACCTACTCCCGAGGTCCCACTCCGGATGCCTAAATCTCCTTCACCCACCCTAGGTATGAGCGACCACTCTCAACCCCTGCTGTATAACATGAACTTTCTGTCCTTCGCTAGGATCGCCTCCATGTCTGGACATGTCCAGAACTCCATTTTGCTGGAAATTCGAGAAGCGAATCGTGTGGAATTCCCACTGGAAACGCTTGAATCCTGGCAAGACTCCCACGAGGGTTCCTATGTTCAATATGCGCCTGTCGACGTTTTTCAGCCCGTTAAGCTGGGTTTAAGCATGCGAACGAAGACAAGGAACCACCTGCCCAATTATGGAAGAGACTCTTCAACGCTGTAAACGCAGGGTAGGCGTCTGATTGCTGGTCTGTAGCCTTGATACTTAGTATTGAGCTGTTAATAATGAATTTGATTACGAGTGTTCATTCATCTTTAGGGCATCTATCGGTGTCACAGCATTCGTGTCCGCCGGCGCTCCTAACCATCAACCCCCTATTACCCCATTAATAATGCTCCACCCCCTTTCCCCCTTTTCGTCTTCCCTCACTAGCCCTTCCTCCTTCCACTATCAACCAATACACAACGTACCAGCTCTGACCGTTGAACGTCCATCCCAAGTATCCCCTGAGCCAGCGTCCTCCCCAACACCCAATACGCAAAAGCAGAGGCACCAAACTTTCCAAGTTAAAGGACGTTGAGACTGTGCGTGTCTCTGTGTCGTCTACTTCGAGTATGTAAAGCTTGAAAAATGCGGGATGAGAAGGGTATTAAAGCAGGCACTCGGGAGACAGAACGTTTCAGTTGAGGCGCGATAAGCAGGTTCAATGGGGAGTGGGAGTGCTAGAATCCGAACAACAAGGGTCTCTGAAGAGAAACTTATTGAGGGGGTGAGGGGGGAACGTTGAAGAGGCAATATGTGCTTCCTATGTATACCTCGTTGTTCTTCGTCTTCCCCAGAAGATGTAACTGGAGGAAAAAGCACTGATCGATAGGTAGGACGTTCAGAGTACCGATGTAATGGGCTGAGGATGAGTACGGAAGACGGAATTTGGTGTTAGTATGGATGAAGGGGGTATTAGCCCCGTTGGCGGAGTGGTATTTTCATGGCGGCAAAGCATGTATTCAAGAACCTACATGGAACGCGTGACGGAAGAGCAAGATATGGAAGAGGGCAATAGGTCGATTAGGGAAAAGAATAGAGGTGCAAAGCGTATCTGCGTTGGATGACAATGATGCCCCTTGAATGATTGCTTTTCATGGTTCCATGAAATAGTGTGTACAAGAACATGGGAAACTCTTACTTGAGCTAACTTACGAGCCGTCTAAGAGTCGATGTCGAGATATGAAGTTATGGAAGATCTATGTACGACGAGCAACCGCATCGATTGCTGGCCATCAAGTCTATCCTCAACCGTTGCACAGAGCTTCGAGAGACGTGGAATTTTGCAAGGCGTTATGAAAAATGCTCTCCTAGCAAGTCGTCTATCCTCCGTTTTCGAATCTACATGCCGCAAAGCTGCCCATTTCACAGCTCAAGACTTTCTCACTCGCAGCATATCCACATCCTCCACCATATACTCACCAACCCAAGAAATCACACCTTTCCCCGCATAATAAAGGGGTGCTTCAACGCCTCCGCCGGTGTACATCTCTTCTCCGGATTCAAACTCAAACACTTCTCCAATAAATCAACAAATAAGTTTAATTCTTTAATTTCCACATCATCCATGCCCTTTGCATTAGTTAATAGCCTTGTCTTGAGGTCTCGCGTAGGCTTGATGAAATTCAGAATGCGAACAACATCCTTTCCACTTAGCCTATCCTTCTCAACACTTCGGAAATTTAGTAGATCATCAAAGTGCAAGCCGGCGAATTGCGTCTTTCGAAGAATCTTGTGGCTAAACTTACCGCGGCATTCCATGATGGCACGGAGCATCTGGTTGTTGCTGCGGCCGGTAAAGAGGATTTTACCTGTATAAAGCTCGAAAAGCGTGCAGCCGATAGACCAGATGTCGATGGCGAAGTCGTACTGCATACCGAGTATAATTTCCGGAGCCCTGTAAAATCGACTAACGAGGTAGGGCGTGATTTCGTTTTCCGAAGCATCAGACGCTGAGCCAAGGTCACAGATCTTGAGCACGTTACGCGACTCGTTGACGAGTACGTTGTCCGGCTTCAGATCTGCGTGGAGGATATTGCACTTTCGGAGTAGACTCAAGCCCATAAACATCTGCTGAGCGTATGCTCTGACAGCTTTCAGATTGATGCCAATGTCCCTCCCGAATTTCTTCAATACTTCACGAAGATTGATGCTTAAATTCTCAAACACCATACACAGATGTCCTTTGTGCTCGAAGGATCTCTCCAGTCTTATCATATGTTTTCGGTCTTCGGGGTCGGCTTGAGACAGTTTCTGAAGAATCTCAATTTCTCTAAGCCCAGCTTTCTTCCTACAATCTCGTCAGCATTAGTCCCAAAGAAGATAGAATCATTGGTTACTCGCATCGATTCGTTATTTCGGATGATCTTGATCGCTACAAGCCTCTTCATCTTTTGGTCTAGTGCCCGTACTACACCCGAGAACATTCCCTTGCCCAAGTTGGATTGAATGTGATAGCGGCTGTCAAGCAGCTCACCTAGTATGATTTTGTAGTAGCCTTCAGGGTCATCCCAGTCATCAAGCATACTCAAATCAAGCGCTTTAGTTGGGACTACTGGTACCGCCTTCGCTGCTTCTTTATCTGGACCCTTCCCGGCAGGAAGAGGCCCATCGACGAACATGTCAGTATCGTCTTCGTCTGCGAACATATCAAACTCGTTGCTAAATCTCTTGGTGAAAGGCTCGTCATTGATATGATCTGGCAAGAGAATGTCTTGTTTAGCACCAGTAGTTTCATCGTATGCACCAGACGAGACCTCCTCTCCTTGATGACGCTGGTTGTTGCGCAGTCTATCTTCTTGCATGTCCATTGTAGGATCATAATCGGCCGCAGAGGGCTCGTCTTCTTGCACTGCTTCAGTTGCTACAGCACCGCTATTAGCAAGATCCGCGTCTCCAGTGACAATGAAAGCAGTTGGCGACTCCTGACCCAGCGCACCCGTAGGTGTCATAGGAGGTGATTGTTGTGGCGAAGCTGCCAAAATATCATTAGATTCAAGACACAACGTACAAGGGCAATGCTTACCTGGAGCCTGAGATTGACCTTCCGGAGTGCGTTGCTTGGGTGTTGCCGGAGCGGAAGGGTTTGCCAAAGCCATAGCCTCCAATTGCATTGGTGTTGCCTGGCCTCTGTACTTAGCTTTGATGGCTTCACGCCTCTCGCGGCGTTCTTCGATCAAAATTGCCTCATCAACAGCTCGCGCGTTATCAGCTTGCGCCTGCGCCTGCTCCTGCTCGTTACCGACAGGCTCTGATTCAGTCCTGCCAGAAAAACAGTTAGTAGACGATTTTGGCAGCGATTGAAGAACGTACTCATTGACAGATTGACGAGAAGTCGGTTTAGATAGATCAAAATGCTGTGTCTGATTGTTTTTGGTTTCAGCCTCATGCGTTACGGATGCAGCAGCAACTGGGGGGTATCCCCGATCGCTCACTGACTGTTGTGATGAAAGCCTGCCACTGCTTTCCTTATACCCTTGAGTATTTCGACCACGCCAACCAGGGCCATCTGCTCGACCACGCCTATCATCCCGGGAATCCCGTAATTGTTCGGTTCTACCTGGCTTCAATCGTATAGGAGACCTACTCCGGGTTTTCAGCCTCTTGTCTCGTGGTCGCCCGCCAGTACTCCGATCGTCGTAACGAAGCCTCGCATCTAGGTGCTCAGGCCGATCTAAATCATCAAAGTGTTTCCGTGGGTTCCGCCGACTGCCAGCTAAGCGGTCTTCGTATCGTACTTTGAACTGTCTGGGGTCGTCTCGCGTTCGGTCACTGTAATGGTCATCCTCCCGCAAGCGCTTTGCTCCACGAGGATCTCGATAAGGAGAACGAGATCGGGTGCGAGACTTGTGGCGTATAGGAGATCGGATTGGTGTAGGAGATCGTGAAATTGAGACACGTTTTCTGGATTGACGGTCAACGTGGGTGCCATTAATTGTTACCAGCGACGTAGTTGCCTTCTCTGAGTCTGACTCGACTATCTCGCCCTCGGATGGCGTGGATGGCGACGAAGAAGCCATTTTGGACTAATGTTGAGAAGGCAGGATACAAGCCCCTAGTCTTCGAAATTGTGAAGACTGATTAGCCACTGTCGCAAGTACACGTAAAGCTTTGGTAAGGAACCGGTATTTCTTTGACTCCTGGCACTTTCAACATATCACTGGTCAAGCTACGAGTGAGCACAGTACCCAGAGTTTGTTGATGTAACTTTATGAGTCTGAGATGATGATTTTTACAGTGATGGCTGTGTTGAATATGATGCATGGCAACAAATCCTCGTTGGAATATTGCGGAATTTCGTCTAAAACTGCCTGTTACAGTAGAGCGGTATATTATATCTTACCGTATCTTTTATTCGCGGTAACCATGATCAATGTCGTACTCAATGAGAAACCTTAGAGCCCTATTACAATAACCACCACATCCACCGAACAAGCGCATTAAACGAAATGGGCGGTAACAGCAGAGAAGGTCAGCTAAATAGTTCACTAAGTAAATCATGTTCGCATGCTAATAAACTCTACGCAGGAGGGAAAGCCAAGCCTCTCAAGGCACCCAAGAAAGAGAAGAAGGAGTTGGATGAAGATGAAATAGCATATCGGGACAAACAGAAGGCTGGTATGCGTCAACATTGCCAACGGCGAGCCCAAGGTCAGGCGCGCTAGGACTGCCCAAGGCTAAATTTTGTGTTCCAGATGCGAAAGCAAATAAGGAGATGGCTGAGAAAGCGAAAGGCAAAGGACCTCTGAATGCGGGCCAGCAAGGAATTAAAAAGTCGGGGAAAAAGTAGAATATTTGAGAAGGGACGAAGGCATTACGAAGATAAGGTCACGGAAGGGAGTTTTGTGGAGTTACATAGCTGAAAGTCACATCACAGCCAGTAAGGTGATCGGTCAAAGGCCTACTCGTAAATGTGCTACAAAAACTATGCTCCGTACTTTACCAAGCGCATCTAAAAAGTATCTATGTGTACATATTACCCACGACATCATTGCCGACATCCTATCAATGATCATAGTATCGTACAATAGACCAAATCAGCTCTTGGTCCGCCGATTCTTACCACGGAGAGACAATATTGATAGCAAACTCAACAATCAAATCCATGCATGTGGGCAAGGTCCTATGAAGCAATACGACGAACCCAAAGTACAGATTCGAAATCATTCTCGTCGCTCCGCTTCCACGCCCTATGCAGTTTGAGACCTGTCTCGTGCTCTTCCTTCACGACCTCCGCCAACTCCTTGCTTAGGCCGTTAACTGTTTTCTTGATCTCTCGCCTCGATGCGATGTCGTATGCAATAGAAGACGGTTGCACTACATTGGTAAGTTCATGAATGACTGTTTGGAGATTGCTCCGCCGTCGGCGCAGGTTATCTAGTGTCGCTTGTAGGCTCGCAACCCTACTCACTGCATCTACCTCCGGGGGAGATTTCGGCAGTGATTTGGTATGCCGGTCGTTCTCTATTTCTGATGTTGACGATACGTCCATTTGTGAGGGTGTAGGCTTACGTATTGTGGCTTTGACGCTGGGTATTCCAGCAGGCGGAACAGGACGTTTGCGATTCAGTATTGATGGAGAATCAATGGACATAGGAGGAGTCGGCATGGGTGGTACGGCTGAATCGGAATTTATTTCAGGGGTCATGGGAGGGCTGTCATAAGCTGTTGTGGCGTAAGTTGTGGCGCTAAAGCGACTCCGGGGCTGCTCTTCCAGTTGTAGATGTTGCATGGTCGTTCTGAATCCACCCTCGTCAGCTACCGATTCTTGACGTAACCTACCACCGGAGGGTGTAGTTTCAGGTGTGGACTGCTGGCGCTCATCCTTCAACGCTTCAGTACTGGGATTGCGTGCTAGAGGAGATCTTGTGTCTTCTGGGGACAATCCGGTAAGCGTTGGATACATGACTTGTACCAATTTTTGAGCAGGTTGCCATAGCGGTTGTGGGTCTAGCTCCTGGGCCGGGTCTTGCGACACCTGTTGGGTTGCCGGAGTGGTCATTACCCTAGGAGGGTTATTTTTGCCAGCACCTACCGAGTCAACTCTCGGAGGGTTGCCGCTTTCGCCATTGATTACTGTATCAACTGGTTTGCCGGAAATATTACGTTTAGATGGCGCTTTAGGCTGGCTTGTCCTACGCTGAGATGAGCGGCCTGTCGTTGGAGATACAACGTCTCTGGTATTGGACGGATCTGCCGGACTTCCAATTCGTCTCTGCATACCGGCCGGGAAAGTGAGAGATTTCCCTGGAGGTAAAGGCTTGTCCACCAAGGGATTCACGATTTTATGGCGTCCACTGGCGCCCTTCCATTCCTCTCGTGGTGACCAAGGCGCTTCGTTGGTACCTTTACTTCCGACTCGTTTCCTTGGCAAAGTTCCACCACTTATAGTGGTACAGACTCCCAGCCCTTCGTTCCTTGTGACCGGGCTCGATTCAGAATCGAAATTCACAGCTCCCGGGATAGCTTGAGCAGGTTTGCCCTTTTCGCTGTTTGTAGGTTCGCCGGAAAAGTCATCCCACCTCGTCAAGTTTGTCGGATTTAGCTCTCGACCTGGCGAGTCCGCTCCCGCGCCTTTTGTTCTCCAGCCGGAGAATAGCTCTCTGGCTCCACCATACTTCTGGGACTTCTTGAGAACCGGAATATTGCTACTGGGCTTGCCATTGGCGGGATGCCGATCGGCTGCAGTGTTTGGAGATTCTGTTATAGGCGATATGTTCATACTGCTTTTTCGGCTTCTAGATCGTCCGGCCTCGTTTGCCGTGGGTGAGTCGGGTGGCGACACATCATCCGGGTATACGGACGAAGCTCTCGGAATATCCAATTTCGGCAATTTATGAATCTGCGGCGGTGAAGACTGGGAATAGACGGATGATGCTGTTGGCGCATCTGATCTGGGTCTGCGATGTGAACCTGCTTGCACCTGTAGTGATTTGCTGTTCTTCTATCAGCGCTGTTCTCATGAAGCTAGAGTTTCAACATACAACGGCAATTCAGGTAGACCCTTTAGCACGTCTTCCGTACCCTTTCGACCAAACGCAGGTCTTGAGCTTATGCTGAAGTCTCCATTGCTTAAATCAGTCGCATTGTCCAGCACTGATCCATCCACATTCGTTTCAATTAGAGCAGGACTCCCGATCCTGTCGGGTTGACGGTTGAGGCGCTTCCACATTATACGTCAATCCAGTCAATGTCGTGTATGTTCTTATCTAAAAGTCCCTAGTGTGAATCTTGACTTCCAAAGTTGCAGTGCATAGGTTTCGTGTATGAAGACAGAGTGAAAGATCATAGAAGCGGCCTTTCTACACTTCTGCTCTGGGTTCCAAAGGGGAGATGTTAGACAAAGCGGACTCAATGAGAACAAGTGACGAAATCTCAACCATGCGCCCAACATGCAAAGAGTATTGTTCGAAGCTCGTGTAACGTCGAGAAGTGCTAGATGTTAACAACATTATTAAGTTGATATCAGATTATTTGGGGGCGAACCGGTGAAGTGCTAGGGCGGCCCATCCCGGTAATCACATCTTTAGTGGATGTGTTTCATACGCGATCTGGGCTGTTGTTTCGACCCATCAGCCAACTCGTGAACAGAAGCCGAACCGATTCAGCACGAGCATTCATTAATTGTCTTCAATCACTCTTTCTATTGCCAGATCACTATGTCAGACGGTAGGTGTATCCGGATGACTCCGACCATATCAAAGCTCACGTTTTACAGCAAATACCGCCGGTACCATGATACCTCCCGCCCAGGCGTAAGCATCACCCCTAGCATCCTGGCTACAGCTTACGGAATATCTGCAGCGCTACCATCGCAACCCCAATCAACCTCATTCTTCTGTCGCTCCTCATGCTGCTTGCCTACTACCGTCTGCGCCCACAGCCTCCCCAGACTCTTCCCAAAAACCCCTCGCCAGTTGTTTTTCGCATCTTCACTCCTCCGGAGTTGAAGCCGTTTAATGGAGAGAATGGTATGTCAGTTTATCTTGCAGTAAGAGGCAAGGTATTCGATGTTACTCCTGGCAAGAATTTCTACGGCCCCAGCGGACCTTATGAGAATTTCGCTGGGAGAGACGCAAGCAGAGGCCTAGCGTGTGGTAGCTTTGATGAAGATATGTTGACAAAGAATCTTGAGGGACCTTTGGATGACTTGAACGGTCTTGGAGATGACGAAATGCAGGCGCTGCAAGACTGGGAAGATCGGTTCTCCGAAAAGTACCTTGTGGTCGGCAAGCTAGTACCTGTTGGAAGTGCAGAGCTTTCAAAAGCAGGTCCTTGAAACGGGCATTTCCCTGTTGTGTGGAATACGATGCCATGATAATTCTATAGTCGTGGTTATTTCTTGCTCAGGACAACAAAGTCTGCAAACATGTGGTGACTTGAAGCTCGTTCATAGAGCTTGCATCTCTTGTTGTCGATCAATTAAATACTATAGCATTCTGGTTTGCCATGCAGCGCGAATTGTTTCAATCAGGCAGGATCTACGACTCTAGGTCTTGTTTTTAGTCCGAGCCGCGCCCATCAGATGCAATCTCAGCTTCTTCTTCTGCAGTCAGCTGGAGACTCAAAGTGAAGACAAGATTGAGGAACCAGATATGTAAGCGGCGGTCCTACTGCACGACATGCCCTTCTTACTGTTAGAAGAGTCTCTCAAACCCCGTGACTTGAACGATGGAGTTTGCCATAGCTGCTACCAAATTATATGTATCTCTGGTGGTTTGTTTCTCTCGAACCTCTGTTGCAGTACAGGCGAGGTCAAAGGATATCTACCGGCATGTCGTTCTGAGCACCGTCTGCCTACCTATCTACCTCTCCTCTATCCTTACTAACACATCTGCGTCGGACTCTCACTTTTTCCCTTTGTCTCTCTAGGCACTTTTCTTCGACTTTTAACTTCGACATATTCTTGTTTACTAATCATCTTGAATAGACTTCATACGAATAATAACGTGCTTACCCGTGCCTGTATGTACTGCTTTAAGCTTTGGATAGATAGTAGACTTGAAGCCTGGTCTACATCGTGAGAGGTGTATGCCAAACATTGTTTGATATAAATATTCATTTGCCATTATCAACGTCGATACAAGATATGAAGAACAGTCAAGTGCTCGAAGCATCTCTCGGGCACCAATATCACCGGACTGACGATTGCGTCATTTCATTATCAGATTCAGGCTTCATTCAGCTTCCAAAAACAATGTGTTCTGTTTTATATAGAAAATGGACAGAGTTCTCTAAGCTGTTCTTTTTGTAACTCGTCTGGTCTCCATATTTAAGGGCGACCTCTCCTTTTCTCCATCTTTCCCAAGGCTACCGCTCCAGCGAGTAAGATTCGCAGGCCTAAGGATCGCTTGTATAGGGTTGGTAGTTCTTGCTTATTTCAATTCCGGCAGGTCTGCTTTAATTTGGATGAACAGTTCAAGAAAATTTTATTCAGAATGTACCTATAAATGCATTTCCGCAAAACAACAAGAAGGCATTAAGAACCTAACTAAGTACGATTTTTGAGGATTTACACTTTACTTATGCGATTTTTGCATCAAACCTTACTCCGGGAGCATGCTCATCTTCGGACAGTCCTCTCGGTTACAAGAAGTCGACTGAATGTTCGCTACGAAAGAGAGCTTCTATTACCGCACTCGATAACGAGCAAGGCAGTACTTTCAGCTGCATCTGTAACCCAGCCGCTAGTTTGCATCCTTGAAAACGACTGGCTTTGCGCTGGCTTATCAGTAATTGATGGAAACGAGCAGATTGGTGTTGGCTGTCACTACGAGATTGTTGGGACCAAAGTGGTCCATGGCAATAAAGTGAGAGAGAATTAGAAGATAAGCATAAGGTAATTATCTCAGATTTCCTTTCCTATGGCTCGGTATATACAAAGGTTGTAAACTAGACTTCCTTAGTCGTTTGTAGCTTGGCCGTGCTCAGTAGCCATACTAGCAGTTCTGAATTATTGTCAAATGGAAGGCATTGTGAAACAAAAGTAGAACCCTTGGTCACTGTAGCTACTCAAACGGTTGCTAGTAGAAGCTATGGATTCTTATTTTATCTGGGATGAGTGGTTTTTAGCCCTTGGAAAAATGATACTTTGGGTATTGGGGTCGAGAGGTGTGCGTAGAATATATGAGAGTTTATCCGTAGCCCCCGTTCGTAAGCGAGGAACGAGCTTAGGGGCTACGAATACTATGGTTAAGGTACTTCGTACTTCGTACTCGTATCCCTTTAACCGCTGTTAGGATTCGGTTAATTTTTAAGGTTAACGCTAACCAGATTCGGTAAGGTTCCGTCAAAAGGTTATTTTTTGTAAATAGAAACAATGTCAACAAAGCCCCCTTATCGT
>JAABUS010002512.1_pt1 | contig 34290 bp, 36 predicted proteins | sample 5560161 | NCBI WGS metagenome assembly JAABUS01 (sample SAMN10711885, study PRJNA513376) | rock metagenome | isolation source: Antarctica rocks | place: Antarctica: Victoria Land, Trio Nunatak nord | collected 2016-01-04 | reverse complement strand
TCTAGTCATCATACACATGTCTTTGATTTTATGATTATGTTATTAAGTAGAATAATCATTTGATTGAGTGTTGTCTTGTGACTTTCAAAGTGTATCAATTCAGATTTCAAGTTATTGAATTGCACTGCATTGTTCTTAGCTTATATGAAAGCGATTTTTGCTGCGTTTTTCAGCATTTTCACATTTTTGTCAATATTTCTTCTCTCAATGTATAACGTCACGTCGTCAATATAGCTGAGTGACTGTAAATTTTCGAACTTTGCGTGAATCTTTGAAAACAAGTATTGAATATAAATTAGAAATAAAATGAGCGAGATAAATGAATCTTGTAATATTTCTGTGCTTATTTTCTTTGATTTCTGACGTTTGTCATCAAATGCTAAGTCAATAATTCGATTTTGTAAGAAACATTTTATTCAATTGATTAAGTTGATCAATATTCTCAATTTAATCAATATTTTGATCAGCTGTTTCAACGCAACATGGTCAAAGACTTCTTTGACATCTAGAAGTAAACAGATAAGCGTGTTTTCTCGACTTTTCGTCATTTGTGCATCATGTACTAGATTTAGTATTATGTTTATAGCTGATCTTTGTTTTCTGTCTCTCATTTGATCAAAATTCAGCAACTTATCATTAATTTCAGCTGTGTAAGACAGTTGCACTGCTATTATTTTTTCTGCTACTTTGTTTAAACAGTTTAGCAGCGTAATAATTCTGTATGTCTTTGAAATTGAATAATTTGACTTGTCTGATTTTTTCAGAACAATTCTCATGTCTTTATGTCATATCTTCGAATGATAGTCGTTTTTAATCAAATCTGAGTACACTAAATTCAAGATTTTTAATATAGTTTTGTACGCTCACTGTATGATTGCAAATGACATATCATCTGATTCAAGTGCTTTTCTGAATGCTGAGAAGTTAATAGCGTGCTTGATTTCTTCTTTGATAACTCTTAATCATTGTATACATTCGTTTAATAGTAATTCTTCATTGATTTGAATTTTCGAAAATGATGAGTACATTGCTTTCAGAAATGTCTCACACTTTTCATTAAATTCAATCTTTAATTCTTTTTGCAAGTTTTGTATCAAGAATAGCTTTTTGATTAAACATGATTTAGTGAACTTGTATGTCTGAAACACTTTTTTTTCTTTGACGTTGTTCAAAAAATTAATTCAGATTTAGTTTTTGATCAGTCTTATTGCATCATAATTTGAATTTCGCATTTGCACTATCTTTGCACATGCGTCATCATTTCTGCATCTTTTTCAGATTTGTTTTTTTGATAACAACGTTTTTTGCATTTCAATGAACTCATTATTTCATCAGAATTTTGATTTTACGCATATTCGCTGTTTAAATACAAATAATTTCACTGTATTCTTAATGCATTTCATCAAGTAAATGACTTTTGCTTTTAAACTTGTGATTCTTTGCATCTTAATAATCATTTTGTCTTTCGTTTTTTGCAAATGCTTCTTAAAGTCTTTTCAATCGACTTTTTGCAGATTGTATGACGCGTTCAATGAATTTTCGATTAACTTCATCTTTTTTATAACTATTGTAAATAAAATTACTTCATGATTGAATTCTGTGTTTGCATTCTCATCTATATGTCAATTATTGATATGATTATGCATATTCTTTGATGCAAATGCTAAGTTAAGTATTGAGCTTGACTGTTTCAAATAGCTATAATATGTGTTTATATTTGAAGTCTTAATCAGATTGCACTTATGTAAATTTACTTAATTTATTAATACTTTCGTTTTAATAAAGTTTGAAATTTTTGCGTTTCATCAACTATGATGTGCATTAAAGTTTTCAACAATAATAACTTTTTGCTTTGAATTTAGCATAACTTTTGCTAATTCTTGCTCAATCATGTATAATTGCTCATCATCTGCATTCTATGACTTTTCGTTGTAAATATTGAACAGTAAAATTTCTTTCTGAATTTTATTGTTCATTATTGATATTGCTTGCATATCTTCACTATTGACTATGTCTGATCTTGATATGCATGTAAATTTCTTTGCGTTTTTCGCAACAAATATTAATAATCTGACATGAGTATTCTGAACATTTGATTTGATGCAGATAAACAATGAATGCAAAATTGTTATATTTTCATCTTTCATTCATGATTCTTGTAGTATAACAATATCTGTCTTGTTTTTTGCAAATTTCATGCATGCATGCATAATTTACGTTGATCTTACGCAATTGTGCTGTAGAATTCGAATATTCAACGTGTTTGCAAAGCTTTCATCATTCACGTTGTTTTGTGACATTTTAAATGCAATACTCATTACAGAACAATCACACAGTTATTGCAAAGACACGACTCAGCTTTTGCGCATATACACATCTGTGCAACGCAGTAAATCAATTGATTTCGATTAAAACTACTATTACGTTGATTAAGAATCTTTTATTGAATTTGATTACTTAAACTATCTAAAGACATAGCACATCATCAACATGATGCTCATGCTTCACTTCAATCATTAAGAGCAGATGAGAGACGTCATCAACATGATGTTGATGAGTGAACGAGAAATGAATATCATTATCTTGCAGAAGAATCTAATTAAGATGAAAGATATACAAGAGAAATTAAACAAGTTGCGAGTTCTCTATGAATTCAACGAGCGCAAAAACAATGAACTAATGCTCTGAAGAAAGATGAAAAGACTGATGAATATGACAGAAAAGCTGACGTGTCAACGCGTTGATGCATTGATGATCAATCGATGAATGAAGAATCAGTTGAAAAGACTGAAAAAGATAACATGCAGACTTGAAAAGAAGTTTGCAAAAGAAAAGAAACAAGTCAACAGCTGAACGAAGAGAACGAGCGAGAAGTCAATGATATCATTTAGAAGTCATCTTGCTTTCAGCATTAACATGTCATCATCAATGCAAAATCACTGCAAGAAACTTGAAGTGAAGATCTTCATTAAAGAGAAAGAGAAGATAAAGAGAATCATGATGATTATAAAAAAAACATAGTAGAATGAGCAAAAGAAAGCAACGTCAACAAGATGCTATCAACTTGTAAAGACATAAAAACAATGAAAAAATGATCAGATTTACTCATATTTCAAATCAAGACAAAAGACAGTAAGAAAATACTGAAAGAAAACGACTTTTGAATCAAAGAAATGTCGTTGAACATAAGTCTGCATGAAGTCAGCTTTGAAGTGATAGTACATGAAGTTAAAGTCAAAGAGATGTTTAAAGACATTGAAAAAAAGAAAGCAAAGACGCTGATCAAGATCAACAAAGACATATATTCAGAGATTATGATCAAGAAGATTAAGTGATTCACAAAGAAGAGTGAACATAAGAGATATGTCTTGCTGATGATATGCATAGTCAACGCTGAACTAACAAACAAGCTCATTGATGAGAAAGTATATCATGAGATCAACATAAAAATCACGCAGTTCTATGACTTGAGCTGCAGAGTACATCAGTGTCTAAAGTGTCAAGAATATGATCACAAAACATATGAATGCAAAAACAAGCAAAGATGCGTTTACTACATGATGAATCATCGCTTGAAACATTGCTTTCATAAACAGACTTGAAACATGTGAAAATGCAAAGCATGTAGAAATACATACAAAGTCTTTGATTCTCAATGTTATAAACGACAGATGAAAAAAGAGAGAATAAAGAGAGTTACAAGAAACAAATCTTTATATCACGTTATAAGAGAACAATAAGAGTTCAAAGAGAGAATGTTGAAAATACTCACAGAAACATTTATTAATTTAAAATCTCTGATGAGCAATAGCTTGAAGAGAAAGTTGAGACATTTGATGAACGAAAGTCGTCTGCTCAATGCAACATTCACGTCAGAAAACACTATAATGAATTACTTGATCAAGAAAATGAGATCAAATAAGTCAAAATCAACGTCAATCACATTGTTGTCAAAGTCATTCTTTGTTAATGTCAAAGACTAGACTAAACTAGAGATTCTATCAATATAAAGAATTGATTATTATATTACTTGAACTAAATACAGAACAATACATCAGATAATATACAAGATGAAAGACAAGAAACAAAAGAAAAGAATGAGAACTTGACTTTTATATACATGAATTAAATAATGTCAGAACTGAGCAGCAGTTTTATGACTTAAGATTGCAAAAACACGAAACAGATTTTGATGTGACTAGACTAAAATGACGATGACTAAATTAATGATTTAGTTCAATGAATCAAGACTTTCTAAGATATCAATGATATTAGATTGAGTTAACAACATATTTTATGCTTTGAGCTGAAATGATGATCTGACATCATGACAGTAGCTTCTCTCTCAAAGACTGAGCTTCTGCAAGACGATGAAAAGAACAAGATAAGATGAGAATTGAAACTAGATGAGATAAGATGTAAATGAGACAAGATGAAGATAAGATGAGATGAGAAAGAATCAAAGACAATGACAAGAACTGAAACTAGACGAGATGAAATGAAATGAAATACAGCAAGACGTATTTTATAATGATGAAGCATTAATGAGATGAAAATACATCTGAGTCACATCTGAATCAGATTTAAGCGAGACAAAGCAAGATGAAGATGAGACATGATAAAGTGAGACGCATTTTATAGTGATGAAGCACTGTTATTAAAACACATCTGAATCACATCTGAGTTAAATTTAAATGAGATATCTGAATTAAATCTAGACAAGATCTGAGTCAGATCTGAACAAAAGAAAGACGAAATGCAGTTTAATATGATGATGCACAGACGAAACTGAAATACATTTGAATCAAATATGAGTTAAATTTAAAAAAGATGTTTGAGTCAGATCTGAGCTGAATTGAGATGATGAAGATTGAATTTAAAGTTCTTGACATTGACATTAAGACATCACACATGACAATACATGTGATTCTTTGACGACAAAGTTAACGAGATGATATTCATCAAGTGCTTGCTCACAATTATTCAGAAGATGAAAAGACTCTCAAGTAGAAAAGTGATCTTCTCAATCAATGTAATACTTGAGCAAAGATGAATTATAACATTTATCACGCTTGAAGTTTAGTATGCTGTTTACATATCAGAATCTTTTATCATTCTTGATGACAATGAGTTCTTAAGATTTCTGACGTTGATTTGAAAGAAGATCACTTGTAATATGACTCAGAAGAATGACATGAAAGATTGAATGAATCTTCATGAATGCTGAAAGATTTAACTCAATGATCAGAGAATTATTCTTGAAGATTCACTTGATCTTGAAGAGATCAACGTTACAATCATCTAACTTGACAACGAGACAAGCGATGCTGAGATTGCAAGCATTCAGTCAGACTTTATCTTCAACGAAGTATCTAGAACAAGAACGACAAGAGAGATTGACATTGAATTCATAAATGATCTGAGCTATAAGCATCTCATCACGTAGATGCTCAGTTAGTTTCTTCATCTTCTTGATGAACTTTTTGACATTGATTAACTTGTTTTGAGCTTGAGACGTAAGATTCTTGAACAGAGATTCAGAAAACTTGAAGTTTAAACGTGAATTCTGACTCAAATTGATCAAGAAGAATGATGTTAAAGTGATTAATGATGATGTGTTATTAACGACGAATTCAACTTCAGAAAGTCACTTAACTCAGTCATTCTACATGTAGTTGACGAAGACTTAAAGATAATGCTTCATGACAGCATTGACTTTCTCAATTTAATCATTGATCTCAGAATGATACGTTGTTGATAACTTAGCATCTATCTTCAGCATTTTACACATATGCTTTCAGACATCAAAGATGAATTGTGTGTCTTAATCAGACATGAAGAACTCAAGTAAATCATGATGTTTTCAAACATGAGCATAAAAGCAATTGATAACTTCTTCAACTTTTATAGAAGTGATGAGAACTAAATGTCTCATTTTGATAAAATGATTGATGAAGACTAAAACATATTTATATGTGATATTCATGAAAATATTGAGTGATAAAGAATTTACATAGTTCATGAAAACATCATGTCAACAACGTTTGAAAACTGAAAGAAGATGCAATCATTCTTGAGTTTATTGTTTAAAGAGCTTGAAGCGTGTGCATACGTGACAGTTTCGTACGAAGTGTTGAACATACTTATAAATGTTTGATCATCAGTAGACTCGACTGATTAGTTCATAGCTTTTTGCTCTTTCTGAGTAATCATCAACAACACTATCATGAGCGAGCTGAATGATACAAAGACGTAGTTTATTTGAGTTGAGCACGTACTTTCTTTCTTGAAAGTACAGATGATTCTCATGTTCTTCACACTCAACTAGAGAAATCTTGTTGTGATGTCATGCTTCATTGCAAAGCACTTTGATTATCTGAGCTGCAAATTTGTCATTGATTTCAACTTGCTTTCATAATGTCTGAGTGAGAATGTCAGCAGAATCTTCATCAAGATTCAGAGTGTCTTGATCTAGCTGAGACTTAATGTTTTTAACGTTGAATTCTTCAATTTCTAGATTCATGAAAGTTAGAATTTGCAAGAGTGCTGAAGTAACTGAAAACAAATGTAACTGAACTGAATCTAGAACGATGATTTGTGACTGAAGCTTCATGACTTTAATGTCAAAAATGTTAAGAACGAGATTTTTAACAATATCAAGATTTAAAACATGAGTTTTCAGAATTGTCTGATGTTGATATTGATGTCAAGAATTGAATGTATTTTTCTCTTTAGAAAGATCTTCTGAGCGACGTGTCAGAGCATTTGACTTATCATTGATCTTGTCGAGATAATAAGTGATGCAATAGTTGAATCTAGACAGAAATTCGCTTCAACAAGCTTGATGATGACTCAACTGCTTAATTGACATGAAATACTTAAGATTTTTATGATTCGTGATCATCTCGACAGAGTAGATAAAGTCTTTGAGCTTCAATCATTATTTCTTGAAAGCGCAAACAATGATCATAAGTTCTTTATCGTAGATCTTGTAGTTACACTCAACTGAGTTATGCTTCTTTGAAAAGTAAGCAACTGAATGAAGAATCTTATTTTCATCGTACTGAAAGAGAATGTCTTTGAACACATAGTTTGAAGCATTGATTTCTATCACAATCTTGTGATCTGAATTATAATGACAAAGAATAATCTTGAAAGTGAAGACTTTCTTAAGAGTGTTGAATGCAATCTGACATTTCTGAAATCAGACAAAGAGTACATCTTTTCTGATGAGATGAGTGAGCGAAGTAGCTATTTCACTATAGTCATAGATGAATCTTTTATAGAAGTTCGCGAAATCTAGAAAACTTTGAATGTCTTTAAAGTTGATCAGAATGAGTCAATTGACAATGATATCTATATTAAAAGAGTTCATCTTGATTTCTTTGATGATGATTATCAATTCTAAATATGAAACTTGAATGACGTGAAACTTGCATTTAATTATATTCATCTGAAGATCAAGTTCTCGCAGCTTTCGCAGAATGAGCTTGACATAAATCTCATGCTCAAGTTCATTGTTGAAATAAATCAAGATGTCATTCAAATAAGTTGTATAAAACTTATTTAAATGTTCATGAAGAGTATTGTTGATGTACTTCTGAAATGAGGTAGATTCATTACATAGATTGAAGAACATGACTAGATACTTGAATAATTCAAATCGAGTGCAAAAGACAATGAGAGCTTCATCTTCTTCTTTGATTCAAAGTCGATTGAACGCAGAAATGATATTCAGCTTGATAAAGATTTTAGTTCAACTTAGACGATTCAGCGTTTCTGCAATCAGAGACAGAGAATATTGATTCTTGACTGTGATAGTGTTCAGATCTCGATAGTTCACGCAGAAGCAAAGTTCTTCTTCAAGTTTCTTAATGAAGAGAACAGAGATGATCGTCTGAAAGTGACTGACTTGAATGAAATCTTTGCTCAGATTCTCATTCAGATAACGACGAAGTTCTAGAATTTCATCACGACTCATGTTGTACAAAGCAAAGACTGAGAATTAAGCATCTTCTTTAAAATGTATGACATGATCATGAACTTAATGTGAAGACAAGATATCAACGTTCTTCTTGAAGAAAACATTTAGAAACTTGAAATATCTGAACGATAAAATTGTGACTGAATCAACGTTCTTACTTTGTCAATAAACTTCAAGATCTTCTTGTGTTGTGAATGCAGTCAAATGAAATTTCTTTTTCATTTGACAAAGATTCAAATGATGATTCTTATCATACATACTGTCTTGAAAACAAGATGAGAACTGAGCAAGAGTTGAACTGTTCTTTGAATGAACAATCAAAGTCGTGTGACGCGATTTTGACTCATCAGAGTCTAGACTAGAAGATGAGATTAACTCAAGATTCAAGAAGACATCAATTTTTCTTAAAGTAATGTTAAACACTTCAATGTCTTTGACATGAGCAGCATGATCAAAGCTTTGAACTCTTAACTTAACTATGTCAAGTTGTATAAAAGATCAATTGAATTGATCTGCTTGAAAAACAACAAAAGTTCTAAAAAAGAAAGAATTTTAACACTTGATTTTTGATGAGTATTCTTTTTAAATGACTTAAAGAATACAACTAGAAACTTCTTATTTCAGACGAGAGACAAGACTGAACGAGATTTGTTTCTTGTGAATGAGCTGAGTATTAGTTGACTTCTCATAAGCGAACAAGAAATTAGATTGCTTCTTGTGAGCAGATAAGAAACTGAGTTGCTTCTTGCAAGTGAATTGAAAACTGAATTGCTTCTTGTGAGTGAACTGAAAACTGAGTTGCTTCTTTTGAGTGAATGAGAAACTGAGTTGCTTCTTGTGAGCGAACTGAAAACTGAGTTGCTTCTTTCAAGTGAATGAGAAACTAAATTGCTTCTTGCGAGCGAACTGAATGCTGAATTGCTTCTTGTGAGTGATTCATGAACTGAGTTGCTTCTTGTGAGTGAATTAAGAGCGAGACTGAAAAAAAGCTACTTTGTTAACTTTGAACGAGAAATTTTCTTCTTGTTGATTAAGATCATAAATCTTGACGAGAAATGAGCAACAATGATTAAGACAGAAGAAGAAAGACAAGATAAGAATATTGTGTTCAAAATTAACATTAATGACGTGATGATGAAGTCATGACAAACTCATGATGATGAGATATTGACTTAATTCAGTGACATAAAAGAATAGTCTTTCAATGTGTTCATCAAGAATCATTGTGATTTCAACAACATGAGTAATATCATTGATTAAAACGACTTGATCATCAAATTCTTGAAGTTTGTGAAAGTGAGTTAATTGATGCAAGAAAAGATGATGTTGTTGCGCAAAGAATTTATTTATAAAGACATAAGCAAAGACTTCACTATCAATCAAAATGAGAACGAAAACTTTAAATTAAGCTTGACGTAGAATACAGAATACTATCATGTGACTATCTTTGAATGTTGAATCAAATTCAAAGAGTTTCAAGACAGATTTAGCAGAAAACTTTCTATATAATTGAAGTGAGAGTGAGAAGATTGAGACTAGTAGACAAGATGATATGTATACAGATTTTTGAGCGTGACTTAGCTCAGAAACTAAACTTTTCTTGCAGACAGCAAGACTTCTTCATTTATATTGATGATATCACTGTTGTAGATGTTCATGATACGCAGAGTGAAAAACTTCTTATTTAAGCATTCTTTAGCAATTTTGTTTGAATGTTGCAATTTGCAGTAGTAACACAACTTTCACTTGTTGCAGATTTTCTTGATTTCAGAAACGATCAAAATCTTATCTTGAATGATGATAATGATAAAGCTTAGATTTATTGACTCATTAAAAGATGAGAAAGAAAGAGACGAAGATACTGTTGAAACAACAGTCACAGAAGTGATGATCTTTGAATTCAAAGAGTTACTAGTCAATGCAAAGATGCTCTTGACTTTGATGAATGAGATGATGATGAAGACAAAGTGAGATTGATGATGCTTAAGCTGCTGAAGCTCTTCGTTAATGTTTAAGAATGCTTGAACTCATTGATGAAAGATGAAAGATTGAATTTCATTGAAATTTCGTCAGAAGAAAGTGATGACTTGAATGAAATAATTGACATTGCGCTTCAGACAGTCAATCAATAAGAAATCTTTTATCAAAGAACATTCTTTCTTTTGATAGAAGAGATTGTAGTAGTTGACAAAGCTATTCATGTCTTGCTTTAAAGTTTCACGAAAATATAAATGAGCATCTTCTGTCTTGAAAAAATTGTTGCAGCAATGACGTAACTTGTGTTATCAATCTGCAAAGATGAAAATGATACAGAGATCATTGACTCAATATTGATTCATTAGATTGTAAGTCTTCTTATTTATGATGAGTCGTGACTCAACATAAATGATCTTAGCTCGATGAAAGAAGTAATGATCGTCGTTCATGTTTATGCGCTGTATCAGACTCTGCTTTCAGACATTCAAATGATCTTTGTTCTTCTCATACTCAGATATGTCGAGAAGCTTTTCAAATCTAATGAAGATTGAAGCAGTGACAGAATTTGCAGAAACTTGAACGTTGAAGAGAAATTGATTGTGCAGAGTTTATGCAATGATTTGAGTTATCATCACGAGAGACTGAGAATTCAATTCTTGATAGACTGAAGAACTAGAAGCGATGAACAAGAATAAAATGATGATGTCATGTTGTTGAACTTGATTTTGAAGCTTGCGCATTGTGCGAAAGACTTTAACTGAATTTTCGATCATACTTTGAGTGAACTGTTCAACAGCACGCTCATTGTCGATTGAGAAACGATGAGATTGCTTCATTTGAGCAAGAAGATAACTAAACGAGATTTCAATGTATGAAAACGTTGCAAGAAGTGTAGATCTTTTATAATGTCAAAGACTAAACTAGACTAGAGATTCTATCAATATAAAGAATTGATTATTATATTACTTGAACTAGATACAGAACAATACATCAGATAATGTACAAGACGAAAGACAAGAAACGAAAGAAAAGAACGAGAATTCAACTTCTATATACATGAATTGAGTAATGTCAGAACTGAGCAGCAGTTTTATGACTTAAGATTGCAAAGACACGAAACAGATTTTGATGTGACTAAACTAAGATGACGATGACTAGATTAGTGACTTAGTTCAATAAATCAAGACTTTCTAAGATATCGATGATATTAGATCAAATTGACGACATATTCTATGCTCTGAGCTGAGATGATGATCTGACATCATGACAGTTGAGAATTTTACAGATGAGACAGATGCTTCACAGACATTCAAAAGATCATTGAGCAGCTTTGAATGTAAACTTTGATGTTTCAACAAAAAGAATTTCGAATATTACAGTACAACGTTCACAAGTTCAGAAACAAAGTGATAATAGTGTTACTACATAAGAAAAAAATAAAAAATTACAACATTTTGATTCTTCAAGAACTCTGATGATTCAACGAAAATTTCAGAACATACTGTTTATCAACAATCAACTTCATGTTGAAGAATAATGAAGATAAAATCTGTTTCTACATAAACAAGAAGATTGACAGTAACATTTGATACTCAACATGATACTTCAAGAATGTAAACATGATTACACTATGAACATTAGCAAATGATGCACAGACGACACAGAAAATCATACATGTTCATGAAATATACAATTCATCACTCAGAGATCATAAAATCACTCATGAAAAAGAAAATCTTTCAAATATTGAAAAAGCGTTGCATATGTCAAAAGAATGCATTCTTGTAGAAGACTTCAATCTGCATCACTTCACATGAGAAGAATCATTCTATTCAAGACAACATTTATTGTTGAATGATTTAATCAAAATAATCATAAACATCAAGATATCATTGATGCTATCTTGAAATATAATTACAAGAAACTATCAAGAATTTCAAACAATGATAGATTTAATCTTCACGACAAATGATATCACAAACAGATTGATAAGATGTGAAATCAATGAGAAAATGAAAACTTCTTGAATCATTTATTGATACAGACAATTATAGATTTCAGAATCTGTAAAAAGTCAGCGTGAAGATTGCATTGCAACTAAAAGACATATCTTCGAATGATAGTTGTTTTTAATCAAATCTTAATACACTAAATTGAAGATTTTCAATATGCTTTTGTACGCTCGCTGTATGATTGCAAATGACATATCATCTGATTTGAGTGCTTTTCTGAATGCTGAGAAGTTAATCGCGTGCTTGATTTTTCCTTTGATAACTCTTGATCACTGTATACTTTCGTTCGATAGTAATTCTTCATTGGTTTGCATTTTCAAAGATGATAAGTACATTGCTTTCAGAAATGTCTCGCACTTTTCATTAAACTCAGTTTTCAATTCTTTTTGCAAGTTTTGTATCGAGAATAGCTTTTCGATTAATCATGATTTAGTGAACTTGTATGTCTGAAACACTTCTTTCTCTTCAGCGTTGTTCAAAAAATTGGTTCAGAATTGGTTTTTGATCAGCTTTATTGCATCATGATATGAATTTCGCATTTGCACTATCTCTGCTCATGCATCGTCATTTCTGCATCTTTTTCAGATTCGCTTTTTTGACAACAGCGTCTTTTGCATTTCGATGAGCTCATTATTTCACCAGAATTTTGATTTTGCGCATATTCACTGTTTAAATACGAATAATTTCACTGTATTCTTGATGCATTTCATTAAGTAAATGACTTTTGCTTTTAAACTCGTGATTCTTTGCATTTTGATCATCATTTTGTCTTTCATCTTTTGCAAATGCTCATCAAAGTCTTTTCAGTCGACTTTTTGCAGATTGTATGACGCGTTCAACGAATTTTCGATCAACTTCATCTTTTTCATAACTATTGTAAATAAAATTACTTCATGATTGAATTCTGTGTCTGCATTCTCGTCTATATGTCAATTCTTGATGTGATTGCGCATATTCTTTGATGCAAATGCTAAGTCAAGTATCGAGCTTAACTGACTTGAATAGCTGTGATATATGTCTATATCAGAAGTGTTAATCAGATTGCACTTATGTAAATTTACTCAATTTATTAATGCTTTCGTTCTAATAGAGTTTGAAATTTTTGCGTTTCATCAACTATAATGTGCATTAAAGTCTTCAACAATAATAACTTTTTGCTCAGAATTTAGCATAACTTTTGCTAATTCTCGCTCAATTGTGTATGATTGCTCATCATCTGCATTCTGTGACTTTTCGTTGTAAATATTGAACAATAAAATTTCTCTTTGAATTTTATTGTTCGCTATTGATATCGCTTGCATGTCTTCGCTATTGACTATGTCTGATCTTGATGTGCATGTAAATTTCTTTGCGTTTTTCGCAACAAATATCAGTACTTTGACATGAGTATTCTGAACATTTGATTTGATGCAGATAAACAACGAATGTGAAATTGTTATATTTTCATCTCTCATTCATGATTCTTGTAGTATAACAATATCTGTCTTGTTCTTCGCAAATTTCATGCATGCATGCATAATTTGCGTTGATCTTGCGCAATTGTGCTGTAGAATTCGAATATTCAACATGTTTGCAAAGCTTTCATCATTTGCATTGTTTTGTGACATTTCAAATGCAATACTCATTACAATTTCGTGACTAGATGATCTTTTTGTGAGCTAATAAACTGAGCTGTCTGATATGTTTTGCAAATTACGCTATTTGCGAAGTGCGCATTTTGACAGTTGCAACATCTAGAAATCATGTGATTGCATGATTGCTCATCTTTGCACGTAGGTAATTAACATTTATGATTTCAGATCTGATGATTTCGCTCGCAGTACAAGCATCTTGATGATCTATTGCATTTGTTTTGCAAATGCTCAAATGTTTAACATTTTTGACATTAATCATTTGATCGATAGTCTCGATATTCGACTGTTTGATATGTTGATCTCGCAGTTAAAAGTCGTTTTTTCACATGTCTTTGCGCTTCTGCTTCAATTTTGAACGTCAATATTGTCGAAGCATGATTCTTTCTTGCTTTATTTTCATTCTTTGATAATCATATTGAGTTGATTATCAGCTTCAATTCAGAATTGTACTTCTCTAGCTCGATTCTCAGATATTTCATTTCAATCTTCATGTTGAAGATTTCGATTTTCAGACTGTGTATGACTATTTTGTGTCATTTCTCATCTTTCTTAATGCTTTTAACATCAAAAACATGCTTTCATATTGCTCTTTGTGCTAGTAAGATGTCTGCAATGTATTTTTTCAAGATCATCAAAGCAATGTTGTTTTTCTTTAGCGTTTTAACTATCATGATGACTATAGATTGATTTTCGCCTTTTTCAATGCATTATTCATCGAATCTTGCATTTTCATCGTCTTCAACGTTCAGTTCTCATTTTTGAAATTGATAATGAGTCTTCTTTCGTGATATAATATTTCTTGTGATTTTGGCGAGAATTTCTTGATAATCAGATTTCATTCGCCTGCATTTGCATTCACATTTGCATTTGTGTTTGCATTTGCATTTGCATCTGTGACTTGAGCTGCTTTTTGCGCATATGTGAGCTTCTGCGTTGGTTTTTGCGAATTTTGCATGATTTGCAATGTTTGCGAACTCTGCGTCTTTTGCAAGATTTGTGAATTCTTTGTCATTTGCTTTGCATTGATTCTCTTTTTGATGTTTTCAGCATTTTGTTGAATCAATTGTAGAATGATCTTCAGTTTGTTGTTTATTTGACTTTGAAGTCGATCAATTTGCTTCTGAATCAAGTTTTCTATGCTTTCGTTGCATGCTCTTTGAATGTAGATTAAGCTATGACTTATAGTCTCTTTCTGTTCTGATATTGCTTGTCTTAGCTGATTGACTGCGAATTCAATTCTTTCGCGCAGTCTCTTTATCTGCATCTCTTTAAAGATGACATCGTAGCACTTGCTAGTACTAACTTCGATGCTAGCTTCTTTTTGCAAACTTTTCATCGCTTTTCGCTTTTTCATTTCTTTGAATTTCACAATCGCTCATGTTTGCTCTTTTTGCTGCGAATTTGCATTTCGCAAATTGATTGTATTCTTGTTGTTATGCGCATTTTCATGTGAATTTAGCATCAATGCATTGAGTGAACTAAACATGTATTGCGTTTTTCTATTTACTGATGTGAATGATTTTTGTTGACTGCAAAATAAATCGACAATGTTGTTCTGCAGTTGTTTGCTTGTTGATGAACTCATGCTAAGTTCGTTTCATAGATTTATTTCAATCTCTAACGTTGACTTTTTGATTTCTATCGTTGACGTTTTGAGTTCTGACGCTGAGCTATTGCTTCTGCTGAGTTTCACGTTACTATTCGCGAAACGAAACGAGAAAGAGCGCATAAAGCGACTCTTTATATTTCTTTTTATAGAGAGTTTTTCCGAGTTTCAAGCTTTGAGCTTCTAGAAAATTCACTTGACATCACTTAAATATTTCTTTAATCTTTTATTCAGAGCGTTTCACGTAGACAGTAACTTTAATGTAGAGATTTCCCAATTTCTATCTTGAAATCTGCAATAAATCGTCTTCTATTATTAACTTATGTCAGATGAAAATGATATAAATTTAGTCTGCAAGAATCTAAATTACTCTTTTTGATAGAAAATGCTTGACGCAATTGCTTTATATCTCAGATATCAAAGTAGTTGCATTATTTTGCTCAGAATAGTAATGACTAATCTCAACTTATTGTCTTGCACATCAAGAAAAGATAAAACAGATAGTGATTTGATAAGAAACGCTATACTTCTTTGAAACAACGTTGTTCTCTGTGTGATCTTCAAATGCAAAAGAGTTTGATTTTAATTTTTGTATCAGTATGCAGTCTTCTGTGCTGTTCTAAAGTCGATTGACAACTTCTTCTTTTCATGTGAGTTTGCTCTTTGATTTGTCAGTCAAATTGCTGTCTGAATTGATGATTCTTTCTTCTGCGTTGATGAACTCTTATTTCGCCGTCGATTTTGATCTGCGTAAGCATAAAAAATTTCAATTTTCGATTTTTGACTTGCGATGCAGTCATCTGTAAAGCTATTAAGTCGAATGAGAGCTTGTTTTGATCGTACAATTGTGCTCTATAACTTGCTGATTGATTTGATATATTATATGCTTTGATAGATTGCTGTCGTCAATGTTCTCGTTAATGCAGATTTATTAGTGATTCAGAGATTTAACATGATGACTAGCATACAAATAGAAAGCTCAGTTATTAAGTTGAAATCAGACGTGCGAGTTTTGAAAGTACAATTGAACATGAAATTATGATGAAGCGCGCATCTTTGTCAAATCGAAGCGAATCACGTCACATGAATGCTAGCACTTAGTTGACTTGAAGTCTTCACATGAAGAGCAATCTTCATAAAAGTAAGACAAATATACTCAGCAGTAGTAAGATCAGAAATTGCATTCAAAGCATCAGTCTGACATCAGCGAGAAAAAGAGAAAGAACTGTCAGACAAAGAATGCAGACTTGAAACACTACAGAATCAGACTCTGCATCACGTTGCAAAAACATTCAAAAGAGTAAGCATTAAGACTCTGAAAGCAGAAATGTACACAAGCTCGCTACATGTTCATTTGAACATGCTGCAAGACAAAATCACATTACGCAGTTGAATTAATGATTGTACGCAGAAAATCAGACAAGCATGTAAACTGATATGCACTCATCTGATGAGCATCATCTTTCGTTCTTTTGTCATCAAGAAAGTGATGCTTCTGAACAACTCAATTCAAGAAGATATGAAAATACAGTCAAGACGCAAGCAATTAGTTCTTGCTGTGATGATTTCGACTAGTGACAGCATTGCAATAGCACAATATCACAGAAGTCAATGAAATCAATGATGGAAAAAATATAGAAAATACATTGCAGATGTTCACATCATTTTGACACAAAGATTGCATCTGTTCAACAAGATGATAAAGATGCAAAATGATTTTCAGAGAGTTGAAAGTACTTTTGTCACTTACATCAAAATCAAATGCATAGATCTGAATGCTTATCTACACTTCAGAAATGTTTCAGACGCAGATAGCATGTGATGCAACTGTAATTGAAATCATCAGATGACAAAACATGTACTCATGCACTGCTTAAACTGATTGCATCTGCGATCAAGAATGTTACAAAACGTTAACTTCTTAAACTATTGAATAATCGTCACTATCATGAAGAGTTTCAAAGCAACTGCAAGAATGATGATGAAAATGAAGCTTTTGAAGCAATTTAAAGTAACTAAGTCACTCATTCTTTAACATGCAATCAACGCGAACTAATTTGATACATAGTCTTATAATGATAGTTTTGACTGCGTGAAGCAGTTGTATAGATAGTGAGTGATTTTCTATCTCAAAGAGTTTTGTTCACTCAATATAGATAGCATAAAGTCTCTCATGAGTTGACTTAATTGATGTCACAAAAATGTATGAATTTATTATTATCATCTTTCTACTAATCTTTTGATTGAACTTTCTATTAAGTTATTTATTAAATTATCATCATTTTTCTACTGATTTTTCAATCAAGCGTTTTACTGAGCTATTGATTGAGCTTTCTACTGATTTTTCAATCGAACTTTCTATTGAGTTATCTACTGAGTTATCATTAATCTTTCTACTGATCTTTCTACTGATCTTTTGATTGAACTTTCTATTAAATTATTTACTAAGTTATCATTGTCTTTCTACTGATCTTTCAATTAAGCATTCTACTAAGCTATCAATTAAGCATTCTACTGATCTTTTGATTGAACTTTCTATTAAATTATTTACTAAGTTATCATTGTCTTTCTACTGATCTTTCAATTAAGCATTCTACTAAGCTATCAATTAAGCATTCTACTGATCTTTCAATTGAACTTTCTATTAAACTATTTACTGAACTATCATTAATCTTTCTACTGATCTTTCTACTGATCTTTCTACTGATCTTTCTACTGATCTTTCAATCAAACTTTTTATTGAGTTATTTACTAAACTATCATCATCTTTCTACTTATCTTTCAATCAAGCGTTCTACTGAGCTATCAATTGAGCTTTCTACTAATCTTTTAATTGAGCTTTTCATTAAGTTATTTACTGATCTTTTGATTGAGCTTTCTATTGATTTTTCTACACATCATTCAAGAATCAACTTTGTTCTCTATTGAGCATCAAATACGATTCTATCATACATTTTATGTGACTTCATATCAAACATTCTACATGACTTTCTATCTTATTATCTTTCTCATTGACTTCTTTATTGACTTTTTCAGCGTATATATTAAACTGTGTAAATAACTATTATTTAAATAGTCAAATTAATTATTTAATGTTACAAGTATCAGAATCATGTTTGTTGAATTAAACATTAAAGATGCATACTGCGCTTTTAAAAGTTCTAAAGATGTTAATGCTTTTATGAATATGCATCAGCTAAAAGTGACGCAAATCTGAAACATAAAATTAAATGAATATTTGAAATATTGATTGCTAAAAACGTTAAAATTTGTCTTTGTCACTCTTTACAAATTGCAGATGTAGAATACAATAATGAGATTCTACTAAATGATTTTCAGCATAAGATTAGCTCAGATCTTTAACAAGTAATGCTTAATGAATGAATTATGAATTTGAATGAGTTTATCAACATTTGCATGCAAGTCAATGTTAAACTGATTAAATTAAATGTTTGATTAATCATTAAAGCATTAATGATTTCAGCTGCTTACTTTGTCATTGATACTTTATTTGCTTAATTTATATCAACAATCTTTGTATGAAAGAAACTCAGAATATCAAATCTTGATCTCAGCAAGAAAGAGTTATTGAAGAAAGAACTTTGCTTCAAATGCAAAAAGATAGAACATAAAGCATATGAATGTCTTGAAATAACTTAAGTGCATGAAATCACTGCAAATTTGAAAAATGATCTGCTTTCATCAAAGTAGTGACTGAGAATAATATACTCATATTCTGTTTCATCAGCATGTTTGATGATTTATTTGATTTTACATCATTCGCTGTTGATGTCATCTTGAGTAGTTTAGAAAAGATATTCAGATTTTTCGCTCTGATAAATACTGAAGTCACTGACATGACTTTCATTGATGAATCTTTGATGTCGAAGTTATGTGAACACTTTAATATTCAGTTAATATTACTGTCAAAATCAAAGTTGATTTAATTATATAATGAAATCTTTAATCAAAAGTTGATTACATACATTCTGTATACATTGATCATGATACAAGAACATAAGAATGAAATGATGCTTTTATTAATAACTCATTTAAATCAGCATAAGATAATCATTGAAAAAAAATCAAATTTCAATAAATTCTGCAAACAATTGATTAATATCATCATTGAAGATTTAAACATTGAAATCTGTTGTTTCAGAAGTAAGCAGTCAATCAGCATTTTACAGATCTGAATTAAGCGAAATTTGTAAAATGAAATGAAAGAACTTGAACTTAATTATTACATCAATGATCATCTTGAAGAGATTTATGAATCAGAAATCAGTGAATAAATTCATTGAATTTACTTGATTCATTGAATCTGCACTCATATGAAAGCAAAGCACTCAAGTTGATCTCAATTAACTTGATAAAGAGTCATGATGAGAAACATGAAGATTGTTTGATAGAAAGATTTGATAGAAAGTTATGACAAGAAACATAAAAACTGTTTAATTAAGTTATTTACATTTATTTATTTACTTCTTGTTGAGTTGAGTTAAGTTGTTGAGTTGAGTTGTTAAGTTCAACTTTTCAACTTGAGTCTTGACGTGACTTGAATTCAAAAATCTTTCAACTTAACTTAATGTAATCAGTTTACTTAAAGTATTACATTGTCATATTACTTTTATAAACTTCGTTTATTCATTTAGTAAACTGAATTCTAACAGAATCATCATTGTTTCTTGATCATGTATCAAAATCTTTAGAGTTTAGTAACTAGAAAATTCTACTCAATCTCAAGTCTCAACACATTCACAAGATGACTTGAATTCTATAAGCTGACTTTGTATTTTCTTCATTATTAAGCATAATTATGAATGATGATAGTAAGAAAGTTACTTAGTGAAAGCTGCTGAAGTTTATAGAATAAAGTTGAATTCTCAACAAAACTTTAATAAAGAACTGAAATCTTCTTCAATGTTATTTATTTTAATACATAAAAACTTGTATGAAAGTGTATTAGTGAATTTCAAGAACTTTTGATGTTATTTTTCGTAAGACTAGTCTTGTACAGATTTTTCCTGCAGCGAGCTGAACATTGCATTAGCAAAAAGTCTCTTAACAAGAATTATTTATATGAGAACGTAAGTCAGCTATATCTGAACAAGCTCAACAATGCTTAAGCAATGTTTAGCTCGCTGCAGAAAGAATCTGTAGTCATTGAAAATCTTGTACAAGATATTTCAATCTAAAACTTTACAAACATAATAGATCAGATCTCGATAGTGAAATCATCTTGCTTCATCATCATGATGCTTCAAATGAGACTCATTATTTTCTTCATTCTCATCTTTCTTTTGAACATCACTCTATTGTTGACATGAGATTTAATCTTCTCACTCATCTTTGATCTTCATTCACATCAGATGCTCATTGAATTAATCAGACTTAATGATAACATTGATATTATTATCAACAGCGATTTTGTGAGCCTGACAACTTTTGTTAATTTGTCGTATGCAAACTGTTTTGTTGAAATTCTTAAAATCAAGAACTATAATATACAGCTCTTTGTTGAATCAAGCAATTATCACTTTAGAATTGAAACAATTTATTTAACGAAAATGAATTACTTAAACTATTTAAAGACAGAGCACATCATTGACATGATGCTTGCACTTCATTCTGATCATCAAAGACAAATGAGAAGCATTGTTGACGTGATGTCAATGAATGAACAAGAGATGATTATCATCATCTTGCAGAAGAATTCAATCAAGACAAAAGATATACAGAAGAAATTACATAAGCTACGAGTACTTTATGAGTTCAATGAACGTAGAAACAACGAGCTGATGCTCTGAGAGAAGATGAAAAGTTTGACAGAGATGATAGAAAAGCTGATGCGTCAACGTATCGCTGCGTTGACTGTCAATCAATGCATGAAGAATCAGCTAAAAAGACTGAAAAAGATAATGAGCAGACTTAAAAAAGAGTTCGTGAAAAAGAAAGAACATGTTGACAGCTGAGCAAAGAAAGTAAGCATGAAGTCAACGACATCATTTGAAAGTCATCTTGTGTTCAACGTCAACATATCATCATTAGTGCAAAATCATTGCAAGAAATTTAAAGTAAAAATCTTCATCAAAGAGAATCATGACAACAACAATGAAGAACATAGTGAGATAAGTGAGAAAGATTGACGTTGATTAGACGTTGTCAACACGCAAGAACATAGAAACAATGAAAAGATGATTGAAACTGTTAATATTTTGAGTTCAGATAAAGAACAGCAAGAAAACATTGAAGAAAAATGATTTTTGAATCAAAGAGATATTGTTGAATGCATCATTGCATGAAGTCAGTTTTGAAGTAGTGATACATGAAATTAAAGTTGAAGAAATGTCTAAGAACATAGAGAAGAAAGAGATGAGAACGCTCATCAAGATCAACAAAGATATACATTCAAAGATGAAGATCAAGAAGATGAAGTGACTCACAAAAGAAAGTGAGCAGAAGAAATACATTTTGCTAATGATACACGTAGTCAGTGCTGAGATGATGAACAAGCTGATTGATGAGAAAGTATGTCATGAAATCAACATAAAAATCACACAGTTTTATGATTTAAGCTGCAGAGTGCATCAGTATTTAAAGTATCAAGAATACAATCACAAGATGTATGAATGCAAAAACAAGTAAAGATGCATTTACTGCATGCTGAATCATCGTTTAAAGCATTGTTTTTACAAAGAGACTTGAGACATGTGAAAATATGAAGCATGTTAAGATACACACAGAGTCTTTGACTCTCAATGTCATAAACGACAAGCTGAAAAAGAAAGAATAAAGAGAGTCATAAAGCACAAATTTCTATATCATGTTGTATGAAGACAGAAAGAACTTAAGATAGCAACATCAAAGACATTTACAGAAACATTTATCAATCTGAAATTGCTGATGAACAACGACTTGAAGAGACAGCAGAGATGCTCAATAAATGAAAGTCATCTGCTCAGCACAGTCATCACATCAGAAAACACTATAATGAATCACTTAATCAAGAAGTCAAGATCAAATGAATTAAAGTTAACATCAATCACATTGTTGTCAATGTCATCTTCTGTTGAGAATTTTACAAGTGAAGCAAACGCTTTACAGACACTTAAGAGAATACAAAACAGTCTGAAATGTGAACTTTAATGTTTCAGCAAAAGAAGCTTCAAATACTACAGTACAACATTCACAAGTTCAGAAACAAAATGATGATAGCATTACTACATGAGAAAAAGATAAAGAACTATGACATTCTGATTCTTCAAGAACTCTGATGATTTGATGACATTTTCAGAGCATACTGCTCAGCAACTGTTGACTTCACACTGAAGAATAATGAAGATAAAATCTGTTTCTACATAAATAAGAGAATTAACAGCAACATCTGATACTCAACATGATACTTCAAAAATGTAAACACAATTATGTTATAAACATTAACAAACAATGCACAGATGATTCAAAAAGCTATACACATTCATGAAGCATACAATTCATCACTCAGAAATCATGAAATTATTCATGAAAAAGAAAATCTTTCAAACATTGAAAAGACACTGCACATGTTGAAAGAAAGCATTCTTGTAGAAAACTTCAATCTGCATCACTTCACATAAAAAGAATCATTCTATTCAAGATAACATTTATTGTTGAATGAGTTAATTAAAATAATCACAAACATTGATGCATCATTAGCATTATTTCAAGATATAATTACGAAAGATTATTAAGAATCTTAAACGACAATAGATTTGATTTTCACGACAGATGACATTATGAATCGATTAATACAATGTGAAATCAATGAAGAAATGAAAAACTTCTCAGATCATTTATTGATACAGACAATTATAGATTTCAGAGTTTGCAAAGAATCAGCATGAAAATCACGTTGCAACTGAAAAACAATAAATGAAAAAAAGTTCATTAATATTTTAAAAGAACAAATGTTGAAATCATTGTTGAATCATGAGATAAAACATTGATGCATAAATAAATACATCAAGTAACTGCTGAATGCATTGAAGAAGATCATTGAGATTTTCATTCTTTGAGCGAGATCACATGAAATAATCAAAGCAGAATGAACGAAAAAGTGTATGAAAATCATCAAGAGCATGCAATGAATGAGAAGAAGTTGTTGAATCATCAATAATTGAACAAAGTACATTTAAGCATGTGACAAGAAGAACAAGATCATCAGAAAACAGAAACGCAGTGAATATTGAAAAATCATGCAAAACATTGAACAATTCTCAAGAGAACTGTTTAAAACTGCAAAATAAGCAAAAAATGCAGTTGCAGACATACTGACTTAAGCAACAATTTTCTTTCTGATTAAGTCAGAGTGCTTTAACATCATCACAACAGCGCAGAATAAAGTGAAGATGATGTTTCAGACTCACTTTTCATCATCTTCAGAGATTCTCATGCTGAACACAATAAACTTCAAGTACTCATTCTTAATTGAAGATGATATCTTGCTGATGCATCATAAGATTAAAAGAGTTATCTACAAAGCAACATCTGACAAAATGTTGAAACACATGAAATATATAAATAGAATAATGCGCAGACTTGTCAATAACACATCAGAATAAATACGCTTTCTCTTTAAAAGATGTTTATAGAAGAGAATACAGTCAATTCAGTTCAAAAGTACAGTCACAATAGTGATGCAAAAGTCAGACAAGAAAGATTATTTTAATGCAAAGATATATAAATCAATTGTGCTACTCAACACACTGAGCAAAGTACTGAAGTTCATCATATTTGAACATCTGCAAAATGTCATAAATGTTTGCAACTCAATGTCAGAATCATGTTTAGATGATACAATTGATGAAGATTAGAGTTAATAGTGCTTAATCTTTAAAGATAGTTATAACTGAATATTAAGAATACAGAAGAAGATGAGTACAAAAGCTTTTATTTAAGTAATATTCAAAGACTGCGCTAAGTTCAAAGAAAATGTGTTTATGACATAAGTAGAATGTGATGTAGAAAGAAAAATGATGTTGAACAAAAAGATGTTGAGAAAAGAAAATAAAGACTGAGTCAGATCTAAGTCAGATCTGAATCAGATCTGAGCTAGAAACACTGACTAGCTCTAATCAATATACAAAGTACTCGCTAGCGTTCACTGCGAATTAATTAGAACTTCAGTCTTATTTAGTCTTGATACGCTCGTAACACTCAATATTAAACATTCAGATGAAAGCTTGCAAGCACAGATCAATAGATACAACTTTGCAACTAATTACAGAAAAGATACATACTGTGTGAAGTAACATGAGAAGAAGAGTAGTCTTACTGCTGAATCTGAATGAAAAGAATGCATTTGACAATGTGATGTACAGCAAACTTTTACATGACATGAAGAAGAGAAAAGTTTCTAGATTGCTTCTTAAGTTTGTGAAGAACTTTCTGAGAGATTGATGCATCACAATCACAATTGATGATTACATGATGATGAAACACAGCGTGAACATTGATATATTACAAAATTCTTTGCTATCATTGATATTATATTTGTTTTACAATGCAAATTTGTTAGAAGCATGTGATGACATTAAGTTGAGAATTAACTTTACAGACTTCGTGAATGACATCAATATCTTAACATATGAAGAGTTTATGAAACGCAACTGCAGAGTTCTTAGCGAGATCTATGATAGATACAAACAGTGATCAAAAACGCATGACATCAAATTCTTGATGACAAAGCATAAGTTGATTCACTTTACAAAAACTTTTAAATGATTTAATATGAAAGTTAATGTAAAGTTGATGAAACATCAGATTGACTTGAAATCAGATATCAAAATCTTGAGAGTTCAACTGAACTTTAAGCTGAAATGAGTGACTCACATGCATCATATTGAAGCAAAACTAGTGATTAAACAAAAGATCATGCAGATAATCATCAAGTCTACTTGAGATTCATCAATGATGACGAGTAAGCAAATATACTTCGCGATGACGCGTTCTTTGCTTAGTCACAAAGTCATCATATGATATACATTGTTACGATTCTAGTTTTCATCTATTCTACAACTAGTCTTCGTCTTGATTTCTGAGAGACATGAAACATCAAAATAACTGACAAGCTTGATGTCAACGCGAATCATTATTCTACTAAAAAGATTCATATTGTCTATGTGATTTTCAGACTAGAAAACAATGCTGATCAGCAAATTTATGCAAAGCATCATGTTGATGCTTTTTCATTCTATCAATCACTATCAAAGCTACTGAAACATTTAAAAGAAATTTATGAAGATTAGAATTTGATTTGAAAGTGTTATCATGAATACATTGCTCTGAAGCAGCTCAACAAGCTCTTCAGCTCTTTCTATTCAGAATTCACTAGAATATTCAGCTTTCTGAACTACAACAATGTCATTCTGACAAACAACATTCAGAATAAAATCAACAATCATCTTCAGAATGTGTTGTCAGTTTGCTTCATAAAGTTTAGCTCACTTGATAAGCTTAAAATCTTTCTTCAAGATGTAAATAACAAACAACAAGTCAATTATCAGCTACGTGATGAGCAATGAACAGTCAAATTAATAGCAGCTTCGAAAAAACGTTTTGTTTCTTCAATGACATCAGCTTCAGCCTTGACTACTAGCTATGTTCAACTCACTACTTTTTTCACTCTTGAATCTGAATGATCAAGAATGTCAATCATCTGCTTTAACTGCAAAGTATTGAATCATCTTTCAAAGAACTGCTCTCAGCTGAAGACTAGTACTTTGACATCTTGTGCATTCATCTTTCGTCTCAATGAGATCATCATGTTGAAAGAAGAGAAGAAATTATTTACAGAGAAATCGAAGAATGAGGCAAAAAACTAGTGACTTTCATCAAAGACATGATGAAAGATGTGTTAATTTCTTCAACAATGAGCAGCTTAAATGATCTTTTTGCTTCGAAATCTTTGACTACTGAATGTGTACTATCTAGCAATGAAATTAGTTACTCATTAAAGTCATTGATTGACATTGAAGCAGCTGACTATTTGTTTATTGATGAATTAATCATGCAGAATGTTTATGATCATTTGCAAATTGAATCTTTATCTTTAATCAAGCTCAAATCAATAAGAGAATTCAATGATTATTATGCAAAAAAGCTCATTACTCATGCAATTTATTTGAATCTAACTGTTCAAGATCATATGAAACGTTTCGTTTCTATGCTGATTACTCAATTAAATCAACATCAGATGATTCTTGAAAAAACATAAATGAACAAAATCAGAATGATTATTGATATGAAAGATAATCGTCTTCAATTTTCTAGTTTTGAAACTCATATCAAAGCTTCTATCAAAGCTCATTCAACGATTCTTTCAAGTAAGAAAATCGCGATAGAACAGAAAAGTTTAATCTTTATTCAAATACTAAAGAGATTTATTTCTTCTGTTGTCATTCAACTCAGCGAGAAGTCATCTTCATTCAGTAAAATCATGAAATCATTTAATTCAATCAACTTTGCTTCGTCTTCTGATTCAATAAACATAGCAATGATAGAGACTACAGCATATAGATCACTAGTCAAACGATTAAATGTGACTACTTTCACAATCATCATCACGAAAATCGATTGACTTCTAAAAACAGCTAGAAATAAACTTGAAGATGTAAATCTACAAGAGTTTTCACATAAAGAGATCTTGAAAGAAGTCAAAGCTAAGCTTTTTTTGAAATATCATGACTATCTAGATGTGTTTGATCAAGTGATGATTGATCAACTATTCTTTCATCGTTTCTATGATCATAAAATTAAGTTGATTGACGAGAAAATATCTTCTCAAAGTCGTCTCTATCATATGTCTGATTACAAGCTTCAAAAGATGAAGAATTACCTGATTGAGCATCTGAATAAAGACTTTATATCTTCTAGCTCAGCTTTATACGCTTCGCTCATACTATTCATCGAAAAGAAAGACGATAGCTTGCGTTTCTGTATAGACTACAGAAAGCTCAATGCTTTGATCAAACGAGATCGCTATCTCTTATTACTAATAAACGAAACTCTCACTTGTATTCAAGATAGCAGATATCTGACTCAATTAAACATCATTGTCGTCTTCAACAAACTGTGTATGCATTCAAGCAGCGAAGATTTAACTATTTTTATCATCTCTTTTGATTTCTACAAATATCACGTGATGTCTTTTGAATTAATCAACGACTCGACTTTCTATTAACACTATATGAACGACGTGCTATTTAACTATCTTCATCAGTTTTGTCAGATCTATCTAGATGACATTATCATCTACAGCAAAACATTGAAGAAACATAAGCGACATGTACGATTAGTTCTACATAAATTACGAGAGACTGATCTTCAGATGAATATAAACAAATGCAAGTTTTATGTTCAGAAAATCTTCTTTCTGAGACTATTGCTATTCATTGAAGAACTAAAGATGAATCTCAGAAAAGTACAAGCAGTAGTTGAATGATTTACTTCTACAAATCTCACTCAGATGCAGTTCTTCATTGACTTCTGCAATTTCTATCAACGTTTTATAAAGAACTTTTCAAAGATTGTTTATTCTCTGATTCAACTAACTCAAAAAGAGATGATATTTGAATGAGATCAAGCTTGTCAAATGATCTTTGATCATATAAAGAAACGAATGACTGAAGTCTTTATTCTTCGTCATTTTGATCAGAATAAAAAGACTATTCTTGAAATAGACTCATTCAACTACGTCAATGATGACATACTTTCTCAGTATAATGACGAAGAAACATTGCATTCAATGATCTACTACAGCAAGAATCTGAGCTTCGCTGAGTGCAATTACAAGATCTATGACAAGAAACTACTAGCAATCATTCATGTCTTCAAGCATTGATAATCTGAGCTGAAATTGACTGAGTTATTCATCAAGATGTTCACTGATCATCAAGCTTTAACGTCATTAATGAAAGATAAAGAGCTAAGTAAACATTAAATGCGCTGAGTACAAAAGCTCGTTGACTTCAACTTTAAAATCATGTATCGCTCGAGTAAACAAAACATCAAAGTCGATGCATTGACTCGTCAAGTTGATTCAGTTTCTAGAAGTCTCAAGAATGAATGATGTCGCTATCAGTGAACTACGATTCTCACATTGAATCGAATGAAAATCGCTGATCTAGAAGAGAAAGAGAATGATGAATCAATTTATTGATTGATTTTAGAAGCTAACAGAATCAACAAGAATTGTATTCTACTTCGTGAAGTTGTATTAAAAGATGAAGCTCAATATGAAGATATTAAATTAAGAGATTGTTGAGTTCAGAACGAAATACTATATCGAAGTGATCTTCTATGAGTTTTCTTTGATGAGCATCTTCAAATAAAGTTAATTTGAAAAGTTCATGATCAATCTTTTATTAATCATTTCGAAATTCTCAGAACAATGAAGATTATAAGAAGATACTACTATTAATCTTCAATGCAAAAGACAATAGATTGATATATTCAAAACTGCTACATTTGTCAGCAATCAAAGACTTCTTAAAATAAATTCAATGAACTATTACATTCTCTATTCATACTTGAACAGCAATGAAAGAACATAGTCATGAATTTTATCATCAACTTATCTTCTTCGAAAGGCAAAAACATCATACTAACAGTGATATGTAAACTGTCAAAGAAACAACATTATATTTCTTGCTTCACTGATGATGAGAAAATCACGACAGAAAAAACAGCTGAGCTAATGCTTCAGTGAATATATTGAATACATGATTTACTCGATTTCATTGTTTTGAATCAAGATCTTCAATTTACCTTCATTCTATGAAAGTTGCTTTGCAAAAGACTAAACATTAATCTTTGACTTTTTACAACTTATCATTCTCAGATCGATGATCAAAGTGAACAAGTTAATCAAAACATCGAAAGATATCTTTGATTCTTCTGTTCATACATGCAGAATGACTGAGCTAAGCTACTACTCATGATTGAATTCATCAATAATAATGCTTTGTTCTCAGTCATCTTCTTGACTTCTTTCTTTCTAAACAAAGATTTTCATTCTTGTATGAGTTTTGAATTCAATATCATCAAATATGAAAGTTCTTATGAACGCTTGCAGACGACTAAAGTCGAGAATATATTTAAACATATGAACAAAATACTAAAGTTTGCTTGCGAGTCACTAGTCAAAACACAAGAACAAATGATGAAACAAGTTAATAAGCATAGAAAAGAAGTTAATTATGAGATTGAATCAAAGATGTTTCTGAATGAAAGAAACATCATTACAGCAAAATCTTTCAAGAAGCTAAATGATAAAATGCTCGATTCTTTCATCAATTTAGATCTCATTGACTCTTCATATAAACTGAAATTATCAAAGTCTATGCATGTTCATAATGTATTTCATTCTGATCTGCTTTGCTCTGTTGTCAATGATTTCTTGTCTGATCAAAAGAATGAACTCTCAAATTCAATAGTGATAAACGATGAAAACGAGTATAAAATCGATGATATATTGAATTCTTGTCGATATCAAAGACAACTTCAGTATAGAGTCAAATAAATGACTATGACAATGATCTCAATTGATACAACGTTGATGACGACGAATTTATGAACACTCAGAAAATCATTGATGATTTTCATATTCAATACTTGAACAAATTATGCTAATTGACAATTCAATCAATCATGATTTAACAGATCTAAGTCTGTAAAATTATGATTGAGCAATTAATCAAGTCAAGCAGAAAATACATTCATGTGAACATGAATCGTCAAAGAAGAGAAGTAATATCATGATTCTAGTCTTGTCAAACTCAGTTTTCTAATTTTGTCAAGTCTATTCTTGCTTTGTCATCTTGACTAGTCTTTATTGAGTCTAGCATTGACTGAGAAATACACATATGTAATCAGCTTCTTTTCTGTAGCTATCTTTCTTTCTTAGCATTTATCTTCTAGTTAAATGACATTTCTATCTGACTCACTCTAGACAGATTTCTAACAGATATTCATTTATAAAAGCTGATACAAAGATTGATAATAAACATGAACTTTCGAAAATCAGGCGAAGTTATTGAGATAACAATGCGTCGAATTCGCAACAACTTGACACTCAAAAAAGATTGAAAATCAAAGCTGTGCAAGACATCTCTACAGCTAAAGCAAAAGTGAATGAAAGAAATACTTAAGCAGATGAAGATAAATTGAAGTCATTTTTACATAGTAATTCTCTGATCAAAGTCATTGAAGATAGTTATAATTGCAAACAAGAAAATATCAATAAGATAACACAATCTTGACATGTTCACATTAAAGCAAAAAGTTTACTTGAATAATAACAACAGCAAAAACAATGTTATAGTGATTGCAATGAATATGAACTGAGAGTTAAATAAGAGACTGAGAAGATCAACTTTAGTCATTACTCATCATGATAAGCTGAAAGAATTAGTCGTGAAAGCAAAACATCTTGCAGATGTAACGACAGTGAATCAAGAGTATCATGAAAAGATATACAAAGTATACAGTGATAGTCAAACTTTTCTGAAAACAGTAAAAGTTATGATATCAACAAAAGATTAAACACGTCTGCAATGAGTTCAAATTGCACATGATGTTACGAATGTATCTATTACAATTCTAGTCTTCGTCTATTCTTTCTAGTCTTCGTCTGAGATTCATTCTAATCAAGTCTAGTGAGCATTTAAGCTAAAGATGATGTCATTGAGATTCTGCATCATATGTGTAAGATGTCAATTCAATCGAGTCTAGCACAGAGCTGAGAAATACACATATAAGAATCGAGTTCTTTTCTGTAGATACTTTTCTTTCTTAGCATTTATTTATTAGTTAAATGACACTTATATGACTCGCTCTATGCTGATTTCTAACAGTAGATAAATGCTAATCAACTACTTTGCTATCAACGTGTAGACAATACGAAATAATCTACTTCGTTCATTCAGAAAATTCGCAAGAGATTCTTTGAATTACTTTTATCAAATCAATCACTCAATCTTATCATTATCAAATCTATCAATCTATCTTTATCTTTCTCACAATGACGCGCGACTTCGAATTAGTTGAGTCACGAACAGCTTATCTGCTTAGAAGCATTGCTAGTAGACGAGTTTTTCTTATTTCTTTTGATGCTTCAGCGAGATTTTAGAATGTCGCTATCTCATGAAACATCAACATAAGTCAACAACTTCGTCAATAAACTATTGATCAGTCAGACGAGATCATCAAGATGCTGATCAAGCTAAGAGATCAACGAGACATAACTTTGAAACTCAACGAGCAATGAATCGATCTACAAGTCGATCACATCAAGAGACTTAATGAGCTAAAGACAAATCAAACGACAATAGACAGTCAAGAAGAGACTATCATTGAACTACAAGAGAAAGTATTGAGTTTCAAAAAGAAACAGCGTTCAGCTGATCAGTCTCGATCTTGACAGTCTACTGAGTCTTGATTTATTATGAATCATTAATCTCAACAAGATATCGAGTTGCATGCTTCTATCGAGAATCATACTTGACGAGAAACGTTTACTAAGTTCATCTCATTCAAAAATGAACATCATTGATTCTACAAATTTTCGAATTCATCTATATTCATTGATGAAGATGAATCAACTTGAGAAAACTGAAGAAACAAGATGAATGACAAGCTGATTGTCAATGTTGATCAATTTGATGATAAGACTATCTGTATTGTTTACATGATGTCTAGACTAGAAGATGACGCTGCTAAGCATATCTTTGCTCAACGTTGTTTTGATTCTTTGAATTCATTCACTTTGATTTACAAGCTATTCGATCATTTAAAAGAAATATACAATAAACTGAATAAGAATCAAAAGTCTTGACGTGAATACAACACTCTGAAATAAACAGACAAGTCTTTCAATGTTTTTTACTTCAACTTTATGAAGCTATTCAGCTATCTCAATTATGATGATTGCATTCTAATAAACGATCTTCAGAATAAAATCAATAATTGCTTGCAGAATGCTTTATCAGTCTGTTCAGAGAATTTTACTTCGCTCACTCGCTTAAGAATCTTTCTTCAGAATGTGAATAATAAACAGTGAGTTAACTATCAGCTACACAGCGAACGTTGCACTGTTATCATCAAAGTCACTATCGTATCTGATAAACGCGCTGCTACTTCATTGTCAGTGATGACTTTGATAATCAATTATGTTAAGTCTATCATCTCTTCTATCTTTGAGTCAGCAAGATCATTTATCATCTGCTATACTTGCAAGACTTTGAATCACTTGTTAAAGAACTGCTCTCAGAACAAGATCAACACTTCTGCTTTTTAAGCTTTCACTTCTCGTTTACATGAAATCATCATTTCAAAGAATAAAGAGAATGAGAAAATGTTTTCTTTCAAAGATAGCGAGGCAAAAAACTAGAGACTTTCATCAAAGACGTGATGAAAGATGTGTTAATTTCTTCAATGACAAGCATATCAGATGATTCTTTTGCTTCTGAATCTTTGACTATTGAATGTGTACTTTCTAGCAATGAAATTAGTTACTCATTGAAGTCATTAATTGACATCGAAGCTGCTGACTATTCATTCATTGATGAAGTAATTACGCAGATTGTTTGTGATCAGTTGCAAATCAAGTCTCTGACTTTGATTAAAGCGAAGTCAATTCGAGAATTTGACGATCATTATGCTAAGAAACTCATTACTCATGCCATTTATTTGAATCTGACTGTTCAAGATCATACGATTGATATAGCTTTTATGTTGATCATTCAATTAAATCAACATCAAATGATTTTTAAAAAAACATGAATGAACAAAATTGATCTAGTAATTGATATGCAAATCAATTTTCTTCGATTTTCGATTTTCATCTCTAGTCAAAAATTGATTGTTCTACTCTCAAGCAATAAAATCATCACGAAACAGAAAAGCTTAACTTTTACTCATATATTGAAGAGATTTTTCACTTTCGTTACATCTCAATTCAGTCAGAAATCATTCTCTTTCAGTCAATTCATTGAGAAGTCAGTTAAACTAATTGAACAGTCAAAATCATGTGACGCGACTTTAACTAACGTCAAAATCTTTAAATCAACGTCAGATTCAATGAACATAGCAATAATAAAGGCAGCAACATATAGAATGTTAGTCAAACAATCAGACGTTAAGATCTTTGCTGTTATCATCTTGAAAATTGATTAACTCATAACTACAGCTGAGAATAAGCTTGAAGAAGTGAATCTACATGAGCTTTTACACGTCAAGACTCTTGAGCAAGTCAAGATTAAGCTTCTCTCTGAATATCATGATTATCTAGATGTCTTCGATCAAGCAATGATTAATCAGCTATCACTGCATCATTTCTACAATCACAAAATTGAATTGATCGATGAAGAAATGTTCTTTCGAAGCAGACTATATCAGATGTTTGATCACAAGCTTCAGAAGATAAAGAAGTATTTGATCAATCATTTAAACAAAGAGTTCATTTTCTTCAGCTTCGCATCATACATCTCGCTTATTTTGTTCATTGAAAAGAAAGACGATAGTCTGCGTTTCTGCATTGATTACAGAAAGCTCAATGCTTTGATCAAACGAGATCGCTACTCTTTGTCATTAATAGATGAGATTCTCGCTTGTATACAAGAAAGCAAATATCTGACTCAATTAAACATCATTGTCACGTTCAATAAACTGCAAATGCATTCAGATAGCGAAGATTTGACTATCTTTATCATCTTCTTCAACTTATACAAATATCATGTAATGCTCTTCAAATTAATCAATGAATCGACGTTCTATCAACACTATATGAATGATGTGCTGTTTGAATATCTTCATCAGTTTTGTCAGATTTATTTAAATGACATTATCATTTACAGCAAGATCTTGAAGAAACACAAGCAACATGTACAATTGATCTTGAATAGACTACGAGAAGCTGATTTACAGATAGACATCAATAAATGTAAGTTTCATGTTCAGAAAATCATCTTTTTAGAACTTTTGATGTTAATCAAGAGACTTAAGATGAATTCACGAAAGGTATAAGCAGTAGTGAAT
>JAABUS010002511.1_pt1 | contig 34303 bp, 34 predicted proteins | sample 5560161 | NCBI WGS metagenome assembly JAABUS01 (sample SAMN10711885, study PRJNA513376) | rock metagenome | isolation source: Antarctica rocks | place: Antarctica: Victoria Land, Trio Nunatak nord | collected 2016-01-04 | reverse complement strand
CCCGCTTGGGGAACCGGCCCTTCTGCCTACGAGAAGCGCTACTTCTTGGTAGAACCAGAAGCAGACGGGGAAGCCGCAGCGCTCGGCGACGAGCTCGTCCCAGCCCGGCTGGTAGCCGAAGGGGACGCGGTGGGCGACGGCGCCGCGGTGGACTTGGCCTTCGACAGCGCCGTCTGGATCGCGTTGTCGACCTGAGCCACCGTCACGGCATCGTTCGTGCCACCGAGCTTGGTCCCGGCCACGAACACCGTCGGCGTCCCGTTGACGCCCTTCTTGGACGCGGCGTCGGTCACCCCGGCCACCAGGTCCTTGTGCTGGTTGCTGGTCACGCACGTCGAGAAGTCCGCGCTGGTGATGCCCGCCTGCTTGCCCCAGGCGATCAGCTGCGAGTTCGGCACGCCGTTGCCGTTCTCGGCCGGCTGGTTGTTCTTGCCCGACGTCTTGCCGTACAGGATGTCGTGGAACTTCTGAAAGTCCGCCGGACTCTGGTCGGCCGCGCAGTAGCCGGCGTTCGCCGCCCGGGACGAGTACTTGTTCCCATTGGACAGCGAGTCCAGGAACGACATCACGTGGTAGTTGACCTTGATCGTGGTGGCCTTGACCTTGGCGCCGAGGTCCTTGGTCAGGCCGCTCTGCTCCAGGTCGTTGCAGATCGGGCACTGGAAGTCCTCGTACACGTCGACCTGCACCGGCGCCCGCTGGTTGCCGACCTTCACGCCCGTCGCCGTGGTGGCATTCGCGGTATCGACGTTCGGGCCGATCTTGGCGCGGCTGCCCTGCACGCCGATGGCGACAAAGCTGACCAGCACCACGGCCACCGCGGTGCCGGCGGCGATGTAGCGCTGCTTGTGCCGCAGCTCCACCTCGGCAGCGGCGCGGGCGGCCCGGTAGCGCCGCACGTTCTTCTCCAGCTTGGCCTGCTTGGGCGTCAGCTCCGCCACCATCTCGGACGAGATGATCGCCTGGTCCACCGACCACTTCGTCAGCGGCCACCGGATCAGGAACGCCGCCAGCGCAAGCAGCACCAGGTCGCGCAGGATGTCCAGGGTGTAGCTGGTGGTGCTGGACTGCCCGCCGCCGCCGAAGCAACCGCACTCGATCTTGATGCCGCGAGCCGCCGCCTGGGCGATGCCCACCAGGAACACCACGAACAGCAACGCGCTCACCGCGGCCGCGTACCGGGTGATCAGCCCGATCAGCAGCAGGATGGCCAGTACCAGCTCGAGCACCGGCAGGCCGTACCCGATCGCCTGGCTGAGCCACTCCGGTGTCGCGTCGTACGCCCGGACGGCCTGCACGAACGTCCGGGGGTCACCGATCTTGGACAGCGACGCCCAGAACCACACCGCCGCGAGCACCACCCGGACGATCAGACCGGCCCAGCCGAGCCGTTCACGGTGAGCCGATAAGGCTGCGAACCTCACTGATACGAACCCCTCACTTGATGTCAGCGACCAGCGGCAGGTCATGCACGACCTGACCGGCCTCGTCATTGCTTTGCAGGAACGCCACCCGCGCGTAGTCGTCGGAACCGTAGAGCAACACCTGCGCGGAGTGGGTCTGCCCCTCATCCTGGGCAAGTGTCACATGTGCGGCAGCCTGCGCGGCGTCGATTTCGGACTGTGTCCCGGTCAGGCCGACGAACTTGTTTCCCAACCCCGCGTCGAACTTGCTCAGGTAGCTCTTGAGCACCGGCCCGGTGTCGTGCTTCACGTCGGTCGTCACGAACACCACCTGCGTCGCGGTCCGCACATTCGCCGGCACCCGACGCAGCGCGGTGGCGATATCGGCGAGCGTGGTGGGGCAGACGTCCGGGCAGTTGGTGTAGCCGAAGTACAGCAGCGTCGGCTTGCCCGCGGTCACGCTGCCGAACTTGAACGGCCTGCCGGCCTCGTCGGTGAGCGTGAACTGGGGACGGGGCTGCGGCGGCGTCAGACCGAGCCCGGAGTACGTCGGGTCGGTGTGGTCGTTCAGCTCACTCCGGATCGCCGACGGAGCCGGCCGGGCGCTGGTTCCTGAGCAACCGGTCACCACGAGCATCGCGGCGGCCAAGCCGGCGAGAAGGCGTTTGGTCATTTCGGCGCTCCCGCCGTCGGAGCCGGAGCGCTGATGGCGATCACCGGAGCCGTCACCAGCACCTCACCGGCCTTGGCGAAGTCGAGCTGCAGGTTCACCGTCTGGCCCGGCTTGAGGGCGCCGTACAGCTTCTCGATCATGGCGTGCCCCTTCCCCGGCGACAGCGTGACGCTGCCGTGCGCCGGAATGGTCAGCCCGGCCGCGCTGGTGCTCATCGAACCGTCCGTCTCGGCGTGCAGGGTGGTCTCGGCACCCGCCCCCGAGTTGACGGTCGTGAGGACGTCGGCGTCGGCCGTGGTGTTGTACACGGTGAAGTAGGCGGCGGCGTTGACGCCATTGGCCGGCTCGCGGACGTAGGCGCCGCTCACCACCATCGGGGCACCCGCCTGGGAGGCGCTGACCGGAGTGGCTTGTGGCAGGGCGCCGCGGACCAGGCCGGCGGCGCCGACGAGCGCCACGAGCCCGGCGGCGATAAGTGACATCGGGGGACGGATCACGGAATCAAGTATCCCAACTGCTGATTGTTAGCGCTGCGAGCGGGCTCTGTCACGACACCTTCAGGGTGGCGACGGCGGTGGTCGAGTCGAACTCCGAGGTCTGCACGGTGAGCGTGACCTGCCAGCTGCCCGCGACCGGCAGCAGCACCCCCGAGGCGGTGTAGTCCGGCGACCCGTCCGCGTGCAGCGGAATCGGGATTGGGCCGAGCTCCTTGGACGGCAGGCTCGCCGTCGCCGTCACGGTGGTCGGCTTCGTGCCGCCGATCACCTGAACCGCGAACCCGACATTGCCGTGGGCGGCGGGACGCACTTCGACCATCGCCTGCGAGGACGACGTGAGCGCCACCGTGACGTGCTGCGGCTTGCTCCGCTGCGCGGCGAGGGCCACCTTGCCGGGCGGCTGCGAGATGAGCACCGCGGTCGCCCCCAGCACCACCGCACCGATGGTGACCTCGGTGAGCAGCGTCCGGCGGAGCCGTCCGAGCGTGCTCCGCTCGGGCCGTACCTGCTTGGATTCCGCTTGAGTCGGCCTGGACCGCATCGGACGGTTCTGGACGGCGTTGCGCGCGAAGTACCCCAGCACCACCAGACCCGCGAAGAGCACCACCTTGAACAGCACCAGCTGGCCGTACCGGGTGGTGGTGATCGCGTCGATCGTCCCGATCTCGCGCCAGGCCTGGATGGTGCCGGTCACCGCCAGCGTCGCCACACAGCCCATTGCGATCCGCGAGAAGATCGGCAGCCCGGCCGCCAGCTCGGCGGTGTCGGAATCCCGCTCCGACTCGGCGAAATCCGCTTCACCGTCGTCTACCGCAGCCGGCCGCAGCCGGGTCAGGGCCGCCACCAGCAGCGTCACCAGTCCCCCGAGCCAGACGATCATGGCCACCAGGTGCAGTGAATCGACCAGCACCGCCAGCCAGCGCGGGTTCTCCGACTGCGAGTGCCCGGACGCCGCGAACGTGACGACGATGCCGACCACCACGATGGCGGCGGCTTCCGGCGCCCAGCTGAGCCGGCGGCGCAGGTTCGGAGCCAACAGCGCGGTGAGCGCCGCGCCGAGCAACCCGAGCAGCACCAGCCGCAGCGACAGCAGCTGCCCGGCGTTGACGTGCAGCGTGTCGTCCAGCAGTCCCGTGTGCAGCAGCGATCCGAAGCCGCTGCCGGCCGCGTACGGGCCCTGCAGCAGGAACTCCCCCACCGCCCCGACGACGGCCAGCGTCCAGCCGGACCACACCAGCCGCCGGATCGAGCTTCGCCGCTGTCCGGACGGCCAGAGCGTGAAGATCAGCCAGCTGCCGCCGACCAGGCCGACTCCGGTGAAGCTGAGCCAGTGGCTGACCGCCAGTGCGGATGAGATTCCGGTGTTCACCGGAGCCGAGCCGGACGCAGCCACTCCGATCGCCAGGGCGCCGTTGCCGACCAGGAACCGCAACGAGCCCGCAACCGGATGCGAGTCCACCGAGGTGACCCGGTAGCTCGCCAGGTACGTCCCGTCCCCGAGACCGGACTTGAGCGCCACCGAAACCGAGGTGGGGTCGCCCTGCGGATGGCTGGCGGTGCCCGCGTCGACCCGCCGACCGGTGCCGTCGACGATCCGCAGGTAGCCCAGGTCCAGGCCGACGGCCTCGTCGAAGCGCAGCGTCACCGTGGCCGGGGCCTTGGCCAGCCTGGCGCCGTCGGCCGGGTCGGAGCTGACCACCACGGCGTGGGCCGAGGCCTGCGGAGCCAGGAACAGCAGGACGGACAGCAGCCCCGCCAGCGACAGCAGCAGCCGCCCGGTCCGGTTCACGCGGCACCGCGGTGCCGTCGGGGCCGGCTGATCCACTGCGGCCCGCGTTTGTCGATGCCCGCGTCCTCAGCCGGGCCGGGCAGCCGCTCGGAGCGCGACATCAGCGCGACCAGCACCAGGCCGACGACGATTCCGGCGTGGCTGGCCAGCCGGGCGCCCTCGACCGCGCCGGACAGCACGTCCGGAACGCTCAGCAGGGCAAGCACCCCGACGAAGGTGGCCAGGATCGGCAGCGTCCCGATGGCGCGTACCGGCTTCACCGCCACGGCGAGGAAGGACGCACCCATGGCCAGGTTCCACGCGGCGCTCTCGTGCGCGGCATGCGCGCCCATCGCCATCGCGCCGCGCATGGCCACGTTGTCGCCGAAGAGAGCCGGCATCGCCAACGCCCACTGCACGAGGCCGACACCCGCCAGCGCGATCCGCACCCGCCACCGGCGGCGGCTCAGCCGGGTCGCGGGCAGCACGACACGCTGCAGGATCGCCTCGCTGAGGTCCGGCGGCGTCACGCCGGTGATCCGCAGCCCCCGACCGGCGCGAATGGCGGTCTGCAGCCATCCGGCACACTGGGTGCACGAGGCCAGGTGGGCGTCCAGCGCGGACGCGGGCATGCCGATCGGCTCGCCGTCCAGTCGCGCGGAGGCCGCCTCGCGATAGCCGTCACAGGTCATGCCAGTCAAGTCGGCTGCGAGGGCGTTTCGGTTCCGGGCATGTGCGCCGGGTCACCGTGCGCCGTACAGCTTGGCACTCGCCAAACCGAACGGGGCAGCAGGACGAACAACTCGAGGAAGAGGGAGGCAGCGGTGCAGACGCAGGAACCGGAGTTCGACGACCTCACGCTCGCGGCGCTGCAGGCTCGCGCCGGGGACACCGACGCCGCCGCTGGCTTCGTCCGAGGGTCGCAGTCCGATGTGTGGCGGCTCTGCGCGCACCTGGGCAGCCGGCGCGACGCCGAGGACCTGACCCAGGAAACCTTCGCCCGCGCCTTCGCGTCGCTGCACCGCTTCGCCGGCCGGTCCTCGGCCCGTACCTGGCTGCTGTCCATCGCCCGGCGGGTCTGCGCGGACGCCATCCGCAGCCGCAAGCCGGTCAGCCCGATGGCCGAGATCGAGCCGCGCGAGCGCGGGTCCGACCCGGCCGACACGGTCAGTCTGCGGCTGCTACTGGACTCGGTGGACGCCCCGTTCCGCGAGGCCTTCGTCCTGACCCAGATCCTGGGCCTGTCCTACCCCGAGGCTGCCGACGTCATCGGTTGCCCGGTCGGCACCATCCGTTCGCGGGTCGCGCGAGCCCGTGATGCCCTGGTCACCGGCCTGGGCGACGGTAGCCGCTCCAACCGCAAGCTCGGCTGACTTCTGGCCTTTGAGCCCGGACAGCTCAGGCGGCGCCGCGGGCCTGGACGTCCTGGTGCGCCCGCCGCTCGGCGAAGAACGACGCGAACGGAACCGTGCCGGCGATCATGATCAAGCCGAGCTTCAGCCACCGCCAGCGCAGCCGGATACCGAGGTCGAGAGCGGTCAGCAGGTACACCATGAACAGGAAGCCGTGCGCGGTGCCGATCAGCCCGACGGGACCGTCGTTGTGCGCGAAATACTTGAGCGGGACGGCGACGAAGACCAGCAGGATCAGCAGGACGCCGGTGGTGAAGGCGAGGATGCGGTAGCGCAGGAAGGCGCCGGACAACCCCTTCTGGACGGTGCTGGTCACTCAGCAGCCTCTCGGTCGGCGGTGTTCAGTTGAGCGTCCGCGGTGTTCAGCTGAGCGTCGGCGGTGTTCAGCTGAGCAAGGTAGGCGTTGAGCCGCTGGCGCTCCGGGTCGGTCTCGACGGCCGGTGCCGAGGCCGCCTGTCGGTAGGCGACATAGTTTCCGGTGAGGGCCGGCTGGACGGTCTTCTCGCGGGGCTCACCGCCGCGCAGGAAGTCCCCCACGACCCGCACCCACATCACCAGCGTGAAGATCACGAACGCCCACCACTGCAGCGCATAGGCATAGTTGCGCAGCTCGCCGTGGTGCCGGATCGCGGCGTGCCACTGCCACCGACCGAGCCAGACCATCGCGCAGCAGACCGCGATCACGACGACGTGCAGCAGCAGCCACTTCGGGTGCAGCAGTCGCAGCTTGCTCGGACGCTCGGACACGCCCATCACGGTACGTCGTGGCGCTGTACGCGCGTCAGCCACCGGCAGCGCCCGCACAGCGTTTGATCAGTGACCGCTCAGACCGTGGTGACGTCGTCCTCGGGGGCCGGCTTCGGGGTGAAGAGCTCCAGCGCGATGCCGTCGGGATCGCGGAACTCCAGGATGTAGCCGGCGCCGATGTCCTTGACATCCCCGTGCCGGGCGCCGAGTTCGTCCAGCGCCCGGGCGGTGTTGTGCAACTCGTCCACCGAGCTGACCGCGAAGCTCAGGTGGTCCAGCCCGACCCGGTTCTCGTCGAAGGTGTCCGAGGCCACCGGACGCAGGCCGAACAGTGAGTCGCCGAGCTTGTAGATGACACCGCCGTACAGAAAGGACAGCTGCTGCCGGGTCGCCTCGTCGGCGTCGGCCGGCACCTCGAGGGCCACCGGCAGGCCGAAGACCGCGTCGTAGAAGGCCCGGGAGCGCTCGATGTCGGTGACGGTCAGGCGGACGTGTGCGTAGGTGTGCGTGGCGATGGGCATAGTCCTAGCGTGCCACTGGTCCCCGCGGCGCGCGTCCCCGGTACCGCCACTCGCCGCCGTCGCGGACGAACGCGCTGTTCTCCGACTGCACACCGTCCAGACTGTTCACCCGGTAGTGCGCCCGGAAGTCGACGGTGCCCTCGGTATCGAACAGGGCGCCACCGGTGCGGCCGAGGATCTCCAGCCGGGTCCAGTGCTGGCCGCGGTCGAGTTCCAGCGTCGTGGGCCGCGTGCTGCGGTGCCAGGTGCGACGCAGGAAGGGCGCATCGCCGAGCGCGAAGGCACTGAACCGCGCCCGCAGCAGCGCCTCCGCGGTGGGTGGGGAAGCCTCGCCCCGGTGGTAGCGGCCACAGCACGCCCCGTACGGCTGACCGGAGGCGCATGGGCACGGGCCGGCCTGTGCGGTGCGCTGTGCCATCCAGCCATTGTGCGTGCGGATGCGGTCCGCGTGCGGATGAAATGTCGGCGGTGGGTGGCACGCTGAGCGGATGGAAGCAACTCAGGTCGCGGTTATCGGTGCCGGCATCTCGGGAATCGCCTGCGCCCGGACGCTAGCCGACGCGGGGATGGACGTGGTGGTGCTCGACCGCGGCCGTCATCTCGGCGGCCGGATGGCGGTGCGGACCGACCACGGCCGCCCGGTGGACGTCGGGGCGTCGTACTTCACCGTCGCCGACCCGGCCTTCGACGCCGTGGTACGGGACTGGGTGGAGCGGGGCCTGGCTCGTCCGTGGACGGACACCGTGGGCGTGTACGAAGCCGGCTCCGCTGGTGGGGGCGCAGCACTGCGCGCCAGCACCGGGCCGATGCGGTGGGCCGGCAGCCGCGGACTGCGCTCGCTCGTCGAGAACCTTGCCGAAGGCCTAGATGTGCGGCAGGTGCTGGTGTCCGGGGTCGGGCCAGGCCCGACCGTGGACGGTGACCCGGTGCTCGCGGCCGTGCTCGCCATGCCCGATCCACAGGGACGCCGGCTGCTGCACCCGGACCTGACCGTCGAGGCCGCCGCGCTGAGCGCCGGGTTCGAGCCCGTCCTCGCGCTGACTGCGGCGTGGCCATCCCGCGGCTGGGACGACAATCTGGACGGCCTGTTCGTCAACGGCGACGACCAGCTGTCCTGGATCGCCGACGACGGCCGGCGGCGTGGTGACGGGGCGCCGATGCTGGTCGCCCACTCGACACCCGCCACCGCGGCGGCCCACCTCCACGAGCCGGAGCAGGCAACGGCGCCGATGCTCTGGGCCCTGCGCCGGATCCTGAGCATCCGGGACGAGCCGACCTGGACGCAGCTGCAGCGCTGGACGTATGCCCGTCCGACCGGCACCCGGTCCGAGCGGTACCTGCTCACCGACGATGGCATCGGCGCGTGCGGCGACGGCTGGTCGGACAAGCCGCGGGTCGAGGCCGCGTACCTGTCCGGCATCGCTCTGGGGACGGCCCTGGTTGCCCGCTACGGCTGACTCACCCGGTCCGCTGTCGCCTGGCCACGGGAGCCTGCCCGGTATCGACGATCTTCGGACCTGACAATTATCGGAGCACCTTGGCATGATGGCCCTATGTCTCTAGTCCGCAGGATCGCCCGTCCACTGCTCGCAGCCACCTTCATCTCCGGTGGCATCGACACCCTGCGCAAACCCGCGTCCAGGGTGGCCGCCGCCGACCGCGTGCTGGCGCCCCTGGTCGACCGGGTTCCGCAGCTGTCCAACACCGAGCAGGTCGTCAAGATCGATGCCGCCGTCAAGGTGGTGGCCGGGAGTCTGCTGGCCATCGGCCGGGTGCCACGGCTGTCCGCCACGGTCCTCGTCGCGAGCATCATCCCGACCACGGCCGCCGGCCACCCGTTCTGGCAAGAGCGCGACCCGGCCCAGCGGACCCAGCAGCGCCTGCACTTCTTCAAGAACGCCGGCATGCTGGGTGGCCTGCTACTTGCCGCCGTCGACACCGAGGGCCGCCCGTCCTTGGGCTGGTGGGCGCGGCGCGCTCCCGCGATCGTCTCGCACACGGCCACCGGGCTGCGCCGCGACACCGAGCTTGCGCTGCTGTCGGCCGGTCACACGATGCGCGAGAAGCTGCCCGTCTGAACCGTCTGAACCGTCGCCACACAGAACGAAGCCGGCGCACCGACCGCTCTGCGCCGATGGTGCGCCGGCTTTCATACGCCCGGACGGCAAAGCCGAGCCGCCCGAACGCCGGATCGAACGTCAGTTCTGGGCGTCGTTGTCGTTCTGGACGTTCTTGTAGTCCGCCGGGTCGCCTTGGCCGCCGCCCTGCGGGTCACGCTCACCGGTGACGGACTCGGCCGGCATCTCATCGACCCGCTCGCGGGCGCGCTCCGCCAGATCGTCGGGAACCTGTGGATCAGTCACATCTGCCTCCTGTTTGTGGATCACTTCGCTGACTGATTCCGACGCTACTCAGCTCCACGGCCGGCACGCTCACCCGGCTAGCGGATGGCGAACCAGGCGAGGCTGGCCGCGCCGGCGACCATGCAGTAGATCCCGAACGGACGCAGTGACCGCCCGGCGAGGTAACGGGTCAGGAACCGTACCGACAGGTACGCCCCCACTCCGGACAGCACCGCGCCGAAGATCACCTGGGGCCGGATGCCGTCGCCGAGCGGACCGGTGAGGTCGCCCAGCTTGAGCGCGCCGGCCGCCAAGATGACCGGGGTGGCGAGCAGGAACGAGAACCGGGCGGCGTCCTCACGGTTCAGGCCCCGCGCCATGCCCGCGACCATCGTCACGCCGGAACGCGAGATGCCCGGGGCGAGTGCGAGGATCTGCGCCGAGCCGATCAGCACCGCCTGGCCGGTGGACTGCTTCGCCAGCCTGACGTCGGACTCCGGCCCGGTGACGCGCTCGTCCACGTACTCGACGTCCGTGCTGGGATCGGAGCGGCGCAGTTGCTCGGCGACGAACAGCACCAGGCCGTTGACGATGAGGAAGATCGCCGTCGGCACCGGCTTGGCCAGGGTCGTCCGGAACCAGTGCTCGCCCACCAAGCCGACCAGGCCCACCGGGATGGTGCCGAGCACCAGCAGCCAGGCCAGCCGCTGGTCGGCATCGCGCACCTCGCGCCGCGCGATCGAGGTGACGAGGCCGCGGACCACCCGGACCCAGTCCCGCCAGAAATAGATGATCAACGCGATGGCGGTCGCGACGTGCAGGCCGACGATGAACGCCAGGTACGGCGACTCGGGCGTGGACACGTTCAGGTCGCGAGCCCACGAGCCACCGATCACGGCTGGTAACAACACGCTGTGGCCCAGGCTCGAAATGGGGAACAGCTCGGCGACCCCTTGCATCGCCCCCACAACCCCCGCCTCGAGCCAACTCAGATGGTGCTGTGCGACAGACACTGCGTGCCCTCCCTAATCGTGTGATCCGGCGGGTGGAGAATGCCGGAGGTGACCGACGAACGCCCTACTCCGGCTCAGGGCCCTCTCACCGGCGTGGCCACCGGCTTGCATTCCAGCACGGACAGGTTTCCGGCCTGGCGACGGCCCACCGAGGGCGAGCAGCGCTGGTGGGTGGCGCTGTCCATCCTGCTGGTGGTGGTGCTGCAGTCACTGCTTCCGCAGCGGTTCACCATCCATCCACGGTTCCTGCTGCAGGCCATCGAGTTCGCGGCGCTGGTGGCGCTGGTGGTGACCCATCCGGAGCGGATGTCCAAACGCACCAAGGGTGTTCGCGCCGCCAGCCAGACGCTGCTGGCCTTCGTCGCCGTGACCAACGTGATCTCGGTGGTGCTGCTGATCCATCAGATCACTTCCGGCGGCAAGATCCCGGCCACCGAGCTGCTGCTGGGCGGCGCAGAGATCTGGTTCACCAACGCCATGGTGTTCGCGCTCTGGTACTGGGAGTACGACCGCGGCGGGCCGGCCAGCCGTGCTCGCGGCGACGCCGAGATACCCGACTTCCTGTTTCCGCAGATGACGGACGACAAGCTGGCGGCGAACTGGGAGCCGATCTTCATGGACTACCTGTTCATGTCGTACACCAACTCCACCGCGTTCTCGCCGACGGATACCCTGCCGCTGTCGCGCTGGGCGAAGGCGCTGTTCATGGCGCAGTCCGCGATCTCGCTGGTGACGGTCGCGCTCATCGCCGCCCGCGCGGTCAACATCCTGCCGGGGTCCTGACAGGCCGGACCCCGGGCGGCTCGAGCCCGACCGAAACCGGCTGACCGCTCAGGCCTCGTAGTGCTGCCCGATGGCGGTCAGCGCCTTGTCGATCGCGGCCAGGCCCTCGCGCATCTCGTCGTCGGTGATGGTGCACGGCGGCACCACGTGCAGCCGGTGATAGTTCGTGAACGGCAGCACGCCGTTGGCCTTGAGCGCGCCGACCAGCTCGCCCATCGCCACTGACGTCCCGCCGTAGGGCGCCAGCGGCTCCCTGGTGGCACGGTCCTTGACCAGGTCCAGCGCCCAGAAGACCCCGACGCCGCGGACCTCGCCGATGATCAGGTGCCGCTCGGCGAGTTCGCGCAGACCGGGGCCGAGCACGGTCTCACCGATCCGGGCGGCGTTCTCGATGATTGCCTCGTCCGTCATGGCGTTCATGCTGGCCACCGCCGCGGCGCAGGCCAGCGGGTGGCCTGAGTACGTCAGCCCACCCGGGAACGCCCGCTCGGCGAACGTCCGGCAGATCTCGTCCGAGATGATCACGCCGCCCAGCGGGACGTAACCGGAGTTCACGCCCTTGGCGAAGGTGATCAGGTCGGGGGTGACGTCGTAGTGCTCGAAGGCGAACCACTTTCCGGTCCGGCCGAAGCCGCACATGACCTCGTCGGCGATGTAGACGATGCCGAACCGGTCGCACAGCTCGCGGACACCGGCCAGGTAGCCCGGCGGCGGCGGCATGATCCCGGCGGTTCCAGGAATGGTCTCGAGAATGATCGCGGCGATGGTGGCGGGGCCCTCGAAGCTGATCACCTGCTCCAGGTGCTCCAGCGCCCGCTCGCATTCTTCGGCCTCGGTGCTGGCGTGAAAGGCCGACCGGTACAGGAATGGGCCGAAGAAGTGCACCGCCCCGCTCGTACCCAAATCGTTCGGCCACCGCCGGGTGTCACCGGTCAGGTTCACCGCCGTCTGGGTGCCGCCGTGGTAGCTGCGGTACGTCGCCAGCACCTTGTTGCGTCCGGTGTGCTGCTTGGCCATCCGGACGGCGTACTCGACCGCCTCGGCACCGGAGTTGGTGAAGAAAACCTTGCGCATGGTGTCCGGTGAGCGCTCGATGATCAGCCGGGCGGCCTCGCCGCGTGCGGCGTTGGCGTGCTGGGGCGCGACGGTGCACAGCAGGTCGGCCTGGGCCTTGATGCCGGCGACGACCTTGGGGTGCTGATGGCCGATGTTGGTGTTGACGAGCTGGGAGCTCAGGTCGAGCAGCCGGTTACCGGCATCGTCGGTGACGTAGGACCCAGCGGCCGAGGCGATGACCAGGGGCTTCAGGGCGGCCTGCGCACTCCAGGAGTGGAATACGTACTCGCGGTCGAGCTCATAGGGGCTCTCGGCTGCCATGGTGGTTTCCCGTCTGCCGGTGGGTGCTTATAGGTTTGTGACCATCGAGCGTGCGAAGCGCGAGCCTCAAAGGCCGAGCCGCAGTGAGCCCGATCGTAGAGAGTCGCACGGATGCGGCGTCAAGGAGGCACCCCGGTGTGACAGACCCGAAGTTGCGATCCGCCCGGGCCGCGACCGCGCTGACGTTCGCCTTCAACGGCTTTCTGATCGCGGCCTGGGTTCCGCATATCCCCGAGGTGAAGCACCACCTCGGACTGTCGGACGCCTCACTGGGGCTGGCGCTGCTCGGCCCTGCCGTCGGATCAGTGATCGCGATGCCGCTGGTCTCGCGCGCCACGACGCGCTGGGGCAGCGGTCCGGTCACCGCCGTGATGACCTTCGTGTCGTTCCTGGTGATCGCCGGCCCCGGTCTTGCCGCGAACCTGCCCGAGCTGTTTCTGGCGCTGATGGCGTGGGGCATGGTGACCGGCGGCCTGGACGTGGCGATGAACGCCCAGGCGGTGCAGATCGAGACCAGCTACGGACGTCCCATCATGTCGAGCTTCCATGCGTTCTGGAGCGTGGGAACGGTGCTCGGCACGGTCGTCGGCAGCGTTGGCGCGGGGCTGAACGTGTCGCTGGTCCGGCAGCAGGCGTTGCTGGCGGTGGTGCTGGCGCTGATCACCGGAACCTTCGTCCGCAACTTCATCGCCGACCACCGCGCGGAGGAGTACGCGGACGGCAAGAAGGTGTTCGAGCCGCGGCTGGTGCTGCTCGGCCTCGCCGGCGTCTGCGCGCTGTTGGCCGAAGGCAGCGCCGGCGACTGGTCTCCGGTGTATCTGCGCGATGACCTGCATGTCTCCCCCGGCCACGCCGGATTCGCCTTCGGAGCCTTCACGATCATGATGACGGTGGGCCGGCTGATCGGCGACAAGCTGGTACTGCGACTCGGCCGGGGTCGCAGCATCACGGTGCTGGCGGCCATCGGCTCGGTGGGCATGGCGGCCGGCCTCATCAGCAACACCGTGATCGGCTCGTCCCTGGGCTTCGCGTGCCTGGGCTTCGGCTTGTCGGTGCTGGTGCCGGTGTTCTTCTCCACCGCGGCGGACGGCCCTGGCGCGGCCGGTCCGAAGCTCGCCGTGGTAGCCAGCTTCAGCTATCTGGGCTTCCTGCTCGGCCCCGCCTCGCTCGGGCCGCTGGCCAGCGCCACGTCCGTGCACGTCGCCCTGTGGGTGCTGCCGACGTTCGCCGCGCTCGCCGGGGTACTCGGGGTGGTGGCGGTCCGGATGACGGCCCGGGTGGCGCGCGAGGCACTGACCCCGGCGGCCTGAGCCGACATCCTTCGGCCGGGCAGCGTTCACCACCATCAGGTGCGCGGCCTCGACCTCACGCCCACTAAGCTTGTCGGGTGAGTACCGCGACGCGCGTCTTCGTCGCCCGGCTGGCAGGCCTCGGAGTCTTCGACCCGAACGGTGACCAGCTCGGGCGGGTTCGCGACGTCGTGGCCACGTTGCGGGTCGGCAGGCTGCCTCCACGCATCCTCGGCCTCGTGGTCGAGGTGCAGCACCGCCGCCGGATCTTCGTGCCGATGGGGCGGGTCACCCGGATCGAGCCGGATGCGGTCGTCCTCACCACCGGCAGCGTGAACATCAAGCGCTTCGAGCAGCGCCAGAACGAACTGCTGGTGCTGGGTGAGGTGCTGGACCGGACCGTCGTACGGATCGAGGACGGCTCCCGGCTGGTCGTCGTCGACGCCGCGATGGAGCAGAGCCGCACCCGGGACTGGGTGATCACCCGGCTGGCGGTCCGCTCGGCCACCGGCAAGCTCGGCCGGCGGCGCGCCGTGATCAGCCAGGTGGACTGGAACGAGGTGGACGGCCTGTCCGCCACCGAGAACGGCCAGGGCGCCGAATCGCTGCTCGCCGTCCTCGCCGGCCTGCGCCCCGCCGACCTCGCCGCGCAGTTGCAGGGAATGCCGGACAAGCGCCAGCAAGAGGTCGCCGAGGCCCTGAACGACGAGCGGCTCGCCGATGTGATGGAGGAGCTGCCCGAAGAGGACCAGATCAACATCATCACCGGGCTGACCGACGAGCGCGCGGCCGACGTCCTGGAGAAGATGAACGATGACGACGCCGCCGACCTGCTGCGCGAGTTGCCGACCGGTGACCAGGAGCGGCTGCTGGAGTTCATGGAGCCCGAAGAGGCGGCTCCGGTCCGGCGGCTGATGACCTACGGCGAGTACACCGCCGGCGGCATGATGACCTCCGAGCCAGTGGTGCTGCTGCCGGACGCGACCGTCGCCGAGGCGCTGGCGCGGTTGCGCAACCCCGACCTCAGCCCCGCGCTCGCGGCGCAGGTGTATGTCGTCCGGCCGCCGCAGGCCACTCCGACCGGGCGCTACCTGGGGGTGGCTCACTTCCAACGGCTGCTGCGCGAGCCGCCGTCCTCGCTGGTCTCAGGTGTTCTGGACGACGGGATCGACCCGCTGGTGCCGTCCTCGACGCTGCAAGAGGTCACCCGGCATCTGGCGACCTACAACCTGGTCGCGGTGCCGGTGGTGGACGACAACGACCGGCTGCTCGGCGCGGTCAGCGTGGATGACGTCATCGACCACCTGCTGCCCGAGGACTGGCGGGACCGGGACGAGCTTCCGGCGGACGCCGCCACCACCCGCCGGAGAGCCGAGTGACGCGCGAATACAGCTCTCTGACGCGCGGGTTGCGCTCTGTGACGCGCGGATGTCGCTCTCCGATAAGCACTGAGCGCGACCGATGACCGAACCGCGCCGCCGGCTCGATCAGCCGAAGGCTCCCCGTGGCCTGCGCGCGCCCAAGCTCAGCGCGGACGCCGTGGGGACCGCCGCCGAGGGTATTGCCCGGTTCTTCGGTACCGCTCGCTACCTGTTCATCCAGACGGTGCTGGTGATCTGCTGGATCACCTTCAACATCCTGGCGCTGGGCGTCTGGAAGTTCGACCCGTACCCGTTCATCCTGCTCAACCTGGCATTTTCGACGCAGGCCGCGTACGCCGCCCCGCTGATCCTGCTGGCGCAGAACCGGCAGGCCGACCGCGACCGCATCCAGTCCGAGGCCGACCGCGCCCGGGACGAGCGGGCCATCGCCGACGCCGAGTACCTCGCCCGCGAGATCGCCGCCATCCGGATTGCCCTGGGCGATGTGGTCACCCGTGACTACCTGCGCTCGGAACTGTCGAAGCTGGACGGTGCCGGCCCACGCACCCGTGAGGACCGCGAAGCCAGCTAGCGATTGCTTTCGGCTGACCGGCTGCAATTGTCGGCGCTCGGGTCTACCTTTTCCGCATGGCGACGTTCGACAGAACCGCACTGGACGAAACCCCGCTGGACAGAGCTGCGCTCGACTGGCTGCTCGACGGGTCCGACCCGGCCTTGCGCTGGCAGGTTCTGCGGGACTCCGCCGATGCACCGCCTGAGGTTGTCGCCGCCGAGCGGGCACGCGTCGCGACCGAGGGGTGGGGCGCCCGGTTGCTCGCATTGCGCGACGAGGACGGTCAGTGGGCCGGCGGCGCGTTCTTTCCGGCGGACTTTCGCGGCGACTTCTCCCAAGGCCAGCCCTGGACCGCTACCTTTCCCACCCTGACCCTGCTGCGCGATCTCGGCGTCGACCCGGCTGCCCCGCCGGTCCGCGAGGCCATCGCACTTGTGAGTGCCAACAGCCGCTGGGAGCACGCCGGGCAGCGGTTCTTCGACGGCAAGGTCGAGCCGTGCATCAATGGCCGGACGGTCGCCATCGGCGCCTACTTCGGAGTGAACGTCGACGGCATCGTCGAACGGCTGCTCGGTGAGCAACTCGACGACGGCGGCTGGAACTGCGAGACCGAGAACGGTTCGGTGCGGTCCTCGTTCGCGACGACGATGTGTGTGCTCGACGGCTTGCTCGCGTACGAGCAGGCCGCCGCTCGTTCAGCTCCAGGTGCAGCGGCAGCAGCTGTGGCACCGGCGCGTCGGCGAGGCGAGGAGTACCTGCTCGAGCGCCGGTTGTTCCGGCGTTTGAGCACGGGCGAGGTGGTGGACCCGGACTGGCTGCGGTTCTCGTTTCCGACCTGGTGGCATTACGACGTGCTGCGGGCATTGGACTACTTCCGCAACTCCCACTACTTGCGCGCCACTGGCGACGCGCCCGATCTGCGACTGGCCGAGGCGATCGCCCTGCTGCGCTCGAAGCAGCAGCCCGATGGCACCTGGCTGCTGGAGAACACCCATCCCGGCGCTGTGCACTTCTCGATGGAGGACGGCGACGGACAGCCCAGCCGCTGGAACACGCTGCGCGCGCTACGGGTCCTCACGTGGTACGACGCGAACGTCGGCTGAGGATCACCAGCTCGCAGAAGCGACGGCAATAATTACAGCGCGGAAAGTAAAGCCCCGCCCGCCACGCCGCCGACCGCGACGAGCGCCGCCACGCTGAGCGTCAGCCGCCAGCCGAAGGCGCGCCACACCATCGCCATGCCGGGCAGGCTCGCGGCCGGCAGCGTGACGAGCAGCGCCCCGATCCCGCCGAGGGACAGCCCCGCCACCGCCAAACCCTGCAGAATCGGGATCTCGCCGGCCGTCGGGATGACCAGCAGCGTTCCCACGACGGCCGCGATCAGCACGACCAGGACGCCGGTGTGCAGGTGATCCCGGCCGAGCGGGAACAGCCAGCCCCGGAACGCGCCGATGAGCATCACCACGACGAGGTACTCGGGCAGCAACGTGAGCGTCAGCCGCAGCAGCGCCCGGGCGAACCGCGCCGGTGCCCGGGCAAACCAGTCGGCCGACCCCGACGGCGAATCCAGCGGTGAAGAGCCCGTCAGCTGCTCGACAGCAGCGGCCGGAGCCGGCCGGTCGGTGAGCCGGGACACCAGCGCGGAGCCGCCGACCACCAGGGCGACGCCCATTCCCAGCCGGGTGACCGTCCACTGCCACGGCGCCACGAACGCCAGGAACACCAGCACGGCGGGGTTGAGCAGCGGGTTGCCCAGCCAGTACGCCACCGCAGCCGAGGACGAGACTCCGTCCCGGCGCAGCGTCGACGCGACCGGAGCGGTACAGCAGGTGCACATCATCGACGGCGTGCTGACCAGCCCGCCGATCACCGCCGACTGCACCCGGCCGCGACGGTTCATCATCCGCAGCAGCCAGGCGCGTGACAGCAACGCCTGGATCGCGGCACTGATGAGCACGGCCGCGGCCAGCGCCTTCCAGATCGCCTTGACGTACGCGCGGGTGAACGTCGTCGCGGCGTGCCAGCTCGGGGCGTTCCCGGCGTGCACTCCCCCGACGGCCAGGATGCTCGAACCGGACCAGGTGTGGGTGCCGCTCACGTGCGCGGTCTTGGCCGCGTAGGGAATCCACTTCGCCCAGAGCAGCACCACGACGAAGACCACCGCGACGACCAGCATCCCGCCGACGGCGGCTCCCCGGGTGGGTGACGAGCGGGGACTGTCGTCCAACAGCGTTGTCCGAGCACCGAGCAGGTTGGCCATCAGGCCGGCACCTCGGACTTGTCCGCGCCCCACATCGTGTGGAAAGAACCTTCCTTGTCGACACGCTGGTAGGTGTGCGCGCCGAAGTTGTCACGCAGCCCCTGGATCAAGGCAGCCGGCAGCCGCGTCCGGCGCAAACCGTCGAAGTACGCCAGCGAGGACGAGAATGCCGGGGTCGGGATGCCGGCCTGCGCGGCGGCCACCACCACCCGGCGCCAGGAATCGACGCCGTTGGACACCGCCCCGGCGAAGTACGGGGCGACCAGCAGGCTGCTGAGGTCCGGATCGGCGTCGTAGGCCTCGACGATCCGGTTCAGGAACCGAGCCCGGATGATGCAGCCGCCCCGCCAGATGGTCGCCATCGCGCCCCGGTCGATGTTCCAGCCGTACTCGTCACTGCCGGCGCGGATCTGGTCGAAGCCCTGGGCGTAGGCGACCACCTTGGAGGCGTACAGCGCCTTGCGGACGTCCTCGATGAACTGGTCCCGGTCCGAGCCGAGCGTGCCGGCCTTGCCGTCATCACCGAAGGTCTTCGCCGCCGCCTTGCGCTGGTCGGCATGCCCGGACAGCGACCGGGCGAACGTCGCCTCGGCGATACCGGTGATCGGCACGCCCAGGTCCAGCGCGCTCTGCACCGTCCACCGTCCGGTTCCCTTTTGCTCCGCCTGATCCCGCACCACGTCGAGAAACGGCTTGCCGGTCTCGGCGTCGATGTGCGCGAGCACGTCCGCGGTGATCTCGATCAGGAAGGACTCCAGGTCGCCGGAGTTCCAGTCGCGAAAGATGTCGGCGATCTCGGCGGGCGTGGCGTCCAGGCCGCTGCGCAGCAGGTCGTAGGCCTCGGCGATGAGCTGCATGTCGGCGTACTCGATGCCGTTGTGCACCATCTTCACGAAGTGGCCGGCGCCGTCCGGGCCGACATGCACGCAGCAGGGGGTCCCGTCCACGTCCGCGGCGATCGACTCGAAGATCGGCCCGAGCTTTTGATAGGCCTCGTCCGAGCCGCCGGGCATGATCGACGGCCCGTTCAACGCGCCCTCCTCACCACCTGACACTCCAGCGCCGACGAAGTGCAGACCACGCTCGGCCAGGTCGTGCTCGCGGCGGCGGGTGTCGGCGAAGTGTGCGTTGCCGCAGTCGATGACGATGTCACCCTCGTCCAGCAGCGGCACGAGTTCCTCGATGACGGCGTCGGTAGCACTTCCGGCCTTGACCATGATGATGATGGCGCGGGGCTTCGCGAGCGAGGCGACGAAATCGATGAGGGACTCGCTCGGTACGAAGTCGCCCTCGTCGCCGTGCTCATGCATCAGGCTCTCGGTGCGGGCGTTCGTCCGGTTGTGCAACGCGACCCGGAAACCGTGCCTGGCCAGGTTGCGAGCGAGGTTGCGCCCCATCACGGCAAGTCCGGTGACGCCGATCTGGGCCGTTCCGGCGGCATCGGAGGTGGACGCTGGCTCGCTCATGCGGATGGCTCCCGGGCTTCTCGGCTGGTTGGCATTCGGTCCAGTGCCGTACGCACCGTCCCGAATCACATTAAGCCGAGAATCTCGATCACCGCTTCTTCGCGCTCAGTCCAGGCCGCAGATCTCGTCCGGGTTCTCGGTCTGGTCCTGCACCGGGTCGAGCTTCACCATCAGCGCGTGCAGCTGGCGCAGCTCGTCGTCGGTGAGCCGGTCCAGCACCAGCTCGGATACGCCCGCGAGGTGGACGGAGGCGGCGTCGCGCAAGGTGTCGCGGCCCTTGGCGGTCAGCACCGTGTACAGGCCGCGCGCGTCGCTGGGGTCCGGGTGCCGCTCGACGAGACCGTCCTTCTGCAACCGGTCGACCAGCCTGGTCAGGCCGCTGCGCGAGAGCAGCACCGCCTGTGCCAGCTCCGACATCCGCAGCCGGTGGTCCGGAGCTTCGGCCAGTTGCACCAGCACGTCGTAGCTCGCGATGGCGATCTTGCGGTTGGCCTGCAGGTCCTGTTCGAGGATCCGCAGCAGGTGCGTGTGTGTCCGCAGGAAGCTGCGCCAGGAGGCGAGCCGCCAATCCCGCGCGCGAGCGGACAGCTCAGCGGCTGGCACCCGCTCAGCGGCGGTTTCGGCAGGCAGGGCGGAGGTGGACATCACCGCACATGATAGTGACCACGAGCACGGCCGTACGATCGAATCGTGACTATCGAAGATTCCCGGCGGGACCCGACCACCTTGCAGGCGGCGATCTCTGCCGCGCTGGCCGGTGTCAACGATCCCGAAATCCACAAGCCGATCACCGAGCTCGACATGGTGGAGCGGGTCACCGTCTCGCCCGATGGGGCAACCACCGTCCGAGTGCTGCTGACCGTCGTCGGCTGCCCGATGCGCGAGAAGCTCACGACCGACGTGACCGCAGCCGTCTCGGCGGTACCGGGAGTGACCTCGGTGACTGTGGACCTGGGGGTCATGAACGACGCGCAACGCACCGAGCTGCGGACGAAGCTGCGCGGCGACAACCCGGTGAACGAGATTCCGTTCGCCCAGCCCGGGTCTCGCACGCGGGTGTACGCGGTGGCTTCGGGCAAGGGTGGCGTCGGCAAGAGCTCGGTGACGGTCAACCTGGCCGTGGCCCTCGCTCAGCGCGGGCTGCAGGTCGGGGTGCTGGACGCCGACATCTACGGCTTCTCGGTGCCGCGGATGCTCGGGGTGACCGGCAAGCCCACCCAGGTCGAGAAGATGATCATGCCGCCGCAGGCGCACGGCGTGAAGGTCATCTCGATCGGCATGTTCACCCCCGGCAACACCGCCGTGGTGTGGCGGGGGCCGATGTTGCACCGCGCGCTGCAGCAGTTCCTCGCTGACGTCTTCTGGGGCGACCTGGACGTGCTGCTGATGGACCTGCCTCCCGGCACCGGTGACATTGCCATCTCACTCGCCCAGCTCGTTCCCTCGGCGGAGCTGCTGGTGGTCACCACGCCGCAGCTCGCCGCCCGCGAGGTCGCTGAGCGCGCCGGCTCCATCGCCCTGCAGACGCACCAGCAGATCGTCGGCGTGGTCGAGAACATGAGCTGGCTGGACCTGCCCGACGGCACTCGGATGGAGTTGTTCGGAGCCGGCGGCGGCCAGGCGGTCGCAACCTCGCTCGCGGAGTCGACCGGGACGAAGGTGGGCCTGCTCGGCCAGATCCCGATGGACGTCGCGATCCGCGAGGGCGGGGACGAGGGCACTCCCATCGTGCTGACCCATCCTGGGTCGGCGGCAGCGCGAGCCTTCTCGGGCGTTGCGGACATGCTGGCGGCCCGGCAGCGGAGTCTGGTCGGCCGTCCGCTCGGGCTGTCCGTCGCGTCCCACTGAACCCGCCGGGTTGGTATAGCGAGCGGTCGCCATGGCGGCTCAGCGGCATATCAACCTGCGGCGGACGGGGGAGGACCGGGCGCCGAAGTGGACGGGCCAGGCAGGGCTCAGGTGGCGTCGGGGTCGAACGGCGGGCGCTCGCCCTCGGCCAGCGGAGTGCCGGGGACAGGCATCGCCGTAGCACCACCGCCAGTACGGTCCCCGAATGCGGCACCGCCGTCGCCAGCACCACCGCCCAGGCTGGGTGCCGATGGCTCGCGGACCGGGTCGTCCTCACCGCGCAGCGCTCGAGAGATGGCGTCCTTGGGATTGATCGAGCTGAAGTCGTCATCGCCCAGCAGCGCGTTCTTGATGGCGGTCCGGGGATTCAGCGAGGCCAGGTCGAAATCGGCGAACTCCGGGCCCAGCTCTGAGTTCAGCTGAGTACGGGCGCCCTGCGCCAGATCCCGCAGCGTGCGGATCATCCGGGCGGCGTCCTTGGTCAGATCGGGCAGCTTCTCCGGTCCGAAGACGACCAGTGCCAGAGCGGCGAGCACCACGAACTCGAGTGGACCGATGTTGAACACAGCGTCAGCCTAAGCCTCGGGTCAGCTGGAGCCCAGTATGACTTTGGCCTGAGCCGAAGCCCCACCTCGGACATAGTGGATCGTCACCGTCGTTCCCGGCTTCGACTCGGACACGGCCACCGTCAGGGCGTCCCCGGAATCGATCAGGCTCTGGCCGAGCAGGGTGACGACGTCGCCCTCTTTCAGACCGGCCTTGTCGGCGGGGCCACCGGGCTGGATCTGCACCAGGTACGCGCCGTCCCGGCTGCCGTCGGTGACGCTGCGGCTGCTGGCACCGAGGTCGGCGTGCTGAACCTTGCCGGTATGGATCAGCTCTTCGGCAATGCCCCGCGCGGTGTTGATCGGAATCGCGAAACCGACGCCGATATTGCCGCTCTGACCTCCGCTGGCGGATTGTCCCAGCGAGGCGATGGCGGTGTTGATGCCGACCACGGCGCCTGCCGCGTCCACCAGCGCACCCCCGGAGTTGCCCGGGTTGATGGAGGCGTCGGTCTGCACGGCATCGATCACGGCGTCCGGCTCGCCGTTCTCGCCGGGAAGCCGCAGCGGCCGCTTGAGGGCGGACACGATGCCGGCGGTGACCGTGCCCCGCAAGCCGAGCGGGTCACCGATCGCCACGACCGGGTCACCGACCGCGAGAGTGTCCGAGTCGCCCAGGGTGGCTACCGTGAGCGAGGTCTTGGCGACCTTGATGACCGCCAGGTCATTGCGTGGATCGGTTCCCACGACCTTTGCGGGAGCCGAGGACTTGTCGGCGAACACGACCCGGATCGACGGCGTCCCGCCGAAGGCGACCACGTGGTTGTTCGTCAGGATGTAACCGGTCTTGTCGATGATCACGCCGGAGCCTGACCCAGCCGCGTCGGCGGTGCGGACGTCGATCGACACCACCGCCGGACTGACCCGCTCGGCGATGTCGGCGACCGAACCCGGCGGGCGGTTCGCGGGCGTGTCCGTCTTGGCGAGCTTGAGGTTCGGGTCGGTCAGGACGGCGTCCGCCCGCCGGGACAGCCAGTACCCGACGCCGCCCCCGATCGCCCCGGCGACCAGGGCCGCCACCAGCAGCAGCGGCAGCGCGGCCAGCCCGAACTTGGCGCGCTTACCGCGCTTCGCGGGTGGTTTCTCGGACTCTTCTTCTTCCACCGGAGGCTCCGCCATGCCGATGACCTCGTCCTCGGCGTACACCGGCGGTCCGGCGATCCAGAACGGCGACTGCGGATCGCGCCACGGGTCGGTCGCGGCGTCCGTCTTCCACCACGGCGAGCCGGGGCCCGGCTCCGTAGCGGTCAACCGGTCACCGGGCGCCGCGTCGAAGGCCTGCCCCGAGCCATTGCCGGCGAAGGTCTCGGCAAGGTCGGCCGGTACCGGTTGCCGCAGCGGCTCGTGCCGGGGCGACAGCCGGTCCCCGGGCGCAGGTGCGAAGGACTCGGGCCCGCCGTTGGGAGCGCCGTAGGCATTGCGGTCGGCCGGGCTCACCGGGCGCCGTGACACAGCCGGATCGTCGGCGCCGCGCTGTTCCGCGGACTGGTCAGGACGAGGGCCGAAGGAACCCTGCAAGCCACCCGGGCGGGCGAACGGCGACGCGTCGACCTCGTCGCTCACATGCCCTCCGGAATTGATCGTCTTGTAGGTGGAACCGGCAACTGACCCACTACCACCTTGAAGTCTGCCTCAGCGCGCCTGCCAGGACCACCGGTGGGTCGATCGGCGCAGCCACCACCGCACCCGGGGCGCCCGGTGTCACGGTGCGGGAATGGCACGCCGGTGCACGCCGACGGGCAGGGCAACCGAGCCGAGGGGCGCAGACCGCTCTGGGGTCGCCGCCTCAGCCACACTTCCCGACTGCACCACGCTTCCCGACTGCGCCAAGCTTCCCGACTGCCGCAGGCGCGCCGGCTGTTCCAGGGACGTGGCGAGCAGGCCCGCTGCCGGCAAGGTATCGACATGTCGGCCGGTGACCGCCTTGACCACCCCGTTGGCGGCGAACGGGACGCTCGCCGCCGCGCCGGACTGGTCGTTGGACGGGTCCGTGGCGGCGACATTGCCGCCCAGGGTGCCGGCGGCGACCACGGCGGCGACCGAGGCGAGCATGGTCACCGGCAGCAGCCCCCGGCGGTGGTGACCGGCCCGCGAATCTGGCGCGGCGGCAACCCGATCGTGGTGACCATCGGAGCGGGGCGCGTCCTGCGCCCGGTTACGGGGATCGTGGGCCACGAAGACCGGAATGCCGTCCGAGCCGAGCGTGGTGGGCAGTCCGCTGCGCGGCGGCGGCAGGCTCGCCGACATCGGCAGGCCGGCCAGCCGGTCGAGCAGACCCGAGGGCAGAGCCGGAGGCGCCGACATCCGCAACATCATCGCGGCCTCGCGCTGACCGCGAACGGCCTCGGCGCACTCGCCGCACTCAGCGCAGTGCCGCCGCGCGCGAGCCGTGGCCGCGGGTGTCAAAACGCCGTCGGCGAAAGCCGCCACGGCGTCCTCTGACAGATGCGGCAGCCCAAACACGCGCGGGACAGTCACTGTTGACTCACACTCCAGGTTCAGGCTCGGCTTCGACCGGACGGGTGCCGGGCGCGCGATGTGCCAGCGCCTCACGCAGCAGCACCCGGCCGCGGTGAATCCGGGACCGCACGGTGCCGACCTTGATGTCCAGGGTCAGCGCGATCTCTTCATAGCTCAGGCCCTCGAGGTCGCACAACACAACCGCGGCACGGAAGTCGGCCGGCAGCGCATCGAGTGCCCGCTGAATCTCGGGGTCGAGGTTGTTCTGCTCGTACGCCCGCTCCGGTCCCGGCTCGTCCGAGGCCAGGCGCTCGGAGGCGTCCTCGGCTAGAGCATCGAACCGGATCTTCTGTCGGCGCCGGACCATGTCGAGGAAGAGGTTGGTGGTGATGCGGTGCAGCCAGCCCTCGAACGTCCCCGGCGTGTAGTCGGCCAGCGACCGGAACACCCGTACGAAGGTTTCTTGGGTGAGATCTTCGGCATCGGAGCGGTTGCCCGAAAGCCGGTAGGCCAACCGGTACACCCGGTCGGCGTGCTGACGCACAATGTCATCCCAGGACGGCGCAACCCACGCGGCCTGATCAGATGGAATCGCGGGCGCGGGGGTCGAGCGCTTCTCAGCATCCGACCCGGCCTGCCCACCCATCGAACTAGCCACACCGAGCTTCAGCGTGGACATCGACAAGATCACCCAATTCCTACAGCGTGCCGCATCCTCTTGATGTGGCATAGAAACCCTCGCAGGTCCAGCTGTGTGTTGGTGGAACGCCTCAGGGCGCTCTCACGTTCCCGCGACGCGCGCCAGGTGTGAGGGACCGGAAAGGCTGTCTAGGCTGACCCTCCGTGCATACCTACACCGACGTCAGTGCCGCAACGGCGCGCGCTCTGGCGGACCTGTGCCTGGACCGGCTGTCCATGCACGCGCCGCTGGACAACTCACTCACCCCGGACGAACTCGGCGCTATCGCGGGCGAGACCGTCACCGAGAGCGGGATCGGCCACGATGAGGCGCTGCGACTGTGGGAGCACGTGTTCGCCCCGGCCTGCCTCTCCGTGGACCACCCGCGCTACCTCGCCTTCATTCCCGGCGCCCCGTCCAAGGCCTCGGCGGCCTTCGACATGCTGGTCGGCGCCTCCAACGTGTACGCCGGCTCCTGGCTCGAGGGCTCCGGCGCCGTCTACGCCGAGAACCAGGCGCTGCGCTGGATCTCTGACCTGGTCGGCTTCGGTGAGGGTGCGGGCGGCGTGTTCGTCCAGGGCGGCACCATCGGCAACCTGTCGGCCCTGGTCGCGGCCCGCGAGACGGCCCGGCACAACCGCGCGGGTTCGCCGCCGCGGCGGTGGGCGGTGCTGGTCACCGACGAGACGCACTCGTCGGTGAAGCACGCCGTCCAGGTCGTGATGGATGCCGAGGTGATCTCGGTTCCCGGCGACGAGCGTGGCCGGCTGACCGGGGCGGCCCTGCGGGAGCGACTGGCCGAGCTGTCGGAGTCCGAGCGCGAGGGCATCTTCGCCGTCGTGGCGACCGCGGGCTCGACGAACCTCGGCGTGGTGGACGACATCGCCGGAGTGGCCGCCGTCGCGCAGGAGCACGGCTGGTGGCTGCACATCGACGGCGCATACGGCGGCGCGGGCCTGGCGGCCCCGTCCGTGCGGCATCTCTACGCCGGAATCGAGCACGCCGACTCGTTCATCGTCGATCCGCACAAGTGGCTGTTCGCCCCGTACGACAGTTGCGCCCTGATCTACCGCGACCCGGTGCTGGCGCGCGCCGCGCACACCCAGAAGGCCGGCTACCTCGACCCGGTCAACGTCGAGGGTGAGTGGAATCCCAGCGACTTCTCGGTGCAGCTCACCCGGCGCGCTCGCGGCCTGCCGTTCTGGTTCTCGCTCGCGGTGCACGGGACGGCGGCCTACACCGACGCCATCGAGCACACCCTGACGGTGGCGCGAGCGGGGCGGGATCTCATCGAGGCTGCCGAGCACGTCCGGCTGCTCGCCGAGCCGGATCTGTCCGTCCTGATCTTCGAGCGGATCGGCTGGAGCGCCTCGGACTACGTGACCTGGAGCGCGGAGGTCCTCAACGACGGCTTCGCGTTCGTGACCCCCACCAAGCACGACGGAAAGGTCTGCACCCGGTTCGCGATCGTGAACCCGACCACCACCGTGGACGACTTGCGCCAGATCCTGAATTCGATGCGCCAGGCGGCTCGGTAGAGTCCTGCACCATGGCCGACGCGTACCTCACTCCGCCCAGTCTCGCCTACGCCGAGAACTTTCTCGCCGAGGACGAGGTGATGGCCGCCGCCCGCTCCCGGGGCACCGAAATGGGGTGTACCCCGATCAGCCCCGCCGGCGGCGCGACACTGCGGCTCCTCGCCACTCTGGTGAGCGCCAAGGCAGTCGTCGAGGTGGGCACCGGGGCAGGCGTGTCCGGCCTGTGGCTGCTCGGCGGCATGCGCGAGGACGGCGTGCTGACCACCGTCGACACCGAGGCCGAGCATCAGCGCGCGGCCAAGCAGGCGTTTCGGGATGCCGGGGTCGGCCCCAACCGGTACCGGCTCATCAACGGCGCGGCCGGCGAGGTGCTGCCCCGGCTCACCGACGGCGCGTACGACCTGGTCTTCGTCGACGCCGACAAGACCGGCTACAGCGACTACTACGAGCAGGCCGTACGGTTGCTGCGTCCCGGTGGCGTGGTGGCCTTCGACAACGTCCTGTGGCACGACCGGGTCGCCGACCCGAACGCCCGGGACACCGACACGGTGGCACTGCGCGAGCTCGGCAAGGCTGTCCGTGAGGACTCCCGGCTGACGTCCGCGCTGCTTCCCGTCGGCGACGGCGTGCTGGTGGCCGCCAAGCACTGACGCCACTCAGCACTGACGCCGCTCAGCGGTACTCGCTCAGCCGGCCGCCTTGCCCAATTCCGTCAGGACGGCCCGGATGATCGGACGGTCCTGGCTCGACGTCCGGGTGAGCGCGAGCAGCCGGCGGTTCATGGCCGGCTCCGCCAGCGGCTGGAGAACCACGTCGGCGACCTGATCCGCGACCGCCAGCCGGGGAAGCACCGTGATCCCGTGACCGGCGGCGACCGCCCGGACGAGCAGCAGCATGTCGTCGGTCTCCCACCGGACGGTCGGCTCGAAACCCTCGGCGCGGCAGGCGAACCGGACGGCCTGGCCACACGCCGCGTCCAGCGGCGGCATCACCCAGTGCTGACCGGCGAGCGCCGCCAGCCGAATCCCTGCCGAGCCGGCAGAACGGGGCCGGGGCGCCCAGTCCATCGAGGGCACCCGGCGCGCTCACCACCACCAGCGGCTCCGTGCACAGCTCGGTGGCGACGAGGTAGTCGGGCACCCGCACCGGCACGCCGTCGTACAGGTCCACCACGGCCAGGTCGAGATCCCCGTCGAGCAGGGCATCGATGCTTCGGGCAGGCTCGGCGACGGTGACCAGCAGTTCCAGCTCGGTGTGCTCGGCAGCGAGCCGGGACGTGGCCTCGCTCACCAGCGCCACCGCGGCCGACGCGACCGTGCCGATGCGGACCCGGCCGGCCAGCTCGCCGCTGAGCCGGTCGAGGTCGGCCCGGGCCTGTTCCAGCAGTTCCAGGATCGCGCCGGCCCTGCGCACCAGAGCCTGACCGGCCCCGGTCAGCAGCACGCCGCGCGGCGACCGGTCCAGCAGCGTCGTCCCGGCCTCCCGCTCGAGAATGGCCACCTGCTGCGATACCGCCGACGGGGTGAGCCCCAGCTCGCGGGCCGCCGCGGCGATGGAGCCGCGCAACGCCACCTCGCGCAGCAACCGCAGCCGGCTGACGTCCAGTCCCGCGTCCACTGCTGTTCGCCATCCCCTATCCCGCTATCCGCTATCCCGCTATGCCGCCGGCCGTCAGGTTCTCTAATGCTGACTGGCAGACTAACGTAAGCACAGCTGCCGACGCGCGTGACAGCCGGCTTCAGCTCGACCGGAAGCTCGACCGGAAGGAAGCACTGAATGGCACGCTCCATCAACGATGTTCGGGTCGTCGGCCTGGGCAAGGTCGGCGAACTGGTCGCCACCCTGCTGGCCGATGCCGGCTTCGCCGTCACCGCCTACGACGCCCGCGAGCGCAGCGGCCTTTCCTTCGCGAGCAAGGCGCTCGACGTGCGCAACTCGGGTGCGCTGTGTGCGGCACTGGCCGGGGCCGACGCGGTGGTGTCCTGCCTGCCGTACAACCTCAACCTGGGTGTGGCCGAGGCCGCGCACGACTGCGGCGTCCACTACTTCGACCTGACCGAGGACGTGCCGACCACGAACCGGGTGCTGGAACTCGCCGCGCAAAACCCCAAGAACGTCTACGCGCCGCAATGCGGCCTGGCGCCAGGGCTGATCGGCATCGTCGGCTCGTCCCTCACCGCACAGTTCGACGAGATCCGCTCCATCGAACTGAAGGTCGGGGCGCTGCCCCGGCACCCGGCCGGCCTGCTCGGCTACGCCTTCAACTGGTCGGCCGAAGGCGTGGTGAACGAGTACCTCAACGACTGCGAGGTGCTGCGCGGCGGCCGTCGGCAGATGGTGCCCGCGATGACCGAGCACGAACGGGTCGTCATCGGGGGCATCGAACTCGAAGCGTCGTTGACCTCCGGTGGCCTCGGCACCATGTGCGAGACCTACGACGGCCGGGTGCAGCGGCTGGACTACAAGACCATGCGCTATCCCGGGCACTTCGAGCTGATGCGGTTCTTCTTCGACGAGCTGGGTTTGCGCAACCGGCGCGAGCTGGCGGGCGAGCTGCTGGTCGACGCCAAGCCGCCGGTGGATGACGACGTGGTCTACCTGCACGCCGCGGTCGAGGGCCGGACCGACGAGGCCGCCGGCGGCCAGCCGTACCGCAAGCAGTACGTGCGCGCGTACCAGCCACTGGACATCAACGGCCGTACCTGGCGAGCGATCTCGTGGACGACCGCCGCCGCCGCTGCCGCGGTGGTCGAGCTGGTCGCCGACGAGCGCCTGCCCCAGACCGGATTCATCAAGCAGGAAGACATCGGCTTCGCCGACCTGCTGTCCACCAAGAGCGGCGCCCTCTTCGGCAACCTGGGAAAGGTCTGACATGACAGCTGTGCTGAACCACGACGAGCTGCGTACGCGCACGCTCGCCATCCTTGACCGCCTCGGCGTGCGGGACCCGTTCACCGATGGGGGCGAGCTGATCTCGCGGTCCCCGATCACCGGCGGCGAGCTGGGCCGGATCACTGCCCACACACCTGCCCAGGTCGGCGAGCTCGTCGAGCGGGCGTTCGCCGCCTTCGAGCAGTGGCGGCTGGTACCGGCCCCGGTGCGCGGCCGACTGGTCCGCGAGCTGGGCAACCTGCTCCGCGAGCACAAGACCGATCTCGGTGCGCTGGTGAGCATCGAGGCCGGCAAGATCATCTCCGAGGGCCTCGGCGAGGTGCAGGAGATGATCGACATCTGTGACCTGGGCATCGGCCTGTCCCGCCAGCTGTACGGCCAGACCATCGCCACCGAACGGCCCGGCCACCGGATGATGGAGCAGTGGCACCCGCTCGGCGTCGTGGGGCTCATCTCGGCCTTCAACTTCCCGGTGGCGGTGTGGTCCTGGAACACCGCACTCGCGGTCGTGTGCGGCGATCCGGTGATCTGGAAGCCGTCGGAGAAGACGTTGCTGACCGCGCTCGCGTGCCAGGCCCTGATGTCCGAGGCTGCCCGCCGGGTCGGCGCACCGGAGGCGGTGTCCCAGCTCGCGCTGGGTGCCGCGGCGGTCGGCGAGGCCCTCGTCAGCGATCCCCGGGTGGCGCTGATCTCGGCCACCGGCTCGGTCCGGATGGGCAAGACCGTGGCTCCCATCGTGGCCGGCCGGCTCGGCCGGCTGCTGCTCGAACTCGGCGGCAACAACGCCGCCATCGTGGCGCCGAGCGCGGAACTGGACCTCGCCGTGCGTGGCATCGTGTTCTCCGCCGCCGGGACCGCCGGCCAGCGCTGCACGAGCCTGCGCCGGCTGATCGTGCACTCATCGATCGCCGACGAGCTGGTCGCCGGGCTCAAGAAGGCCTACGCATCGCTGCCCATCGGCTCACCGCTGGAGGGCGGCACTCTGGTCGGCCCGCTCATCGACGGCACGGCGTACGAGGGTTTCACAAAGGCGCTGGCGACCGCTCAGGGCGAGGGCGGCGAGCTGATCGTCGGCGGTGAGCGGGTGCTGGCCGACGAGGCCAGCGACGCCTTCTACGTCCAGCCTGCCATCGTCCGGATGCCGGCGCAGAGCGACATCGTCAAGGCCGAGACATTTGCGCCGATTCTGTACGTCCTGACCTACGACACCTTCGAGGAGGCCATCGCGTTGCAGAACGGCGTGACCCAGGGGCTGTCGTCCTCGGTGTTCACCCAGAGCATCCGCGAGGCCGAGGAGTTCCTGTCCCCCGCCGGCTCGGACTGCGGCATCGCCAACGTCAACATCGGCCCGTCCGGCGCTGAGATCGGTGGAGCCTTCGGTGGCGAGAAAGAGACCGGCGGCGGCCGCGAATCCGGGTCGGACTCGTGGAAGGCCTACCTGCGGCGCAGCACCAACACGGTGAACTACTCCACCGAGCTGCCGCTGGCCCAGGGCGTCGAGTTCGTCTAGCCTCCGAAGTCGTCCAAGGGCGGATTCGCCCAGCGGCGGATTGGTGCAGGGGCAGATTCGCTCAGCTAAGGCCGACCCTGCGTGCTGCCAGCTCGATGCGCTCATCGGGCGCGACAGCTGCCAGCCGCAGGTTGCCTGCCGACACCGTGCCGTAGAACTCCCCCGGTGAGCCGACGATGCCGGTGCGTTCGGCCAGCATCCGGGCACAGCCCCAGGCGTCGCCGTCCGGAGCTTCCAGCCAGAGGTAGAACGCCCCGGCCGGCAGCTCGCAGGCCAGGCCGACAGCGGCGAGGACGTCGCGCAGGCGCTGCATCCGGCGCCAGTACCGGTCCCGCTGCGCGTCGACGTGCGCGTCGTCGTCCAAGGCCATGACGGCGGCCTGCTGCACCGGCCCGGGTGGCATCAGACCGGCGTGCTTGCGGACCTCGCGCAGGTAGTGCACCAGCTCGGCGTCCCCGGCGTAGAAGCCGATCCGGGCACCGGCGAAGTTGTCCCGCTTGGACAGCGAGTGCAGCGCCAGCACGCCTTGGGTCCCGGTGCGCAGGATGGTCGTCGGTCCGGTCGCGTAGCTGAACTCGGCGTAGCACTCGTCCGACAGCACCGGCACGTCATGCTGGCGCCCCCACGCCGCAGCGGCGGCGAGATCGAGCAGCTCACCGGTCGGGTTGCTCGGCGAGTTGACCCACACGCACAGCGCCCGGCCGGCGTCCTCGGCGCTGATGTCCGCCAGCTCGCGGTAGGGCACCGGCCGCAGCCCCGCCAGCGTCGCGCCCATCTCATACGTCGGGTAGCTGATCGCGGGGTACAGCACCGTGTCGCGGTCGGGGGTGCGCAGCTTCAGGTACTGCGGCGTGGACGCCACGAACTCCTTGGTGCCGACGCATGCGGCAAGCTCGGTGTCCGCGTCCACCTCCGCACCGAGCCGACGGAAGATCCAGCGGGCCGCGGCCTGGCGAAGGGCCGGCGTGCCGATGGACGGCGGGTAACCCTGAGCCTTGCTGGCATCGGCCAGGGCCGCGATGACGGCCGGTGGCGGCGGGTCACACGGCGTGCCGATGGACAGGTCGACCGCGCCGCCGTCCAGCTTGTCGGCGATCGCCTTGATCTCACCGAGCCGCTCGTACGGGTAGGGCGGTGGGACGAATCCGGCGCTCATGACGCTCCTCCTGGCTGGGTCGGGTTGACGGGCTCGGGCTGGCTGGCAGGCTGGAGTGGGCTGGTGGCCTGTTCTGGCAGCCTTGACGCCAGCAGTTCGGCGAGGTGGATGCCGGTTCGGTCGGACAGCTGGTCGAGCTGGGTCCGGCACGAGAACCCGTCCGCCAGCACCACCGTGTCGGCACCGGCGACGCGGACGGCAGGCAGCAGCGACTGCTCGGCCACCGCCACCGAGACCTCGTAGTGGCCCTTCTCGACGCCGAAGTTGCCGGCCAGGCCGCAGCAGCCGCCGACGGTGCTGAGCTCCGCGCCGGCGCCCCGGAGCAGGGCCGCGTCGGCATCGAAGCCCAGTACCGCGTGCTGGTGGCAGTGCGGCTGCGCCACGGCACGCACGCCGGTGAGCGCCGGCGGCGTCCAGCCGCGTTCGGTGAGCAGCTCCGCCAGCGTCCGCAGCTGGGCCTTGACCTGCTCGGCACGCGGGTCGTCGGGCAGCAACTCGACGGCGTCCGAGCGGAACACCGCCGTGCAGGACGGTTCGAGTCCCACCACCGGCATCGCCTCGTCTATCGCGGGCTGCAGCGCGGCGAGGCTCCTGGCTAGCTGCCTGCGCGCGCCGTCGAGCTGCCCGGTCGAGATCCAGGTCAGCCCGCAGCACACCTCACCGGCCGGAATCCGCACCGAGTAGCCGGCGGCTTCCAGAACCTGGACGGCGGCCTTGCCGACCTCGGGCGAGAAGCCGTTGGTGAAGGTGTCGACCCAGAGCATCACCGGTTTCCCGGAGGCGACGGGATGCTCGGCGAACCACTGCCGGAACGACTGCCTCGCGAAGTCCGGCAGCGGCCGGCGCTGGTCGATGCCGCCGATCCGCTTGACCAGCGCCGCGAGCGGCTTGGGCTTGAGCGCGGCGTTGGCCAGCCGCGGCGTCCTGGTGGCGAGCTTGGCCCAGCGCGGCAGCCAGCCGAGGGAGTAGTGCGAGGCCGGCCGGCGCCGACGGCGGTAGCGCTGGTGCAGCACCTCGGCCTTGTAGGTGGCCATGTCGACGCCCGCCGGGCAGTCGGAGCTGCAGCCCTTGCACGACAGGCAGAGGTCCAGGGCTTCCATCAGCTCGGGCGACTTCCAGCCATCCTTGACCAGGCTGCCATTGGCCAACTCCTGCAGCACCCGGGCGCGTCCCCGGGTGGAGTGGGTCTCGTCCTTGGTGGCCAGGTAGGACGGGCACATCACGCCGCCGGTGGCAGTGGTGTCGGCCCGGCACTTGCCCACCCCGACGCAGCGGTGCACCGCGGTGCTGAACGAGCCGCCGTCGGAGGGGTAGCTGAAGCCGCGCGCGCCCTTCACCGGCCGAGCCAGCGGCAGCCGCAGGTCAGCGTCCACGGGCGCCGGGTCCACGATGACGCCCGGGTTCAATAGGTTGGCCGGATCGAAGATGGCCTTCACGGCACCGAAGAGCCCGATCGCCTCGGGTGAGTACATGGCCGGCAGCAGCTCGCCGCGGGCCCGGCCGTCGCCGTGCTCACCCGACATCGAGCCACCGTGCGAGGCCACCAGAGCGGCCGCGTCCAGCAGGAAAGACCGGAACGCGGCCGGTCGCTGCGCAAGCGGAAAGTCCAGCCGGGCGTGCACGCAGCCGTCACCGAAATGCCCGTACGCCAGGCCGTCAACCCCGTGCTGGTCCAGCAGCTTGAAGAAGTCCCGCAGGTAGTCGCCCAGGCGCTCCGGTGGCACCGCCGCGTCCTCCCAGCCCGGCCAGGCCGGAGCGCCCGCGGGGGTACGCCCACCGAGGCCGGCGCCGTCCTCGCGGATGCGCCACAGCCTGCGGGCGTCCTCACCGGTCACCACGGCCGAAGCCTGCGGGTCGGCGGCGGCAACCACCTGGCGGGCCGCTGCGATCGCCCCGTCGAGGCTCGCTCCGCCGGTCTCGACGAACAGCCAGCCGCCGCCCGCGGGCAGCGGTGGCAGCGCGGCCGGTCCGCGCCGGGTGCGCAGCACGTCTACCAGCCGGGCGTCCATGCCTTCCAGGGCCAGCGGGCGCAGCGGCAGCACCGTCGGCACCGCGTCGGCGGCCACCGCCATGTCGGGGTAGGCCAGCACCGCCAGCGCGGTGAACGGAGCCGCCTCGTCCAGGTTGAC
>JAABUS010002510.1_pt1 | contig 34341 bp, 35 predicted proteins | sample 5560161 | NCBI WGS metagenome assembly JAABUS01 (sample SAMN10711885, study PRJNA513376) | rock metagenome | isolation source: Antarctica rocks | place: Antarctica: Victoria Land, Trio Nunatak nord | collected 2016-01-04 | reverse complement strand
ATCTAGAATCTAAAAGATATTACGCGAGTTATTTGATTTATTTCGGTATTTTATTATATATAATTTAAACCCGTAAAGCGGCTACCCCCCTAGATATAAATTATAATTATAATAATCTCGATAATAATAGTATATTAAATAAAAAGATTTTTAACTCGGCTAGCTCGCTAAAACCCCTTTATAATTATAAATAAATTATTTAAATTATTATTTTTATATTTTTTAAGGTAGGCGAGGTAGATTTTTATTAAATAATTTTTATTAAAATTAAAAACGACCGAAAAGTTATATTAATTATTTTTAAATTAATTTTATAATTTATTTAAATTTATATAATCTCGTATTCTTAAAAGTAAGTTATTAAAAGATTATATAATTTTATTTAAAATTAATTAAACGAATACGCGGAATTAATTAAAATTAAATATATTACTTTTATAATTAAATTATAATATTTATTAATTATTAAATTAATATATTATTAACTAGCCCTATTATCGCTCTTTTATATAAAGATCTTTAATTAAAAATAAAATTAACTAAGAGAAAAAATAATCGGAGTTAAATAAAAAATATTATTTTTATTTCTATATAAAAAAGGTATATTACTTTATAAACTATTTATCTTTTATTTTTAAAGAGGGTATATAAAATATATTAATCCTACTATTATTTTTATCGATTTTTAATAAAATATTTAAAAACTTTAATTTTATATTCGTAATAAAGAAATTATTAAATTATAAACGAAATATTCTACGCCTCCCCGTACTATTATTTATATTATATTAATTCGTTTCTTTTTCCTCGTTTTAGTTTTACTCTACCTCTTCTCCGTTTAAATTATTTTATATAAACTTTAAAGCCTTCGAGTTAATTTAAAGAGAAATAAATAAATTAAAATTCGATTTATTTTTATTTATTTTTATCTCGTTTTAATTTATACGGCTCCTATTAACCCTAAATAAATTTAATATTATATAATATAAATTAAATATATAAAAGAGGTAATAATATAGGAATAAAATTTAATTTATCTAAATTAAAATTATTAAGTAGTTAATATAATTACGGGTATAAAAAAAAATTTTAAAATTAATTAAAATAAAAATACTAGCGAAATAAATATTAAAGTATTCTTTTTTATCCCGTTTATATTTAACGGGAGTAATTAAAACTATAGAGAAAAATAATAAAACCCATTATACCCGATTTTTTTAATAAGGAATATAAATAACGGACTCGAAAAAAAATCATATTTTATAATCGGAGACTTTTTTACGTATTAAATATATTATATAAATATATACGCGATTTATAGCGTTCTATATATAGGCGGGTAAATTAATCCCCTATTATTTATATTATATTTATTTTATAAATCGCGAGACTCGAAGGGTTTAAACTAAAAATCGTATTTATAACTTTATATAATACTTTTTAGAGGTAATCTATTAAAGGTGTTTAAATATTTAAATATATAAAATTTATACCCGAAAGATAATAAATTTAATATAGGTTTAATAAAAAGTATATATAATTATCTCTAAAATTATTATAAATAAATTAAAGAATTAAATAATTATTATAAAATAAATCTCCTCGGAATAAATATCCGTTAAAGTTAATTAATTTTATATCTTTTTCTCTTTAATTTAAACTTTTATAAAATTATAATCGAAGGGGATAATCCCTATTATAATTATAAAAAAATAATTACTTTAATAAATTTAATAATAATATCGATCTTTAAATATCTTTTATTAATTTATTTATTATAACTAGGTATTTATTTAATTTAGGTATATTTATTAATCGAAATTAACCTCGTTATATAATAAACTAAATTATATTTAAATAGAGATTTTATAAAATATAAAAAATATACTAGGGCTAAAAAAGAAGAGAAGAGTATTATAAAAATTTATAAATAATTAAATCGCGGCTTTCGTTTTATTAATTATATCCGCGGAATATTTATAAAGGGGTTCGTCGTAATAAATATATATAAAGTTATTTAGAACGGGGTTAATATATAAAAAAAAATATTATATAAAACCCGCCTAAATAAATTTAAAAGTATTTATTTAATAAATTTAATTATAAACCCGTCGTAAATATTCGTTAATTTTATAATTAAATTTACCCTAGAAGAAATAGGTAGGCTCTTTAATATATTCGAAATTTTAAAAAAATTAACCTAATATATTAATAAATAAATAAATAAAATATAAAAGTAAAAAATCCTAAACGGAGGCGATTAAATCTAATTAAATAATAATCTCGTATATTTATTTACGCGAGAGGGGCTAGAATTATTATAAATTAATATAATTATTAAAGATATACGCGGACGCTTTATTATAAGCGAGATAATAACTATATTCGAGGTAAAAAAAAATATAATAATAATAATTATAATAAAAGAAGAGAGGAAGGGCGTTATATAAATATAAAATAAATAGTAAAGAGGTTATAAAGACTTAAACGGTAGTAATTATAATAACGATAGAAATAATATCGTTAGACGGAGGTTAATAAAGCGCGGTATTAAAAATAATTTAAAAAGTATAAATAATATTAAAGAGTAAATCGGGCTAAATTCTATTTATATAAAAATCTAATCGGGCTACGTAGTAGGCCTAATTAAAAATAGAAATAAACGAGATAAAACTAGAATCGGGCGCGATATTAAACTCTTTTAAAAATTATTTAATAAACGAAGACGATTCTCCTCGATAATATAACTTTAAGAGTTAATACTAGCCTAGTTATTAATAACGGGCGCTTGTCGTTTTATTCTAAATTTAATTAATTAAAAATATTTAAATTATCGCGGCCCGGTAACTAGTTTATCCGAGTAAAAATATTAATATTTTCAAATAATAAACTACTAATAACTTTATTAATATTAAGAATAATTTAAATCTAAGAGTAGTTTTGGAACTATAACGAGAATACGTATATATTTCGTATAGAAAGTTAAGGAATCGGATAAAGTTTTTTTTTTTTTTTTTCGTTTAAAAATTTCTAAATCTCGCGAGTACCCATTACTAAGGATTTAGGGCCAGAATCGCACTCTCGAGATTAATAAATAAATCTATTTATAGTAATAAGTTTATAACAATTTTAGGTGAGATAGAAGCTCCTAGTTTAAAACTATATATTATATATATAAATCTTTTTTTTTTATAATAAGGATAAGACGTTAGTTATTATTTAAAGAATAAAGTCTTTTTAGCGCGGATAGGGCCCTATCCACGCTAGTGCCCTACCCGCTCGGTTAATAAAATATTATTTATTTCCTAGATAACGGGTATCTAGGTCGCTTATAAAGATAGAGTTTTTATTAATTTATTTTTAATAATAATTTAAATTAAATCGAGGTTTATTAAATTTTTAAATAAAAAAATAAAAATTAATATTATAATATAAATAAAAATACTCGTTATATTAAACCGAATTATAAAAATAGAAATTAATAAAGATATAATAAATTTTTTTAAAATTTATCCTACTTTAGTAATAATAGTATTTTAATAAAATATATAATATTTAATTTTTCAAAATTCTTAGTCGATTTCGAAATATATACGGACGTATTTATTAGAGATATATAATATATAATTATTAATTTTCCTCTAAAAAATAAGGGTTTATTAAATAATATAATTAATATTATATTTTATAATATTAATTAAGAATTTAATTTTTTATTCGAGAATATTTCTTTTTTTAAAAAAAGAGGTTAAAGTATTTATTAAAAGATATAAAATTTTATTTAAACTTTGAAATATAATTCCGACTATCTTTTTATTTAAATAAACTATTATATACTTTTTATTATTTCTTTCGATAATTAATAAAGTTAATTAGAATATAAAAACTCTTTTTTCAATAATAATTTATTAAATTAAAAACTTTTTTACTAATAATTAATTTAAACTTTATATAAATAATTTTATTATTATTAATAAAGTAATAATTATAATTTATATATATTTATTATATTAATATTTATTATATTAATATTTATTATATTAATATTTATTTTTAAATATTTAATTTATCCTAGTCTCTTTTATATTCCGAGATATTTAAGAGTTTTTCGAATCTAGAAAGTATTCGAGATCGTAAAGAAATAAATTATTAAATATTTAAAAAGAAAAATAAATATAGATTTATAATAATAATATTATTAAAAATATTCTTATCGAATATCTAGGGCGGAGGTTAAGATATAATTTAAATTATAATAAATATAACCTAAATTATTATTTAAATAATAATATATACTAGGAATTATATATTTAATATAAAAGAAAAAAGAGGCGTAGACGAGGATAAAATATCGAACGAGGAATTACTCTCGATTTAAATTTATAAATAATCGAAAATATTTAAGAAATTAATAAAGTTATTTTTAATTTCGGCGAGGAATTATTATACGCGGTTTTCGGAGTTAAAGGGTTAATTCTTTATAATAATTATTTCAATATTAAAGAATACTAGTTAAATAATTAGTTTTTTATAATATTAAAAAACGAGATTAATATCTAGATATTTATTAAATTATAAATTAAATTTATTAAATTATAATTTAATTATAATATAGAAGTAAATTAAAATAAAAGATAAAAAATTAAAATTAAAATAGAGTTAATTATTATTTAAATAAAAACTAGTATATAGAGTATTTATTTATTTATTATTCCGACTATATTAAAATAGAAATAAGGAACTAGTTTAAATTTAAATTAAATTTAAAATAAATTAAACTAGATTAAAGTAAATAAAGTTATATTATAATATATATAGAAAATATTAATAAAAGTAATAAAGAGAGTAAAAAAGAGAATCTTTTAAAAGATTTATTAATAAATAAAAAGAGTAAAGAAGAATAAATTCTAGCGATTTATAAAATTAAAGCGGCCTAAGAATAACGTTCAAATTCTAAGAAAGGACGACGATATATTATAAACAAGACGTTAGAATAGGACAATTTATATTCGCACGAATTATAAGTTTGTCGTACGCCAACGATGTTGCCATTTCTCGACCAGACAGTACCAGCGCTCTATATCGAAAGCTCCCAGACAGAACTCGCCAATTCCTAGCCATCGCTCGACCCTCGAAAATTGCAACCAGAAAACGTGTCAAATACCATCCGTAGTACCCTCGTCTCGGTAGCTGTAGGATTCATACAAGAAGTTTTCGCAGAAAGGCCTGCTGAAAGCTAACAATGAAGTGCTGCGGTTTCCAAGCTGTGGCTTAGTTGCACCTAGTGGGCGAGCTCGACGTTTTGTTACTTGGGGACCACTCGGTGCAGGACTGCTAGCACACCATCATTGGCATCAAGACAGCACTGCTAGCTCCGATGAAAAGATGTGCCTTTTGACGAAGAACGTCGCTGTTGAGACGATGGGCCCGATTCTGACTCAAGAATGGAAACAACAAGTTTCTCGTCCTGCCCAATAAAACTCCTCCCTCCAAAATGCGGCGGCCGAATGACGCACTCGACGGCAAGATCAAATGCGCGCTTCAAGATAGCCGCAAAAGTCGCTCTTTCCTCATCCCCATCTTCTACGACATCAATTTCGACGGCACAATTGTCAAACTCCCAATGTGCCGGTACTTGAAAACCAGCTTCGGCGCTACGGCCGAATGTGATCGGTTTCAATGACTGCCCTCCCATTGGAACGCTCATGATGGCTTCACGGCAGACTTTATAAGTGAGAGGTACGAGTTGGGGTTCTCCTGGTGGGTTTTGGCCCCAGCATCCTAGTGTGATGGCATTAGAGGCGTTGAGAAAAGTGGGAATTATCAGAGGATTGACCATGGTAAATCGAGAAGACAGCGTTGAATGAGAAATGACGGTGAATTAAAGGTCGGGACGGGTCCTTTTAGAGAACGAATTTTATTTCTTTCGGCTCCTTTCGCGGCGCATATACAGTTACGAAATAGCAGTATTAATAGGATACACCCCATGCCCTCCAAGCGGAAGTAGCTGCGCTTACGTTTGAGTCTACAACGCTTGACCTGTCGCAATGTCCTACCACGCCAATCTAGGTATTCATCTCCGTCCAATTGGCACAGCTCGCATGCCCTGCTAATGAAAAAAAGCGAAAAGAGACTCAGTTGTCTTCCTCGGCTCAAGAGGGAGCACGATATAACTTAAGTCCAAAGAAAAGACCTCAATCGCCAGTACGTGAAAACAGACGTAACAGAAAATATGTTTCCGTTCGGTGAGATGTGAGAAATAGGCATTGTTTCAATATTTTGGGTAAGCAACTCTCTTGTATATCAGTCGCACACTCACATCCTGGCTTTGGAGGGCCACGTCTTGAAGTAGTGGCTACCTTGCACCTGTCGCAATTCCATCGTGAAAGACGTCTCATATTCAGGGCAAGGCCTAGATGTCCCCAAGGAAATGTGGCGGGATAGGACCAAGAGATCTAATACGGCCTGCGGGCATCGCTTGGGCTACTACGGAGAATAGTCCTCCACTATTTCCTTTGGAAACTCCAATGAGAACCTATTCGTGGATGACCTTCGTGAAGAATGAGGAACAAGCAAGAAATCCTAATCAGTTGGAAGCTTTTCATGGGCAATCCTGTCGGCCCGAACCTTCCGCGCCGTTTTCAATGAATTCTCACCAAGACTCACCGCTCCGAGTACATATCTTGCATCGAGATTCAGGACCAAGTCAGGCCCTCTCATGGCTACCCCGAAGCTGAGAATGGGTATTGCAGGCCTCGTCCGCATGGGAAAACGGCATGCATTGAATATCCTGAAACGAAGCAGAATTAGTTGCTGCAAGCAGTCCAGACGAAGCCGAAATCACGTGGGCGAGGCAGTATCTTGAGCCTTTTGGAGTAACACTGTACAAGGACTATGATGAGATGTTGAGACACGGGGGATTGCAGGCAGTGGTGACTGCCTCAGTAACGACGGTACATGCCGAGCAAGCCATCAAGGCAATGCAAGCCGATAAGCACGTTGTTTGCGAAAAGACATTGAGCACGAGCGTTGAAGTAGTAAGATATCCTCTCACTCATTTCCGTGCCTTTTTATGTTCGTATTTGTGTATGTGAACAGCGACGGATACCACCATCTTGTCAGTCTCAATCGGTAGTTGATGAAGCAAAGAAAACATCCTAATCTTAAAGTCATGTGTGGCTTCTCCCGCCGTTTTGACGCTTCTTACCGCGATGTCTACAAAACGGACTCTGGTATGATCGGAAGGCCATCCATTTTCCGCAGTCAGACATGCGACAAGCTAGACCCAAGCGGCGTTATTTTTCCCTATGCCGGATTCTCCGGTGGTATCTTTGTCGACTGCTCTATCCACGGTATTCATCTGGCTTGTTGATTTTTCCGGCAGGACTCCACAGTCAAGTCTGTTGTTTCGAGCGGAATTACAGCCGTTCAGCCAGACTTGCGCAAGCACAATGACCGAGACAACGCTGTTGGGAGTGTGGATTTTCATGGCGGGCGAATTGCTTATCTGTATTGTTCTCGGATGATGGCGGCAGATCAGGAAGACTTGACGGAAGTCGTCGGTACGGAAGGCAAGTTGACCATCAACATGCAGCCGCAGACCAACCTCGTCAATATCTATGAACCATCCGGCATCCGAAGACAGATCCCAGGGACGTACTATGGTCGCTTCGAGCAAGCCTTCGTGACCGAGGCCAACGAATTCACGGCTGCCTGCCTGGACAATTACATGCTGCCGATGAAGTTAAGTGGAGCTGTTCAAGCTCTTAAGGTTGAGTGCGCGCTGCAGGAGAGCTTAACTACAGGCTCAAAGATCTCGTTCGACGAGACGGGAAAGATAATAGAGAAGGCAGGGTTTTAAAGACTGATAGATGATAGGCTCGGGATCTGGAGCTCGGGCAAAGTTAGACATACAGATGGGGTCAGGATAATGTAGAGAAAGTAGATGAGAACAGATAAAAGCTTGGAGGTGCATCAACACTACTTTTCCAACATTCCAAGGTCTTCCTTTTCCCAATATTCAGAACACCTTAGCTCCGAAAAAACCGTTTGAGTCCGTCGGATTTAATTGATCTTCGCGGACTGTGCGAGTAACAGTAGAATCGAAACACGAGAAGGTACCACTTTAAGCAATCTAGATACTGCGAACGAGAAGTATATGTATGGAGCGGTAGACAATGATACTGTAGATCGGGCGAGTTCTTTTAAGCGTACAAATATAGCGGGATGGGATCACCGAGTGAAAGCTTCCATCTTGCATAGTTCGTGATGAATCGAGGTACCACTATTGGCAAGCTGATCCCATACGATGATGTGGAGGATGTAAAGGGAGAAAGGGATGTTTACAAGAAGGCATGCGTATGCTTGTTCTAGTAGCGGAGATCGGAGTCACTTGTAACTCTATAAACTATTTTTACGGACTACTCTCTTAACTACCTCAGCTCGATTGCAGACCTACTTAGCACTCCTCTCACACAAAACAGCGTCCTCTAGAATTTGCTCGTCTCTGACACCCCATGCCTTCCGCCAAAAAGCGCAAGATTGCGCCAGCTTCAGAAGCTGAAGAGAGCGCCCCTCCAGATCAAGCAACTGAGTCAAGACCACGACCGTCAGATAGAACTCGCATGCCCGAACAACACGCCACCGCCGAGGAAGATAGCTCCTCAACAGACAAAATCAAAGAGCGTCAAGAACGCTTCAAAGCCCTCCAAGCCCGCGCCCAAACCTCCGCCCGCAAGAACCTCAAAGAAGCAGCAGCCGAATCACAACGCCTAGCCACAGATCCCAATCTCCTCTCCTCCCTCTCCCGCAAACAAGCCATAGCCTCGCACAAACTCCTGAAAGCCGAAACCGACGCCGATGGCGAAGACTTTGAGCGGAAAAGGGCTTGGGACTGGACGATTGACGAGTCAGAGCGATGGGACAAGCGGATGGACAAGAAGGAGAAGCATAGGGAGGATGTAGCATTCCAGGACTATACGCAGGACGCGCGGAAGATTTATAAGAGGCAGTTAAGAGAAATGAAGCCGGATATGGAGGGGTATGAGAAGGAGAAGGCTGTGGCTGTTCAAAAGGCCGCTCTGAGTGGTGGGCTGGAGATTGTCGAGACGGATGATGGGGAGCTGGTGGCAGTGGACAAACATGGCAGCTTCTACTCTACGGCGGACAATACGGATTTCATCGAGAACAAGCCAGAAAGAGCCGCGGTGGACAGACTGGTGAATGATCTGAAGAAGGCTGAGGAGACGAGGCTGCGGAAACGGAGAGATAGGGGCAGGGGAGACGACGATGGGGATGTTACGTTCATTAATGATAAGAACAAGCAGTTTAACCAGAAGCTGGCAAGGTTCTACAACAAGGTGAATTCTAGCCTGAATCTTGTAGCAAGAGCTATGCTGACGTATGTCTAGTACACTGCGGAGATCAGAGACAGCTTTGAGCGTGGAACAATGATATAAGGGAGCTGGGGCATGGTCTTGATAGGCCTTGCATGTGATCATGATTCTACTAATGTACAATACCCTGGGTATCGGCAGCTCAAGATGCATATAGTCCCTACTCGGACGCCGAGATATCCTTTTCCAGCTGCCCTCAGAATATTTCAGTTCTATCTTTATGAGCGTACCATCAACCTTGCGCCGTAGTAGTCTCCTTCCTCAATTCCTCCATCTCCTGCTCTTTGGTCTTCAACTTAGCTCTCTCCTCTTTTACCATCGCCTCTACGGTCTTCATAGCCTGTTTCAACCGGTCCAGCTCCTCTCCCTCTCTCTTCTGGCAGTACGGATTCTCTGGGCTCGGTGCATAAGGGATCTCTGCCGTCCTTTCTCCCTTCTGCTTGATCGTCGCCTGCTTGGAGCCCTTGGAGCCTTTAGCACCACGAGCTGCTGGTGGAAGTCCGGAAGTAAGGATGTCGTAGAAGGGCTCAACGGGCTCATTGAAGATGATCTCTTCGTAATTTTGCGCTACGATAGTATCGCGGCGCTCTTTCTGACCTTCGATATCTCCATCGTACGGGTGCAATTTGAGAGCGTGCCAGAGTGTCTGGGCTTTCTCGTTCGACTCAGGAACAAAATAGAGCTTCAGTTGTACTTCGAACTCTCCCCATCCTGATTCGGTCACTTCGAAGGGCGGGCTCTCGATCATGCGGCTGGAGTTTGCGTAGGTCTCGTGTAGCTTGAATTGCACCTTCTTCAGCCAGTAGGAGATGTCCTCGCCATCAACACCGCGGACATAGACGGACCATCGGTGTGTATGTTCAGGATTGAGGCCTGCAGGGCGGTTGTTTGGGTCGATTGGTTTTGCTATAGAGCCGTAGACTGAGATAGGTATTAGCCAAGTGATCATTGGTAGGCATGAGTACTCATCGAAAGATTTGAGGACTCACCGAATGGCCGATATATTTGGACGCCCTGGACACGCTCTTTAGCAAATTTTGGGGTAGGCATGGTGGATGATGCTGCAGGTAGGAGAGATACCAAGCGGATTTGGGATGTTTGGGGTAAAAGTGACGAGAAGTGAATGCTAGAGAAATAGGGTCACACAAAGAAAACGACATACCTTGACACGCTTCGTACCTGCCGGTCCTGGCATTTTCTAAGGAGTGAATGGAGAGGAGGGCCTCTCCCACAAATCGGATTGCTTCTTTGACAAGTACGACCTCAGTCCACCGTATTACTTGGCTCCGTGCTGGAAAGGGCGTATAGGAAAGACAAGAAGAGTCCCGCTCTGTACGAGTGAGCGGAGGAGGAACAGGTAGTGTAGATCAAAGATCCCCACACCCCTGCGTTGATCTCTCGGCTGACCTGCCGTTGCAAGCAGCGTATTGATGTCAAGTTCAACTTTGCGCTCCCAAATATCAAAGACGTTGTATATCATCTCGGCGCTCTGAATCGCCTTCTGGAGCACGCATACCGTCTCTCTAATCACCTCGGTTCTTGCGAAGTCGTCGATTCGAGACCAACGATATGGCGAAAAAGATTGTGGTAGCTGGAGGGAATGGCTTTCTCGGTACAGCAATGTCAGGTTACAATGCCAGATCAGGACTGACAGCCTCCAGGATCGCGAATCTGTAAAGTCGCAGTCGGCAGAGGCTGGGACGTGACCTCCATCTCCCGCTCCGGCGAGCCCACCTGGTCAGCAGTCACATCTTCACCCAACGCACCATCATGGGCGTCCTCAGTCAAATGGCAGAGAGCGGATATCCTCAAACCGAAAACCTATAAACCTATGCTCAACGGCGCAGACGCAGTCATACACTCAATGGGCATACTACTGGAAGCAGACTACAAGGGCGTGGTCACAGGGAAAGAGTCGCCTTGGGCAGGATTGTCGAGGGCTTTCAGCGCTACGAAGGGAGGGAGTCAGAACCCATTGACGAGGAAGGAGGGAGAAGAGCTACAGCCGCAGGAGAAGGATGGGCAATTGACATATGAGCTTATGAATCGAGACTCGGCAATCACACTGGCTCAAGAAGCCAATCATCACTCTGTGCCCTCGTTCGTCTTCATATCTGCCGCTGCTGGGGCGCCCATGTTACCGAAACGATACATCACCACCAAACGAGACGCAGAATCCACAATTGCTTCCTCTTTACCTAAATTACGCAGCATCTTTATTAGACCAGGGTTTCTTTATGATTCCTCGCGGAAGTTTACGCTGCCCATAGCATTTGCTGGTAGCGCTGGGAACATGGTCAACTCTGCGCTAGGAGGGAGGTTGACATGGATTGCCGGTGGAGCGGTGGAGAAGCCGTTGAAAGCAGACTTGGTTGCTGAAGCAGTGATTGAAGCAATCGAAGATGGTGATGTGAAGGGAGTGGTAGCGACAGAAAAGATTGAGGCGTTAGCGAACAAGGCATGGAGAAGAGGGATGTTGTGAGACAACCGCAGCTGATCGTTGGTCGCTCCGTTCAAACGATGCATAGCGCTGGCGTTTGGGGACAAGGGCAGCGAGCAAATAGATGAGCCTTTGATGGTCTTCTTTGTTCTCTCCTTCTAAACGTATAGTTTTGAATGATAATTCAGGAGGTACTATGCTGCATGAGCCATTCGTCTCCCACTGGATATCTGATTCTCCGTTACTTTGGTGGGTATCTTCACTCAAAGTACTTAACCCTCTCCTCGATCGGCTGGAAGGTCTTCTCTCCCGGCTGCCCAGTCGGCTTGCCAAACACCAACTGGCTCTTCAAGTTCCAAGTCTCAGGAACACCGTACTCGGTCTGCAGACGGGCATCAATAAGAGGATTGTAATGCTGAAGGTTGACACCCATTCCCTCAGCCTCGAGAGCGGTCCACAGCACATATTGATGCATGCCATTGGTCTGGTCCGACCATTGTGGGAATTTGTCCTCATAGCTCTTGAATTTCTCCTGGAATTCTCGCACCCTCGAAGTATCTTCGTACCACAGGACGGTACCGTAACCGCTTTTGAAGCCTGTCATCCTGCCTTTGGCGTGCTCGAACGCCTCGGCCGATAGCATGGCCTTGTAGACTTCCATGATGATGTCCCACAGCTGCTGGTGCTTCTCCTTCAGGACGACGACGGCACGTGTGGTTTGCGAGTTGAAAGAGCTGGGAGTGTGCTTAATGGTGTGGGCGACGAGTTCTTTGATGCGGGCATCAGGAATGGTGGACTCATTCGTCATTTGATAGAATGTACGGCGGTTCTCGACCGCAGCGAGGAAGGGCTTTGCGTTTGCCATTATGGACTTTGAGGCGGATGAAGAGTCTTGTGGTTTGGGGGATGTATGGAAGTGGGAGGATGATTGTGAGTTGATGTTGGAAGAGATAAGAAAGGCGGGGAGCACGCGGCCTTTATAGTGGGGGAGGAGTCCGCGGACGGAGTGAGTCGATTGCCTAAGCAACCGAGTTGCCATTTCCTTCACTGCGGGTATTTGGAAGGCAATGGCTAGGAAGAGTAGGAGCAATGCTGTGAAAGCGGTAGATTCGCGGCGCATGCTGTGCGACTACCCTTAGTCCACTACCTTAGTATTGCAAGCATGAGTTACTTTGTACTAATTCTCCGCACTTGTCGGCATGGCTCGCAATGTCGGTTGAAGAACATCTCTGCAAGATTCGGTGACCTAAATTTCGCGTCATGGTTGAGTCGGAGTGAAAAGAGCTTGGTCATCTCTTGGCAACATTCTGTCAGCTGGAAAACCTCCGCGCGCTAAGGAGAAAGCTCCGATCGACTTGGCAATAGTTCTAGTGTCTGCTCTAAGTCGAGAACACAACTTTCTATATATCCAGCCATGGTAAACCCTATCACCCTCCGCCCACCAAATACCACCGACCTCCCTCAGCCCTCATTCGCATCCCCAACAACCTCCTGGCTCTCCGGGACATGGCATGTAACGCACTCAACCCTCCCCATGTGGAAGTCGAAACGCAACGTCACCATCACCTACAAAGAGCTTCCACCCTCAACACCTTCTCCATCTCAATCCTCAACCAACAAGCTCGACGACATCGTATCCTACCAAACCCTCTCCGGGGACAAAGTCAAAACAGTCAAAGGCGTTGATACGGCCAGCGGTCCAGATACAGGGGCTTGGGACTGGCGGGGTAAAGGCTGGCTGATGATTGCGAGCAGTCATTGGGAGGTGCTGGGATGGGGAGATCTGGCGGGCGATAACCAGTGGGCTGTTACGTTTTTTGCAAGTACGATGTTTACGCCTGCTGGAATTGATGTCTATTCAAGGACAAAGGAGGGTCTGCCGGAAATGGTCATGACGGGTATCAAGGAGGCTTTGGCGGCCATTGAAGACGATTCGGTACAGAAGCTAGCCAGGGAGATCTTTGAGGTGAAAACAGATTGAAACGTTCAAAAGCTGGCAAGTGCAGCGTAGCAATCTTTATAGCACCGAACGACCGGATGGAAACTTTCCGATGCCAAACCCAGCGCAGGGACCTCGTGGATATGGGCCTTTGGCACTACACAAGGCCCAGGACTCGGCTGTGCACACAGGGATGAGAATGCATGGACAGCCCAGGCACCAAGTGGAGATGGCTTCGGCTCACCCATGGCGGAACTGTGAACATGCGAGTATGGATTCAAGTAAAGCAAAGCGTGGGGAGTTATACAATAGAGGAGTGGCTGGTGATTGTGGTTCTTCTTTCTAGATACCCCTAGCAGGCGTCGCGGCTGTTGCTTCGTTACTTATCCAAAATTATCAAGCCAGTTGACAAGAACTTTCGTGCGCTGAATTGCCTTTTTCCGTCGCTGTGTACCAGCCACCATCAATCAGCTGCTCCTCCAAGTTCCTCCAGTACACAACCTTTTTCCCAGTTGGGCTCTTCAGATCCAAATCACCAAGTCGAGCTTCGATAGTGCCTTTACCATTCATCGGAACCTGTACAAAATGCTCAGCCTTAGTCCGAACTTACATAACTTATGGGAAATCTACCTTCAGGAATAATGAGCAATCTCGCAACGTCATAGCAGCCAGAAATTTCGAAGACGCAAACTCCGCTTTCAGTACACCAACGGGGTCCAGATCCAGCTGTAAGTCCCTGAGCCGGTGGAGAAGCGGGTTCTCGTACAAGAAGTCGGCAACTTGTCTCGGCAATGTTCTCATCTGCTCTCTGCTGAATTTGCTGTCCTCCAAAGGTCCGAGGACATGTGGTACAATTTTGGCGACTCTAGCTTTGTCGGTGGAGACCAGGTCAAGTGGACAGAAACTGGCGAGGTTCGAAATTTCTCCATTCGCCTTCTTCATCGCTCTCTGTGCGCAAGTGCGGCATCGCCTGGACCCAATGGGAGCGGAAGGGGATTGCACGAGCCACTTCGGCTTGAGTTCATAGCACTCGAAGGAGTCGTCGAAGATCCAAGACATGTCCGTAATGAGGCACCCATGCTTCTCATCTTCAGCCAAATAAAGCCCATGCCGCTTTTCAGGTCTTCTGCCAACCTTTTCCATCTCGCGAAGATCGGCGTTGCATTCTCTCAGTAGGTCTCTCGAGGGCTGAAAAAGGACTGCCTGCACGAGGCTTTCCTCTGGGAACAGTGGGCTTATAATGGTCTCATAGTGGGCATGGGATTCTGCGACGGGCACAGTGGTCGAAAGGCTCTTTCGTAGACGTACGAGCTTTCCTTCGAGAGCTGGACTGAGGTACAAAGGTTCTGTCTCCGTTGGTGGTGGTGTCAGTGGGCCATACCTATCACTCTCAGAATCCGATTCTGTACCGATGTCTGGGATAGCCGACTGTATCCTGTAGACTACATTCGCGGCTCCTTCTGCGAGGTATTGGAGCCGAACGTCAGAAAGTCCTAGTCTAAGCATGTTCGTTTGAAATGTGGGATGTAAATGCGTTGATAGTCAAGGTTGATGTCCATAGGTGTGAGCTTGAGGAGGGGTCTTGTTACTTAGAGAAGCCTGTTGCCTTGGGCAACTAGAGTTATTACAGCTCCAATCGCAGTGCTTTCAGTATCCGGAGGTCAACGAGTAGTAGTATACCGGTTCCGGTTTTTTATAAGATTGCCGGCTTTTTACAAGATCAACGTTTCCTTATCTATAGAGTGAAAAGCAATCACATCCAGTAGCAAGTACAGAGGGAGTCTTTCCCAGCGCTGCTTGAAAAAGAAGAAAAATAGACAAGCACGTCACAGAAAAAGGCCGATGCAAGATTTCGAAGCAAGGAGTTGCCAGCGTAGTTCTATTTCAAAAGCGAGAGCGAGTATCAATACAATATAAACGACCAAATCAGGTGGTCACCCGGTGTAAGAAACAGAGGCTCATGCGCAAAGCATCGTATTGAATTGAAAGAGGCAAGACCACAGGAACGAAAACAACGGATGAAAGATGAGGCTTTTTGTGAGAGAACTTATATTAGATAGGGTTAGGGCTAAAGCCTTGGCGTATAATCATTGACTACAAACACGGCTTGAAGTTTGACTACCATCCGATTAGGACTGTTTCTGATGGTGGTCCACCTTCTGGCCAGGCCACCAGACATCCTTTCTATAAGAACAATGATGCATCTCGCATTGGCAAGGATGCTTGCTCCATGGCCATTCACAGCCATCCGGATTGCGGGTTCGGGCCTTGCACTGAGCATTCCAGCATCTACGGCATCTTCCGTACTCCTCCCAGGTCCAGCGAGGCATCAGGGATTTGTTAATATTCTGAGCTTTGACAATGTGTGTCAGGGAGGGTTCGAGGGTATCGCCTGTACGGTGACGACAGAGGCAAGGACGAGGAGGCGGGTAGTAAAATGCATGGAGGCTATATGTAGAAGTCAGCATAACTCAAGTGGAACCACGGAATTCATGTATGTATAGGTATGCTGGTATGTGCTGGTAATGTCAAGTTTTTACAGTGATCCGCTTGCAGATTGGTATGGGACTCCAGGCTCAATGAGAGGTAAAGGATGAAATTGTACAATGGAGCTCATGTTATGGTGAAAACTACTGCTGCGGAGTCGCCCAAACCAAGAGGTCTTCTGCAGAGTTGCTTTATCCTGCTTACGCTAATTTTTTCAATATTGTGTGTGACGCTGCTCTCGGATGCAAGCGGCGTCGAAGTGGGGCCTTCACCATTCCTTGACTTGAAAAGATTTCAGCTTGGATGGCGAAGAGTAGTTTCATGCGCTCAAAGCACACAGGAACTTATCGTGGAGGGAAACAATGCCGCCCAATCTTGCCCTCCGGTTACGGATCATCCTCTAAAATCCTCGTAACACCTTAGCTACTCGAATGGATTCCCCTATAGGATACTCTATATACGACCCATCGACATCCCCGCAAATTCATGGAGTACTCAGTACCAAGAATTCATTGCCCGAACATCTATGTTGCCTTGCAAGATCTAGCGTTCAACAGAAGGCCAGTCAGTTACAAAAAGACTATGTCTTCCTGGGGCATCTCAGCACTTCAATGCAATAGAAACCAGACAGAGAATTATCGAGATCGAGAAGTGACATAGATAATTACATCTTTTAATAACTCAATAACAAGAAAGTTGAGGGCATTAGCAAACTCCTGTCGGACAGCAATGATGTCTAGCAACCAATGAAATCAAGTCCGCAATTTTTCGCAAAACGTTCTCCCCCACCCCCAAATATTAATCTTTACCACCATGGTGATTAGACACCAACAAAATCATGCATTGCTTCCACGAAAAGTCCTCCGTCGGTCAGTGGCTCAGTCATCTCGTCCAATGCTTGATCGAAGCGTTCTCCGTCAAAACATGCAGTCGCCTCTCTGAGAGCTTCCGTGAATGCTTCCGTATTACCGCATGGGCGCTCAGGTTCTTTGTGAAAAGGATTGTGCACATGTTCCTCTTCTTCGTGGTGGGAAGCGGGTGTTCTTTCGAATGGCATGGAAGCGGCTATCTTTGCTCCAGCAGGAGGCTTAGGACGTCTCGAGGCTTCTTTGGCAGCTTTCTTTGCCTCCTGTTTCGCCTTTCGGGCAGATATCCTTTTTGGCTGATAAGCCCACTCTTTGTTTTAATCCCAGTCGGCGTTGGAATTCAAGTTTGATCCAGCCGTGTAGAACGCGTGACCCCAGCCCAGAGGATTCAAAGCTACTATGCCTGACGAACTATAAATAAATCTGTTGCCTGCTAGCCATTGCTCCCTCTCCCAGTTAACATTCTCGTATTTCTCTTTCAGCTTCTCGAATCGCTCATTGAATTCTTTTCCACGTTTGTCTGTCCGCTCGATTCGAGCCTTCTGGGTCTTATCCTGCCATTCAATTTCTGTGTCTTTCCGGTCACTCATCAACGTCTAGTCGACGACCTGCTCCCCAGTGATACAGATATAAGTCGCGGCATTAGTCTGGTCGCTATGGTCTTGAGATTACTTCGTCACCGTCTATGAAGTTAGAACAGTGCCTTGCTGCATTCGAGTTGCTCGTTCAACCTCACTCAGCATAAATAGCTTCTTCCGCCATAAGATATAAATGTTTTGTTGCCGGAATAATTGTATCTGTGCCTCGGCCAATAAACTCTCCGATGAATGCATAATCCTGTTCAGCTACTTTCCATCGCTGAAGCGATTGAGGTCTCGGGTCATAGAATTGTTGCTGCTCGGCAACGTTGGATCCTAGGCCCTCTAGAGCGGATGGCGATGCTGGTGTACCTTCCTTCCTTGCTGGTCTGACCTCTTTGCTAGCGTTTCTATCGTCCTCATAATTTCAGCCTCGAATTGGGCTTCCAGTATTCCCGCTAATAGCTTGAATTAATTAGAGGTAGTTATACCGCTATAGTAACGCTTCTTATTCAATCTATATCTCTAATTATTATATAGAAGGTTTCGACGACGCTACTCTATTTGTTAGAACTATTAGGCCATTTTATACGAGTAGAGAAGTAGGTACTAGAATCTAATAGTAAGTAGCTTAAGTAGGCTTCGATATATTCAAAAGTTAGGCCCGAAAGTTTTTCCATCTCAAGTAGGGATAGCGGTCCTGCCCGCACCCGGAATATCTAACATGTGACCAAGGCGACTTAGACAAACCCAACTACATAAACCGACACCCTCATGGCCGAGACCCTCGATATAAGCACCTTGGGCACACCCGATTCCTGCGTTGCAGACTTCTGTCTCATTCCCGTGCGTAGTCTTAGTGCATTCCTGCTCGACTACGCAACTAACTTCACATCTCCCGTCTAGATCGGAACACCCACAGCGTCGGTATCCCAAGAAGTGGCCGACGTGCAGCGTCTGATGCAGAAGAGTGATTTGTCATACTCGATGCATTCTGCGGGGACGACTGTTGGTAGGTGAATTGCGAATGTGGCGTGATACCGGCTGCTGGCATGTTGAGAGGTGTGTATATGCTAATGGTTGGGCGGGGTTCAGAGGGGTCGTGGGATGATGTGATGCGAGTTATTGGCCAGGCACACTTTATGTTGCATAAGAAGGGGATTGTAAGGATACAGAGTGATATTCGAGTTGGGTCAAGGTACGTGTCGATGCTCTGATCCGATTGGATAGACCTACGTTTACTGATGAGGGGCTAGAACGGACAAGAAGCAGAAATTTGGTGAAAAGGTTACTGCGGTGAATGATATTCTAGCTTCGGACGTAAAGTCATAGGCTCAGTGGAGCAATAGACGCTTCTTCTTATTTTGGTGACCATGCATTGGTGTAAATGCTATCAAAGACGCTCCTCGCTATGCAATTTCATCCTCCCGTGCGGTTTCTTCCACGCTATGCAGTATCTGTGTCCCTAGATCGCTATTCCCTCTGCGTCAATACAGAGATCGTCATTCATATCATTCGTGCTAATCCTGCGACGAACAAGGCAACAAGCCAAAGATAGCCCTGGCCAGCTGAAGTCCCTACTGGCCCTGCGGCTTGACTGCTCGACATCGCGGTTGCCACTGGCTTTGTCTGTCCAACGGTCGATGCCTGGATTCCATTGAGGCCATTAACAATATTGATAGCAGATCCTTCATCGAAGAAGTCCACAAGCAGAAATGCGGGGGACTTCCCATACGCCGTCGAACAATCGCTTGCTGCCTGTCCCAAGCTGCCAGTACCGGACAGGCCGTTCGTCGTCGTGATATTAGAAGTGTCAGGTACTTCGACCCCAGCAATTCCAGCGTTGGTGCCTAGGAAGTGGTTTACCAAGGGCAGTCGTCCTGATGAGATGGCAGTTGCGGTCTGACCCTGAACCGTTGGCGGCCGGTCTGCAACACAAGAGAAGTTGGAGAGACTGGTGACTTTGTAAGGATTCTCGAAAACGAAGGTGAATTCATCCAAAAGGTAAGGCGCCACTGTGTTCGAGGACGGGTTTAAGGGAGCAACAAACGTGACGAGCCGCGTGGAGTTTGAGATTAGATCCTGCAGCGTCGGCCACGTCTCTAAAGCTGTTGTAGTCGACGATGGCGTATAAGCGTACGATGTGATGTTTGCAGCTTTGAACTCTTTGTCCAAGTCCTCAGCTGATGCGTTGTCGGAGTTCACCAACAATATAGTGACCACATCGTGGGGATTGGCGTCCATCCAAGTCTTGATGTCTGACAGCCAGGCACTCAACGTTCCAGCATCAAGCAGACTACAGCTGGAATGACATAAATGCCATGACCCATTGCTATTGTGGACCTGTGCCGTCAAAAGTCGAACTCCAGCGCTAAGCTGGGCTGTGCTACTGACGTTTTGATTTCCTGCCTGGGTGAAGGTAATGGTCTCCGAATTTGAATTCGCATTTGTCAAAAACGGGCTGTTATGGGCACCGAGCTGTGTGATGTTTGAATAAGACCTCGAACAGAGTGCTGGAGAGTTATTACAGGCGATAGATGAATTCTGTCGTGGAACAAGGACAGCAGCGAAGGCGGTGGAAGCCAATACAGCCCATGTCAGGAGAGCTTGCATTTCGGAATGTTTGACTTGTTGACGAGTCTGGAGAATATTTGTTGATGAGCGATGGGAGGATGACTACCGAACTGAACGAATGAGGGATCGGTTCTGTCAAGTACTGTACAAATAGTAACGACAGTTGTGGGTGATGAAGTTACTAGAGGTGATGCAGAATCGCAAATGTTTCAATTATTAACAGTAAACCAGAAACATTTGAACCAAGAAGTAACGATGGTTTGCCACCAAATATTGAGTCGTAAGCTCGCCGGCTTTTCGTGTGGGTCTCTCTATACGATGCTCAGCCTCCCTCTCCCTCGTATTGAAGGTGATGAATGGCTATTAACACAAAGGGCCGAAACTCCATCCGTATAAGCAGAGTCTTTCTCCGCATGAGAAGGCTGGACATGTTATTTCATTGGCAATGCAAATCGCGCATAACCAGCCATCGAAAAGTTGGCGGTGAAGATGACGCAGCATCTCAAAACAGGGTCCATGTCCTGTGCTTTGTTCTAAACGTCCCGCACTTAGCGCTGACCAGATTCAACGTCGCAATCTAGACCAATCGATCTTCATTCCCGTTCTTTGACCCTGTAGACGACCCCACTCTCACTTCATCCCCCTGCCATCCACGTCCCTCACATATTCAATACGCTTTCAACTTACAACCCATGGCAGCAACATCTTACTACGACGAGCCTGGAATGACTCAGGGGAAACCTCAGATCTTACCCGAAAACACGCACATCGAGAGCCATGAGAAGCAGTCCCAAGGTCTTGGCCAAGAGATAAACTCAGAGACACGCGGCTTTCCACAGCAGGGCTACAATCAGGGTTACAATGAGCAGAGCAGTGGCATGCCCAATGGCCAGCAACAGCAAAACATGGGCCAACAACACATGGGCAACAATAGCTACGGACAGGGAGCGCCACAGCAGATGCATGGGCAAAACAATGGCGTCTACAGTGGCCAGCAGCAGCAGAATATGGGCAGCAGCAATTATGCCCAGGGCGCGGGCCAGCAGCAAATGAATGGAGGCATGGGGCAGGCGGCTGAGCCTGATAACCGTGACACCATCACTAAATGTAATGATAATCTACCATACTATATTGGAAAACTTGAGACATCACTTCCTTCATCAGCTCATTGATGTCCTCTCTATTCTTATCGACGTTCCTTGCTACTGACTGCCGCAGTTAAAATTGCAATTCTCTACTAACCTTACTACCAGGGCTTGACAAGTTGGAAAAGAAATTTGGTGGGGAACGGTTCAATAATCCGGAGAACGCGGAGAAGAACAAGGCGCTGAATGCAAATATTCTGAAGAGGCTGAAGCAGGTTGCAAAGATGGCAATGTAAGTCTTGTCTGTCGAGCTGAGTGGTTCGTGGACATTTGCTAACAAGGGTAATCTACTCAGGCAGCGTGGCCCTGGCATGTTAATGAGGATGGCAAGATAGCAAAGGCACACAAGAGCGAGGATCGAAGTGCTTTGGATGCCATTTACATGGCTGCAGTGATACCCCTGGAGAGCATACGGATCTGACATATTTCTCACGATTCAATAATGAAGATGACTTGATACTCAGAACTATCCTTCCCAGTGGGCAATGACCAAATGACTCATACAGCCTCCACCTCTGATGCGTACTCGATGCCGGCCATCTCCCTTGCGTCATCCAGCCACCCAAGTACCCGCAGACTCTCGTCCTTGCCAACCACCAAAACGTTCCTGGGCGAAGGCTGACTTCCTCTATCGCGGACAGCTTTCGCAATGACGTCCGCTTGACACCACAAATCCCAGCTTTGTGGTAGTGGCCTGTCAATCGTCTCCTTAAATTCAACGCCTTTCTCATCGATGTGCTCCCGCCCATACCATTGCACCCGGAATTTTTGCGATCTGATAGGAGGGAATGGTATCGATATTTGCGCCTTCTCCCCTTCGACCCTGACGCGCGGTGACAGCTTCCTCGCCACCAGTTGATCGCCAAAGGAAGGTTTCGAAGATCCTGGATGGATAGACTCGTGGTCACGATGGCCGTGCTTGACCCAGAGCGGCGGAAGATCACGGTATTGATATCGTCAACCTTCCCCTTCCCAGTATCATAAAGAACTGTATCAGCGTGTACAACCTTCGTCTCTTACGATCCCGCCATTGCCAGATCAACCCAGGTGAACGCGTATATACCCATATCTAATAATGCGCCAGCTCCCGCTTTTTTATCCAGAAACTCGACGACGTGGACAGCTCCGGCCCAGCGATGGGGAGTGAGAACTTCGAATAAACTCGCTTGACACGCCCAATTCCCCGAAGCAGCGTCTCTTGCAAATACTTTGTAACTGGCAAATAGCGCGTCCACATCGCCTCCATGAGTACCACGCCCTGCTGCTCCGCCTGCTTCGCCAGTCGTGAATATTGTTCCCTATTCATTGTTGCTGGCTTTCCACCAAGACACTCCTCTTATTCTCGAGAGCGACCCGCACATGTAGAAGTGGAGGGGATGGGGTGTTGGAACGTAGACAATGTCAAAAGCGCCCTTTGCCAGCATCTCTTCAGTGTAGAGAGCGACTTTGCTAGCGTTTGGAACCTCGTGATCTATGAGCCATGCCGTTGCTCGCTCCTTTAAGTCCGTCGTCGAGACTGCTACCAGCTCGTGGCCGATTGGGTCGTCTTCTGGGCGTTCAAGCAGGAGGTCAGCGATGAAGTTCTCAGCGATTGCTGTGAGGCCTAGGCAGGCCCATCGGCAAGTAAACTTGTTCTCGCTCATCTTCTGCGGCTTCGATCTGTTTGGACTGAGGTCTGTTGTGAATTATGATTGAAGCTTGCACCAGCTGCAAATATCTCGAATTGCCCTGCTCGGAGATCCATCGACCCGAATTGTCGTACATCGATACTCAGATCTCCGCTTTTACCGCTGGTACCTTTTGCAGCCTAGTTTCTTTGCTTCTCATCCTATCGTGGGCTTTTTTCTCCCCTTGTTGATGTAGATAGAAGTCCCTGGTGAGGGGCTCCCTGGGGGCCTGAACCTCCACGAGCCCCCGTCGAAGTCTGCCACTTGGTGCTCATTGTTGCCGTTGGAGGCTGCTGTAGACATAGCCCATTTAGAGGTATTGCAAAATCCAGGGATTCTTTCTGCTAAGCAGAATCAATCGGTAACCGAGTATAGCGAGGTGCCCGCACGGTTAGTTGTTGTCGCTACACAATAAACAAGTGGAGAGCAATTGGCGCCCCGCTAACCGCGTGCAGTTCACAGTCAAAAATCAGACCGCAGTCATCATAGGAGGAGCCCGCGGTCTGGGTCTCGGATTCGCACAGGTCGTCGATGAAAATGGTACCAATGTTGCTGTACTCGACATCATACCCCCAGACACAGCGTTGGACCGGATGAAGACCGATTACGGAGTCGAGATTGAATACTACAAGACCGATGTCACAAGACGAGATGAGGTCAATCAGGTGCTTAAGAGAATAGAGAAAGATATTGGTGATGTCAATATCAAGTGGGCACGGTTTTGGTCTGTTCCTATGCCGGAAGCAATGCTGACAAGGGCTGGTAGTATCAATGCAGCAGGCGTCGTTAAAGACGAGCCTGTTTTGACCGCCTCGGATAAGGCTATAGCCTTTCAATTCTTTGTCAATGTACGCCAGTATCTTTGCCACCAAAATTCGTAATCAGCGCTGACACCCTCGCAAGTTCACGAGCTCGTTCCTCGTCGCCCAAGCATGTGCCAACGCAATGGTTGGCCAACGGGAACGAAAAGGAAAACCCTTCAGCCCCGACAATGAGCCTTTGGCGGCTCTGTCGTCTTCATTAGGAGTATAGTCACCCACATCAGTACGACGGTGCAGAATATATCAGCCTATCTTGCCCTGGAGCTGCTCATAAACGGATGGATCCATGTTCCGGTTTCTCGCCGTGTGATGTATCGGTTTCTCACCGTTGGTTTTGGTTCCTTTGACTTCTGGCTTCTCGAAGTGGGTGTGAAAAGTGGTATTGATGCGTAGTTGTAAGTAAAGATCTCTCAGGGCGTAGTGGGCTAACAATTTGCGTAGCGGAAGCTAACCACTCATAACCTATTGAATAGATGAGGTCTAGATCTATCTATCTAAGAGGTGAAGGAGCCCCTCTATATAGGTATTACGTACAAAGAGATATTAGGAGTCCTATTGACTCCTGCATCCAGTGATATACACCGGATGTGGTGAGGTGTGATGAGTCCCATTGTCGACAGGCGTTAATGCCCGTAAATTGTCCAAGGAAAATCATAGTATTAGCATAGACAATAGATCGTCTTGCCCTCGGTACGGTAAAGAAGTCCAGCCAAGCAAAGCTACCACAGCGGCTTTCCTTGTTGTTCACTTCATCAAGCACAGCATGCTTCGTGACAAAAAACTCTTCGCGATTTTCTTGAAGTTCTGTGCCACGGATGCGCTTCCAGACGTTGAAAGCTTCGAGGGTGCGGCCTTTGTGTATGAGAAAGCGTGGAGATTCGGGCATGAAACACATGCCAATCAGCATGATGGGAGGAGCCCAGCATGTAACGCCAGTTGCCGCTCTGCAAACTATTTTAGTGACCGATGTTTCTGCTTTGTTGAGAATGGAAGATCTTCCTACCTTGACATTGACAAAAATTGCCGCCACAACGTAGCCGAAGACTTCACCCAAGGCAATGTTGAATTGGTACAGGGAAACGAGATTACCACGATACTTCCTGGCTACAGACTCGGCGACGTAGACTGGCACCGTGCCACCCTCGAGCCCGACGCCCAAGCCTAGAATCACTCGACCGGCCGACCATCATGCCAAAGTTGATAGCACCTGCCTCCAGAGCCGCGCCAACGGTGTAAAGGACCAGCGAGATGATGATAGCCATCCTACTGCCTATAGCCTCGTTGGTCGGTCTAAGAAGGAGAGCGCCTCTAATGGCACCTAGAGGAACACTAGAAGCGACGAGAGAAACTTGCGAGATATTGAGGTGCAGACTGGCAGGCATGTAAAGATTGGCGCCTGAAATCAGAGATTGATCGATGCCAGAAAGCAAGCCGCCCATAGATGCAAAGCCCACGAGCAGCCAGGTGAAGTGAGCTGGATCCTTGAAATTGATGACTGGCGCGAAGAAAGACTTTGGAATCGGGTTCTCTCTCAATTCGATTTCTAGCAGCTCGATCTCCTCGTCGATTTCTACCCCTCCCTCTTTCGCAACCCGCATGGCCTCCCACTGGCTCATACGACGCTGGCCGCCTGTGGAGTATTGCCGACCGCCATTAGTTGCTACAGACATGTTACGGCCTGTGTTAGACTGCCCACGGTTCGATTGCGGCTCGACGTGCTCGACTTGCAGTTTGCTGTCGACATAGCGTTCCATTTCGTTGTCGGTGAGATGACCCTTCTCACCGATAGGGCTACTTCCAGACATGGTGGGCGAATACAAGCAATATGGATGTTGAGAATGTTCGAAGACGTGTGCTCTTACTTGGAAACGATTCAACGACACGAGGACAGTGCATTGAGGGGCAGTCAAGCGGTTTTCTAAAACTCTTTAAAGGATGCCTACATTGCATGACTTCCTCGTTCATTGGACCTATGAGGCTTGTCATCATTCTCGAAGTGTGGCGTCTTCGTGACTCGTGTGATGCAGCCGGCCATAAATTCGGTTTCTCAACAGCATGTCCCATAATTGAGTTGTTGTCATTGGGTAGAGTGGCGGGGTAAGTGTGGAGAATTATCGGGCAATGCGGGGGGCCCATCACCGGCGTAACCCGCAGAAAGCTGTGCATTCCTTGGCATTTTCTTTTATTTTATTTTCCCCCACCACAGCCCCACCACCGGTACCAGCTCTATAGATAAGTCTTCTGATTTATTTACTTTATATAAGTAGATAACTCTATTCAAGGCGACTCTAACGCCGTAGGAATTAGCTTAATCAAATAACTTTACTAGAAGATATCAGGGATTGAAATCTTCGCTCAACAATTACTAAACGGAGCAAGCCTACTGATTTTATCTTAAGCCTGATAACTCAACAAATACTCTCTCAATTTTATTAATTTCTACGGCGTTAGAGTCGCCTTAAATAGAGCTATTTACTTATATAAAGTAAATAAATCAGAAGACTTATCTGTAGAGCTGGTACCGGTGGTGGGGCTGTGGTGGGGGAAAATAAAATAAAAGAAAATGCCAAGGAATGCACAGCTTTCTGCACACGCTAATTACTTTGCGGATCATCCGCCAAAATCCAGTGCTATCCCCAGTGATGAACCGAAGAAAGTCACAGCCTCGGCAGGAGTGTTGGAGGAGCCATTACTGCAATTAGGCATTGATATTGAGTAACATTGACGGAACGAGAAGCTTCCCATCCCCAGTCTATGGCTCGATGCTTAATATTGCTTAATATTTAGTGCAGGAGCTTTGGAAACGCCTGTGGACGATCGTTGACGGTACTAATATTAACTTTTGTGGGTTGAATGACGCTGCTCCTAAAGCACGTATCGAAAGTACAGATTCTCTTTGTCGGTTAGGTCTAGAAAAGCCAACCTTTCTCGGCCCTCTTCGTCCAGTCGGAGAGATTCTCGGCGCTTGTTCTCTGCACGAAGCACTACGTAAAGCACTACCGCAAGGACGATGACAATGCAATAGCTAGTGAGACCCGTTAGCTTATGATTCAGTCGAACTTTGTCCCCAATAGCGGTGATACTGAAGCTATACGCACCAGATAATAAGGCCGAGCCACAATTCTGGATAGTGTTGCTTCAACGTCGGCGTTTTTATCAATTGCGGTCCTATTATCTGTGAACTGTCAGGAAAAAGGCCCGATAGTAATACAGTGAAGGAATACCATCATACATTGCCCACGCAGTATGCCACGAAGATTGCCGCTGCTGTACAGCTCTTCTTCGTAGCACCCGCTACATTGGCCATGCCGATACTGATGATCAAGCTGACCACTGGTCCAAAGAAACCAATGATGGTATAGCCAGCAACAGGCGTTGCCGCACGATGTGTCCAAGTGCTTCGCCAGATCATAGCACAACCGGCAATGACAGGCCAGCAGCAAAGAATCAAGAGGATGAGACGAATGTTTGGTATACGACTTGACAGCCAACCGGTGAGAAGGATGAAGATGAAGACAACTCCGCCGATTGGAAATTGCAGAAGGATCGAGTCCAGAGTTGACCAGCCAAATGTTGACACGATGAGCGGTCCAAAGCCGCTGACAGCACCATTGACAGTATAAGCGCCAGCCATCATGAACGCAACGAGCCATATTTTGACGTCTAATGCGGCCTCGCGGATCTGGGATCCTTTGATCTTCTGGCATCTCACGCCCGTTTGACCTCTTCTCAACCTCTCGACTGCCACTACCCGCTCCTCGGGAGACAAGAACCACGCAGTCACCGCTGAATTGGGGACTGCAAAGCACACGACTCCGAAGATGACGGTCAACGACCCTGCCAGCAGATATATATACTGCCAGCGAGCCAGGGATCCTCCCGTGATTTGTGCGAATCCATAGTTCAAGGCCCCCCCAATGATCGTCCAGCCACCGGTTGATGAGAACCACCAACTTTGTCGAAGTGCCTGTTCTTGTTGAGTATAATAGCTGCTTACGATGCACATGAAAGCGGTTGGGACAATGCTTTCAACAAAGCCGAGAAAGAAGCGCTGGGCGAAGAGACCTCGCCAGGAAGTTACGGCTGCTGTGAGCATAGCTATGAGGCCCCAGAAGATCACCAGTATGCCGAGAATCCTCCCGATTTGGAACCTTTGGAGCACAAATGTCATCGGGTAAAGGCCGGCTAGCATGCCGAAGTAGAAGATCGAGGTCGCCCAACTCAATCGTGTGGTGACTGTCGTCGGAGGGGTTGTCGACGTGTCCACTACGCTTAGAGAAAGGTCTTTGGTCATCCCAAATAGGACTGCGCTGCCGAGAATGGCTTTGTCGTAGTAGACGAATCCGTAGCCAAGCCACATCCATGGTATCAAGTACAAGTCAATCTTGCGTAGCACACGCCGCTCTATAGAAGCATCGATTTCCTGTGCATGATCAGATACGATAGCTGCTGCAAGGTCCTTGTCGAATGATTCCACGCTTGATTCATTGTAGCTAGACCGTCCTGGCTTGGCAGTGTCTGTGACTGCGGCCTTCTCATCGCGAGCGTCCATTCTCAAGAGTACGACAAGCAGCAGGATAAAAGCGCCTTTGGTTGAGGTTCGACCTGAACCGTCGAATCCTCGAAGGTCGTATATTCGATGCACAAGCTGTGTATATCGTTGAAGTGACGCAGGAAGAGACAGTTTCCAACTCTGAACATTGCTTCACCGTGGGGGTCCACTTTTTCCCATTCGCCTCTTACCCTGATGACGTCAAGCGCCAAGCAGGGCAACATTGTTTTAAAATCTTATTGTGAGGTCTTGGTAGGGTCGTCAGTCTTTAGTGCATAGTATGGGGGCAGAAGGTTACGTATATATAGGATATAATCGTGTTGATAGCACCGATGGATTTTTCTCACCCGCCAATGGCGGTCATTCACCTGTGGACTTCGAAGCAACATGAAGAAAGGCGGATACCGGATAGGTACTGATTGCTCTCTTGTAGTAAACGGGCAGCTTGAGCAACACGAAGGACGGATTCTCGCACCGACATAAATGACAACTAAGAAATTGAAACTAGAACATGGTACCTGACCCTCACCTATACCTAGAACAGCTTATCTACCTTATGTTGTTAAAAGTCTGCGTCCAGAGGGATGGCCAGGGGAATAGGGAAGTTCCTATAAATAGTCGAGCTTTACGGATTTGCACCTCCAGTGTCTTGAGGCACACGTCAACAGACACGAGGTAAGAAGTACACGGTAACGGGACCACGTTGAACGCAAAAGGCAAGTATCACGCTATGAGAAAGCAATTGCCAATAGCGGCATGAGTGACTTCTAGGTGAAGACAGTATACGTTATGTATCATGAATAAAAGGCGTGACGTGGTGACACGAAGGAGAGGATGACTAGCGCAGCGCTAGGGTGGTTTTGATTGGGGGCTGGAAATCTTTGACCTCGTTAGGTATCCTTTCAACCAACCATCAGTGATTCTCGTCGGGAGCACTTCTAGACTGCAAGAGACCCTGTTTTGGCATCCATTGCTTAATTCTAGATCCAGTGGCGATCTCTTGTGGAATGTCCAACAGAGCTAAACATCACTAAAACAGCGTGAACCCGCAGAGACACTCACGTTTACACTGCATTTGAACTGGGGAAATTTATAATGACAAGATTAGAAAAAAGAAGGAAGAGATCAGAAAGGACTTCTCCTGTCGGGCTGACCGCCAGCCTGATTTTGCCTATGATGCCGGGCGTCGACCTAGCGCGAACCTCTTGCCCTGTACGTTCGCCATTACGGACATCCCTATTTCCAAGGATGGAAGTGAAAGCCCTATTATAGGGAGGAGATAAAGATGCACGTTGAGTCTCGGAGCATTGTGAAAGATTATGTTACAGACGATGTCGGGCGGCCGCGCCCTCTACAAGCATGATGACAATGAACATTTACCCTCGCCCGACTGCAGAGGCCTAGCGGCATCTTTTCAAATCTTGCTCCCTCGTTGTTAGCCAACTTTCCATCAGGTGTATGGACTGTCAATGACATGATGTCGATATGTATGGCCGAAGCGGAAATCTTCCTATTTGTTGCTTCACTTTTTACGTCTTCTCGCAGCAGTCGGGCGTGCTATGTAACACTGAGGTGTATACAAACAACCCATTTCACATCTACCATAGCTTCTTGGATTCAGATGTTCCAAACAAAACCACTCTCTTCTTCCATCGTGAAGGGTTTTCCCAAAACCGTATTGGGTGCTTCCGATTGGTTAGCTGTTGCGATCAGCGGACCCAAAGCACTTTACCTGTAAATCAGAGCAATATGCCCTCAAGCAAGTCCACAATCACCACCGTTCGAGCAGCTGACGAGGTGCCTCACCAAGTCGAACCTGGAATCCTCTCGGTAGCGGTGGACAGCTCCGTCCTTGGCTACGACCATACCTCAACACCAAGCAAGCTCCTGAATCCTCAGAATCATTTCTCTCGCCTGACGACAGGAGATCATCCGAACCTCCAGTCCTGGACACCCACAAAAGCATTTGAAGCAGCACCGCAGAGTCAAGAACAGCCGGCCCCGTTCTCCAGCAAGAGCTCGTTAAACTTAGACTCCAACAGCTATTTTGGAATACACGAACAAACTATACAACGTAGAATGGCGAATAAAGAGTCCGTGCCGGCTGCATCCGAGCTGCCAAAGAAGAAAGCTGTTGGAAATGATTCTTACGGATCACGTTCGTCAGACGACAGGGCCGAGAGCTGGAAGAGTCATGGATGGCAAGATCTTTCTTACGAGTACTCGCCCTGTTATGATAGCGAGGATTGGCCTCTTAATAATATGCAAACGATTGCTTGAGAATCTTGAGCACCATTGCAGGGAAAAGGTGGAAAAGGAAACGGCCGTATTTGCGTGACAATCTAGCAGAAAGAGACAACGCTGTATTAATTGCTAGGAGTTTGGAATACAGAATTCAAGGCAAGGAAATGGGCTAGTGGCGTCGGACATTTATCCATTCTCATGTGACGTTCTTATCGTGTAGCAACGATACTAATACATTCATTTCGACTCACTGGCTCCACAATTCCATGTTATCTTTAATCATCATTGCCGTATGTTCATTGTCGATGAATGTTACACTCAGGGACTCTCGTACCACAGCCATCCCACAAATGACTACACAATGAAAGTTTCGAGAGTCTTGTTGAGCTCTTCTGGCTTTTCGGCCTGCACCCGATGGCCTGCATCAATCTCCTTCACCGTAAGGTTCTCTACGCATGGCTTCATAGTCATCTCTTGCATAGCAGGAACAGCTATATAGTCTTTGCTGCAAGTCACCAGCAGGGTAGGCTGCTGGAGATGGTGTTTTGCTTCCTCGATACCATCTTCGTCGGGAGTGTTCAGGTTCGCAATCTGCGCCTTGTACCAATTGAGAGGAGGACCATATCCGCCATTGCTAGGGGAGAATATCTTTTCGTGAATTGCAATTTCATCAGGTGTGATCCAAGAAGCAATGGGCCCGGTTTGGCCTTCCTCAAAGTATGTTCGCGAGGCGCCAATGTAGCACATTTTGTCTTTCACGAAGGTAGGATCTGCAGCGAACAGCAAGGAGTTCACGCTCTCGGGCTACTCGCGAGGGTCAGCCTTATGTGCGATAATACGCTTAGAGGGTTCATACATGTTGGTCCATTAGCCTGCCCGAGTCGGTATCGTTGAAGAAGTGCCAATAGCCAAAGATTGGATACCCCATATTCTGTTCTGTCATATTGTTGATACCATCAACCGAGAATGGTCCCGCTGGTGGTCTATAGCCGACGTCTATGAAGGCGAGCTTGCTGAAGCGTTCAGGGTAGTAATTGACGAAGCGGGACAGCAGGTATGATCCCCTGGATGGTAAGTCCTTAGTCCGCATGTCGCATATCAATAACGTCACTTCGCCACATACCAGTCATGTCCCACGCCAATCACCTTCTCAATTTTGTGGGCGTCTAAGATGCCAACCACCTCTGTACTCATTTTCTTCAGCTTGTATGAGTCCACCTCTTTTGGCTTGTCCGTTCCGCCATAGCCCAGGAGATCTGGTACAATGAGGCCGTAGCCAAGCTCACGAAAGTAAGGCACCTGGTGCCTCCAGCCGAACGCAGCATCTGGGAAACCGTGGAGGAAGAGGACGTACGGCTTGTTGCCCTTTGGTCCGACGTGGGCATAGCTGTAATTCACCCCGGAGGGCAAGCGTATACTTGTGGCTATGGATGGAAACGCAATTGATGTCATGATTAGATTCCTTCAGTATTGATAATTGAACAGCTGATTTGCAGTGGGGTCCTGTTGAGGGAGGGAGACCGATCGTTCAGTAGGGATAGTAAGGAATTGATAGACCCCCCTCGTTTGCTCACTCTTAGATAGGAGCGGCTGCAGGTGAGGAGTGTCTGTATATTTGCTGGTAATGCTGCAATCCACGCGCCGATTGCCTCCTTTCGCTGGCGTGAGACTAAATTTTAGTTCCGGCAGCTAGTACTACCGGCCAATTAGCAGCTGCCCCCTAACTTTTTAAGGCCGGACTTTTTTTATTTTACGCCTACTCCAGAAATCTTATAATTTAAAAAAACGACCTTTATATCCTCTATAAAAATTAATAATTTTAAATTATAAATCGCCTTTAGATTTCGTCCTCTACTAGAATTTTTAATAACGTAAAAACTAAATTTATATATAAAAATTAAATATCTTATATTAATATATTATATACGTAGCTCCCGACGTAGGATTATTTTTAATTATATATTTTTAATTAATTATTTTCGCCCCGAAATTAATTTAGAAGCCCCTCTACTACTTCGATTATTAATAAAGAAATCTAGATTTTTATTTTTATCGACGTTAAGATACGTCGGTATTTTACGCCGAATATTAGAATTTTTTAAATCTTAATACTCTATTATAAATAAGTAACTTTTAGTATTTAATTATAATTTATTATAATTTAGAAATTATTTAATTTATTAATCTTTAGTAAATTTTCCTAATAAAAGTTATTAATAGTTATTAATAATTATAATTTATATTATAAAAACTTTATTTTTAAAATTTACTTAGTTCCGAATATAAACTTTTTATAGAGAAATATCCTTAGGCGCTAAAATTTCGTTTTAAATAAAAATCGATATTAAAGTTTACGAGCCGATCGTTAGATATTAACCTTAACTCTATTATATTTAATATATATTATAAATAGTAGTAAATCTCTATAAATAAATAACTAGTTATTTTAATATTTAACGGGTTATAAACCCGGGTTTAATACCCGATATTATTATTAGAAACGACTCTTTTATATAATATTATTCTATATCGTATTTAAATACGAGTAATAGGGTCGATATTTACTATATCTAAAATTCTACCCTTAAATAATACGCGACTTCGACGAGTAATTTTTATTATTTCGAAGATTATCCCGAAATAAGATACCTCCCTCCTACGATATTCGATTATAATATTTTTTAGATAGTACCGAAAGAAGGCTAGAGCGGGATAATTAAAAATTTAAAACTAAAAAATTAAGAAGTAAAAAAAAGAAAATAAAAGTATATAAATTAATATTAAAGGAGCCGAAAGATAACTCTAGTATCTATATATAAAGAGTATTAATTATATACGAATATAAACCAGCGATAGAGGAGTCGAAGGATAATTTTAATATTTATTTATAAAAGTATATAAACTAGTATTAAAGGAACCGAAAAATAACTTTAATATTTATATATAAAGAGTACTAGTTATATACGAATATAAACTAGTAATAAAGGAGTCGAAGAATAATTTTAATATTTATTTATAAAAAATACCGGTTATATATTAAAACTTTATATATTTATAATACTCTTCCCGATTTCTTTATAAACGAACGAGGTTTACGGGTTTAATAAGATTTTAAAAATATAATATATATATAAATATAATATAAAATATAGATTTAGAGGGAGTTATATTAAAATATATAATTTTTCATTAATAAACGAGTATTAAATATTAGTTTTAACTCTACTATATTTAATATATATTATAAATAGTAATAAATCTTTATAGATAAATAACTAGTTATTTTAATATTTAACGCCGATTATTTTTACTATAAACGACTATATAATTATAGAATAATACTAGAAATTAATCGCGGTCGGTAGATTATAAAGAGTAGTATAACGTTAACATATATCTTTATATTTATATAATAGATTTTAAACCCTTTTATAAACGCTAGTATTAAAATAAATAATCTATATATTAAAATTTATATAAAATAACTACTAAAGTCGAGTAAAATAAAATATAAACCTATAATAAAATATAAACTAGTATATAGGAGATTTATAATAAAAATTTTAATAAAGATATAATAAAGTTATAATAAAATAAATAATAAAATTACATATAATATATATTTAAAATAAA